>Ga0308415_1001491_pt1 | contig 10005 bp, 10 predicted proteins | sample HotsprSampleOS55_FD_203465 | JGI IMG/M metagenome (GOLD analysis project Ga0308415, IMG submission 203465) | Hot spring phototrophic mat microbial communities from Octopus Spring, Yellowstone National Park, Wyoming, United States - 20090730_OS55 ... | reverse complement strand
TATATGGACAAATTGTACCGAGAGCAACCCTGAAGATCCGGATCATGCTACAATATCTGGCGGGAACAGGGCACAGCAGCCCTAGATATTGCGGTCGCCTTCCCCCCGGAAGGCGTGGATTGAAACAACAACTGGGGCGTAACCCGCATCACGATCAGCGTCGCCTTCCCCCCGGAAGGCGTGGATTGAAACCAAATCGTAATTGTCGTCATCTTAGACCTCCTCTAGTCGCCTTCCCCCCGGAAGGCGTGGATTGAAACTCCCAGTCGCCGTAGCGATGCTCGGCGACGACAAGTCGCCTTCCCCCCGGAAGGCGTGGATTGAAACTGCTTGACATCATCAAACGACAGTCCGGCTTTTGGTCGCCTTCCCCCCGGAAGGCGTGGATTGAAACGCCAGTCCAGTTGATGTTATCGAAGACACAAACACACGTCGCCTTCCCCCCGGAAGGCGTGGATTGAAACCGCCGTCGTTGCTCGTTCCGTACGCGCGTGCGCTGGTCGCCTTCCCCCCGGAAGGCGTGGATTGAAACCGACCGCCGCCAGCCAACCCGCAGCGTCCCCGCGCGTCGCCTTCCCCCCGGAAGGCGTGGATTGAAACGGGAGCGACGCGCTGCACATCGGGCTGTACGGAACGTCGCCTTCCCCCCGGAAGGCGTGGATTGAAACGCAAAGAACGCCAACGCGATCGCGCGATCCGCGCCCCGTCGCCTTCCCCCCGGAAGGCGTGGATTGAAACAACGCCGCGGTCGAGACGTTGCAGATCACCGTCGGGTCGCCTTCCCCCCGGAAGGCGTGGATTGAAACTACAGCGTCTCGAATATGAACGGTCTCTACAACGGTCGCCTTCCCCCCGGAAGGCGTGGATTGAAACGGGTGATCGTCTCGATGCAGACGCCCACCGGCAAGCGTCGCCTTCCCCCCGGAAGGCGTGGATTGAAACTCCCGCAGCGCCGGGTACTGTCTGAGCAGTTCCGGTCGCCTTCCCCCCGGAAGGCGTGGATTGAAACCTGGAACGCGCCATACTCAATAACGCCCTGATCACCGTCGCCTTCCCCCCGGAAGGCGTGGATTGAAACACGCGGCGGCGTCCGGAACGGATACGGCGGTTGTGTCGCCTTCCCCCCGGAAGGCGTGGATTGAAACGGCGCGTCGCGCAGCATCTTGCGGCGCTGCGCGCGTCGCCTTCCCCCCGGAAGGCGTGGATTGAAACTCTGCCCGACGACGCCCCCGATAAACGCGCAGTAGTCGCCTTCCCCCCGGAAGGCGTGGATTGAAACAAGTCGCTACATCGCGGTATTCAACGGGGTAATGGGTCGCCTTCCCCCCGGAAGGCGTGGATTGAAACCCGCGAAATTGGGGCTTGACAAATCGCGGCGTGTGTCGCCTTCCCCCCGGAAGGCGTGGATTGAAACTCGTCGTACCGCGTGGTCTGCGCGGTGACGCATGTCGCCTTCCCCCCGGAAGGCGTGGATTGAAACGTAGCGCGAATTGTCGAGTTCGACCGTTATCGGCGTCGCCTTCCCCCCGGAAGGCGTGGATTGAAACGGTGGTGCAGAATATGTACGATATGGCGCGCTGGCAAGTCGCCTTCCCCCCGGAAGGCGTGGATTGAAACTGATGCTCTGGGACGGAACGCATCCGTCCCCGTCGTCGCCTTCCCCCCGGAAGGCGTGGATTGAAACGGTCAGATACACCGACGGTTACGAAAATCTACACGTCGCCTTCCCCCCGGAAGGCGTGGATTGAAACGGAAAGCGTCGCCGCGTCTGTCTCGTACTGCGCCAGTCGCCTTCCCCCCGGAAGGCGTGGATTGAAACGGTCGTACAGAATATGTACGATATGGCGCGCTGGTCGCCTTCCCCCCGGAAGGCGTGGATTGAAACGTCGCGGTGACGGTTCCAGACGCGCCGATGCTGGTGTCGCCTTCCCCCCGGAAGGCGTGGATTGAAACAAAATTGGGGCTTGACAAATCGCGGCGTGTGCGGGTCGCCTTCCCCCCGGAAGGCGTGGATTGAAACGCTGCGCCGGCGGCGGCATCTCGGCGATTCGGACGTCGCCTTCCCCCCGGAAGGCGTGGATTGAAACCGTCCCGTCCCCGTCCCCAAGCGTCCCCGTCCCCGTCGCCTTCCCCCCGGAAGGCGTGGATTGAAACAGTAGACGCCCCACCGAATCCGACAAGCCCCGTCCGGTCGCCTTCCCCCCGGAAGGCGTGGATTGAAACACGCCCGCGCCGTGGCGCGCACGAGACGGCTCGTGTCGCCTTCCCCCCGGAAGGCGTGGATTGAAACTGATGCCCGGGGACGGGGGCGGACCCGTCCCAAGTCGCCTTCCCCCCGGAAGGCGTGGATTGAAACATCGCCGATCTGCGTCATAACTCCAGAACGCGCGGTCGCCTTCCCCCCGGAAGGCGTGGATTGAAACGGAAAGCGTCGCCGCGTCTGTCTCGTACTGCGCCAGGTCGCCTTCCCCCCGGAAGGCGTGGATTGAAACTTATTTCCCCTTGCACTTCCCGCAATGCCCGTAGTCGCCTTCCCCCCGGAAGGCGTGGATTGAAACGGTTGCGGGATCGCCGTCACCGGCGCAACCCAGAGTCGCCTTCCCCCCGGAAGGCGTGGATTGAAACGCCGCAGTGACGCCGGTCTCTCCCCAGACGCCGGTCGCCTTCCCCCCGGAAGGCGTGGATTGAAACTATAGCGTGTTGTGACAGCCGCCACTCCAGAACGTCGCCTTCCCCCCGGAAGGCGTGGATTGAAACCCCGCGCCCGGCGCTCATCGTTGATCCGGCGCTCCAGTCGCCTTCCCCCCGGAAGGCGTGGATTGAAACAAGGATCGCGCGGCAATCGTTGCGGGTAAGGCGCGTCGCCTTCCCCCCGGAAGGCGTGGATTGAAACGTTGTGATCGTTGCGTAGCGCTCCGGTTGATCATAGGTCGCCTTCCCCCCGGAAGGCGTGGATTGAAACTGTTTGTCTGCACTGTCACAACACGCTGTATAAATGTCGCCTTCCCCCCGGAAGGCGTGGATTGAAACTTCTTTACGTATCTCTACGATCAACCGGAGCGCTACGTCGCCTTCCCCCCGGAAGGCGTGGATTGAAACTCGTCCGCACGCCGGCGTTGGTCGGAGACTTCGGTCGCCTTCCCCCCGGAAGGCGTGGATTGAAACCTCGCCGTCGTTGACGTAGCACGCGCGGACGAGTGTCGCCTTCCCCCCGGAAGGCGTGGATTGAAACCACGCAAACTGCACGACTGCGGTGATCTCGCTGCGTCGCCTTCCCCCCGGAAGGCGTGGATTGAAACCCCCTGTTGCGCTCTCCCGCTCCTCTGCGGCAAAGTCGCCTTCCCCCCGGAAGGCGTGGATTGAAACGACGACGTGAAGGCGAAAGCGCTTGAGTTGGGTTGTCGCCTTCCCCCCGGAAGGCGTGGATTGAAACCCCGTCCCGCTCACTGCCGCAGACTACGAATTCTCGTCGCCTTCCCCCCGGAAGGCGTGGATTGAAACGCACGCTCCGGCGTGATGACGCAGATCGGCGACGGTCGCCTTCCCCCCGGAAGGCGTGGATTGAAACCACACATACTCATAAGAACAAAGAAAGCGTTTACGTCGCCTTCCCCCCGGAAGGCGTGGATTGAAACCGGCGGGGTCAACGCGCAAGCGCTCTCAACCGCGCTGAGTCGCCTTCCCCCCGGAAGGCGTGGATTGAAACTGATGCGCGGGGACGGAACGAGGGGGCGGATTTGGTCGCCTTCCCCCCGGAAGGCGTGGATTGAAACCCAGCATCAGTTGTATCTTCTCACGCGCGTACTTGGTCGCCTTCCCCCCGGAAGGCGTGGATTGAAACTGAGTGCGGGGACGGGGACGACATCGCGCCGTCCCGGTCGCCTTCCCCCCGGAAGGCGTGGATTGAAACTCGACGACGGAATTGATATCGCAGAGGTGTACGTCGCCTTCCCCCCGGAAGGCGTGGATTGAAACAGAGTACGCAGCGGGTGTGTTTCGCCGGCGAGTAGTCGCCTTCCCCCCGGAAGGCGTGGATTGAAACTCGATGACGGAGTTGATGTTGCCGAGGCGTACATCGTCGCCTTCCCCCCGGAAGGCGTGGATTGAAACCCCTCGTCGCCGATACTGTCGAAGATTTTCTTCAGTCGCCTTCCCCCCGGAAGGCGTGGATTGAAACCGGCAGTCGGTCTCTGACGTAGTGATGACGCGCTAGTCGCCTTCCCCCCGGAAGGCGTGGATTGAAACGCCGACGCCGGCGACGCGCCGGGCAAGTCGGCGGTCGCCTTCCCCCCGGAAGGCGTGGATTGAAACAGTGCTGTCACAACACATCATAGAAATAAAAGAGGTCGCCTTCCCCCCGGAAGGCGTGGATTGAAACATGCTCAAGCGCCAATGCACACGGCAGTACAAGGTGTCGCCTTCCCCCCGGAAGGCGTGGATTGAAACCGGGAAGCGCCAGACCAGCGTGCTGTCTGTGCGGAAAGTCGCCTTCCCCCCGGAAGGCGTGGATTGAAACCCGTTCGGCGGTTATCAACGCAACCGAACTGGTCAGGTCGCCTTCCCCCCGGAAGGCGTGGATTGAAACTCGTCTGCGACAAGCGGAACGATCACCTACCCCATGTCGCCTTCCCCCCGGAAGGCGTGGATTGAAACTCCATCCCGATAAACTCGCCCTTCGCATCGAAGTCGCCTTCCCCCCGGAAGGCGTGGATTGAAACTCGGCGTGACGACGTTAAATTACAACGACCACATCGTCGCCTTCCCCCCGGAAGGCGTGGATTGAAACTCGATGACGGAGTTGATGTTGCCGAGGCGTACATCGTCGCCTTCCCCCCGGAAGGCGTGGATTGAAACTTGCCGCGCTGCGCGCTCGGTCATTGCAGATCGGTCGCCTTCCCCCCGGAAGGCGTGGATTGAAACACCGCTGTTCCCTAACGCCCTCGCCCGCGTCCAGTCGCCTTCCCCCCGGAAGGCGTGGATTGAAACCCAACTGATGAGATAACGCGCATTTGCCGACGGTGTCGCCTTCCCCCCGGAAGGCGTGGATTGAAACCGTTGCGTCGTGCAACAACCGCGCCGCCGCCTCCGTCGCCTTCCCCCCGGAAGGCGTGGATTGAAACAACGCGAATGTGACGGCACCTGCGGATACGGCGGTGTCGCCTTCCCCCCGGAAGGCGTGGATTGAAACCGATCTCCACGCCGCCGCAAAACGTCTGCGGCAACGTCGCCTTCCCCCCGGAAGGCGTGGATTGAAACGTCATCTACGACCGGAACGGGAGGTTGGGGTACGTGTCGCCTTCCCCCCGGAAGGCGTGGATTGAAACTGATGCAGTAGGCGACGAGGGAAACGAGTAGCGCGGGTCGCCTTCCCCCCGGAAGGCGTGGATTGAAACCATCCGCCCTCGTCTAGCGTGTATGTGGCGTATCCGTCGCCTTCCCCCCGGAAGGCGTGGATTGAAACATCCCGCTTCTGTCGGATTTTGGGAGTGCGATACTGTCGCCTTCCCCCCGGAAGGCGTGGATTGAAACGACTGCTTCAGGATTCGTCTGCAAACACAGATGAGGTGTCGCCTTCCCCCCGGAAGGCGTGGATTGAAACGCCCTCGTCAACAGCAACGTTGCCGACGGACTGTGTCGCCTTCCCCCCGGAAGGCGTGGATTGAAACATCGGCGAGTATCTCGGTATGGTCACCGTAGCGCGTCGCCTTCCCCCCGGAAGGCGTGGATTGAAACGTCATCTACTCACTGTCAGATGGAACGTTGGGATGTCGCCTTCCCCCCGGAAGGCGTGGATTGAAACGCGTATCGACAGTGCGTTGCGGTCGACGTAGATTGTCGCCTTCCCCCCGGAAGGCGTGGATTGAAACAACGTCGTCTATCTTCACCGTTGCATTAGATACTGCCGTCGCCTTCCCCCCGGAAGGCGTGGATTGAAACCCCGCCAGCAGCAGCGCCGTCAACGCGAGCAGAACGGCGTCGCCTTCCCCCCGGAAGGCGTGGATTGAAACAGCGCCGCGCTTGCGCCCTCCGCACAGACGGCGTGGTCGCCTTCCCCCCGGAAGGCGTGGATTGAAACGATCCGGTACGAACGAACGTCCAAGTTGGCGGATGCGGTCGCCTTCCCCCCGGAAGGCGTGGATTGAAACCCGCTGCGCTTCCGGCAAACTGGACGCGCGTACTGTCGCCTTCCCCCCGGAAGGCGTGGATTGAAACGGTATAGTCTGTCACTATATCGAAAAAGACGAAGTCGCCTTCCCCCCGGAAGGCGTGGATTGAAACGCGTGGCTCGCGCGCGGCGACGTGCAGTTGCTCAGTCGCCTTCCCCCCGGAAGGCGTGGATTGAAACACGTCCACCGTACTCGCGTTCGCGGCGGACGCGAGTCGCCTTCCCCCCGGAAGGCGTGGATTGAAACAGCGATAATAACTCCTACTATTGCACCCATAATGTCGCCTTCCCCCCGGAAGGCGTGGATTGAAACAGCAAACTCGTAGTACTGATGAACGGAGCGACCGTCGCCTTCCCCCCGGAAGGCGTGGATTGAAACACCGTCCGCCCCCTCCCCCGCCGCCCCCTCCCCCGTCGCCTTCCCCCCGGAAGGCGTGGATTGAAACTGGGCGACGCGCTCCAGCACGCCGCTTGCTGCGTGTCGCCTTCCCCCCGGAAGGCGTGGATTGAAACGCGTTGAACCCGATGCCGGGCGCGTCTTGATTAGTCGCCTTCCCCCCGGAAGGCGTGGATTGAAACCGAAGATGGTATTGAGCGCTAAGAATTTTTGTTCCGTCGCCTTCCCCCCGGAAGGCGTGGATTGAAACTCGGTGACGACGTTCCCGCGCGCACCGAAAACGGGTCGCCTTCCCCCCGGAAGGCGTGGATTGAAACGGTGCGCTGGCATACCGCTACGACCTCGTACCGACGTCGCCTTCCCCCCGGAAGGCGTGGATTGAAACCCCGCCACCCAGCGCTGGTTAGTTATCAGCAACGTCGCCTTCCCCCCGGAAGGCGTGGATTGAAACTGAAGCCTTTTGTCGTTGTAACACTATTGGGAGGTTGGTCGCCTTCCCCCCGGAAGGCGTGGATTGAAACATGACTCCCTCGCCGCGCATACGCTCCTCCTCACGTCGCCTTCCCCCCGGAAGGCGTGGATTGAAACATGCTGTCGGTAGGTCGGCTATGGTAGAGACGTCGGTCGCCTTCCCCCCGGAAGGCGTGGATTGAAACCGCAACACTTTTGATCGCCTCCCACGCCGCGCTCCAGTCGCCTTCCCCCCGGAAGGCGTGGATTGAAACCTTCCCACGTTTGTTTTGCAAACGCGAGAATATGTCGCCTTCCCCCCGGAAGGCGTGGATTGAAACTAAGTGCTTATCGATTACAGTTATACTATACCAGTCGCCTTCCCCCCGGAAGGCGTGGATTGAAACGTCGTCGGGATCAGGCGCTGAAGGAATGTTTTGAGTCGCCTTCCCCCCGGAAGGCGTGGATTGAAACAACGCCCGCAGCGGGAACCGATCCGCCTGATCCCCAAGTCGCCTTCCCCCCGGAAGGCGTGGATTGAAACTGCTCATGCTGTGATGTCGATGACACGCTCGCGTCGTCGCCTTCCCCCCGGAAGGCGTGGATTGAAACTCCGGTGCTCAATTTTGCGCGACTGCCCGTCACGCGTCGCCTTCCCCCCGGAAGGCGTGGATTGAAACCTGAGCGTAAGTTTTTTGATGCCTGCTCCCGTTCAGGTCGCCTTCCCCCCGGAAGGCGTGGATTGAAACCCCGACGCCGACTCCCTCCCCGACTCCGACGCCGTCGCCTTCCCCCCGGAAGGCGTGGATTGAAACCAAGTAGCAATCAGCGAATCATTAATCCACCCGAGTCGCCTTCCCCCCGGAAGGCGTGGATTGAAACCGATCTTCCCCAGAGTTGAGGATTGACAACCATTGTCGCCTTCCCCCCGGAAGGCGTGGATTGAAACCCACAATATTGATCACGATTTCGCCATCAACAGTGTCGCCTTCCCCCCGGAAGGCGTGGATTGAAACGGTCACTGCTGCGAGTGAGTGTGAGAGATCGAGAGTCGCCTTCCCCCCGGAAGGCGTGGATTGAAACCGATCTACACCGCGCGGCGAAGCGTTTGCGGCAACGTCGCCTTCCCCCCGGAAGGCGTGGATTGAAACTTCCGCGACTTCAAAGCCGCGTACCCAACGCTCTCCCGGTCGCCTTCCCCCCGGAAGGCGTGGATTGAAACATCTTGCGCAGGCAGTGTACGCGCCAATACAAGGGTCGCCTTCCCCCCGGAAGGCGTGGATTGAAACGTACCACCCGCCCGGCAGCACGCACCAGGCGAAGTCGCCTTCCCCCCGGAAGGCGTGGATTGAAACTCGACGAAGCCCGCGTGAAGACGCGCGGGAAGACGAGTCGCCTTCCCCCCGGAAGGCGTGGATTGAAACCTCAAAGTTGAGTGGGATGTAATCGTAGCGGATCGGTCGCCTTCCCCCCGGAAGGCGTGGATTGAAACTTCATCTTCTTCGATCTCGTGACAGACTACAAGGTCGCCTTCCCCCCGGAAGGCGTGGATTGAAACTATCAGTTTACCTGTAGGTGTTTATGGTGATTATGTCGCCTTCCCCCCGGAAGGCGTGGATTGAAACGATGAGCACCCGAACGCCGATCAGAACGTACTGGTGTCGCCTTCCCCCCGGAAGGCGTGGATTGAAACTTCTAACGATATTGACCAGAGCGCGCGAAGTGTCGCCTTCCCCCCGGAAGGCGTGGATTGAAACGTGCGAATTCAAATACGACACCGACAGCGAAGAGTCGCCTTCCCCCCGGAAGGCGTGGATTGAAACGCAGAAATCGCTTTGCCCTTCCGGTGACGTATCCGCGTCGCCTTCCCCCCGGAAGGCGTGGATTGAAACGCTGCTGCTTTCACCAGTTCGCGCTTCGTCAACTCGTCGCCTTCCCCCCGGAAGGCGTGGATTGAAACCGGTCAGCGGGTGGATGTGCGCCGGAAACCCGCGGTCGCCTTCCCCCCGGAAGGCGTGGATTGAAACTGGGCGACGCGCTCCAGCACGCCGCTGGCGGCGTGTCGCCTTCCCCCCGGAAGGCGTGGATTGAAACTTCCGCGACTTCAAAGCCGCGTACCCGACGCTCTCGCGTCGCCTTCCCCCCGGAAGGCGTGGATTGAAACGATGCGGTGCGAACGGATACCCAACGTCGCGGAGTCGCCTTCCCCCCGGAAGGCGTGGATTGAAACAGCTCGCAACAAGCCTTGGATGCGATGACGGAAGTCGCCTTCCCCCCGGAAGGCGTGGATTGAAACAGCTCGCAACAAGCCTTGGATGCGATGACGGAGTCGCCTTCCCCCCGGAAGGCGTGGATTGAAACGCTTGCCGCGCCGGAGATTACCCCAATTGCGCGGTCGCCTTCCCCCCGGAAGGCGTGGATTGAAACCGTGGGATCAGATGACGTTTCACGCAGTTGTGTTGTCGCCTTCCCCCCGGAAGGCGTGGATTGAAACACGCGGTTTATCCGCCTTGAAGCGCGGGGGGAGCGGTCGCCTTCCCCCCGGAAGGCGTGGATTGAAACAAAAATATGACAATAGAACCGCGCGTTTTCGAGAGAGTCGCCTTCCCCCCGGAAGGCGTGGATTGAAACTGGCGTGTTGAGCGTCAGGGGCAAACGACTGTAGGTCGCCTTCCCCCCGGAAGGCGTGGATTGAAACGCTGCGGCCGGCGCCGCAGTCGCGTTCAGTGTAGTCGCCTTCCCCCCGGAAGGCGTGGATTGAAACACGTCGAAGCGTCTCTGATGCTTGTGGTCAATCTGGTCGCCTTCCCCCCGGAAGGCGTGGATTGAAACGATACCGTGTAGAAGTGGTAGTTGTAGTGCCGGGTCGCCTTCCCCCCGGAAGGCGTGGATTGAAACTGCCAGCAGCGGCGGCGAAATCTGCCAGGCGCGGGTCGCCTTCCCCCCGGAAGGCGTGGATTGAAACGGGACTGACCTGGAACGTGGCGCTGGA
>Ga0308415_1001490_pt1 | contig 10007 bp, 9 predicted proteins | sample HotsprSampleOS55_FD_203465 | JGI IMG/M metagenome (GOLD analysis project Ga0308415, IMG submission 203465) | Hot spring phototrophic mat microbial communities from Octopus Spring, Yellowstone National Park, Wyoming, United States - 20090730_OS55 ... | reverse complement strand
AAGACGACGGAACCTTCACGAGTATCTCTTGTGATACCCGTTGTCTATTTACTACCCCTTGTAGATCCAGACAACCACGGATTTCCCTAACCTCCGCGGAAAAGTTGCTGATTTGCATAAGTTAACCGGGGACTCCCCGTGCCGATGACTTTATAATTCCGTCGGTCGGGTTCAGGTCGGTTCAGTGCCCCCCTCATGTCTGCAACGGGTTTTGAGGTCAGACTGTCACGGCAAAAAACGGCTACGGCTTGAGGCAATAATTGTTCGTCGCGAAATTGTTTAGCGTTGCTAATGATTTCCGCAGTCATCCGGATCTAGCGGTGGCTGGAATGTGCGATTCTCCAGAAAATGCAGGTCTGCCTCATGGAGCGGGCACTTTCACGTCTGCGTCTAAGGCTGAGCATTCTTACGTTTTCCGCTCTTTTTAGTAACTGATCCGTCCGGTTTAATAATCCGATGGGTACCGTACACCCCGGATAGGGGGACTAGGAAGTAACGTTTCCTGCTGCTCGGTTTTAAAGTTGTCCACTTCGCTCGTACTTTCGTTGGAGGGCTTGCCTGGAAGCCCTATCCCATGGGCTTAAGAGAGGGGCTCGGGGCTTGGCCCGACAACAGAAGCTGCAGTCTTGGGGCCGGCAATTTTACGGGATCCAACATGGGGAAGGACCTCGGACGAGCCCTCAGCAAACCGTAGCGAGTGGTTGATTCTAGGAGGCAGGAGGGTTAAAGTGAGTCTGGAATAAGCCTGGAAAATGTCTGGCAGAACCAGATCTTTTTGTCACGGACACGGCGGTATTCAAGATTTCTCCCGGGTTGGTCTCTGCTGGATTTCCGGGGGAAAGGTCGACAAAAAACCGGGCCTTTTTAGATCGGGAGGCATCTCGGAGAACCGGGAGGATTCTAAACCGCCTGGCACCCCGGGCGAGCTGGGTAAAGGCAAAGTTTGCTTTCCAGTGCGGCGTAGGTAGGCCGTCTCTTTCGGCCAAAACCACCGATTCCGTGGAGGTGGCAACTTATACCAGGAGGTATGGCTTAGAGAAACACATTCGGGCGGATGTGCCGGTAACGGTCCTCGGAAACAGACTTACGTAAAAACGGTTTCCAACGCTTAAAGAAGCAGGCTTTTTGTTCTTTATTTCCATCGCCTTTATGAAGATCGCTATAGGAAGTGACCATCGTGGGGTATCGCTGCGGCGGATTGTGGCGGAAATCGTCCGCCAAGCCGGGCATGAAATCATCGACCTCGGGACATTTTCCGACGGACCATGCGATTATCCCGACGTGGCTGGCGTCGTGGCTCGGATGGTGGCCCGGAAGGAGGTGGACCGGGGGATCCTCATTTGCGGCACCGGATTGGGAATGGCGATCGCAGCTAACAAATTCCCGGGGGTCCGTGCGGCTCCTTGTCACGATGATCTGACCGCCGAGTTAAGCCGGCTTCATAACGATGCTAATGTGCTCTGCCTTTCCGGGGATATGCTCGGTCCTCGGCTGGTGGAGCGGATTGTTCATACTTGGTTGCGGACGGAATTCGAAGGGGGGCGGCACTTACGACGCCTTAATAAAATTCGGGAGTTGGAATGCCGAAACGGGAAACTGTCTGATTGTTTCCAACCCCGGGCTACTCAGTGAAGGTGCCGCAGAATTTCCCGGAGGCCGATGCAGGAATCTGGCTTTCCTCCCCTGGGAGCACCCTGTAACCAAGCCCCTGCCACGGTTTTGGTTTTGCGAACCTGTTCTTTGCAAAACCTTCGCGGACCCAAAAATGCCCCGGGCGATACCGACGCGACTAGACTTCCATCAATTCCCTCTCCGTCGTGAGTTTTGGGAGAACAGCGAGGCGAACTTGTCTCCTCCAGCCCTGGTTTTCATTCCGGGCGAGTGGAGATACTCGGATCCAGCTCCGCAAGTCGATCCCAACACTGATTTCTCAATGCTTCGAGATCGTGAACAAGGAGCTGTTGCATAGCCTCCACTACGTCGGAGCATCGATCGGCAACGTTGTTATAGTCCCAGAAGTCATCCGGCTTAATGTAAAGTTCCGGTGGGTCCGCATCGCGGAAATACCAGTGGAGAGTCCGCATGCCCCGCGATCCGTCTTGATCGGTGACCAGAACACGGTTATGTACCGTTTCCTCTTCCTCTTCGAGTAAGGGTACTAGGCTCGCTGCAACCGGGCGATGCGGAATTTCCGACCCCAGGCCAAAAAGCTGCAAAATAGTGGGGAAAAGGTCGGCAGGCTCCACCAAACTCAATATTCGCTGGGCTGCAGGGGCTCGCTCGGGAAGATAAATCATCAGCGGGGTATGAAGAACCTCCGAATAAAGCGTGGGACCGTCCCTACCGATCCAAGCATGTTCTCCAAGCGGGAAACCACGCAACGAAAGAAACAGCACACCAGTGTCCCGAGCCCGACCAATCCCCGAAAGCCACTCCCAAAAGGCTTCGAAACAGCTGTCCAGTACCGTCACCTGAGCCGCATAGGCCTGCAGGATGGCAAGCAAAATGTCCGGATCGTCTTCCTTGCCGAATCGGATATTCGGAGGCTCCACTGCGGAATAAGGTGAGGGATCGCCTTCATCCGCATATTGTTCTCGCAGCTCCAGCGGGGCATCCCAGGGCCCACCTAATCCGCGAAGTACTATCCACGCACAAAAGGGCTGCGGTTGCTCTTCTAACACCGCTGTGCATTGGGCGAAAATATTCGCTAAGTAGGTCTGGGCAATCTCTTCAGCCGGTTGCTTAGGTTCTGGGTAAGTGAGGAGCAAATATCGTTCGAACTGCTCTGAAAATGCCCGGGGCAAAATACCCGGTTTATCGGTGATTAAAACAGGTTGGATTCCATTACCCCGCAAGATCTCTTGGAGACTCGTGTTCTCGGAGACCGATTCCAAGGGATGCCGTCCAGTCCAGATGCTTGCTAGTACTTTCTCTGGATGGGGAGATTCCAACACGTGCTGATCGAAAACCGTGGCATGGAAAGCAAGCCGATCTAACCCCGGCGTGCGAATCCAGGTATTCCCATACGCTCCGAGGAAATTTCGGTGCAGCCGGTCAAGGGCAAAACAAATCAAATTCTTCATTGGTAAAAGTAACCCAATATTGCTCGACTATTAACTCGTTGGTGGCCGGTAGGCCGGAGATCCTTTCAGGGGAACCTCGCTTGCCCAGGGGAATGGGTGTCCATAATCGAAACCCTCTACTGTGCAAGACCGCGTGTTATCAACGAGGCTCCCCCCATGCACCCCTGTCAGCAAAAGACGGACTTCCCTAGTGAGACATGCCACTCTCTCAGTGGCTTGCAAGAGGTCACCCCAATCTCTTTTTTGTCAGTTTTTCAAATCAGCTAGAGCTTATCGAAGAATCAGGGCGTGGGGATTTTTGTCCTGACTCAGTTCTGCGGGGCTTGGTTTCTAGGCATAATCCTGATAGAGGGGGGTGATCACGATTTCAGGCACACACACGCGATCTGGCAACTGGGCCACAGCCAGTACCATGTGCGCGATATCTTCCGGCTGGAGCATAGCGGCCAAGCGGTCGGGAGGTACAGGCTCTGGACGTTGGGAAAGAATCGGTGTATTCACTTCCCCAGGGTAGATGTTGGTGACGCGAATCCCGTTTTCTTTTTCTTCCAGACCAACGCCAAGACCAAGGGCTGCCATGGCAAATTTCGACGCACAATATCCTACCCCTGCCAGCCGGGAGACCCGCTTTCCCGAGATAGAAACGATATTCACGATCAACCCCTTTCTGCGAGTTCGCATTTTGGGGAGAACGGCATAAACACAGTGGAATGCTCCCGTAGCATTCACTAACATCATGGAGTCCCAATCTTCGGGCCGAAGAGATTTTGTGTCCCGGTTGGGAACGTTTACACCCGCGTTGTTTACAAGTATGTCCGGTATGCCGAAGTTCGCGAAAATTCGCTCAAAGACATCAAGCACAGCCGACCGGTCACCGACGTCGCAGACGAATGTTCTAATGGCCGATTCGGTGTCCGTTTCTTCTTCAAGCCGTTTAAGCTTGGCCGAATCGCGCCCAAGCACTACCACTCTGGACCCCGCTTTCCAAAAAGTAAGAGCAATAGCCCGCCCGATTCCGCTTCCTCCACCGGTGACGACTACCAGCGCGTCCTTCAGGTCCACGGTTAAACGTCCCCTACGCCCGTCGCAACTTCCTAACCGGACAATTCGTTCTGCCAACAAGTACCACCTCGCAGGGTGTACGATCGCACGGGGCTCCCCGTGGGATGATTACCTGCATCGGCCTCCTCTTGACGCGCATTTTCTCGGTCTCACGAGCCTTGTGGTTGCTGGCTCTAGGAACTTAGGACAGTGCTTGCTGGCTCTAGGAACTAGGACATTAGGATGAACTCGTTTTCTAGGCTAGCTTGCACTTTTTGGCCGGTTTTTTTGACGTGAAAGTGGTGATCACGCAAAATCGGCACACACCAGTTTCCAACAACGATGGGTCGCTTGGACGAATATCCCGCGGGGTCCGCTCGAGATCCATTCTGCCGGCATTTGAATATTAAGCGGGTTTTCGAACTTTTCAGTAGTCCAGCTTTTTGCTCTATGGCAAACTGGCTAGTCAAACTCGAAAGGAATGGCCCCGAGTCGAGCGGCTGTCTCTTCCATCAGCGCGTCCTCCTCGGCTTCGGTGGCTGCCTCGTAAGTGACAGAAAACCGCAGGTACGGTCCGGCGTCGTCCCAAGGAACCGTGCAAACCGAGTGCTGAGTAATCAGGTACTCGGCGACCTCCTCGGCCGAGTTAAACTGCGGACCTCCCCGAATTCCTTTGGGGGCAGGCACGTAAAGGAAGTAAGTACCTCCTGGCATGCGGCATCGGAAGCCAACCTTTGACAAGGTCCGCACAAGTTTCTCGAGTCGTCGCTGATATTTTGCTCGGGCCTGTTCTGGAATCTCGCGATGGGCGAGGGCAACAATTCCTGCCTTTTGAATAGCGATGAACTGTCCGGAATCACAGTTATCTTTCACGTCAGCAAAAGCGCGCACTATTCGTTCGTGGCCGCATACCCACCCCAACCTCCATCCGATCATGTGCCAGCCCTTGGAAAGGGAGTGGACCTCTACCCCTACCTCCTTTGCCCCGGGAATTTGCAGGAAGCTTAAGGGAGGACGGCCATAAGTGAACATGATGTGGGCTGCATCCTGAATCACCACAATACGATGCCGAAGGGCAAATTCGACAACCTCTTTATAGAACTCCTCTGTGGCAATTTGCCCCGTAGGACTGTTGGGGTAATTGAGGACCAATAGCTTTGCCCGCCTAAGGATATCCCGCGGAATGGAACTAAGGTCCGGGTAAAAGTCGTTCTCGGGTAAAAGAGGCAAGTTGTAAACTTGGCCTCCGTAATACCGGGTGTGGGTGCCTGCCACCGGATAACCGGGAACTGTCATGAGAGTGACATCCCCGGAGTTGATGAATAGGGCAGGGAGGATTGCCAGAGCACTTTTGGAGCCAATGCAGTGGTTAATTTCCCGGGCCGGATCGAGATGGATTCCAAACTGCTCCGCCATAAAACGAGCTACGGCCTCTTTGAACTCGAAAATGCCGTTGTCGGCGTAACCTCTGTTTTCAGGCCGATTGATTTGCCGGGCCATTTCCTCTCGCACTAACGCTGGGGCCATTTCATCATTTTCCCCGATCCCGAAATCCAAAAGCCTCCGCTCGGGGTGCTCGGCTAAAGCGCGCCTCTTGGCCCGCTTAATCCGCTCGAATTTGTAAATTTGCGTTCCTTTCCCGTAATTGATTCCCCCAATTCGATCCGCAAAAAGTGCTTGAAAATAGGGATCAGCTTCTTGTGCCTTTACCATCGTTTCGACCACCCCCCATCGAAGAATGGTTCACGCTTTTGAAATGCCCTGTGAGACTTCCAACCTTAAGTTTCCAGCAGACCTTGTTGCAGCCTCTTCGGTGTGGCAGAGTACCTGAATCACCCCAGCGACTCTTCAAATACGCGCAAAAAATACAATTGTCATCATCAAGAAGGAATTTTTTGTCCTCTTAAGGTTTACCCGCAGATAATCCCTCCAGCACCCAGGCTCAACCCAGGGGTGTCATTGTTTCATAATAGTGCAAATTCGATAATAATTCGCCTCTTTCGGTCTGCTCAGTTAAAGGTTGGGTTCCCAGCCCGATGGCTTCTCTCCGAGATTTTCTTTACTAAACAGGTTACCTTCGTGAAGAATCCACATTCCAAACTTGCCGCAAATTGAATCGCTACGATTCCTATTGTTGAGGTAACGGTTAGAATAAATCTTACTTCCGGTGATGTCCGATGCCCCACGGGGCAGTCTGCGGCCAAATGGGGATTTTGCAGGCCGGTTGAAAGGCCTACTCCTAGCCCCCAAGTCCAAATTTCACTCCCAGGATCGGGCCAATGATATCGAGCCAAGGTGCTGGGGCCTCTAACGGCAGGAAGTTGCCCGGCCAAGCTTGCCGAGGGACGTTGAAACATCGGGCTTGTTCGGCAAATGCCCGGTAACCGATTGGAACTCTCAGGGGTAAAACTTATTCTGGGTTTTCGGGAAAAGGGAAGATTATAAGCGAAAGAGCCATGCGAGTCGCGATGGCCCCACACTTTGGGCAGGGTGCTCGAGCCGCAAGGCCGGCAGAACTAATGCAGAAGTAATTTGGCCGTTTTGCGCGCCCTTAAAGGGTGACACAGGCGGGCTGGGCAATTGAGACTTGACGTGCCCAGAGCAGGATGGCGTGAACCTGGCTAGGAAAACCGGCGTTTTCTGGTGGTCCGGCATTTGGGATGCTTTCATTCTGCCGGAACGCTCGCTCCCCGGCGGATTTAGGTGGGAATGGCCAAGAGGAGCAGCGGCAGTTCGGCTAATAAACTGGGGGGAGTCTGTCCGGCAAAGAGCTCCAGGGAAATTCGTGACTGGCCCAGTGTTTGTCCGGCGAGGATGGGTATCCCCTAAAGGACGCAGGATCCCAGGAAGCGGTGTGAAAGAGTTGTCTCTTGAGCCAAGCATGCAATGTCAGGTGATGGCGAAGACCAATGGTTTAGATCGCAAGGCGGACATATTTGTGACAGAATTGATAAATTTATGATATAATTCGCCAGGTCGTGGGAGGGAATTCAACAAAATTGCATCAGGGGAAGTCCGGAAGGCTTTTGTAGCCCTGGTGGCCCATTGGCTCTCCCTCATTGGCGTTAGGCGACAGCGGAGACTTAGCATCCCGCCCAGGTCTCCCGGAAGAAAAATTTCTGTTTAGGGTTTGCATCAGGTTGGACCATCCCCCACCGAAGAAGGTTTGGAGGGAAGAGTTCAACGGAGCCTCTTGCCGAAAAACGGAGAAGTCGCTAGTTTTGTTAATTGTCAGTGGATAATTAACGTGCCTTTATTATATTTACTTTTGCCCAATAGATTCGTGTGGATTTCTGGTTCGATTAGGTCGGGTCAAAAACGTTTTCGAGGGTTCCTTCAAATTTAGGAGACTCACCGGCAGGCAACAGACAAGAAATCAAAGGAGGTCTGAGTGGTAAAGCTTGTACTTCGGGAAGGGGAGTCTATCCAAGAAGCATTGCGGCGATTTCGTAAGCTCGTTGAGCGGAGCGGAATCAAGAAGGAAATGAGGAGGCGCGAGTATTACGAGAAGCCGAGCGAAATTAAGCGTCGTGCCCGCCTCCGGGCTGAGCGTCGCGCCCGCCGTCAAAGAATGTTAACCGGTTTGTAGAATCGTTCTGCCGTCACGCATTTTTCCAAAATTTGGAAGCTAGGCCTGAACGGGGCAGTCCCGCCGTTGTTGGCCTTCTTCTCCCGGCCAGTTTGCTTGACCGGATGCCTTGTCCCAAGTTCATACACATTGGGCTAGGATGACGTGTTAATCCACCCCCGGGGAGGGGACCGTCAGCTTTCCGCACAAGTAGCCTGATCTCTCTGCAATGATCTCTCTACGATCTGATTTCTGTATGCTCTATTTTCCCTATGCTCTGCAGGAATTGCCTAGATTGGAATTCGTGGGATTTCGCACTTCCGCAACCAGAGCTTGAAGGTGGGCGTACATCCGCAACCAGAGCTTAAAGGCGGATCCGGAGAGGGATTTTGGCCCAGAAACTGTGCTCCAGACGCCCGTTCTTCACTTTTAGGATCTTATAGGATCTTAAGCACTCCTTTTTAGGCCCCTTAACCGCTCTTTGGTGGATCGCTTCTTCAATTTGCTCCCGAAAAAAGGTCAGGAAAGGGCCAAAGAATTACCGCCGGGATTGTCAAAATTCTTCGCTGCCTTTTGACAAGACTGGCCAAGTCGCGAGACTTTTGACCAGAATCACCAAGTCGCGAGAGTTGCAGACTCGTCTCATTTAACCTATCCTGCCTGAGGTTTCTAGCTAAATTATGTTTCTGCATTAGGTCTGGTTTATCGCCGGCTTGGGGCAACCTGCCACCTTCGGGGAGAGCCCGAATGCCCAAAACCAGCTTTCGAGGTCGGAGACTGCAGGGCTCCCCTAAGTCGGGGCATTGAAGAGCTGCTTGAGGAAAGGCTGCTGGCGAGCGTTTTGCACCACGTGTTTACGGTTTGTTGTGACCGTCGGTCACTAATCTTTGTCGAGACCAGGGACCTTGTGAGACCTGGACCACTTTCGCAACACAGGGTGTCGCGGGACCAATGGGCCCGTCGATGGGAAGGTCACCCTCCTCCTTTAGGAAGCGGTATAGTTAAGGGAGAACTCTGCGACTGTCGAGAAACCGGACTCCACAAAATGGTGCCAGGGAAAAAACCACCGACTATGGCAAAGTATAGGGGTGCAGGAGGATCGTGGGGCCAGGCAGATCCATTAGAGAACAAACATGCGAAAACTTCGCGGCGGTAGAGTACGGATTATCCCTATATTTAGGGTACTCTGGCAGGGAGCTAGGATGAGTTTTTCCGCAAATTCGTCTTTTTTGTTGTGGAACTTTGCAACATTTGGCGACAGTTCACAGTTCACGGCGATATTTTCGAACAGCATACGCCGGTTAAGCGCCTGGGTTCCCTTTGAAGGACGTTCATCGAGGACTTGTTTATGAGTGGGGGTAGAAGCGAACCGCTGAGTACAAAGCCCCGGAGCTTGGGGGACCTTCTCCAGGAGTTCAGTCAGTACCGAAGATTGATGCAAGAGGAATTTCAGAAGGTGATTGTCGGGCAAGCAGCGGTCCTCGAGCAAATCTTTGCGGCCATTTTTACGCGGGGGCACTGTTTGCTCGTGGGGGTACCGGGGTTGGCGAAAACGCTGATGGTAAGCACCTTGGCGAAAATTTTGGATGTACAGTTTAAGCGGATTCAGTTCACTCCAGACTTAATGCCGTCGGATATTGTTGGGACGAACGTTTTGGAGGAGGCTCCGGACGGGCGACGCGAGTTCCGGTTCATGCCGGGCCCTATCTTTACGAATATCTTGCTGGCAGATGAAATTAATCGTACCCCGCCCAAGACGCAGGCTGCCCTTTTGCAGGCAATGCAAGAGCGGGAAGTCACTGTGGGACATCAAACCTATCCCTTGCCAGAGCCATTTTTTACGATCGCTACTCAAAATCCTATCGAGCAAGAGGGTACCTATCCTCTCCCGGAGGCCCAGCTGGATCGTTTCATGTTCAACATTCGCGTGGATTATCCCTCGGCAGAGGAAGAAGAACGGATCTTGGCTCTGACCACCCGATCGGAAAAGGTGGAAGTGCACAAAGTTTTATCCGCCAAGGCAATTCTCAACCTGCAAAAGCTTGTAAACTCCATCGCTGTAAGTCAGTACATTGTCCAGTATGTTGCCCGGTTGGTACGGGCCACCAGGCCGAAGGATCCGACTGCCCCGGATTTCGTCCGTGAGTTTGTGGACTGGGGAGCCGGCCCACGGGCGGGACAATTTTTGATTCAGGGGGGTAAAGCCATCGCGGCCATGGATGGACGCTTCGCCGTGGCGATCGAGGATATCCAAAAAATCGCCGTTCCGGTACTTCGGCACCGGATTAGTGTGAATTTTCAGGCTCAGGCCGAGG
>Ga0308415_1001487_pt1 | contig 10015 bp, 8 predicted proteins | sample HotsprSampleOS55_FD_203465 | JGI IMG/M metagenome (GOLD analysis project Ga0308415, IMG submission 203465) | Hot spring phototrophic mat microbial communities from Octopus Spring, Yellowstone National Park, Wyoming, United States - 20090730_OS55 ... | reverse complement strand
TGTCCAGTAGGAAGGCTTCCCGTCGGTCGGTCGCGGCGTTGTAGCCCCGTCCGACGATGAAGCGCCCATCCGCCGAGATTGCCTGCGCCGAGTAGAGTTGCGAGCCGTCCGCCAGCAGGCTGGCGTATACCGTGTTCAGGTTCTCCATCCCGCGCGTTTCTGTCCAGCGGTAGGCGCGCCCGTCCGAGTTGCCGACCACGACCGAGCCGTCGCCCGACACGCCGTAGGCGATGCTGCCGTCCGCGCCATTCAGCGGCAGCCAGCCCAGATTCTGCGGCTGCCCGTTCACCCAGCGGATGCTGGTGGACGGCGCGCTCTCGTTGTCGGCGTAGGCGAATCCGACAATCACCGAGCCGTCATGCGAGGCGGCGAACGCCCAGCTGCGGCGGTAGCCCGTCAGTTCGCCCAACTGCTGAATGGTCGTACCCTGCCAGCGCACGGCGCGTGCTTCGGGCAAGCCAGAACTTGCGAAAAACGACGCGCCGACAATCACCTGCCCATCGCCCGACACGCCCCACGCGCGGCTGGCAATCGCGCCTGGCAGCGTCCCCAGATTCGTGACGGTGTTGCCCTGCCAGCGCGCCGCGCGGAAGTTGCTGCCCCACCACGAGTGCCCCGCAATCACCGTGCCGTCCGCCGAGACGCCATACGCCTCGCCCCACACCACGCTGCTGAGCGTTCCGAGCGCCTCCATCTGCCCGCTGCGCCAGCGGAACGCAACGAGTTCCCCTCGCTGGTTGCTGCTGTAGCCGACAATCGTCTGCCCGTCAGTGGAAATTGCGTTGCCAATCGACAGCACGCCGCCCAGCGTGCCCAAGTCCTGCATTCCGTCCGATTCCGTCCAGCGGAACGCCCGTCGGAAGCCGTCGGAGTTTATGGCTGTGCCGACGACCACCGTGCCGTCCGCCGAGACGCCCAACGCCTCGCTTTCCAAGCCGCCTGGCAACTGCCCCAGCCAGACCAGCCGTTGCGCCCAGCCGCCGCTGAGCATCAGCCACACAGACGCCAACGCCAGAAATGTACGCGCCATACCTCTTTCCTCCGTTTCTGCAGGTTCGCATAGGAATCGACCATGCATAGTATATCTCAATCGCGCAGGTACTCCGCCGCTCCGAATTGCTCCACAGGCGGCATCTAAATACACAGCCGCTAAGTGTCCCCGACGCTGTCCACGGCACGCCTGCTGGGGAACCTTCCGAAAGTGGCAGGAATCCCCACTGCGCCGACGAACCCATTAATCGCGACTAACGCGGAGGAGGACTGATAACCATGCCGACCGTTGCGATTACGCTGGACTGCGAAGCAGCCGATTACCCGCGCTGCTATACGCGAGAGTATATCAAGGTGGCGGAAGAGTTCACCATACCTTTTACTTGGATGATTCAGGTCTCTGGCAAAGACCCGATGGCGAATGTGCAACTGTATTACCGCGAGTATCTCCATCGAATCCCCTCGTGGCACGAGTTTGGTTTGCATTTGCATTTTGAAGATGCGCAGGGGCGCTATGTTGAAGACCCTCGCGAGCGCGGCGAGATGATTCAGACGGGCAAAGATTTGCTCAAGCAGATTCACCTCAAGCCGACGGCGTTCCGCGCAGGCAGCTACGCGCTTACCCCTCCCGACCTCAAGTACCTCGAAGATATGGGCTTTCTTGTGGACAGCAGCGCGATTCCCGACGCGGAGTACCGCATGTTCGTCGATTGGGACGGCACGCCTACCAAGCCCTACCATCCCTCTTACCAAGATTTACGCAAGCCAGGCGAGGCGAAGATTCTGATGGTGCCAGTTGCCACCGCCAACGGCAAAATCGGCTATCTGGATCAGGGCTGGGAGGTTGTCGAGCCCATCCTGCATCACCATCTCAGTCAGGGCACGCCCGTCATCTGCCTCGGCGGCTACGATTATCACGACAGCGTAGAAACCTTGCGCGAGGCGATTCTGTTGCTGAAAAAGCACAACGCGCGGTTCGCGACGCTTACCCAAATCGTGTCGGAGTATACGCTATGATTGACGCACGCTGGCAGAAACTGGCAGATGTGTTAGTGCATCATTCGGTGCGCGTGCAACCGGGCGAGCGCGTCCTCATCGAAGCGTTCGATATGCCTTCGGAGTTCGTGGCGTTGCTGATGCGCACGGTCTACGCCGCAGGCGGTGAGGCGATCCCGCTAATCAAGCAGACGCCTGCCCTGCGTGCGCTCTACCAGCACGCCAGCGAGGGGCAGATCCAGTTTCTCGCGGGTCTGGAGCGCACGCTGATGGAAGGCGTGCAGGGCTATATCGGGCTGCGCGGCGCGCCCAACTACGCCGAGATGTCCGACATTCCGCAAGAACAAATGCAATTGGTGCGCCAGCATTGGTGGGTTCCCGTCCACCAAGAGGTGCGCGTGCCGAAAACGCGCTGGGTCGTGCTGCGCTGGCCCACCCATGGCATGGCTCAAGCCGCCAACATGAGCACCGAAGCGTTCGAAGAATTCTACTTCCGCGTCTGCACGCTGGACTACGCACAGATGGCGCGCGATGTCGAGCCGCTGGTGGAACTGATGCAGCGCACGCGCGAGGTTCACATCAAAGGCCCAGGCACGGACTTGCGCTTCTCGATAGAGGGGATTGGCGTCGTGCCTTGCTACGGGACGCACAACATTCCCGACGGCGAGTGCTTCACCTGCCCCGTGCGCGACTCGGTGGAAGGCGAGATCACTATCAACACCAACAGCGTGTACGAGGGCAACCTGTACCGCGACATACGGTTCAAACTGCGCAAGGGCAAGATTGTGGAGGCGACCTGCGCTGACGACGGCGACCGCCCGGGCGCGGGCAACCCGCGCAAACTGAACCGTATTCTCGACTCGGATGAGGGCGCGCGCTACATCGGCGAGTGGTCGCTCGGCTTCAACCGCTACATCCTGCACCCGATGAACGACACCCTGTTCGATGAGAAAATCGCGGGGTCGTTCCACTTCACGCCGGGCAACGCCTACGGCGAGGCGGACAACGGCAACCGCTCGCAAGTTCACTGGGATCTGGTCGTTATCCAGCGTCCCGAATACGGCGGCGGCGAAATCTACTTCGACGGTGTGCTGGTGCGCAAGGATGGGCAGTTTGTCCTGCCCGAACTGCAGGCACTCAACTACTGACAGGAGGCAATCGGATGGCAATCCACGAGACCGAAGAGCGCAACGGCAAGCTGCGCACGGTGATGAAACTGGAGCCGGGCGAGCGCGTCGCCCTGTGCCGCTGTATGCAGTCCAAAAGCTTTCCCTTCTGCGACGGCACGCACAAGACGGTGGAAGGAAACACAGGTCCCGTGATTGTGGAGGCGTTAGCGACGCCCTCCGAGGCAGAGCGAGATTGAAGACCCCCTCCTTAGGTTCCCCCTGCTCGCAGGGGGAACCGAGGAGCTTGGTTCCCCTCGCGAAGCGGGGGGAACCTAAAGGAGGGGGGCAATTTGTAAACTTCACTTGCGCGGTTGGTATAACTCTCCCCGCCCGTGAGGATTGTCAATGCCGAACAACGACCCGTTGGGCGAAATCGATTTGGAACACTGGACGCAGTATGACGATATTATCACCGACAGCCTGTGGCTGTTGGGCAAGCGTGATAACACGGGCGCGCACACAGCGGAATACTGGGGCAACTTCGTGCCGCAGATACCCCAGCAAGCGATGCGCCGCTTCACGAAGCGCGGCGAACTGGTGATAGACCCCTTCATAGGCTTAGGCACGACGCTCATCGAGGCAGTTAGGCTCGGACGGCACGCGATTGGCGTGGATATACAGCCGTGCTGCGTCGAGCAGGCACAGGCGCGCGTGCAACAGGAGACAGGGGAGAACGGCGCACAAGCGTTAGCGATAGTGGGCGACAGCACGCGCCCCGAAACCGCCGCCGCCGTGCAGGAAGTGATGCGCGCGTGGGGGTTCCCGCACGCACACCTGCTGATTCTGCATCCGCCTTATCACGACATCATCCGCTTCAGCGAGGCTCCAAATGACCTTTCGAACGCGCCCAGCACGGAGGCGTTTCTGGAAGGCTTTGGGCAAGTGGTGCGCCACTTCGCGCCGCTGCTGGCGCACGGGCGGTTCCTTGTGCTGGTCATCGGCGACAAGTATGTCCGTGGCGAATGGGTGCCGCTCGGCTTCCAAACGATGGAGGTTGTGCGGCAAAGCGGCTTTCGGCTCAAGAGTATCTGCGTCAAGGATATTCAAGAGAATCGCGGCAAGCGGGGACAGTACCACCTCTGGCGCTACCGCGCTCTCAAGCACAACTTCTATGTGTTCAAGCACGAGTATGTGATGTTTTTCGAGAAGGTCGGGAAGTGAGCAAATCAGCCTGCAGGAGATAGACGCGCGACCTGGAACTGACTCGTGCGATGTACCTGTTGGGCGTGGATGTGGGCACTTCGGGCGTGAAGGCGCTGCTGATTGACCCATCGGGCGCAGTGGTCGCCAGCGCGAGCGAGTCGTACCCGCTGTATACGCCGCGTCCGCTGTGGGCGGAGCAGAACCCCGACGATTGGTGGGCAGCAACATGCACGGCGATACGGCGCGTGTTGGAGCAGGCGGGTGTCCCTGCCAGCGCGGTGCGCGGGGTTGGCTTAAGCGGGCAGATGCACGGCTCGGTCTTTCTGGACGCGCACGGCGAGTCGATACGCCCTGCGCTGCTGTGGTGCGACCAGCGCACGGCGGACGAGTGCGCCTGGATTACCGAGCGCGTCGGCGAGCAGACCATCCTGCAGACGACACTCAACCCTGTGCTGACGGGCTTTCAGGCGGGCAAAATTATCTGGCTGCGCCGCCACGAGCCTGAAAACTACGCCCGCATCCAGCAGGTGCTGCTGCCGAAGGACTTCATCCGCTATCGGCTTACGAGCGAGTCGGCGACGGAGGTCTCGGATGCGTCGGGTACTGCGCTGTTCGATGTACCCCGCCGCGACTGGGCATACGAAATCTTGGACACGCTGGAGTTGCCCCGCGCGTGGTTCCCCAAGGTGTACGAGTCGCCCGAAATCACGGGTCGGGTTACGGCGCAGGCAGCGCAGGCGACGGGGCTGGCAGAGGGCACGCCTGTGGTGGGTGGCGCGGGCGACCAGGCGGCGGGCGCAGTCGGCGTCGGCGTCGTGCAAGCAGGGCGCGCCTCGGTGTCGGTGGGCACCAGCGGCGTGGTGTTCGCGCACTTGGAGCAGCCGCAGGTAGACCCCCAATACCGCACGCACACCTTCTGCCACGCCGTGCCTGGCGCATGGCATGTGATGGGCGTGATGCTGATGGCGGGCGGTGCGCTGCAGTGGTATCGCGAGACCTTCGCGCCCGATGTGCCGTTCGACGCGCTGGTGGGCGAAGCCGCGCAGGTTCCTGCGGGCGCGGAGGGGCTACTGTTCGCGCCGTACCTGTCGGGCGAGCGCACGCCGTACCCCGACCCGCACGCGCGCGGCGCGTTCGTCGGGCTGACGCTGGCGCACACCCGCACGCACTGTACCCGCGCCGTGCTGGAAGGCGTCGCGTTCGGGCTGCGTGACTCGCTGGAGATTCTGCGCGCGATGGGCGTGCCGCTGCACGAGTTACGCCTCACAGGCGGCGGCGCGAAAAGCCCCCTCTGGCGACAGATCCTTGCCAGCGTATTCGGACAGCCCGTGCATACCCTGCAGGCGGAAGAGGGTCCCGCCTACGGCGTCGCGCTGCTGGCAGGCGTGGGCGTGGGGATTTGGAACTCCGTGCCCGAAGCGTGCGCGGCGACCGTCCGACTGGCTGACACGACCGCGCCCAACCCCAACGACCAAGCGGTCTATGAGCAACTCTACCCGCGCTATCGGCGACTGTACCCCACGCTACAGCCGTTTTGGGCAGAGGCAGGAAGTTAGCAGGAATCCGCGCGATGGGGTAGAATCTATGCACGACACCAATACAGGGGGACATTCGAACGATGCAAGCACAGGGATTGCAGATACCGAACTATCAGATGTATGGCTTCGCGTCGCTGTTGGTGCCTGGTTTAGGGCACTTTTTGCAGCGGGCGCTGTTTCGTGGCGTACTGTGGCTGACAGGGGCACTAACGCTGTGGTACCTCCTGTCGCTTTCCCTCTCGTCGTGGGTACACTTTGAGGTTCCACCCTCGTTGCTCGCACCTGTAGTTGCGCTCTATCACTGCGCCAGCATGTATGCGGCGATGGCGCACTCCTATCAGTTGCAACAGGAGCAGACGCCCCTGCATGCGGCGCAGGAGATGATGCCCGTCTACCTGTGGAAGCAGGTCATCGGCGGCGTGTTGGCACTCGTGGGCGCGGTGGCTGTCCTGCTGCTGAGCGGCTCGTTCGCGGATTATGTATATAGCTGGCTCGCCAGCCAAGCGCACGGCGCGGGCTGGTTGGGACGCCCTGGATGGGGCGAGTTCCTCAGCCAGTCGCTCATCTTATGGGGCATGACCGCGCTGGGCATATGGCTATTCCGCACGGGGTACACCGAGAGCAGCACGGCGCGGCAAGCGCTCCGCGAGCGTGCGGTGCTTGCCTACGCCCTGCAAAATGGCGGGCGCATCACTGTCGCCGAGGCGAGCGTGGCGGCAAACATCTCCCTTCGCGAGGCACGCAACCTGCTCGAACGCCTCGTGCTGGAGCGGTACGCCGTAGAGACCGAGCAGGATGGGATCCTGTATTATCACCTGACGCGCTAACGGGGGCTGCTCGCGTCCAGCATGCGCAGATAGCGCGAAGTAGAGTCGACGCCTGGCTCGGCGTCCGCTTCGGGGTCAATCCCCCGAAGCATCATGCCCTGCCCGCGTGAGAGGTGCGTTGCAACCGTCGGGCGGTCGGTCGGGTCGCGCATCTGAATCAGCAGCGTTGTGCGCGCCTCCTGCATCGTGTTCACCCCAGAGCCGTGAATGGTGAGGTAGCTGAACACCACCACATCGCCCGCCTGCGCAGGCACAGGCGTCGCCCGCTCCAGCGGGTACGCCTCTACAGGCAGATGCCAACCGCCTTCGGGGTCGTGCGGGAGCGGTCCCAACTTGTGGCTTCCGGGCACAACGAGCAAACAGCCCTTCTCGATGGGCGCGTCATCGAAAAACACAATCGCCGCCAGCATCGTGTGCTTCTCGTGCGGGAAGTAGGGGTAGTCTTGGTGCATCGGGAAGGGCGCGCCGCGTTCGGGCGGCTTGATAAACAGTTTCGTGTGGTGCAGTTGAATGTTGGGTCCGATGAGGTCGGCGATGCGGTCGGTCAGGCGCGGGTCGCAGATAAGCCGTGTGAACGCCGCGCTGTGGAACTGCGCGTTGTGGCAGTGGAGCAGAGTGGTCGGCAGGTCGCTCACCAGTTTCGCGCTACCCCACTGGGCATAGAGCGCCTGTTCGCCCCCGCGCGCGGCGGCAAGCCGCTGGATGAGCGCGTGCGCCTCTGCCCGCAAATACGCCGCCTCCGCCGCCGTGAAAACCGCAGGCAGGTGCAGATAGCCGTTCTCGCGGTAAAACGCGACCTGCTCTGGGGTCAACCCGAACTGCTTCTGGTCGGTGAGCATCGCTATAACACCTTCTCTGGCGGGATGTATTCGTAGCCGAACTGTTCAGCGATGGGCTGTAGCGTTACCTTGCCCTGCACGATGTTCAGCCCTGAGCGCAGCGCGGGGTCTTGGCGGCACGCCTCTTGCCAGCCGTGCTCCGCAAGGCGCAGGATGTACGGCGTGGTGACATTCGTGAGTGCGTAGGTGGAGGTACGAGCGACCGCGCCAGGCATGTTGCTCACGGCGTAATGCACCACCCCGTCCACCACATAGGTCGGCTCGCGGTGGGTGGTTGGGCGCGTCGTCTCCGCCAGCCCGCCTTGGTCAACGGATACATCGACCAGCACCGCGCCCGTTTTGAGCGTGGGGAGCATCTCGCGCTTGATCAGAACCGGTGTGCGCCCGCCCGTGACATAGACCGCGCCGACGATGAGGTCTGCTTGGCGCGTCGCCTCGCGCAGGTTCGCGGGGTTCGAGTAAAGCGTGTCCACATTGGCAGGTAGGGTCTCTTCCAGCGTGCGCAGGCGGGCGACATTGATGTCTAAGATAAGCACGCGCGCGCCGAATCCTGCGGCGATACGGGCGGCGTTCGCGCCGACGACGCCCGCGCCGATAACGACCACCGTGCCAGGCAGCACCCCGGGCGCGCCCGCCAGCAACACGCCGCGCCCGCCCATCGGACGCTCCAAGCACCACGCGCCGACCTGCACCGCCATCCGCCCCGCAATCTCGCTCATCGGCAGCAGAATCGGGTGCGCGCCGTCGGGCGTTTGAATCGTCTCGTAGGCGAGGCATACCGCGCCGCTCTGCACCATCGCGCGGGTGAGCGACTCGCTGGCGGCGAAGTGGAAAAAGGTGAACACCACCTGCTTGGGGCGGATGTAGGGGTACTCTTCGGGCAGCGGCTCTTTGACTTTGACAATCATTTCGGCGTCGCGCCACACCTGCGCGGGGTTGTCCACCACACATGCGCCTGCCGCTTCGTACTCGCAGTCAGGGATACCCGTGCCGTCGCCTGCGCCGCGCTCAATCAGCACCGTGTGTCCGTGCTGGGTCAACACTTCCACGCCCGACGGTGTCATCGCCACGCGGTACTCGTCGGGCTTAATCTCTTTCGGGACACCGATAACCATCGTGCGTATAGTGTACCTGACGCGAGGTGAGGGTGTGTGGCGGCTCTTTCTTTCGTGCTTGCCCCCACTTCAGCCCTCGAAGGGATAGGTTTTTTCTGAGGGCACGCAAACTTATACCAACTGCGCAGCCAAAGTTTGCAAATGCGTGGGCTTCGAATCCCCTCCTCACCCCAGCCCTCTCCCCCCTTGCTAAGGGGGAGAGGGTGCGGGAGCTTAAAGGGGTAGGTTTTTTGCTGGCGCGCCTGCCCGTGGAGCCGCCGAGCAAGGCGTTTCTGCTTCCATGCGAGCGAGACGCTCCCACTCCCAGTACGCGCTGCGCTGGGAACGCGGGCGTCCCGCCCGCAAACCCGACCACGCGAGAAAAAACCTACCCCTTTAAGCCGGGGGTGAGGGCTACAAAAAATGCGCATACCCTGCACGCAGCGAACTCAAGCGATGTTCCCTTATCAGCTGTGTCCCCCTCCCACGAGGCGGGCGAGGGGGACACAGGGAGTGAGGGCTATACTGCCCAACTGCTTCGGCGCGGGGAAAATCGCGCTCAAGGACGCGAAGCCTAACAGCCGCTGCCGAAGGCGAACAGCACAATCAGCAGGTCGGCGTCGTCCACGATGCCGTCGCCGTTAATGTCGGCGTTCGCGTCGCTGCCGCCGAAAGCAAACAGCACCTGCAGCAGGTCGGCGTCATCCACGCAGCGGTCGCAGTTCACATCGCCTGCCACCGCAGGGCGGTCGCCAGGGTTCAGGTTGCCTGGAGTCACCTCGCGGTTGAACTGGCTGGGCAGCGTGCCGAGAATGGCGCGGTTCGTTGTGCTGGTCAGGAACGGACCGAAGTCGCCTGCGTCCGTCGCGCGTCCCGCGTCTGCAGCGATAATCGAGCCGTTCTGGAAGAAGATAATCACATCGGGTTCCCAAGTGCTGCCGTCGGCGCGGCGGCGCAGATTAGCAGGGATGTCCACGCCGTTCAGCTGCGTCGAGTAGATGTGGTCGGGCTCCGTAGGGTTCTCTTCGTCGTCCTCCCAGCCGAACGCTTGCACCGCCTCGCTCCACAGCACATTGTCGATAACGCCGTCGTCGTTCGTGTCGATGTCGTCGCCAGGTTGCCCCGTGAAGTTGCGCACCAACGCGACCGTGTAGCTGTCGTTGCCCATGCTCGCCGCCGTGAATGCGTTCGGAATCACGACAACCGTTGTCTCTGCCGCAGGCGGGGGTTGGAGTACCGCACTGCTGTCGCGCACCAGCAGCAGTCCGTTGCTACCCGTGCTGTACGCGCTTAGGTCAATCGCCCAGTGGATGTTGCCAGGGTTGAAAAGCCACTCGCCATCGATGCCGATTAGCCAGTAGCCCTGCAGGGAGAAGTTCGGTTGGCAGCTTTGAATCTCGATAAACTCGCGTCCCGCGT
>Ga0308415_1001486_pt1 | contig 10016 bp, 9 predicted proteins | sample HotsprSampleOS55_FD_203465 | JGI IMG/M metagenome (GOLD analysis project Ga0308415, IMG submission 203465) | Hot spring phototrophic mat microbial communities from Octopus Spring, Yellowstone National Park, Wyoming, United States - 20090730_OS55 ... | reverse complement strand
CCGCGGGTCTGGCGCAGTGGACGTCGGGCTTCCTGGTGGATGCGCTTTATCGATCGCGCTGGCGCGCCTGGTCCCGCCGGCTGCCCGCAATGGCCGGTTTCGGACTTGCCGCGGCGGCCATCCTCGCGGTCAGCTCGATGGAGACCGCCGCCGGAGCGGTCGCCTGTTTCGCGGCGGCCACCTTCGGCGCGGATCTGACGATCAGCCCGAGCTGGGTCTACGCCATCGACATTGGCGGAAAGAGCTCAGGCGCCGTGTCGGGCTCGATGAACATGCTGGGCAATTTCGGCTCTTTCGTGAGCGCCAACGCCTTCCCCTTCCTTTACGGGCTCACCGGGAGCGCTTTCGCCTATTTCGCCGTGGCCTCCCTGCTCAACCTGTTGTCGGTTGCCTGCTGGGCGAGAATGGGCCCGCCGCCGGAGGCAGGCCGTCCGTCATGAGCTCATGAGCGCCCCTTACATGCCGGCCGGAAGCCGCGCCGTGTCGTTGACGCGCTTCTGCCAGGATTCGATCCGGGCGCGCAGGCGGCGGACCGTGGCGCGGTGCTCCTCGGTGTAATACAGGTTGTCCATCTCCAGCGGATCGCGCCTCCGGTCGAAGAGCAGGCAGTTGTCGGTGTCGTAAAGGATGAGCTTGAAGCCGTCGGGCGAGACGACGTAGCGGCCCGTGGGTCCCGCGCCCCCGGTGTGCCATTCGATGAAGACATGGTCCTCTTCGGGCTTGCGCCCTTCCAGGAGCCCCAGGAGGCTCTCGCCGGGCAGGTTCTCCGGCACAGGCTTGCCCATCAGCTCGAGCAGGGTCGGAACCAGCGAGATATGGCTGACCGGCTCACTCACGCGGAGGTGGCCGTGACGGCGGGACGGAACGCGCAGCAGCAGCGGCACGCGAACGGACTCTTCGTAGGCGACGGTCTTGCCGATCAGCCCGTGAGCGCCCATCATCTCGCCGTGATCGCTGGTGAAGACAAGGATCGTGTTGTCGGCCTGGCCCGAGGTCTCGAGCGCCCAGAGGATGCGCGCGATCGCCTCGTCAACCTGGGAGCACAGCCCGGCGTAGTTTCGGTTCAGCCGCTGCCAGCCGGCGCGGCTCTTCAAGTCCTGCCCTTCGAAGCCCTTGTCGAAGTAGCGGCACCGCATGGCCCGGTAGCGTACCGGCTCCCGCTCGATGGGCGTGCCGGGGTAGTTGGCCGGCACCGGGGCCTCCTCCTCGCTGTGCAGGTCGTTGTAGGGGCCGTAGAACGGCATGTGCGGCTCCAGGAAGTTCACCGACAGCCGCCAGGGCTCGTCGCCGGCGGGCCGGCGGACGCCGTACATGGTGACGGGTAGGGCATCTTCGGCACCGGTTCGGCTCTTCAGCGTAGAACCCGCCGAGCGGTGGTTATGATAGTCGAAAGGCCTTGGCGTCCGTGATGCGACTGATCAAGAGAATACACATCTGGCTGGGACTGGCGAATCTGACGGTTTTTCTGATTTATGGCGTCACGGGTCTGGCGGTGACCCTGCTGCCGGCGCCCGAGGAGCGCGTGCGGCCCCAGGCGCGCCTCGAGCTCGTCGATTTCACGGCACCCGCCAACCTCACCGACAAACAAGTGGCCGACTTGGTGTGGGCGCGGCTGGGCGTGCCGCTGTCGAGCCCCGTGCCGGAGTGGGCGCTGCGCCGCGACGCCGCCAACAACCTGACGTTTGCCTTCTATACGCCGAACGGCATCACGCACGTTACGGTGCTCGAGGCGCAGGGCAAGCTCCAAGCGGCCTACGAGCCGGCAGGGACCGCCGCGTTCCTCAACACCCTTCATGCCACGACGCTGCGGGATCGTCCCACAGACTGGCGGCTCCGCGCCTGGGTGCTCTACAACGAGCTGGGCATCGTCGCGCTCCTGCTGATGAGCGCAAGCGGCCTCTACCTCTGGCTCGCCTCTCGGCCGGGGCACTGGCCGGCGCGGGCGTGCTTCGTGGCCGGCACCGGCGCCCTGTTGATTCTCTATTGGCTGGTGAGGTGAGCCGTGTATCGGTGGCTGCGTGAAATCCATCTGGCGCTGGGCGTCTTCTCGTTCGGGTTCCTCGTTCTCTACGGGGTAAGTGCGGTGCAGATGGCGCATTTCAACGTTCCGGTCCGGGCGAGCGAGGCGCGGGTGGCGCTGAGCGGCGAGGCCGGCGGGGATGCCCGGGCGGTGGCGCGCGAGCTGATGGAGCGGGGCCTGGTGCGGGGCGTCTTGCGGGAGGTGGAGGCCGGCGAAGCGTCCCTCCGCTTCCGCCTAGAGCGGTTGGGGACAGTACACTCTGTCACCTATTTCCACGACCGCGGCGAAGCGCTCGTGCACACCCGGGACAGCGGCCTGCTCGGCGTGCTGAACCGCCTGCACCACACGGCGGGATTCTGGCACGAAAGCCCGGCGCTCAAGGCCTGGGGCGTCTTCGTCGCGATCACCTCCGCGGCGCTGATCCTGCTCGCGGCCACTGGCATCTACCTGTGGTCGAGACTCCGCAATGAGCGCCGGGTCGGAGCGTTTCTGCTGGCGGCGGGTCTGATGTACAGCCTGACGCTCGTCTGGCTGATCCGCACGGCGTGAAGCGGCTTGCCCGCCTGCCGCCGCGGCCGATAAGATGAGGAATTCCGCCGGAGTTTTATGGACCACATCCTGTCGATCGTCCTGTGGACCCCACTGGCCGGACTGATCGTTCTGCTGTTGATCCCCTCCTCGAACGAGCGCGCCATCAAGATCTGGGCCAACGTCGCTTCGTTTGCCGGGTTCCTGGTCACGTTGCCCCTCATCGCCTGGTTCGATCGCCACCAGGACTTTCAGTTCGTCGAAAAGGCAGAGTGGATCCCTTCGATCGGCGCTTCCTATCATCTGGGCATCGACGGCTTCGGCCTGCTGCTGGTGGTGTTGACGGCGCTGCTTGGGTTCTTGTCGATCCTGTCGAGCTGGAGCGCCATCACGGAGCGGCTAAAGGAGTATTACGCCTACTTCTTGCTGCTCCAGACGGCCTGCCTGGGCGTGTTCATGACGCTCGACTTCTTCCTGTTCTTCGTCTTCTGGGAGCTTGTCCTGGTGCCGATGTACTTCATCATCGCCATCTGGGGCGGTGCGCGCCGGGTCTATTCGGCAATCAAGTTCGTCATCTTCACCCTGTTCGGCTCCGTACTGATGCTGCTCGGCATCCTGGCGCTCTACTGGCTGCACTATCAGCAGTTCCAGGTGCTCACCTTCGACATTCAGGAGCTGATGAAGACCCAGCTCTCGCCGGCGGCCCAGTGGTGGATCTTCTGGGCGCTGTTTTTCGGATTCGCCGTGAAAGTGCCGATGTTTCCGCTGCACACCTGGCTTCCCGACGCGCACACGGAGGCGCCCACGGCCGGCTCGGTGATGTTGGCGAGCATTTTGCTGAAGATGGGCACTTACGGTTTCATCCGCTTCTCGCTGCCGCTATTGCCCGAGGCGGCCAAGGATCCGGCGGTGGTGCAGGCGGTGGCGGCGCTGTCGATCGTCGCCATCGTCTACGGCGCGCTCCTCTGCCTGATGCAGAAGGACTGGAAGAAGCTGGTGGCCTACTCCTCGGTGAGCCACATGGGCTTCTGTACTCTCGGCATCATCGCTTTGAACCCGGCGGGCCTGGCGGGCTCGATCCTCCAGCAGATCAACCACGGCATTTCGACCGGGATGCTGTTTTTGATCGTGGGCGTGGTCTACGAGCGGCGCCACACGCGGATGATCGCCGACTACAGCGGCCTGTGGCGGGCGATGCCGGTCTTCACCATCGTCTTTCTGATCACCGCGCTGAGCTCGATGGGCATGCCGCCGCTCAACGGTTTCATCGGCGAGATCACGATCCTGCGCGGCGTCTACGAAGTCTCGATCGCCTGGGCCGTGGCCTGCGTCGCGGGCATTGCGCTGGGAGCCGCCTATCTGATCTGGCTCTTCCAGCGCACGATGCTCGGCGAGCTCGGCGAAGCCAACCGGTCGCTCTGCGATTTGAACCGGCGCGAGATCGCCTACTTTGCGCCGCTTCTGGCCTGCGTGTTTTGGATCGGGCTCTACCCCAAGCCGTTCTTCGACCTCATCGAACGGCCCGTCGCGCAGGTGGTCGAGCGCGTCCAGCCGGGCTACTACGCGCAGCGGAACCTGCCCAATCCGCTCGCGGCCTCTTTGCCGGCGGCAGACTCCTTCCCCGCGACCACGCCCGTGCGAATGCAATAATCGAAGGCATGGAGAGCGGGGAGGCGGCCACATTCGTTTCCGTTCTCGAGTATCTGTCCATGTCCGCAGAGCCTGACTGCGAGTACGTGGACGGAGTCCTCCTGGAGCGGCATGTGGGCGAAAAGGACCACAACAAGATCCAGAAGAAACTGCTTGTCTACTTTGGGGCCCGAGAGAGGGATTGGAATATCTTTGTCATCCAGGAACAGCGGATCCGGATTTCCCCCACCCGGTTCCGGATCCCTGACCTTTGCATCTATCTGGGTCCGGAGCCCGAAGAACAGGTCTTCATTAAACCGCCATTCCTTTGCATCGAGATCCTCTCGCCCGAGGATCGGATGAGCCGGATGCTCGAGAAGATCCGCGATTTCTTGGCCTTTGGCGTGAGCTACGTTTGGGTGGTCGACCCCCAAGCGCGCGTTGCCGAGGTGTACACGGCTAGCGGCAGTCAGTTTGTTACCGAGGGCGTCCTCAAGACGAGCAGGCCGGAGATCTCGATCTCCCTGTCGGAACTGTTCGAGTAGACGCGGCTCAGTCGCGCCTCCCTGCCTGCGAAGAGCCGATCTGCACCAGCGGCTCGTGTGATTCTGGGCGCGCCGGGGGGGTCAGCAGTCGCCGGGGCAGCTTCGCCCGATAGGTGAGCCTCTCGATCAGCGGCACCAGCCGCCGTACGAAGCGGCCATGAAAGATGAGGCTGCCGAGCACCAGCACCGGGTGAGGGATGGTGGTGACGCAGCGGGCGCAGACGTCGATCTCGGCCGCGCGCCCGGCGGCATGCAGCCGGCGCATCCGGCGGACGGGTTCGGAGTTCCAGATCTCGCCGATCGTCTGCGCGCCGATGCGCCCGACCGGCTTGCCGTCAAGCGCATAGCTCTGGCAGCAGGGGTAGACGTCCCCGTTCCACTTCACGTAGACCGGGCCGCGCCAAAGGTAATGGCAGGGATGCTTCCAGTGCTCGGGCGGATGGCCGGCGCCGGGCTGCAACAGCGACGTCTCGTCCTGTTTGATCCGCACCTGGTCCACCCCCGGCACCGCGCTCCAGAAGCGGATGAAGTCCTCCACCTCGCCGGCGTTGCGCTCGAGCAGCACCATCTGCACCACGACCTCGATCCGCGCGCCCCGCTCTTTCTTCATCCGGGCGAACCGCACGAAGTTGTCGCGCACCTTCTCAAAGCGGGCGCCCTTGCGGTAGTACTCGAAGGACTCTTTCGTGGCGCCGTCGAAGCTGAGCGTGATGTGCTCGAGCGGGGAGGCGAGCAGGCGCGCGGCGAGCTGTTCATCGAGCAGCGTGCCGTTGGTGGAGAGCAGCGTTGAGATGTTGTGCCGCGCGCAATATTCGATGCGGTCGAAGATCTTCGGATCGAGAAACGGCTCGCCCAGCCCGATCAGCATCATATGCTCGGCGCTCGGCGCCGACTCCTGCACCAGGCGGGTGAAGATCTCATCGGTCATGTCCTCCTTGGGCTGGATGTAGGTCTCGCGCGGGCACATCGGACAGTAGAGATTGCATTTGGCGGTCGTCTCCACGATGTATTCCACCGGCAGGCCGTCGATCCGATCCCGCCGCGCCAGATATGCCCAGAGGAGTTTGGCCCGGTTCCAGGCGCCCATGAACGTTGCTACTATTGTAGCCGCGCCCGCCGCACGAGCATCTTTTCCTTTCGATGCAGGAGCGGGTCAGAAAGCTCAACGACGCGCCGGAACGTCCGGGCGGCCGCTGGGTGCTCTACTGGATGCAGATGAACCGCCGGGCGGAGGCCAACCACGCCTTGGCGTTCGCGGCGGAGCTGGCTAACCGGTCGGACCTGCCGCTGTTGGTTTACGAGGGGCTCACCTGCTCCTACCCGTATGCGAACGACCGTCTGCACACCTTCATCCTCGAGGGCGTGCCGGAGACGGCGCGGCGGCTGAGCGAGCTCGGCGCCGGTTATGTGTTCTACCTCCGGCGGCGGCATTCGGACCCGAATGATGCGCTCTACCGGCTGGCGGCGGAGGCGGCGGCCGTGGTCACCGATGACCATCCGACATTCATTACACGGCGGCATAACGCCTCGGTGCCGGCGAAGATCGGAGTCGCCTATTATGCGGTCGACTCCAGTTGCGTGGTGCCGATGAACCGCTTTGCCCGGCGCGAGTACGCCGCCTACACCATACGGCCGAAGATCCGCAAAGCGCTCGCCGAGTGCCTCGCGCCGGTCAACGAGGTGCGATTGCAGCGCAGGTGGAACCTGCCGTTGCCCGCCTTCCACACCGAAGTCGATCTGCGCTCGATTCCGGATCTGGCGGCTTCCTGCGAGATCGACCACAGCGTGAGGCCGTCGACGGCCTTCCGCGGCGGGCGCGCGGAAGCCCTGAGGCGGCTGGAGCGCTTCCTGGAAACCAACCTTCGCCATTACGGCCGGCTTCGCAACGAGCCGGCGGCGAACGCCACCTCCCGGCTGAGCCCCTACCTGCATTTCGGGCGGATCTCTTCGCTCGAGGTGGCGCTTGCCGCCTCCGGCTACGCCCGCGCCCACCGGCTGTCGGCAGAGGAGTTTCTCGAGGAGCTGATCGTGCGGCGCGAGCTGGCCTTCAATTTCACGCGGCACACGGAGGATTACCAGACGCTGGCGGCCTTGCCGGACTGGGCGCGGCAATCACTGGCCCGGCACGCCTCCGACGCCCGCCGGCCGGTCTATTCCCGCGAGCAGTTCGAGCGCGCCGCCACGCACGACGAGCTGTGGAACGCCGCGCAGAAGGAGCTGCTGTTGCGCGGCGTCATTCACGGCTACTACCGCATGTACTGGGGCAAGAAGATCATCGAGTGGTCGCCGACGCACGAGGAAGCTCTGGCGACGATGATCTACCTTCATGACCGCTACGCGCTCGACGGGCGCGATCCGAACACCTACACCAACATTCTTTGGTGTTTCGGGCTGCACGACCGGCCCTGGGCCGAGCGACCGGTGTTCGGCACCGTGCGGTACATGTCGGCCGAGGGGATGCGGCGCAAGACGAACGTCACCGCCTATGTGCGCGAGATCGAGCGCATCGAACGCACGGGGGCGGACCCGCTTCGCATACAATAAGCGACGGACCGGTCCGGGCGGGGAGAGTGCAGGCAATGAAGATCACGGTGACGGGTGCGACCGGCTTCATCGGCAAACGACTTGTGGAGCGGCTGCTCGAGCAGGGGCATGCGGTGCACATCCTGGGGCGGACGGCGCGCACGCCATTGCCTTCCAACGTTCAGTTCTCCTTGTGGAACGCCGTCGCCGGGGAGCCGCCCGAGGAGTGCATCCGGGAGGCCGACGCCATTGTCCACTTGGCGGGCGAGCCGGTCTCGCAGCGCTGGACGCCGGAAGTCAAGCGCCGGATCTGGTCGAGCCGGGTGGACGGCACACGGCATCTCGTTCAAGCGCTGGCGCGCCGCACGGCGCCGTTGCCCGTTCTAATTTCAGCCTCCGCGATCGGCTACTACGGCTCGCGCGGAGACGAGACTCTCACCGAGGAGTCGGCGCCGGGCAGCGGCTTTCTGGCCGAGCTGGGCGTGGCCTGGGAGCGGGAGGCGCTGCAGGCGACCGAGCTCGGCACCCGCGTCGTCATGCCGCGCATCGGCATCGTGCTCGGACGGGGCGGCGCGCTGGCGGTGATGCTGCCGCCGTTCCGCGCCGGACTCGGCGGCCGCATCGGCGACGGCCGCCAGTGGATGAGCTGGATCCACTTGGACGACCTCGTCAACCTCATCGTGTTCGCCCTCGACAGGCCGGCACTCCAGGGGCCGGTCAACGCGACCGCCCCCAACCCGGTACGCAACGCCGAATTCACGGAGACGTTGGCTCGCGTGCTTCGCAGACCGGCCATCTTTCCCGTGCCTTTGTTCGGTTTGCGCGTGCTGTTCGGCGAGATGAGCGAGGTGATGCTGGCCAGCCAGCGCGTGCTGCCCAAAGCCGCCGAGGCTGCCGGCTTCAAGTTCAGCTTTCCGGACCTCGGCCCGGCCCTCAAACACGTGCTGGCGTGAGGAAGCGTGCTCCGGCGGCGGCTGCTCGTCTTTGGCTTCTTCATGGCGGTAATCACCCATCTGGACCGGGTTTGCATCTCGGCAGCCGCCCCCGCCATCGCACGCGACCTCGATCTGAGCCGGACTCAGATGGGCTATGTGTTCGCGGTCTTCGCTTTCGACTACGGGATCTTCGAGATGCCGGCCGGCTGGTGGGGCGACCGCATCGGGCAGCGGCGGGTTCTGACGCGCATCGTCGCCTGCTGGTCGCTATTCACTATCCTGACGGGACTGGTGCGCAGCTATTGGGCGCTCGTTGCGGCGCGCTTCATCTTCGGCGCCGCTGAAGCCGGGGCGTTTCCCAACCTCTCGCGCGCGCTCAACCGCTGGTTCCCGCGCACGGAGCGCGCCCGGGCCAACGGGATCATGTGGATGGGGGCACGCCTGGGCGGCTCGCTGGCGCCGATGCTCGCCGCTTGGCTCATCACGCTGGTCGGCTGGCGGCTGAGTTTCGTCATCTTCGGGCTCACCGGGATCATCTGGTGCCTGGCGTTCTGGCCCTGGTTTCGCGACGATCCGGCCGAGCATCCGAAGATGAGCGCCGGCGAGCTGGCCGAGATCCGGCAGGATCCGCCGAGCCCTGCCCCGCGGGCCGCCCATCCCTGGCGCCGCAATTTTTCGAGCGCCAACCTCTGGGCCCTGTTCTGGATGTACTTCTGCTCGGCCTTCGGCTTCTATTTCTTCGTGAGCTGGCTGCCGACCTTCCTGACGGAGGAGCACGGCCTGACGCTGCTGCGCACCGGAGTGTATTCGACGCTGCCGCTCGGCTTCGGGGCCGCCGGTTGTCTGGCCGGAGGCGTTCTGTCGGACTGGCTGGTGAAGCGGACCGGCAATGTGCGCTGGGCTCGCCGCTCGATCGGCATCGCGGCGTTTGCGCTAGCGGCGGCGGGCTTCGCGCTGGCCTCGGTCGCACGGGATCCGCTCGCCGCGGTGCTGTGCCTGGCTTTCGCGCAGGGCGCCCACGATCTGGCCTTGCCGGTCGCCTGGGCCACGGTGGTGGAGGTCGGCGGGCGCCTCGGCGGGGCTACGGCGGGCTTCATGAACATGGCCTCGAGCTTTTCAGCCATGCTCTCGGCGACGGCCGCTCCGTGGCTCGCCGCCACCTTCGGCACCTTCCATGCCATGCTCGCCGCAGCCGCGGTAACCTATTTCATCGGCGCCCTGCTCTGGCTGCGGATCGATCCCGCCGAGCGGGTGCTGTGAATTCGTCGCGGTACGAAGTGAGGAGGAACATGCAGGCGAAAGCGAAGGTCGGGGTGTTCGGCATCGGGCTGGCCGCCTATTGGCCGCAGTTTCCCGGACTGCGCGAGCGGCTGTGCGGCTACCAGCGCGAGCTCGAGGCGCGGCTGGCCGGGACGGCCGAGGTCGTCTCGGCCGGGCTCGTCGACAGCGCGGAGGCGGCGCGCAGAGCGGGCAGCTTGTTCCGGCGCGAGGAGACGGATCTTCTGTTCTGTTATGTCGGCACGTATGCGACCTCCTCGCAGGTGTTGCCCGCCGTGCAACAAGCCGGCGCGCCGGTGGTGATCCTGAACCTTCAGCCCGCGGCGGCGCTGGACTATGAGCGGACCGACACGGCCGAATGGCTGGCCAACTGTTCGGTCTGCTGCGTTCCTGAGATCTCCAACGCCTTTCTGCGCGCGGGAATCGACTTTCAGGTCGTCTCAGGCATGCTCAGCGGGGACGAAGCCGCCTGGGATGAGATTCAGGAGTGGTGTCGCGCGGCCGCCGTGGTGCGCGCCCTCCGCCGGGCGCGCCTCGGCTTCCTCGGACACACCTATC
>Ga0308415_1001484_pt1 | contig 10021 bp, 10 predicted proteins | sample HotsprSampleOS55_FD_203465 | JGI IMG/M metagenome (GOLD analysis project Ga0308415, IMG submission 203465) | Hot spring phototrophic mat microbial communities from Octopus Spring, Yellowstone National Park, Wyoming, United States - 20090730_OS55 ... | reverse complement strand
GATACAATAGCGCTGCATCGCCTTGATCTCATTCCACCTGATCGGAGTGACTTGCCGCCCCTCAATCGCTATGCAACCCTGATCACGGCCACCGAGATGCGCTATGCCGGTTATACGGAAGCAACTCGTGGCTGCAAGCATCTTTGCCGTCACTGTCCGGTCGTTCCGGTCTATAATGGTCGTTTCCGGGTCGTCCCTCGCTCAACGGTTCTCGCCGACATTCGCGCTCAGGTTGCAGCCGGCGCTCGCCATATCACCTTTGGCGATCCGGATTTTCTGAATGGTCCTGGTCATGTGTTACCGATTGTCAGGGCTTTGCACGCTGAGTTTCCCGATGTTACGTATGATGTAACAATCAAAGTAGAGCATATTTTGCGTTACGCCCATCTTTTGCCAGAACTGCGGGCAACCGGCTGCATTATGGTGGTAAGTGCGCTTGAGGCGCTCGATGATGAAATCTTGGCGCGTTTTGCCAAACGTCATACACGAGCTGATATTGTTCGTGCCGTTGAATTGCTGCGCGCCAATGATATTGCCCTGAATGCCACGTTCGTTGCTTTTACCCCATGGACGACCCGACAACGTTACCGAGAGTTGCTGATCGGTATCGCAGAGCTAGGTCTGATTGAAAGCGTTGCTCCGGTGCAGTATGGCCTGCGTTTGCTCATACCGGCAGGCTCGCGGTTACTCGAATTGCCCGACGTGCAGGCGTTGGTCGGGCAATTCGATCCGGTCGCTCTGGCTTACCCCTGGCAACATCCTGATCCGGCAATGGATGAATTGCAGCGTCAGGTGATGGCGTTGGCGCAAGCGAGCGAACAGTGCGGCGCGTCACGCAGCAGTTTTTACCAACGCTTGCTTGATCTCTGCGATCAGATTATTGGCCCGGGTGAGCGCCCAGTCGTGCCACCGGCGCCAAATCCGATTCCACGCTTGAGTGAACCATGGTATTGCTGCGCTGAGCCATCTGGTAACCAATTGATAACAACCTTCTTGTAGCAGGGTGAGCGTATACGGCAATGACCAGAACTTTCTCATCGAGGTGGTTATGCAGCCCCATCTCCTGTTGCTGACAACTCCATCTTCATACCGCCTACCGGCCTTTCTAGACGCGGCCAGGCGGATTGATGTTCAGGTTACGGTTGCGGAAGATACCCCTTCAGAGTTGATCCGCCCCCTGCCAACACGTCTATTGATCGACTTTCGTGATCGGGAAGCAGCGTTGAAGGCGATTCGCGATCTGCATGCGGTGAAACCGTTAACTGCGATTGTACCAGTTGATGATAGTGGGGTTGAGCTGGCCGCCATCGTATGCGCCGAACTGGGATTAGCGTTTAATCGTCCTGCAGCAGCCGCAGCCGCCCGTGACAAGCACCTCATGCGGCAACTCTTTGCCCGCGCTGGTGTACCGTCGCCCGCCTTTCGTCTCTGCTCTACGACCGATGATCTCATGGCTTTGTCCCAGACAGTCAGGTTTCCCTGTGTCGTAAAGCCACTACGCCTCAACGGCAGTCGTGGTGTTATCCGGGCTGACAATCCGCGCCAGTTTGTGGCAGCGGTACGCCGTCTGAATGCGCTGCTGGATCGGATTGAAGGCATAGGTAAGCATGAATTTCTGGTCGAAGACTTTATACCGGGCTTTGAGGTTGCATTGGAAGGGTTGATTAATAACGGTGAAGTGCAGGTGTTGGCACTTTTCGACAAGCCCGATCCGCTAGACGGGCCATTTTTTGAAGAGACTATCTACGTTACACCTTCACGCTTACCTGAAGCGACCCAAGCCGCTATTCGCGCGGTTACTGCATCGGCGGCGCAGGCGATTGGCTTAGAGCGTGGCCCACTCCACGCCGAGCTTCGCATAAATGAACGTGGGCCGTGGATGATCGAGTTGGCGAACCGGAGCATCGGTGGGCTATGTTCGCGCACGTTACGCTTTGGTACCGATGCAACGCTGGAAGAGTTGATTTTGCGGCAGGCTGCTGGCTTACCGATTGACACCCTTAGTCGGGAAGGTCGGGCAGGTGGGGTTATGATGATCCCTATTCCGCAGGCAGGGATACTACGTGCGGTTGATGGTGTGGATGAAGCACGTGCTATTCCTGGCATTGAAGCCGTCGAAATAACTGCCCCTCTGAACTACCCGCTGGTTCCGCTTCCAGAAGGGGACAGCTATCTCGGCTTTATCTTCGCCCGTGGTTCTGATCCGGAGACTGTCGAAACAGCGCTCCGCGCTGCTCATGCTTGCCTGCGGTTTACGATTGTACCGGCAATTGAACTACAACCGGTTGCCGGATAACTTTAAATGATCACAGCACTGTTTAGCAAACGAGTCTGATCACTTACGCCGTGGGCCGCCCTTCGCCGGTGCTGATGTTGGTGGTGTCCATCCTTCAGGCATTTGGGCGTTCTCGCCAAAAAAGAACTCTTCCATCGCCTGCATCAGGATGCGCTGTGCGTTTGGATCGCCTAAACTAAGGCCGTAATGATTAATAATCAGTGTTGCCTGCTGCGGCCACATACGCCACGCCTGTGCTGATACCTGTTCGTAGATGCGTTGACCGAGTGGCCCAGGAAACGGCGGCTGATCGAGGCCTGGCAATTCGCGCCCAAGTTTGACACATTTGACCATGCGTGCCATATGTTTTTCTTTCACTCGTGCAATTGACGATACCATATCTATTATACCTGAAAGCAGTGAGTGACTATGCGCCTTGTGATGTTTGCAATGCCAGGCCCGATGGCGCTGACGGTCTTGCAAGGGCTGCTGAGGTTATCAGTTGAAATTGTTGGACTGTTCCATACTGCGCCGCCGGGCACACCTACCCTCAGCACGTTGCCGACCGCAGATGCGCGGGCAAAGACCATGGTTCTTGCGCCGCCGACGGTTGCCGCTGTCGCCGATCAGGCCGGCATTCCACGCTACGCGGTTCGCCGTAATGCAGTGTTGGCGCTGAGTGAACAGTTGCGTCAGCAACGGGTTGATCTGGCAGTGGTTGCATGCTGGCCGTGGCGTATCCCATCAGCACTCCTCACTGTACCCAGGATTGGCTGGCTAAATCTCCATCCATCGCCGCTCCCCGAATTGCGTGGGCCAGAACCGCTCTTTTGGGCTTTACGGCAAGGCTGGACTCGTACTGCAATGACGCTTCACCTAATGGATGAACTGCTTGACCACGGCCCAATTGTGCTTCAACACTGGTTTGATCTGCCGATTGGCGAGCGACTTTCCACCATCGAAGCCCTGGCAGGTTCTTGGGCAGTGCAGATGCTTCCCATAGCCTTGCAAAACCTTGCCGATCCGGCCTGGCAACCACGTCCACAGCTAGGCGATGGGAGCTTTTTCCCATCGCCACGGCCGCAGGATTTTATCGTTACCGCCGACTGGACGGTGCAGCGAGCGTATGCGTTTGTGCGCGCAGTGGCTGAATGGGGGCAACCGTTCCCCTTCATTGCTGCAAATGGGCAGACGGTAACAATTGTCGATGCCGTTACTTATCATCTCCAACAGCACCTGGTAGCTCCTGTTGTCAAACAAGGTGAGTATCTTCTGTTGCAGTTGCGTGACGGCTATCTCGTAGGGATTGCTGAACCGTGAGGTTGTTTAGCAGACGTGTAAATCTTGATCAACGCCTTCATTCTCTCCGAACGAGGTGCGTTAGCGAGGGGAGCGGAAAGAGAAAGAGAGAAGAAACTGCTCGCAACCTGTGCGGAGGTGCGCAGCTTCCCGTTTCAACGGTAGCTATGCCGGCCAAAGACCTGCGCCCCTAGGTATGTTAAAAGCCTCTCTAAAACATTCTCATTCCAGAACATGACGGTCAGCATCGGTTGCCCCTCTCTGTACCGATGCGACCGCAGTGATGTCAGGATGTGCCGACGGCTAACGTGCTAGGGTAGGACGCAGCGGTCACCACGCGGGAGGCCAACGCGATGCACCGCTATCCATATAACACCGGTCGCAGATGCATCCGCTGCACCCCTATCCGCCGGTACGATGGCCGCGATACGGGTCGGGTAGCGTGGTCAGGTCGATGCGTCGGTGGGTGGGATTCCGTCGGCGCCAGGTTGGTCGTCCATCGTGTGGGAGCGGATAGGGTTCATCCGTCGTGGACGTGACGACACGATATTCGGATTGGCACTAGGCAAAGGTTGCGTGATGAAAGATTTCATAAGTAGTGTTACAATAAAACAAGTGAGTGCACTGCAAAAACTCACCACGGAGCACACAGAGTACACAGAGCGTGTAAGGTTTATAAATAAAAGGATCATTTTTGGCCATTGGGCGCATGGAAGAAAAATGTTCACAACCCTATGTTCAATGAAAGATAAAATTATCTTTAGTCTCTGAGATCGCCGTGGTCTCTGTGGTGGAAAGATCACCTTTTTGCAGTGGAAGTCATAAGTTATTCTCAAGACACTACAATATCAAGGCGCCAGAGAAGTTTTGCGAACACGACCAGGAAATACTCATGGATAACGCGCAGTTGTCTACCGCAAATGCTCCAAAACAAGGTAGTAGAATTGTGCAGGAATGGCGTGTACAGATCCTGAATAATTTGCTGTGGGCAATTGTGGTACTCGGTGGTATTGCGTTGATAACCGGATCGTTGTCAGATTACAATACGATGGGCGAGCGAGCGTTTCCCTACATTGGGGTATACACCCTTTCGTACCTCGCCATTGGAGCTGCGGCTATCCTGCACCGGTTGAATGTCACCATTCGTGCCCTCATTCTGCTGATCGTTTTGGGCGGTATTGCTACATTTCTCACGATTACCTTTGGGCTGACAGGAAGTGGTCGTCTGCTTTGGATTGGTGTTATTACGCTTGCGCTGATTTACTTTGATATACCTGGTGGTCTTATCGGGTTTGTATTGTCACTGCTTGTAATGATAGGTGCGGCAGTGATCTATGTAACCGGGAATGTACCGTTTGTTGCCGCAGAAGTGCTAATGGTACAGGATACTATTGAAGATTGGGCCGGTTCTATTACCCTGTATGTTGCCATTCTTGTACTGACCCTCGTTCCAACCTATTACCTGATGAAACATCTTGAAGTGCTTGCTCATCAGGCCACGGCTGAAGCAGCACGGGCACGCCTGCACGCTCGGTAGGCTGAAGAACAGGCCCAGGCCTTAGCACAGCAGACCGCTCAGCTCCAGCAAACGGAGCAGATGCTGCGTAACTTGGTTCAATCACTCGAAACACCCACCGTTGAGATCGGTGATCACGTTCTACTGGCGCCGATTGTTGGTCAGCTCGATCAGCAACGTGCTGATACGTTGTTGAAACGACTGTTGGCCGTCGTCAGTGATCGTCGTGTCAGACAGGTTGTGATCGACGTTGCCGGTGTGCCACAACCTTCGACACAATGGCTGCCCAGGGTTTGCTGCAAACCGTGCAGGCATTGCGCCTGATCGGCTGCGAGGCGGTGATTACCGGTATCTCACCAGCGATGGCGCAGGCAATCACCACCCTGGGCATCGATATGAAAACGATTACTACTGCCCGTTCGCCCCAAGATGTTTTGCTGCGCCAGCTATAACACTATCCCAACGCTGCAAGCGCACGTTTGACACTATCAGCAGGACTGACTTTTATCTCAGCCTGTACAATCCGACCTGATTCGTCGATAACAAAGTGAGAGCGGATGATTCCCATATACTTCTTACCCATCATCGACTTTTCACCCCATACGCCATATGCCTCGGCCACGCTATGCTGTTCATCGGCGAGCAGAATGAAAGGCAAATTGTGTTTGGTCTTGAATTTTGCGTGGGATTTGGTCGAATCTGGGCTGATGCCGATCACGACTGCATTCTTCTCGGTGATAATGGGGTACGAATCGCGGAAGCCACAGGCCTGCGACGTGCATCCAGGTGTGTCATCTTTTGGATAGAAGTACAGAATCACCCGCTTGCCGCGAAATTGACTGAGCGAGACCGGCTCGCCCGTCTCATTCGGGAGCGTAAAGTCTGGAGCCAGATCGCCTACTTGTGGTGGGTTTGTCATAGTGATCCACTTCCTGTTATGTATCGAATCCTGCAATAGTATGCTACCACAAATTACACTCCATCTGGTTTTAAGCATGGAATGATTGCAGAAGGGGCAGCATATTCATCACTCCCCGCCCTTTCCGGGTGCAGAGAGCACGAGGGGCGCACTCAGGCAAATGGTGCTGACCAGGGGATCCCTGTGAGTATGTGCAAAACACTCATTGCTAGGTACGACCGAAAATTGAAGATGTTAAACACTTCTGACGAGCTGCGACACGATGCCGTAAAAACCTCATATTCCGCTATACTAAGAATAATCGGCTTTGCGAGGAGGATTCCATGGCGATTGTCATTATCGGTGGTGGTGCCATCGGGTTATTATTGCTCTCACGTTTGTCCCAGGCTGGTGATCCTCTACCGGTTGCTTTGTTGACCCGTCCAAATGGGGTAGCGGCCTTGCGGGCGAAACCGTTGCAGGTCAACGGAATTGGTGCGTGTACACTCAGTGGCTTAACCGTTGCCAGTACGGCGACCGATCTTCCATCAGCGTTTCAGCAACCGGCACTGGCAATGCTGTGTGTTAAGGGTTACGACACTAATGGTGCAATTCCCACCCTGCGCGATCTTAATCCAACCGCTATTCTGACCTTGCAAAATGGGCTTGGGAATGAAGAGATACTGGCGCAAGCCTTCGGGGCCGACCGCGTCATTGCCGGGGCAATTACGACTTCAGTTGACGCTACCGGCCCCACAACGATTACGGTGACAAAAGCAGGAGGCATTGGGCTGGCGCCGGTAGGCAGTGCTAGTAATCTCACACTGGCCGAGTCAGTGTTGCGCAAGGCCGGTTTTATCGTTCGGTGCTACGCCGATTACCGGGCGATGAAGTGGTCGAAAGCGCTCCTGAATATGCTGGGGAATGCTACGGCTGCTATCCTTGACTGGTCAGTTACACAGGTCTATGCCGATCGGCGCCTGATTGCCCTTGAGCGGGCAGCCGTGCGTGAGGCGTTGATGGTGATGCAACACCTCGGGATAAAGCCGGTCAACTTACCCCGTTATCCGGCAGCCCTGCTGGCCTTCGGCATTCGCTGGGTGCCGTCGTTGATCCTTGATCCAATCTTACGGCAGCGTGTTGCAGGAGGACGGGGAGGCAAAGACCCTTCCCTCCTCCGCGATCTACGCGCCGGACGTTCGCGCTCTGAGGGTGAGTTTCTCTACGGAGCGGTGGCAGCCGCTGCAATCGGGCATGGTCTCAGCGCGCCGGTGAATACCGGTTTGTGGCATATTCTAGGTGGTATTGCCCGTGGTGAATTGTCTTGGGATGAGTATCGCGGTTGTCCTGAACGGTTGCTGGCCGCGTGTGGCATGGGATAAACTTGTAGTGCGTATGATATGCGAACGTGAGGATGACGCAAGATACACAGCGTGTAGTATCTCTCTGTGTCGCTGTATGCTGCGTTGTGCAACTTGCGCGTGCTGGATGTCAGGCCTCTCAGGGTTTTCAGCATTGTCGGTTTATATTCGGTAATCAAGTTCAAAAACGAAGCAACACCGACGAATGTCACGCACCTGCTGCCGTTGATCCCCGACTCGTGCTGTTTCCCTGAGAGCGCAAGCCGTTGGTCTGCATCTGACGCTGGGCGGTAAGAACCCGTCGGTTAGCGCATCAGCACCCTATTGCCATCAGGTTCCCCGCAAGCATCACCTCCAGGGCTCCCGCTTGCGGGGGGATGAGGTTGGGACTTGTCTCTACCGATACGGTGATGAGGATCATCGGTGAGACAACAGGTGGCCGGCAGACCACCTTGGAACGTGGCGCCGCACGCCTTCTCAATCGCTGTGAACGGGTTTTAGGAACTCACTTCTCTTTTCGATCTCCCTTGTCTCCGCTACGGGGCGGCAAGAATTCTGCAAACCCCTGTGCTGAACGTTTATGAGTTGACACAATCGCGCAAAAGCGTGAATATCATGAGTGCTAGTTATTTCAATTATCATCCGGTATACCTATGATTCAACCAGCTATTGTGAGCTATGATCGAGCCCGCGTGATCGAATTAATCCGCACACAATCGCCTGAAGCGATACGTGCCCGTCTACGTGCCGGTGATTTTGACACCATGCTTGATCCAGAGGGGCGCGCCCTGCTCGACGAACTCTTGACAGCCTGGATTCAGCGGGCCCTCGGCTCACTAACATTTCGGGACGCGATGCTTATCGATCCCTATCGGGCGCGACAGGTTTACGGGTTGCTCTGTGCACTCTATGTTCGGCAGCGAGTAGCGATCAGCCCTGATCTGGCAGTTCACTTGCCAACTGCACCAGCCGATCTCCCTTCATTGCCACCGCCTCTCACCGCTTTGCCCGAACTGGCAGCGTTGGCTGATCAGGCAGCGCAAGAGGGGTTAGTCCTGGCATGGCAGGCGCAATGTTACGATTTTGCGCCACCGGGCAACCTGAATGACCTTACGCCGCCAATGCCACAACCGTATCGTGATGAATTACTGTTCGAGCAACCTACCGGGCTGCGGCGCAATCTGGCGATTGCTCTAGCTTCCCTTGGCGTTGCTCTCCTAGTGGTGCCACTGTTGTTCGGTTACATTCCCAGACACCCGGCCGGTTTGCCGTTGGCGCTCCTCACGCTGGCCCTGTTGATTGGAATCAAGGCTGGCCTCTTCGGATACCTTGGCGCGCTATGTATCTGGCTGATCGCAAATCTACCCGCTTTTCGTCACGGTACAGCGTTAATCGATCTCTGGCCTGCTATTCCACTGCTCATCATCGGCTTGTGGCTCTTACGGCTCGACCGGCGGGTGTGGGCAATGTGGCGCTTTATCCATCGTCGGTTTAACCGCCGACACGACGCAACCGGAACAGGCTGACTTCGGGTGGACAGCCGAAACGTAGCGGTAAACCGCCAACACCGCGACTCACGAACAACTGCATGCGGCCAACCTGGAAATGCCCCATATCGTAGCGCCAGCCGTGACGGGGAAGACAGAGTGGCCCCAGTCCGGGGAAGCGCACATGACCGCCATGAGTGTGACCTGAGAGTTGTAAATCGAAACCGGCTGCTGCCGCTTCGTCGGCAATATCCGGGCAATGGGCAAGCAGCAGGCGAAAATCGTGTTCTGGGGCGCCACCGAGCGCTAGCTTCAAATCAGGGCTGCCATCCCAATGATCATCAACCCCGGCCAATAGCAGACGAGCGCCGTGACGTTCGACGAGCCAGTGTCGATTGAGCAACAACCTGATGCCGTGATCACGCAGGATTGTCGCGATATACGACATCCCCTCCCAATAGTCGTGATTGCCGGGCACGGCATAGATACCGAGCGGAGCTTGCAAGCGCTGTAACACGTTAGGTAGGTGACGAATGGCTGATCGATTCTGCACCAGGTCGCCGGTTAATACGATGATCTCTGGTTGAGCTGACAGCAATTGATCAATTGCCCGGTAGGCATTGGTAAAGCTGTAGTGATGACCCAGGTGCAGATCGCTCAACTGACCAATGGTTAAGCCATCAAGCCCAACAGGAAGATTGGGAAAGCTCAGTTCATGAAGGTTTAGCTGCACGCGACGCGGCTCAATTGCCAGTGCATAGCCAGCACCGACTATACCTGCTCCGGCCAGGGTGATCGCAATGGGTAAACCACCATAAAAGCTAGCTATACCGGCCATCATACTTCCTGCTAGGCCGACCCCGATCCAGCGTGGCGAATAGCGTAGGCGTGGTTGCTGTTTCGATTTAGTTTTTGTCGATGAGAGTGTGGTTGCCATAGTCGATACCTGTGCGTGATAATTAATTACTGTGATTCTATGTTCTGCCTACCTGATGGTAAGCGAACAGGATATCGAGGTGAAAGTAAGCCAGTCTCATACTTCTACACAAAGTACGCAGGACAGGCTTTCATCAATAGATTGCAGCCCATCCTGCGTGCTCACTTCCCCCTCACTATTGACAATATACCATTAAGATGAATAATAGCTGAACAGGCGAACAAGAATGTTATACTACGGATTATGGA
>Ga0308415_1001478_pt1 | contig 10035 bp, 8 predicted proteins | sample HotsprSampleOS55_FD_203465 | JGI IMG/M metagenome (GOLD analysis project Ga0308415, IMG submission 203465) | Hot spring phototrophic mat microbial communities from Octopus Spring, Yellowstone National Park, Wyoming, United States - 20090730_OS55 ... | reverse complement strand
TTCAGTGCTCTTCAGCGAGCCGAAAATTCCTCAATCAAACGCCCCCAAGCGATACCAGAACTGCTCCGGGAGGTTTCAGTGCTCTTCAGCGAGCCGAAAATTCCTCAATACTACGAGTTCTCAACGTCTGATGACGGCGACGAACGCGTTTCAGTGCTCTTCAGCGAGCCGAAAATTCCTCAATGTGTTGTGACAGCGCCGCCCGCTGCATCACCCGAAGTTTCAGTGCTCTTCAGCGAGCCGAAAATTCCTCAATCGGGGCTGCGCGGCGGTACGGGTATTGCGGGAAGTGCAAGTTTCAGTGCTCTTCAGCGAGCCGAAAATTCCTCAATCGGCTGCGTTCGCCTATGCGACGTGGGCGCAGGTGTGTTTCAGTGCTCTTCAGCGAGCCGAAAATTCCTCAATTGCCGCGTGCGGCGCGGATCGAAGCCGCGCTTGACGGTTTCAGTGCTCTTCAGCGAGCCGAAAATTCCTCAATCTGACCGTCCTCTCCGATCTGCACCGCGCGGCGAAGGTTTCAGTGCTCTTCAGCGAGCCGAAAATTCCTCAATCTGGCGCGGCGCGACGGGGACGCTGGCGCAGTATGAAGGTTTCAGTGCTCTTCAGCGAGCCGAAAATTCCTCAATGAATGATGTGTTGTGACACTGCTGATACACCAGAGAGTTTCAGTGCTCTTCAGCGAGCCGAAAATTCCTCAATAAATCATCACATTTGAAGGTGAGGAACTGGGCGTTTGTTTCAGTGCTCTTCAGCGAGCCGAAAATTCCTCAATCAAAATGCTGCAAATTGGGGTATTGATTTTTCATCGAGAGTTTCAGTGCTCTTCAGCGAGCCGAAAATTCCTCAATGGATGGGAATGGTAAGATTGCGGTCTGCTTATTCCGGTTTCAGTGCTCTTCAGCGAGCCGAAAATTCCTCAATCGTCTTTCCCGCGCTTCCGCCGCTCCTCGTTGATCGTTTCAGTGCTCTTCAGCGAGCCGAAAATTCCTCAATCGTTGATTTACTGTGTTTCTACTATACCACAACCCAAGGTTTCAGTGCTCTTCAGCGAGCCGAAAATTCCTCAATCAAACCCCAACCCGCGCGCGAAATCGTTATCGCCGAGTTTCAGTGCTCTTCAGCGAGCCGAAAATTCCTCAACGAGATGATCAACGGGAGGGAGCAACGGATCGGGAGTTTCAGTGCTCTTCAGCGAGCCGAAAATTCCTCAATTTCGAGGAACACCCGAACGCCGATCAGAACGTACGTTTCAGTGCTCTTCAGCGAGCCGAAAATTCCTCAATCATTTCGCCGCGTACAACCAGACGCTGCGTTGCAAGTTTCAGTGCTCTTCAGCGAGCCGAAAATTCCTCAACGAATTCAAAGGCGAGCGCGTCGGTGTTCTGTCGAAGTTTCAGTGCTCTTCAGCGAGCCGAAAATTCCTCAAAATGATCCAGCGCTTGTTGCCCGGCAGCGCTACCGGTTTCAGTGCTCTTCAGCGAGCCGAAAATTCCTCAATTGGGTTGAGATCGTGCACATCGCCCCCGTTCGCGCGGTTTCAGTGCTCTTCAGCGAGCCGAAAATTCCTCAATCTGCTCATCGACACACTCGCGCTCGCGCTGGAACAGGTTTCAGTGCTCTTCAGCGAGCCGAAAATTCCTCAATCTGTGACCCACTGCCCGTCTTCATAGTACGGCGTGGTTTCAGTGCTCTTCAGCGAGCCGAAAATTCCTCAAGCGATCCAGCGCCAGGCGATGAACCACCCTTGTCAGTTTCAGTGCTCTTCAGCGAGCCGAAAATTCCTCAACGCCGCACGCCGCATCGCTCAGCGCGTCGTTCCAGGTTTCAGTGCTCTTCAGCGAGCCGAAAATTCCTCAATATGTATAACCTTTGCGCTGTTAGGCTGCGAACCAGACGTTTCAGTGCTCTTCAGCGAGCCGAAAATTCCTCAACCGACAGTCGCTCCGGGTCAGTCGCTCATCAACGAGGTTTCAGTGCTCTTCAGCGAGCCGAAAATTCCTCAACGTGCAGAACGTGATTTCTACAACGAAATGGAAGCCTGTGTTTCAGTGCTCTTCAGCGAGCCGAAAATTCCTCAATTTGTGGTGCGCACGCCCGCGTTGGTCGGGGATTTCGACGTTTCAGTGCTCTTCAGCGAGCCGAAAATTCCTCAATCGATCGGTACGGGCAGAACCAGCACGACGATTTCGGGTTTCAGTGCTCTTCAGCGAGCCGAAAATTCCTCAATGTGGAACGGCATCCGGTCGTCGGCGCAGAACTTGAGTTTCAGTGCTCTTCAGCGAGCCGAAAATTCCTCAAGCCGCCGCGCGTCCTCAACATACGCGCGCCAGCCGACGTTTCAGTGCTCTTCAGCGAGCCGAAAATTCCTCAAGCTCGAACGCGAGATCAACGTGTACGTTGAGACGAAGGTTTCAGTGCTCTTCAGCGAGCCGAAAATTCCTCAACTCAACGAGCGCGGGGCGCAGTGGGCGATCCTCGACGTTTCAGTGCTCTTCAGCGAGCCGAAAATTCCTCAATTCGCGCAGCGCCGGGTACTGTCGGATCAGTTCCGCCGTTTCAGTGCTCTTCAGCGAGCCGAAAATTCCTCAACACAGCGTGATGCAAGTCTACCCGCCCCCGCCCGCCGTTTCAGTGCTCTTCAGCGAGCCGAAAATTCCTCAACGTCGGCGCGCCTGGCGGATTGCTCGAACGGAGCGCGTTTCAGTGCTCTTCAGCGAGCCGAAAATTCCTCAACTTTGACAGCGTCGCCGAAGAGGGAAACGAGTAGCGCGTTTCAGTGCTCTTCAGCGAGCCGAAAATTCCTCAACCCAGCGCGGTTGCAAACTGCACTGCTTGTTGCACCGGCGTTTCAGTGCTCTTCAGCGAGCCGAAAATTCCTCAGTGCCGCACCACAAACAACCCGCGCTCGCCGGGCGGCGCGTTTCAGTGCTCTTCAGCGAGCCGAAAATTCCTCACCAGCCAGCCCGCCAATTCCCCGCGCGTCGGGGCGAGCGTTTCAGTGCTCTTCAGCGAGCCGAAAATTCCTCAACTCGCCGCGACTGGGCGACGCTTCGCGGCGACGACGGGTTTCAGTGCTCTTCAGCGAGCCGAAAATTCCTCATGACGGTCGGTAGTCAGTTCGGGGCGCTCGGTTCGCCGTTTCAGTGCTCTTCAGCGAGCCGAAAATTCCTCAACTCTGACGACGGCGCGTAGCGCGGCAGCACTTGCCGCAAGGTTTCAGTGCTCTTCAGCGAGCCGAAAATTCCTCATCGACCGGGCGCGTGGGGCACCTCACACGCTTCGGGGTCAGCGTTTCAGTGCTCTTCAGCGAGCCGAAAATTCCTCAGGCGCAGCGCTGGTTGGAGCAAACGATGCTCAACGGCGTTTCAGTGCTCTTCAGCGAGCCGAAAATTCCTCACCGGGCGCGGTCCGCTGATGCTGCGCACGAACGCGGGCGTTTCAGTGCTCTTCAGCGAGCCGAAAATTCCTCAACTCAGCAAGCGCGGGGACGGGGGTTGATCCGTCCCAGTTTCAGTGCTCTTCAGCGAGCCGAAAATTCCTCAGCGCAGAGCGCCGAGGTGCTGTTTGATGTCTAAAGCCAGTTTCAGTGCTCTTCAGCGAGCCGAAAATTCCTCACCACCCGCGACCGCACCGCCTCATCTGGCTCAAAAATCCAGTTTCAGTGCTCTTCAGCGAGCCGAAAATTCCTCAACGGCTTGCTGGCGGCGGTCGTTGTAAACGCTTGCACGTTTCAGTGCTCTTCAGCGAGCCGAAAATTCCTCACTACGCACCCGCTGCGATCTCAACGAACGGGCTGAGTTTCAGTGCTCTTCAGCGAGCCGAAAATTCCTCACGGCGTCGGTCGGGCGCTGGGCGAACATCCAAACCGTGAGTTTCAGTGCTCTTCAGCGAGCCGAAAATTCCTCACATACCAGCGCGCTGTCGGAGCGGAAATCAATGATGTTTCAGTGCTCTTCAGCGAGCCGAAAATTCCTCACCACCGCGCCCCAATACCCCTCCTCCTCGTCTTGGAGTTTCAGTGCTCTTCAGCGAGCCGAAAATTCCTCACTGCTCCAGCGCGAGCGCAAGCGTGTCGATCAACAAGTTTCAGTGCTCTTCAGCGAGCCGAAAATTCCTCCGGATTGTGGTACAAACGTGAATACGACAGATTTAGAAGTTTCAGTGCTCTTCAGCGAGCCGAAAATTCCTCCAAACCGATTCCGTTGACGCCTATAGGCGTCGATTAAAGTTTCAGTGCTCTTCAGCGAGCCGAAAATTCCTCAGTGGTGTGCGGGGTGATGGGTTTACGAGTGCGGGGAGTTTCAGTGCTCTTCAGCGAGCCGAAAATTCCTCATTATGTCCACGTCTTTCCGTCGCTGGGCGGAGTGAAGAGTTTCAGTGCTCTTCAGCGAGCCGAAAATTCCTCATCGATAGTGGCGATAAATCGATCTCAGAAACGTATCAGTTTCAGTGCTCTTCAGCGAGCCGAAAATTCCTCAACTCTGACGATCTCCCCCCGACTCCGCAAACGGTACGATGTTTCAGTGCTCTTCAGCGAGCCGAAAATTCCTCACCTCAGTTCACGCCCGCGCCTTGGCGCGCGGCTGAGATGTTTCAGTGCTCTTCAGCGAGCCGAAAATTCCTCATCTCTTTTATTTCTATACGGTGTTGTGACAGCAGCGATGTTTCAGTGCTCTTCAGCGAGCCGAAAATTCCTCTCAAAGATGTGATGGACGGCGCGACGGATGCGACGCATGTTTCAGTGCTCTTCAGCGAGCCGAAAATTCCTCACGTGACCGTCAACAGCAAACTTACTCAGATTATTCAGGTTTCAGTGCTCTTCAGCGAGCCGAAAATTCCTCACTACTATACGCTTGCGCTAGCCGTGTGTGCACCAAAGTTTCAGTGCTCTTCAGCGAGCCGAAAATTCCTCACGTTGAACACCGCAACATAGCGGCTTGAAATAAACCGTTTCAGTGCTCTTCAGCGAGCCGAAAATTCCTCACAACGCGCTCGCGTCGCTGCCGTGGGAAATTACCACCGTTTCAGTGCTCTTCAGCGAGCCGAAAATTCCTCAACCGGCGTGCGGAGCACGCGCCGTACTTGTTCCCAGACGTTTCAGTGCTCTTCAGCGAGCCGAAAATTCCTCATCTCGTTACGCTGTTCGGGCGCGCCTACGCGGTGCTGAGTTTCAGTGCTCTTCAGCGAGCCGAAAATTCCTCAGTGGACGTTATCAGATACGGCGAGCGGGCGTATGAGAGTTTCAGTGCTCTTCAGCGAGCCGAAAATTCCTCACCTTCCGCCACCTCGCGCTGTCGAGCGAGATCAAAAGAGTTTCAGTGCTCTTCAGCGAGCCGAAAATTCCTCATTGCCGCGAACTTCGAGAGTGCGCTCTTCAAGTTCCGAGTTTCAGTGCTCTTCAGCGAGCCGAAAATTCCTCACCACGAACTCCCGCAGCGCCCAGGTGAGAATGATGAGTTTCAGTGCTCTTCAGCGAGCCGAAAATTCCTCAACCCTGCGCGACTACGACTACGACACCGACGGCACAGGTTTCAGTGCTCTTCAGCGAGCCGAAAATTCCTCACATACTGTTTGTCATCAATAAGCAATCTCCGTAAAGCGTTTCAGTGCTCTTCAGCGAGCCGAAAATTCCTCAAAACTGTGACAGGTTCTGTCACAGGTCTTGTGACAGAAAGGGTTTCAGTGCTCTTCAGCGAGCCGAAAATTCCTCAACTTACTTGCAAAAAACGAGCAAAAAAAATAAGCAACAGTTTCAGTGCTCTTCAGCGAGCCGAAAATTCCTCACTTTCGGTTTCAGCGACACGTCTAGGGGCTGGAGAGTTTCAGTGCTCTTCAGCGAGCCGAAAATTCCTCACGTACAAGTATATGGTATGATCATGCTACTGCCGTGTTTCAGTGCTCTTCAGCGAGCCGAAAATTCCTCACGCAAGAAGATAGAATAATGCAATATTACGGTTATAAGTTTCAGTGCTCTTCAGCGAGCCGAAAATTCCTCAACCTGACGCTCATTTTCCTTCAATTATTGGTCAATACGGTTTCAGTGCTCTTCAGCGAGCCGAAAATTCCTCACTTGACCCATCTCGTTGTAGCCCACCGCGCCCGCCTGTTTCAGTGCTCTTCAGCGAGCCGAAAATTCCTCACGAACGTGCGCGCGGCGAGCGGCGGCGGAGGAGGCCTGTTTCAGTGCTCTTCAGCGAGCCGAAAATTCCTCAACTGAGTTCTTAGATGACGGCGGCGCGGTGTTCCGCGGTTTCAGTGCTCTTCAGCGAGCCGAAAATTCCTCACGTCGACCGTTATATGCAACTTCTTCGCCAGTCCGACGTTTCAGTGCTCTTCAGCGAGCCGAAAATTCCTCACTACCACATCCCGGCGCTCAACGAAAGCGCGGCGGTGTTTCAGTGCTCTTCAGCGAGCCGAAAATTCCTCAACTTACCCGCAACGATTGCCACGCAATAATCGAACGCGCCGTTTCAGTGCTCTTCAGCGAGCCGAAAATTCCTCAACTATAGAGTGTTGTGACACTGCTGATGGAATAACAGCGTTTCAGTGCTCTTCAGCGAGCCGAAAATTCCTCACGTAGTCGAAGTCGCGCAGGTGGCGCGGGTAGGGCGCGTTTCAGTGCTCTTCAGCGAGCCGAAAATTCCTCTCTTGCTACTGTTGAACCTCACTTGCCTACTATTGCCGCGTTTCAGTGCTCTTCAGCGAGCCGAAAATTCCTCATCGATAGTTGTCATAAATCGATCTTAGAAAACCGTCAGCGTTTCAGTGCTCTTCAGCGAGCCGAAAATTCCTCACAAGCCGTAATTGAAACGCTGGTCACGGCGGTGCAGTGCGTTTCAGTGCTCTTCAGCGAGCCGAAAATTCCTCAGGGTAGAGCGCTGTGTGCTCTACCGCACCGAGGACGTGCGTTTCAGTGCTCTTCAGCGAGCCGAAAATTCCTCATAATAACAACCAACCCACAAACGCCCCGTCCGGCAAGTTTCAGTGCTCTTCAGCGAGCCGAAAATTCCTCATTGTGACGCTGCTGATGACCAGCCCGCGCCGGGCGCAGTTTCAGTGCTCTTCAGCGAGCCGAAAATTCCTCACACGAACTCCCGCAGCGCCCACGTGAGAATAATGAGTTTCAGTGCTCTTCAGCGAGCCGAAAATTCCTCAACGTGTTGTGACACTGTTACTGCTGATGGAACAACAGCGTTTCAGTGCTCTTCAGCGAGCCGAAAATTCCTCATCAGAGGTTGGACACGATCATTCAACTGTTGCAAGGTTTCAGTGCTCTTCAGCGAGCCGAAAATTCCTCATTTGAGCGGTATTATCCGGGTGCGTTTGTCGGTGTCTTGTTTCAGTGCTCTTCAGCGAGCCGAAAATTCCTCATTGAACGTAGATCGTCCCGTCCTCGCACTCGAAGACACTTGTTTCAGTGCTCTTCAGCGAGCCGAAAATTCCTCACAGAAGTTGCGGATCAAGAAACTGTCGAAAACGTCGCTTGTTTCAGTGCTCTTCAGCGAGCCGAAAATTCCTCACGCGAACTCCCGCAGCGCCCAGGTGAGAATGATGAGTTTCAGTGCTCTTCAGCGAGCCGAAAATTCCTCATCAAGCGGGATTACGACGGAGACGTGGAACGCAGGCGTTTCAGTGCTCTTCAGCGAGCCGAAAATTCCTCCCGATCCCGTCGCAGCGCTCGCGGCGCAGATCGGGCGGCGTTTCAGTGCTCTTCAGCGAGCCGAAAATTCCTCAACTCTGGTCGCGCCCCAGCGGGACGGCGTACCGCGCCGTTTCAGTGCTCTTCAGCGAGCCGAAAATTCCTCACCGTCGCCGGTAAACACGCCCGTCCACGCGGACGGAGTTTCAGTGCTCTTCAGCGAGCCGAAAATTCCTCATCGGAACAAACGATGCTCAATGCGGCGCAGCGGTATAGTTTCAGTGCTCTTCAGCGAGCCGAAAATTCCTCACTTGGGAAGAGTACGACTCCCGCGGCGTAGAGACGAGTTTCAGTGCTCTTCAGCGAGCCGAAAATTCCTCACAACCAGCGCTGCGGCTTCGTTGAAGTCTGTTACGGAGTTTCAGTGCTCTTCAGCGAGCCGAAAATTCCTCACTGGTTGCCGTTGAGCCGCACTTGCCCGCGATTGCGTTTCAGTGCTCTTCAGCGAGCCGAAAATTCCTCATATTTACGAACACCCGCAGCGTCGCCGACCCTGCTAGTTTCAGTGCTCTTCAGCGAGCCGAAAATTCCTCAACCGCAGCGACGGAGTTCGCACCGTCACCATCGCGACATAGTTTCAGTGCTCTTCAGCGAGCCGAAAATTCCTCACCGCGCCGCTGCTGCAATCGCCGGAGCCGGCGCAGAGATAGTTTCAGTGCTCTTCAGCGAGCCGAAAATTCCTCAACACGCCTATTCCGGCAGTTGACCGCCGGGACGTAGCGAGTTTCAGTGCTCTTCAGCGAGCCGAAAATTCCTCATTGTCAAGGCGGGAACGCGGTCGTTATGGCGCAAGCGAGAGTTTCAGTGCTCTTCAGCGAGCCGAAAATTCCTCAACGGGCGGCGCGGCGGCGGCAGCGGCGATAATGCAGCAAGTTTCAGTGCTCTTCAGCGAGCCGAAAATTCCTCATGAGGTGACGGATGTACGCGACGTTGGCGCAGTTGAGTTTCAGTGCTCTTCAGCGAGCCGAAAATTCCTCAGCCACGTCAGTGGGCTATCGGTGCGGAAATCAATGATGTTTCAGTGCTCTTCAGCGAGCCGAAAATTCCTCATGACGAGGTGGCGGCGGCGGTGAAGGCGCAGAGCGTATGTTTCAGTGCTCTTCAGCGAGCCGAAAATTCCTCATGTGGTAGGATATGAGCGTAATCGATTTCGCTGAAGTTTCAGTGCTCTTCAGCGAGCCGAAAATTCCTCACTGCCGTCCACCAGCGCGCCGGAGATGAGGGTTGATGTTTCAGTGCTCTTCAGCGAGCCGAAAATTCCTCACCGATATGCAGCGCATCTTTGCCAAAGTCGATCCAAGTTTCAGTGCTCTTCAGCGAGCCGAAAATTCCTCATTTCGAGAACTTCCTCGACGGTGAATCCATATGCGAGTTTCAGTGCTCTTCAGCGAGCCGAAAATTCCTCAACCTCACATTGACACCGTGCATCCGTTACCAGGACGAAGTTTCAGTGCTCTTCAGCGAGCCGAAAATTCCTCACCCCCGTTGACGTGTGGCGATCGACAATGCGACACCAGTTTCAGTGCTCTTCAGCGAGCCGAAAATTCCTCAAATGGTAACTCTCAAGGGTCAATATGTCGTTGACGAGTTTCAGTGCTCTTCAGCGAGCCGAAAATTCCTCACGTTCGCTGGCGTCGAGAAACTCGTGATACTCGCCGAGTTTCAGTGCTCTTCAGCGAGCCGAAAATTCCTCAACCGTATAGTAGCGTCACCGACATCATTGAGTTGCTGGCGGTTTCAGTGCTCTTCAGCGAGCCGAAAATTCCTCACGTGAGGTGCCCCACGCGCCCCGTCGGCGTCAAAAGGCGTTTCAGTGCTCTTCAGCGAGCCGAAAATTCCTCAGGTTCGCACATCTCGTACGCGCGCCGTCGAGTTAGGGCGTTTCAGTGCTCTTCAGCGAGCCGAAAATTCCTCAACCAAAACGCTGGACACCGAGCGTAGTTTCATCCGACCGTTTCAGTGCTCTTCAGCGAGCCGAAAATTCCTCATTTGCGCAACGGTCTTGCCGGTGTGCGTACTGTCATGTTTCAGTGCTCTTCAGCGAGCCGAAAATTCCTCACCGAAGATGACCGCCAGCGCCGCCTGCACCTCGGCGTTTCAGTGCTCTTCAGCGAGCCGAAAATTCCTCATCCACAACGGAAGCCGAAGCGAACGACCAGAACTGAAGTTTCAGTGCTCTTCAGCGAGCCGAAAATTCCTCACCGCTTGGGCGCGAAAGTTCAACGTCGTCTATTTTGAGTTTCAGTGCTCTTCAGCGAGCCGAAAATTCCTCAACCGACCCTCGCACCTGCGTCCATCCATATTTCCGACCGCGATGATCACGCTTCGTCATTCCT
>Ga0308415_1001474_pt1 | contig 10049 bp, 9 predicted proteins | sample HotsprSampleOS55_FD_203465 | JGI IMG/M metagenome (GOLD analysis project Ga0308415, IMG submission 203465) | Hot spring phototrophic mat microbial communities from Octopus Spring, Yellowstone National Park, Wyoming, United States - 20090730_OS55 ... | reverse complement strand
GGTCAGCCGCGGGTCCACCATCAGCAGCGCCGCCGCCATCGCGACCAGGGGCGTCACCGCGCTCACCTGCACCGTGAACGTCATCCCCCAGGTCGCGGCCGCAAACCCGCCCAGCACGATGCCCGCCAGCCCGCCCGTCATCGTCAGCGCAAAACCCCGCCCGGCAATCCGCGCGAACCGGTCCTCCCGCCCCGCGGCCTTCAGCGAATCGAACACGATCGCCTGGTCCGCCCCGCTCCGGCACGCCTGCGCCACCGCCCAGAGCATGTAGTCCGCGAACAGCATCCAGTAGTTCGTCGTAAGCCCGAACCCGAGGATCGTCAGCGCATACACCGCAGCCCCGAGCGCCAGCACCCTGCTGTGGCCCACCCGATCGGCCAGCGCCCCGAACGGCGCCTCCAGCGCCGCCACGGCGAACCAGAACGGCAGGTCCATCAGCAGGATGTACTTCAGCTCCAGCCCGCGCTCGACCACCAGGTACTTGATCCAGATGCCGAACCAGAGCCCGAAGTCGTTGAACAGGACGAACGCGTAGTAGAGGCGCGTATTACGCCGGGCGACGGCTTCCGGAGACATTGCCGCCCATCATCCCACGGATGGCCGCTAGAACCTCGCCCGGAAAACAGCGACAGCGGAGCCTCCCGGAGCCCGGAGTCCCCGCTGCCGGCTCTGCCCGTGCTGCCGCCCGGGCGCTACGGAATCTGCTGCAGGATCGCGAAAATACCTGCGCCGATGATCGTCGTGTCGCTCGAGAACGCGATGATGCTCAGCACCAGCGTGAACACCGCCATCCCGGCCAGGTTCGCCATCACCACCTGCGTCGAGTCCGCATTCGTCACCGACTGCGCCGCATAGATGCTCATCACGAACAGCAGGACGATCGAACCCAGCGCGAACACCGGGTACAGCACCGGGATGAACATCAGCACGCTCAGGGCCAGCGGCCACGCCGCATACCCCATCGTCCGGAAGAGCGACTGCACATCGGCCGAGGCCTTGTACACCTGCGCCAGCATCACGTACACGACGAGCACCCACACCGCGTACAGCGCCGCCATGAAGATGCCGCCCAGGATGAACAGGTTCAGCCACGGGCTCTTCGGGCCGAAGTCGAAGTTGAACTCCCAGAAGAGCGTCGCGCCCAGCCCTGCCAGCAGCGACGCAACCGCCGCCACCACCAGCGCCGGGATCAGCTCGTTCGCATCGTCGCGGACCTCGTCGAAGACGCTGGTGTCGAACCGCACCAGCCGCACCACGTGATTGACAATGACGTTCGGGTCCATGCTGCCTCCTGCATGCCTTCCGTTTCTGGCGGCCATCGAATGGTCTCCCGCCAGTTGCGCGGCACTATAGCACGCGGCTGCCAACACGCGAATGAAATGATCAGCAATCTGCACCAATGACGCCCGGGCGGCGCACCGGCCCCCCCGATCGGTCGCCGCTCCGGCACGCCCGCCCGCCGCGGATACCGCGCAGGGCACGCCGCGCGCTTCCGCAGCAGCGCCACCCGCACCGTCTCGCTCACCTCGGGCCGCATCGGCAGGATCGCATCCAGCTCGCACCCGAGTTCGCCAATCGCCGTCTCCGCAGCCGCGAGCTCCTCCTCCAGCCGGCTCCCTTTCGGGAGCGCAATCACCCCGCCTACCGCCGCCAGCGGCGCCGCATACTCGAGCACCACCCGCAGCTCCGCCACTGCCCGCGCGGTCACCAGCCCGCACGCCTCCCGCAGCGGCCCCCGTCCCGCCTCCTCCGCCCGCAGCGCGTGCACGGTCACGTTCGTGCATCCCAGCTTCCGGGCTGCCGCCTCGAGGAACCGCGCCCGCTTCTGCAGCGGCTCCACCAGGTGCACCTCCCAGCCGGGCCGCACGCATGCCGCGACCAGCCCCGGCCATCCGCCTCCCGTGCCGATGTCTGCGTAGCGCACCCCCTCGCCCCTCCCGAGCGCCTCCTCCGCAATCCGCACCAGCTCGAGCGATTCCCCGTACTGCCGCCGCACCGCCTCCCGCGCATCGACCGCCGTCAGCCGCCCGGCCGCCTCCTCCGCCTCCACCAGCGCCCAGTGCCGCTGCAGCCGCGCAATCCCCTCCCGGTCCGCAACCCCCGCGAACAGCCGCTCAAGGTCATCCCATCCGAGAACGTTATCCATTGCGTACAGCACAAACCCCCGCCCGAATGGTACAGTAGAGCCATGACACAAACGCCCGCTGGAGTACCGGCCACCCAGGTCACCCTCCGCGAAGCCCTTCGACAGTTCTCCGCCAGCCTCAAACCCGCCGAGCGCGAATACGCCGCCTACGCCGAAAAGTTCTGCAACGACGTCGGCCTCGACCGCATCACCGCTGACCTCACCCCCGCCATCGTCGAGCAGTACGGCGAACGCAACCTCCGTCCCACCGACCCCAACGGCCAGCGCCGCCTCGACGCCCTCAAGGCCTGGTTCAGGTTCCTCAAGAACAAGGGGTACACCGAGCGCAACCTGGGCACCGGCCTCCGCCTCCCGAAGGCGAACGGCCCCCGCGCCACCAGCGCCAGCACCCGCGTCGTCGAAACCCCCATCGAAATGACCGCCGAAGGCATTGAAGCCCTCAGGCGCGAGCTCGCCGAACTCGAGCGCCGCATCCCCGACCTCATCCGCGCCGTCGAAACCGCGCGCTCCGACGGCGACCTCCGCGAGAACGCCCCCTACCACGCCGCCCGCGAAGCCCTCGCCCTCGCCGAGAACCGCCGCCGCCAGCTTGAAGAATCGCTCAAGCGCGCCGTCGTCGCCGACCGCTCCGAACTCGATGCCGACGTCGCCGCCATCGGCTCCGGCGTCACGGTCACCTTCCTCGAGCGCAACATTCAGGTGACCTACCAGCTCGTCGGCCCGCGCGAAGCCAACCCCGCTGAGAAGAAGATCAGCGTCGAATCCCCTGTGGGCCGCGTCCTCCTCGGCCGCCGCGTCGGCGAAGAAGTCGAGGTCGAAGCCCCCCAGGGCACGATGCGCTACCGCATCGACGCCATCATCCACGACCCGTAGCCCGCACCGGCCCCGGAACGCAGGCCCCGCCGCTGCGCATCGCGGGATTTTCCCGGCCGCATCGCGGGATCTCCCCAATCCGGCATCCGCACACGGTGACGAATACTCCTCCCACCATCACTGGGAGGCCAACCATGCTCGTCACCGGCGACCTCAAATGCCTGCACTGCGGCCACATCACGGCCCGCTGGGTCGGCCCCAAGGGTGCGCCGCTCACCTTCGCAGGGCTCCGCCCCCTCCCGCCCGGCACCGACCCCGCTGCACCCGTCCGCTGCGCCCGCTGCCAGGGCCCCGTCTACCTCGATGATGCCATGCCGGTGGCCAGCTCCTACCGCCTCCGCCGCATCCAGCGCATGCGCCAGCAGCTCGCCGCCTTCGATACCCCGAAACGGAAGCGGGGCCGCGCTGCCTGACCCCGGCCCGTCAGCAGCAGTCGTCCTTGTAGCCGCACCGCCGGCAGACGGCCAGCCGCGAACCTTTGATGTCCGCCATCGCTGCACCGCACCGCGGGCACACCTGCACCGGGATGCTGCTGTCGCCCATGCCGGCCATTTCAGCACAGCCCCGTCCTCCACGCCACGCGAATCGCGTAACTGCTTGACCATTTCAACAGTTTCGCCCACCCTGAACCTGCCGTAGCGCCTCTTCCCGGGTCGCACACCCCGCCTCCCGCACCGCGAGGCCCCGCCGTGAACGGGGCCTCGCCCGTTTTCCGCTGCCTCACCGGCGGGCCCGGGATACGGGCTATCGGCGCCCCCGCGACGGCCCTTCGGCCGCCCCCATAACCCGCGTCAATGGCACCATCGTACCTGTCGACCTGTGCGACTGCCGCACGCCATCCCCGGCGCGGGTTGGGCACACTGGAAACGACAGGACCCGCGCGCAGCCCGCGGGAAGGAGGATTCATCTGGCCATGCACCGCTTCACCCGCCCCGTACTCGTAGCCGCACTCGCCGTCGCCGCCGCGCTCGCCCTCGCCGCCTGCGGCGGCGGCAGCAGCAGCTCGTCCGACAAGGGCGTCGCCGACGGCTCCGACAGCCGCATCCCCGCCGGCGCCCCGCTCATCGACCAAAACAAGCTCCAGTTCATCCCGAAGGAGCTCACCGTGAAAGCCGGGCAAACCGTCTACTTCAAGAACAGCGAAACTGCGCTCCACACTGTCAACATCGACGGCAAGAACGTCTCCGGGAACATGAAGAAGAACGACGTCTTCACCTGGGTCTTCGAGCAGCCCGGCACCTACAAAATCACCTGCGACTACCACCCGCAGATGAAAGCGACCATCACCGTCACCGGCAGCTAGTTCCCGCCCTTCGGCGTCTGCAGCGCCGTGTTCTCGCTCAGCCGAACCACGATGTCGAACCCCGGCGGCTCCGTGCCGTCGGGGTTCTGCATGCGCAGGTCGAACAGCCCGGTCAGCTTCCCCGCCGTGTACGGCTTTCCCGTCACATCAACAATCCCGGCCTGCCCCGTCCCGTCGCCCTCCACGACCGTCACCCACGCCTCCGGGATTCCCCATGCCGCGAGATGGGCCAGTGCCGCCTTCCCCGCGGCCTGCCCGCCCGGCGGCGTCACCACCGCAATCCTCGGCGCCTCATCTCGCGCCTGCGGGTCTGCCAGGAATTCATCGATGATCGCGTACATCTGCTCCCGGTTCGGCAGCAGGACCAGTTGCCCGTCCTCCGCAACCGCGCCGTACATCGCCTTCCCGAGCGAGAACGTCTCGATCCTCCCGAGGTCCACCTGCCGCGCCATCAGCGCATACCCCGGGATCAGCCCGTTGTCGATATCGGTCTTGAACGCGTCCCGGTAGGCGTTCCACAGCTCCGGGATCCGCGCGATATACCCCAGGCTCATGGCCTTCTCCGCAACCGCCCGGATCACCAGCTGCTGCCGCTCAATCCGCTTCAGGTCGCCGTCGACCCGCACCCGCGAGTACCCCAGCGCCTGCCTGCCGTCCATATGCTGCCGGCCTGCCTGCACCGTGTTGTTCGGAAAGACCTCCAGCACGTCCGTCCCGAAGTCCGAAATCGTCTCCGGCACGTCGATGTCGATGCCCCCCAGCGCATCGATCAGCCGGACGAACCCCTCCCAGTCGATTACCACGTAGTGCCGGATGGTGATGTTCAGGTTGTGCTGTACCGCCGCGACCGCCGCTGCTGCTCCGCCTCCCGGGTACCTGTAGAACTGCCCGTACGAGTACGCCGCGTTGATCTTGTTCTCGGCCCACACCCCCGGCGTATTCCCGTACGGGATCTCCGCCCAGAAGTCCCGCGGTATCGCCAGCAGCTGCAGCCGCCCTGCGTGCGTGTCGATGCTCGCGATGAACATCGTGTCGCTCCGGTAGCTCCCGTCCTCCGGCTGCCCCGGCCGCTTATCAATCCCCAGCACCAGGATGTTCAGCCGCGCCTCCGGGGTCCACGGCTTCGGCCCCTGCTCCGAAACCCCCGGCAGCGACACGTTCACGCCGAGGTCGGTCCCCGGCACCTTCGCCGGCACGGCCGGCACCGCCACCTCGTTCGCCGGGAACAGGTACTGGTCGACCCGTCCAAGCACGACCAGTGCGACGTAGACCGCGGCAAGGAAGCCGACAACAATCCCTGCAGCGGCGGCTCGCCGCCGCGTCACTCCGGTGCTCACTGCCCCGCCAGCCTCCAGGGAGGTTGCCCCTCACCTTCTCCGCCGTCTCCCGCTCAGTCAAGCTTCCGGGTAAAGCCGTCATGTCCCTCCTCATCCGCAACGCCGTTGTCGCCAGCCCCTCAGGCCCCCACCGCGCCGATATCCTCGTCCAGGGGCCCCGCATTGTCGCCGTCGGCCGGGACCTCGAAGCGCCCGGCGCCGAAATCCTCGATGCCGAAGGGCTGACCGCCGGCCCCGGCTTCATCGATGTCCACGTCCACGGCGGCGGCGGCCGCACCTTCTTCAGCGACGACCCCGCCGAAGTCGCCGCCTATGCCGCCTGGGCGCCCTCCCGCGGCGTCACCGCCTTCCTCGTCTCCACCGTCGGCCCCGATGCCGCCGCTACCGCCGCCCTCCTGTCCGCCCTGCGCCCGGCGATCCAGCCCCTGCCCGGCTCAGCCGAACCGCTCGGGTTCCACCTTGAGGGCCCCTTCCTCAACCCCGTCCGCCGCGGCGCCTTCCCCGCGCACTACCTCCGCGAGCCCTCGATCGCCGAGTACGAAACCTTCCACGACGCGGCCGGCGGGCTCGTCCGCCAGGTTACCGTCGCCCCCGAGCTGCCCGGTGCGCTGCCCCTCATCCACACCATCGCCCGCCTCGGCGCCGTACCCGCGCTCGGCCACACCGACGCCACCGTGCCCGAATGCCGCCACGGCTTCGAAGCCGGCATCGCCCACGTCACTCACCTCTTCAACGCCATGCGCCCCATCCACCAGCGCGAAGGCGGCCCCGTCGTCGCCGCCCTCGAAGCCCCGGATGTCACCTGCGAACTGATCTGCGACGGCGCCCACGTCGAGCCGGCCGTCCTCCGCCTCGCCTACCGCCTCCTCGGCCCGCTCCGGGCCGTCATCGTCACCGATAACCTCCACCTCGCCGGCGTCGATGCCGGCCAGGCCGTCTTCGCCGGCGAGGAGATCACCGTCTCCGGCGCCCACGCCCGCAAGGCCGATGGCACCATCGTCGGCAGCGTCGCCACCTTCGACGTCCACTTCCGCAACGCCGTTGAAATCTTTGGCCTCGACCTTCCCGCCGCCTTCCGCCTCGCCAGCACCAACCCCGCCCGCGTCGCCGGCGCCGCCGACCGCAAGGGCCAGCTCGAACCCGGCTTCGATGCCGACATCGTCCTGCTCGACCACGACCTCCATGTCGCCGCCACCGTCTGCCGCGGCGAGGTCGCCTACCGCCGCGCCTGAGCCCCCGCCCGCAGGAACGGCAGCGTCGCCCGCAGGAACGCGTCAGGCCGCTCCTCCGCCAGCAGATGCCCTGCCCGGTCGATCACGACCGCCGGTCCGGCCGCCGGCAGCGCGGCCGCCAGCTCTTCCGCCCGTTGCGGCGGCACCACCACGTCCGCCTCGCCGGTCACCACCAGCGCCGGCGCGGCAATGGCGCGGAGGTCGACCGCCGGCTCCGCGGCATGCTCCCGCGCCATCTCCGCCACCGCCCGGACGGTCCCCGGGATGAGCAGCGGGTCGATGTACCCGCGCACCACCTCCGGCGTCACGAAGGCGGGGTCGGCCACCATCTGCCGGAGACCCCGGCGTCCGGCCGCGTACATTACCGTCGGCGAGACCGCCGCCAGCCGGATCGCCCCGAACATCAGCCGGCTCGCCCGCCGCCGGCGGCCGATGTCGAGGTTCGCCCCCGCGCTCACCGACCCCACCAGCACCAGCCGCTCGGCCCGCCCCGGCGCGCGCGCCGCCAGCCGCTGCACCACCGCTCCGCCCATCGAATGCCCGGCAAACGCCGCCCGCTCGATGCCCAGCAGGTCGAGCAGCGCCAGCAGCCGGTCGACGTGCCGCTCGTGCCCGTAGCCGATCCCCGGCCGCCGGTCGCTCAGCCCGAAGCCCGGCAGGTCCACCGCAATCACCCGGAACTCCTTCGCCAGCTCCGGCACCACCGCCCGCCAGCTGAACGTGCTCCCGGCGAAGCCGTGCACCAGCACCAGCGCCGGCCCGGCGCCCTCGTCGAGGTAGTGCAGCCGTGCCCCCGCCACCTCCCGCACCAGCCCCGCCGGCTGCGGCGGCCGCCACCGTCGCCGGTCCGCTGCGGCCAAGCCTGCAGCAGCGCCTGCGCCGGCCGCCCCGAGCAGTGCCGCCGCCGCTGCCGCGCGTCTCACCGCCATGCCGCAGCCTCCGCCAGCAGCGTACGCAGCGCCCGGATGCTCCCCGGCATCCGCGGGCCGTACCACCACAGCAGCTTGCCATCCACCAGCCGCGCCGGCGCCGCCTCCGCAAACTCGGCGCAGTGCTCCTCCCGGAAGTGGTACGGCTCATCTGGCAGCAGCACCAGGTCCGGCCTGAGCGCCCGCACCTCCTCCAGCGTCACCTCCGGGTAGCGCTCCCGCTCCCGCAGCACGTTCACCGCCCCGCATGCTTCCAGCAGCGAACTGCCGTACGTCCCCCCGCCGAGCCCCAGCAGCGGCCGCCGCCAGATCGGCACGAACACCCGCGGCCCTTCGCCGGGCGCGGCATCCGCCAGCGAAGCTTCGACTTCCGCCGCGAGCGCGTCCGCCCTGCCCGGGTTGCCCACTTCCGCGCCGATCGCCCGGATCGCCGCCAGCGCCTCCTCGACCGAATCGATTACCGTGACGAGCACCCGCAGCCCGGCGGCCTCCAGCGCCGCCACGTCCTCCCGCCGGTTCTCCTCCCGGTTCGCAATCACGAGGTCCGGCCGCAGCGCGGCAATCGCCGCCACGTCCGGGTCCTTCGTTCCTCCGAAGGCGGGAACCGACGCCGCCATCTCCGGCGGCTCCGTGCAGAACTTCGTCCGCCCCGCCAGCGTTTCCGGCGCCAGCTCCCAGGTCAGCTCCGTCAGGCTCGGCACCAGGCTCACGACCCGCATGCGCCCATTATCGTCCCTCCGCCCGCGCGCGAAGAGGGGCCGGCTCACCGCCGGCCCCCGTGGCCCTGTCCCCGTTCGCCGGTCAGTTCGACGGCGGCGAGCCGAGCGTCACCTCCGCGCTCTGCCGCTTCCCGTCGCGATAGAACTCCACCTTCACCTTCTGGCCGGCCTGGTTCTTGATGAGCGCCACTGCGAGGTCAGCCTCGTTGTCCACGTCCACGTCCCCGACCTTCACGATCACGTCCATCGGCTGGAGCCCGGCCTGCGCCACCGGCCCCCCGGGGATGACGTTCCGGATTACGATTCCGCCCTCCTTCTCGGGGATGCCCAGCTGCCGCGCCACCGCCGGCCGGAGCGCCTCGAACCCCTGGATCCCAAGGAACCCGCGGTTCACCCGGCCCTGCGCCTTCAGCTGCTCGATAATCGCCTTCACGACGTCCGAGCCGACCGCAAACCCGATCCCCGGCGCCTGCCCTCCCGTCGCTGGGTCCGGCGCAATCGCCGTGTTGACCCCCACCACCTTCCCTGTGAGGTCGAGCAGCGGCCCCCCGCTGTTCCCGTGATTGATCGCCGCGTCCGTCTGCACCGACCCGAAGATCGCCGCGCTCGAGCGCTCATTAATCACCCGGTTCTTCTGGCTGATAATCCCCTTCGTCACACTGAACGAGCCGCCCTCCCCGCCCTGCAGGTCGAGCGCGTACCCCATCGCCACCACATCCTGCCCCACCGCGACGTCCTTCAGGCTGGCGAACTCCAGCGCCTTCAGCCCCGTCGCCTCAATCTTCAGCAGCGCGATGTCCGCCCGCGGGTCGACGCCCACCACCCGCGCCTGGTACTGCGAACCATCGCTCAGGGTCACCGTAATCGCGCTCGCTACCCGCCCCGTCGTCCCGGTCACCACGTGCGCATTCGTCACGATGTAGCCGTCGCTCGCCACAACGAACCCCGAGCCCACGCCCGTGCTGGTCTGAATCCGCACGATCGCAGGCTCGGCGAACTGTACCAGCTCCGCCACGGTCATCTGCCCCGCTGGCAGCGACGTCGGCTGCGACCGCCCTGCCGTCGGCGTGGCCGCAGCCGCTGCGTTCCCGGCCGGCGCCGCCGGGTTCGCCTTGTGGTTATCGGAGCAGGCTGCCCCGCCGGCCAGCGCCAGCGCCGCAAGCCCCGCCGCCAGCACCATCCTGGTGTTCATCTCTCGCACCCCTCAGGTTCTCCTCCCAGTCTCACAGCCGCTCGCCGTGCAAAAGGTAAAGACGAAAGCCGCCTTCACGCTACCGGTAAAGCCGTTCGCGCCCATCACGCCGCGGTGTATCATCCCCTGCCGAAGGGACCACCCCGCGCGATGGACGGCAATCCGACGCCCGCCGGTATACGTAACCTCGATCGAACGGTCGAATTCGCGCGCCCTGCCGACGCAGCGCTCGCCGACCGCACCGATTGGCCGGACGAAACCCTCATGCTCGCCATCCTCGAACGCGACCAGCACGCCTTCGCCGTCCTCTACGACCGC
>Ga0308415_1001470_pt1 | contig 10058 bp, 12 predicted proteins | sample HotsprSampleOS55_FD_203465 | JGI IMG/M metagenome (GOLD analysis project Ga0308415, IMG submission 203465) | Hot spring phototrophic mat microbial communities from Octopus Spring, Yellowstone National Park, Wyoming, United States - 20090730_OS55 ... | reverse complement strand
CCGTTCCAAAGGTTGTCTTTATCAGGAGCCGCAAACTTCTTGTGTTGGTCCCGTCTTCTACCCCGGGGTGTGTCCAAGATGTGTTGGAGATCAGCCTTAACGAGCAAAATTAAGCAAGCTTGGGAGTGCAGGCCGATTCGCCATACAAAAGTTTGGGGGATTACGTTTTCCTGTTTCGGATTTTCTCGAAATCAATAATCCCCCGGCGGTCTTGAACCCGCCACGGCGCCATGGCTTAGGCAGACACCCTTTTTACCCACCTCCGCAAATCCTTTTGGGGGAAAGGCTCGAGAACCACGCAAGGAAACCCGACAACCCCGGCGTGAAGCCCAAAACCAAAGGATGCAAACATGGAAAGCATTGTTTCCGATCTCTTCAGCTTTCGGCATTTTCAATCTAGGGCTGCAAGTTTAAGGGAACTCTTGAGAATCCGAGGTAGAAAAACCTAAGAACAAACTTGTCGATCACCTTCGCCCTCGAATGCCTGGATAAGCCAACGCTTTCGGGTATCTCAACCTCCCAAGCATTTGTTCAGCGGTTCCTTGATACTTTTCTTCAACTACAGAGTCTCTTGCCCGAATGTATCAGGTCCTCCTTTTGCCTGCACGGATATGGAGGTAGCAACACCCCTCTTGTCCGGGTGTCCAGGTATCGGAGGAAAACTCGAATCCGGCTCCGAGAAACGTTCCGTCGTCGATTTTGGCAGCGATCCGGCAGAGGGTCGCTACCAGCTCGTCGCTTAGCCCCAACTTTTGCCACGTCTCCCTCAGGGGACAGGCCTGGAATTTGATGTCTAACCCCTCTTGGTCGCACCGAACTACTTGGGGTTGAAACATTCTGCCACCATCGGCCAGTCCTCCCAAGAACCGCTCGCATAGGCCGGCCAGATTATCGGGAGCAAACTCCCGGTACCTTTCGCTCCGCATAAGTCCACGGCGGTAAATGGCCCGGCCCATGATTTCTTCCGCCCGTTCTGGGCCAACCTCTTTGGAAAGCTCGTCGTAAAAGAGCCAGTACAGAATAGCCCGGTTTTCAAATGCCTCGTATAGCTGGCGTCGAAGAATTTCCTCGCTCACGTTGATGCCTCCACTGTGTCACCGAAAAACTCAGCCCACATTTCCGAAGGAGACCTCCTCGAAGGCATCCCAGGGAGCCACGCCGATCCGATATGGTTTGCCTATTTTCCCCATTCTCTGGCCGGGGGCAGATTCCCATCGGGCTTCCCGTTTCTTGCTTTTCCCGCGAAAATTGGGTGAGTTTCATCAAGTGGAACTGTCCTCCACTGTACCCATGGCCGTATTTTAAAGGCCCCTAGTTTTTTCGCAACCCCACCGAGGCAAAATTGGTTATTGTTCCGGACAGGGGGCCTCCCGTAGCTTTGCCGAAAGCTTGCTTGGCAATTCTCCGCTAAACCCGAGGTTGGCTGATTGCATTCCGAGCAGCCGGAGATCGTCCAAAACTTCCGACATGCTTCGGGACGGTATCCATAAAATGCAGACCGCCATACCGCTCCTTTAGCGATGTCGGCGGTTATCTCTCGCTGATTTCTGGGGTGTGGGGGAAAGAAGCGGTTTCGTTGGAAAACTTTGGGAACTCCCTCGGTTTGCGAAAACCAGGTTACAGTTGGCTCGATCAAAAGGTGGTGCTCTTCTTAAAACTGGCTGCCTGACGAGCTGTTCGTTTTCAGATAAAGCACTACTTTTTAGATTGAAAAGTCAGAATTCAGAATTTTTCGTGTTCGCAAGACTAGGAGAAACACAAGCTGCCGAAGGGTGAAGAGTGTATTACCTCTTCCGTTTGCGAAGAACGCTAGGAGCCAAATAGGACGGGGCGGCTTGACGGTGACTAGTGCATAGGGCTTTGCGGCTTTGCTAGAATTCGCCAAAATACCAGGACCTTTGTCCCCCGGTCACGGGATAGAGGAGCAAAATTCCTGACGAACTTTGACGGCTACAGTCGCGGTGTTTCCCAAGATTGGGTCTCATGGGTGTAGAGGGGCAGGCTTTAGCGAGCGGTAATGGAGCCGTTTTGCGTAATCGAAACGTGCGGGTAACCGAAGAGTCAATCTATCTTGTTTGCCAACAGGGTGGTAATGAATCAGGATTCCCCAAATATCCGATGCTGCCGCAACGGGATTTCGGACTATTTTGCGTGGTATACTGTCCTCCAGTCCCGGTCTTTTTGGGCCGCCAAACCGCAGGAAAAACTTTCATATCCTTCTACGGGCTTCGGGGGTGCGGACTGGCAACCTGGGAGACCAGGTGTTCGATCCCTCCTTTTTATGGGCTTGGGCCTTCTCATCTTGGGTTTTTTTGCCCTCTGGGTCGACCATCCGTTGAGCTGGTACATGGTGACCCATCAACTACCTGATGTGGTGGAAGAGATTTGCCATGCAGCAGAACCTTTCGGAAACGGAGTCACGGTGCTCCTTTTGTTGATTGTTCTCCACCGATTGGTCCCGCAGGTCCGGCCTTTTCTACCGCGAGTGGCTGCTATTTCCCTCGGTTCGGGACTGGCTGCCAGCGTCATCAAGCTGCTAATTCCCCGGTTCCGCCCCCGGCATTTCGACTTTACACTTCCGATTTGGGATAGCTTTCAGGCCGCCTTCGACTTTCACGAACGGACCGGAGCGGTGGAAAGTTTCCCATCAGCGCATACTGCCACCGCATGCGGGCTCGCAATTGGGCTAAGTTGGCTTTGGCCAGAGGCACGAGCTGTTTTTTGGTTTCTGGCGGGTATTGTCGCGGCTCAGCGAGTCGTAGGGGGAGCTCATTTTCTTAGCGATGTTTTGGTTGCGGCGGCCTTTAGTTGCTTCGTAGGAGCCGCCTTGCTTTCTTCGCGGGGGGCTGGCCGGGCTTTTTCCGCTCTTGAGTCCTCCTTGCATCACCAGTCTAAAGCTCTCCCCGTCGAACAAGTAGACGCTCAGCAATGATTCCACCCTCCTTCGTCAGCTCTTCTTCCGATCCAAGTGTCCGGTAAAGCAGTTGCTACCTCGAGGGCCATGGAGATTGCCTCCCGAGGCTCGATCCCTTTAACCGGTTTTTTGACGGCTGGGTGGAACCACTTCGGCAAGGACACGTAAGAGGTCTTGCAGTCTCCACCCGGCGGAAGTCTCGAAACCCTGAGGAAGCTTTCCATCTCTCTCGAACATTTGGAATTCTGAGGCTTGGAAGACCCCAGTAAGGTAGGTGCCTTCCAGTGGACGCGGGTGAGCGGCTCGCGAACTCAGGAGGACCGCCAACACCGGAAGGGCTCCCTTTTCGCAAGGTTTTGCGAGGGAGGCCGGCGGCTGGATGTTCATTGTCAATGGAATCGGTTGTTCTTGGGCTTCTGCTAGTGTGCCCCTACCCGAGCATGTTCTGCCCCACCGTGGAGGCGACTGCGGCTCCACCCAGCGGGTCGATTAGGTGCCGGCCCCTAGGGGACCTTGGGGGGAGAAAGCCATTCCGGCAGCAAAGCCACGCGAAACTGCCTCGGAATGTCCTACATAGCTTAATCAGAGCCGAATACTTAGTATGGGTAATCTCGCGGTTGGTTGCCCGGGATTCCGACGGACAGAAGGCCACCAGGCGTCCCTAGGCACCCGGAAACGGCGGGGCCTTCCTGAAATAGGTTGGTTGACATGCCGGTGTATCCCGGAGTAGTTTGGAGGTAGATGGCGTGGGAGATTAGTGACCACCGGTAAGAGTTCATGGAGGTCCGTGCTAAACTATGAACAGAGTTCTCTTTTCCAAATAACTTCCGGGGGATTCGGTGGGGGAGCTTTTATGACCGGCAAACTCCAGTCTGCTGGAGGAATCGTCAGGCCAAGGAAGGGATGTAGAAGATGGGGATGGGCGGGAGTGACAATCTGCCTTGCTTCCATCGTGCTTATTGGTGGCGTCGGCTGCGGAACTCCAAAAGAATCACCTCGTCCTCGCTCCGAGATCCGTACAATCGAGTACACTCCCCCCGACATACCTTTGGCGAGAAGGCGGCAGGTCTATCGCGAGGTAAAAAGGCTGATAGAGGTTTACGAGGAAAAAACCCGAAAGATTCGAGAGGATTTTGTGGAAGGGAGGATCTCTGCCCGTCAACGAGACGAGCTTTTAAAAGGGGAAGCCGAGAAGCACGATGAAAACCTGAAAGCCACCTTGGGTCGTTACGGTCTTCGGATGAAGGACCTTCCTAATATCTTGGCCGAAGCGCGAGATAAGGGATGGGATTGAGAACTTTTCGGTGACAAGTGGTACCGGGAACTCTTCCTCAGACCTGGTTTCCCAAACAGTTCTTGGTTAGGACTGCTCTTGCAAACAGCCGCGGGTGTTCGAAATGGCAATCCGATGACCCTCCTGTCCCGCGAGTACTTGCAAGGCTTTAATGCAGAATCGAGCTTGTATGCTCCTAAGCGGCAAGGAAAGGCAAAGACCCCCATTCGCGGAAAAGAATCGCCCCAAAGACATCGTTCCTTTCCAGGGAAGAATAGGAGGTGCCGAACCGAGCATTGGGCCTTGGATTTACGTTCCGCGGATTTTTCTGAGTTGGAAATTCCCGGTCCGAAGAAGCGATCTTAGCTTCTATGGAATTTAGCCGATTAGGTTTCCTGGACGAAGTAAAGATCTCGATCCGGCCAAGAGCCCGGACTGTGAATATCGAGCAGTTCCAAAGCTTCCTCTTTCGTTACAAACCCGTGGTGAGTTCCCGGGGGTAATCGCAGAAAATCTCCGGGTTGCAATTCGTAGTGCTGGTTGTTGAGGATTGCCACCCCGTGGCCGGAAAGCACGTAATAGATCTCCTCTGCCTTTGCATGATAGCTAATTGCTGTCCGGCTGTGAGGTGCGATTCGCAACCGGTAGCAGGTGAAAGCTCCTTCCTCCTTACGGCGGATTAACGGTTCCAGTTCGTAAGGCCCAATTCGCGTGATGTTCTCATAGAGGCCGGAATGGCGGTGAATTATGTCCATTAGCTGCCGCCTCCTTTACTAGGGGATATATGTTCAGAAAGATAATTTGAAGTTTAGGACAACGGTTCCGAGATCTGTGGCATCTCCTCGAGGGTCTCGCCTCCCAGCAGCGGGAGGGAATATACCTGCTGCAGTACCCTCTCGCGGAGTCGAGCCCTGGCTCACGGGCAAGGCTGGTCGACCCCCAGAACTCTGACGCAAACACCAACCCCTTTCGGACAGATGACGCTTACAGCATTCCCCTAGGGGCAGATTCCTTGGAAAACAAGGGGTGAGCATTTATTTTGAAGGAAAGGAGGAAAATTGACGAGTGTCTCCTCGTGGGATTGGCGATAGAGTAAATATTTCTTCAGAGTCAGCTATCCTTGGTGTTGGAAGAGGAGGGTATGGCGGTTCCCATACCTAACGGCAAGGATTCCACGCCAGGCAGGAGGTTCTCTTTAAAAAGTGTGCTTTGGTGCTTAACGGTATAAGAGCTTCACGGTATAGACGTTGTGTTTGATGAACCTGCTATTCCGTTAAGGCCGACTCTCGTGCCCGCGAAAGCCTGTTGAACTTTTGGCTCGCGGTAGGGCTATTGGACTGGTGCGGATAATCGCCGCCGTTTGGTTTTCCCCCGCCTGCAAGGTAAAATCCTACGATCCCAAGGGCGGGCGGAGGGCTCCGCTATCTTTCGGACGTGTGAATCCTTCGAGCCTAGGAAAGGTTCTTCGGAGTGGCTAACATGTGGGCTGATTTGGAGAGGCTAGTGCACCTGCCGCCGTGCACAACCTTTCAAACACCAAAGCCCCACAACGATCGCCAGGAGCCACACGATGGGCCAATACTCCAGGAAAAGATCTTGACCCCGATTGACGAGCTCCACGAAAAACTCGTGAACTTCCCCTAACCAAGGGGACCGGGCTAAGCTGTCAATGAGGTCACAATCCCAGCTCGCAAGCGTCATGGTTGTATTTCAAGTTCGGTAGCTTGTGCAGATCTAGCGGGGAACTGTGCAGGCAACGCCGCCGAACGAGTTGTTGGTATAACCGCCTCCAGCTGACGCCCTGGGTGAGATAAAGTACCCATGGGGACGACTACCCCGGGCCTACCTCGACTTGGAGGCTGGCTTCCAATTTCGGGAGGGCCTGGCAAATCGGGGCAGTCCTACCTTCTCCCCACAAATATAGCTTCCTGATTCTTAACAACTTCCTTGCAACCTTGTGCGGCCCGCCGAGCTCTCTCGCTATCCACCCTATTGGGTTACGATTGGTTCCCCGTTTGTTGACATCCCAACACCATGACCATGTCCGCCACCTCGGAAAATGCAAAAAATTTAGGAGCTAGGAGGCCGTTTCCCGGCCGGACTGCAGCAAATTTTAAAAGACTGCTCACGACTTAATGTGGACCTATTATCGAAGGCAGGCCGGTAAACGGGTTGTCCTTGGGATGTCGGCAGTTTTCGGATCTCTCGAAGTGGAGGGCAGTGATGGAAATTCGGGTGGGTATTGGCCATGATAGCCATCGTTTGGGACCGGGCAGCGGACTTCGCCTTGGAGGTGTTTACCTTCCCCATAATCGCTCTCCTGTTGCCCATAGTGACGGCGATGTGCTCCTTCATGCCTTAGTGGATGCTATCCTCGGGGCCTTGGCTCAAGGGGACATTGGGGAGCATTTCCCTGACACTGACCCCTCCAACAGGGGGAGAGATTCGCGAGAGATGGTGACCGCCGTATGGCAGGAGGCTCGAAACGGAGGATGGCGGGTAGGGAACCTCGATTGCACTATTTTTGCGGAGCGACCCCGTTTGCGGGCTGTTAAAGGACAAATTCGGAAGTCCCTCGCGGATTTGCTAATGATCGATATTTCGCGGGTTAACGTTAAAGCGAAAACTGGCGAGGGTGTTGGGGAGATCGGTCGGGAGGAGCTAATCGCCGCAGAAGTTGCCATCATTCTGGTGCGGTAGCCTTCGCAGGAATCGGAAGAAAAGGTTTCCTGAGCGGCTTACCTTTCCGGGGAAAGTCGTGCGGCAAAAAGTCGAACGGCCCAAAAGATGCAATTTCAAACCCCTGAGGCGTTTTCGCAGTAGCGGTAATTGCTTATCCAGAAGTTTGACATTTCTGTCTTCCTGACAGGCTGCAAGCCGGGGGTTTACACGGAGGATCACCAAACCCACACTCGCTTGGCCACGAATTCTAGCAATCCGAAATCGTTTAAAATATCCTACGAATTGTAGGCAAATTGATTCCGAAGCCCAATATCTTGAGAAACTTCTGCCTCTACCCACGTTAGTCATTGCAGTTCCGTGCGGGTCCGCCATGCTCCCGGATTTGGTTCGGGAGAATTTTGTCGCTCTACCTGGTTGCCTTGGGCGGTTTCTGCCCCAGCGAAATAAGGAATGGCAACTCTCCTTTTGTTGGGCTGAATGATTGATGGGGTCCCTCCGTTCGGTCCGGGCATGGTGACCCTTGTGGGCGGGAAAGACCTAATCTAGACCTTAAACTGTCATATTTGGAACCTTCCCCGCCCGGGACCCATAGATCAACTATGCACCCATAAAATCCCATAAAACCTTGTCGGGCGATAAGACTCAGGCACCGACAAATTTTGGAAAGTTGCGAAGCGTTTACTTTGTTTGGCAGGTAAACAATCCGGGCAACCTATTTCTATTGCCCACCCAGCAACGTATTTCTATTAACCGCGAACCAAAACCGTGGCGGAATAAGAATCGGATTCCTCCGGCATTCGGAAATCCGTACAATCTTGCTCAGGCCTAAAGTCTGCACAATCCTCCCCGGGCAAAAAATTTACCGTGGGTGTTTCTCAATTGGAAAAAATCGGTCGGGCCCTTGTTTTTGATCTTTTGGGCCCGTTCGCTGGAGAGAATTTAATGCCGAAAACTGGGCAGGCTTGACAAGCTGAAATATGTTCTTAAAATCATCAAGATAATCGCGATTCGGTGAGTAGCCATGATTCGTGTATTCAACACCTTAACGAGGACCAAGGAACCATTTGAACCGGTTCAGCCTGGACAGGTTGGAATTTATTTATGCGGGCCGACCGTCTACCGTCCCAGTCATATCGGACACATGGTCGGGCCGGTAATCTTCGACTGTATCAAGCGATACCTCAGCTACTGTGGGTACAGGGTCACGTTGGTGATCAACATAACAGATATTGATGACAAGCTAATTGATGAAGCTAATCGGCGGGGGACCACGGTCGGTGCTTTGGCTGAGGAAATGATTACCGACTACATGCACAATATCCGGGCCCTAGGAGTGGACACCGTCGACCATTTCCCGCGGGCAACCGAGCATATCAACGGGATTATCGGATTCACAGCCGATTTGATCGCAAAAGGTTTTGCATACGTCTCTGACGGGGATGTTTACTTCGATGTGAGCAAAAAGCCGGACTACGGGAAATTGAGCGGCCGCACCCTGAGTTCTTTACGCGGCGAAGGTGGCGAGTGGGTAGAACGGAAACGTTCTCCCGCAGACTTTGCCCTGTGGAAAAGTGCAAAGCCTGGCGAACCCAGCTGGCCGAGCCCTTGGGGCCCCGGCAGACCGGGCTGGCATATCGAGTGCTCGGTGATGAGTTCTCGGCTCTTGGGAGAAACGTTCGATATCCACGGGGGAGGTTTAGATCTCATTTTTCCGCATCATGAGAACGAAATTGCCCAAAGTGAAGCCAGATTTGGGAAGCCGATGGTCAAATATTGGCTCCACAATGGCTTGATGCAAGCCGCAGATGAGATCGGCAAAGTCGGTGGGCGTTCCACTCGACCAGTGGAAGGGGACTTGGCCTCTCAAGAGGCGGGCAAAATCAGTAAGTCCCGGGGAGCCAGCCCCTTCCGAGAACTCCTTCAGGACTACGAGCCAGAAACTATTCGGTTTTTCCTCATTTCCACCCACTATCGGCGGCCTATCGAATTCAGTGAGGGGCGATTGCGGGAAACTCAAACGGCACTCGAGCACTTTTACCGATTCTTCCAGAGATATCAGCGGCTTACTGGTGAAGATTTTTACACGTTGCCCTACCCGGTATCGCGGGAAGCCGGCGAATTCAACCCGGCAGACAGTGCATTTCTGGCGGAAGTCCGGGGGCATCGGCAGCGATTCTTGGAGGCAATGGACGACGACTTCAACACGGGAGCGGCCACAGGAGTATTATTCGATTTGTTGCGTCGGATTAACCGTTATTGTGATGAGGAGCAATTGGAACAGCGGGCTTGTCGAGATACCCACCGGTTGAGCCAACTGCGACAAGCAAGCCAAACGCTGCGCGAACTGGGGGCTGTACTCGGACTTTTCCGCCATCCCCCTCGGCAACGACGCGTTGTGGGGGATGAATTGGTAGCCAAATTGCTCGATCTTCTCGTGGAGCTCCGCGCTGAGGCTCGGAAGGCGAGGGACTTCGCAACGGCAGACCGGATCCGGGACCGCCTGGCAGCTTTGGGGGTACGACTTGAGGACCGTCCGACGGGAACGGAATGGATCCTCCAGCGTTAAAGGTGCTGCGGAAATTTCTTTTTGGAGCCGTAAGGAATTCTGGGAGAAGCTCCACAAATCGCAGTTCAGGGGAACTGCCAAAATTCTTCTATGTCACAAGATTCGTTACCGCAACTGGCACCGCGAGTGTTGGGGTTGGACCCGGGGCTGAGGACTACCGGCTATGCCGTAGTGGAATTTGGAAAGGGGAAACTTCGGCTGTGCGAAGCAGGTGTCATTCGGCCCGCTCATGTCGGGCCTTTGGGAAACCGCTTAAAAGAGCTTTATGATGGGCTAATGGAGGTCCTTCGCAGTTGGCAACCTCACTCTGCAGCTTTGGAGGAGCTCTTTAGTCATGCGGTCTATCACCGAACAGCGGTGTTAATGGGGCATGCCCGAGGTGTGATCTGCTTGGCCTGCGCCCAAGCTGGGGTTACAGTTGTCCATTATTCGGCAACGCAAGTCAAAAAGATGCTCACGGCAAGTGGACGGGCAGGCAAGCAGCAGGTTCAGATGGCAGTTTCCCGCGAACTAGGGCTGAGCGAGGTGATCGGACCCCCGGATGTCGCCGATGCTCTGGCCCTCGCGGTTTGCCACGGGTATACAATGCGGGGGAAAAGCTTGATGAAAACACGTTCATGTCC
>Ga0308415_1001468_pt1 | contig 10076 bp, 5 predicted proteins | sample HotsprSampleOS55_FD_203465 | JGI IMG/M metagenome (GOLD analysis project Ga0308415, IMG submission 203465) | Hot spring phototrophic mat microbial communities from Octopus Spring, Yellowstone National Park, Wyoming, United States - 20090730_OS55 ... | reverse complement strand
CCTATCGGCAACGTACTCTGGAACTTTGCCATCTCGGCCCTTCGGAGGCTCTGGCGGTATCGGAAGTTGCTGTTAGGCGGGGGAAACCTGAGTCCGCGTGCATGAACCTCCAAATCCAGAGTATCGACTTTTCTAGAACCTCTATCGTCGGACGAAGTACACTCTAACTGGCAAGAAGTACCCAAGCGAAGATATAAAGCGGCCACAGTTCCACGTTATCCGAAAAAGACACCGTTCTTCCCCAGTCTGATTTTCTCGGTATGCCGGTACTCTGGAGGAGATCAGGCTTTCGGGCAAGAAAGATCACACGAGCACCTTGGCCGATTATAAGTTCCTCCTCCGATTTAGTGGGTTGGCATATCGAGCTACTACAAGTTTTTCCTGGGTTCCACGTCTGAGATTTTCAGGAACTGAAGAACACCTCCGAAAGGAATACTGAACGTTCAGCATGCAAACCCTGAAATGGGTGCCAGATTTCTAGTTCCGAGTTTGTGGATCCGAGAGTATCGGTTTAACACACCCCACGGTAAACCCTATTACCGCTAGAGAGTTTCATTTCTCTTAGGGCCGAATAATCTCGGACTGCAGTGCCGTTTCCGACTATGAAATTGATGTCGGATTTTCCCAGCTTACCGGAAAGTTGCGGACAAAGCAACCGGGTGAAGTGTTCTGCTTGGAACTTGCATTCCTTGATTTTGTTGATCTTCACAAATTGTAGGGACATCCAGATGGCCCGTGGTCGGTCCATTTGTGCCTGTTGGTTCTGCGAAGAACCGTGGCAAATCGATCCGGCGGTAGAGGCTAATCCGGAGCCATTGGCAGGTTCCGGGAACAGGGGGATCAGATGCTCGGCCGGCGAAGATTTCGAGGGGAAGAAAAACCGAGAGAACTTGGCGGGCAACTTCGATTGAACGAGGTAAGAGAGGACGCTCGGCTGCCCTCGGTAGGAAGAGGTTCACCCTCCAACGCGAGGTTCCAAGTACTCTCACCGCGAGGGGTTCCAAATACTCTTCCAGCCCAAGCACTCTTGCCAAGTTGGGGGGCCGAGCCTTGGATCGGCCGAATTCTCGTGGAAGGCATTTGCCGTGAGAAAGAATAGCATTTGCCGTGAAACAGAATATTTTTGGGCTTATCCAACCGCGGACAGGCGGTGGTTTAATTTTGGCGAAATTGATTTTCGTTCAGGGCCGGTACATACTGAGAGCAATTTGGGGTTGGACGATGCTGGGTGGTAGCCATTTAGCCATGCTAAATAGCTGATAGGCTGGGGCTCTGAAGAATCAGCTCCGTTTGTCGCCAGGGGTGTTTTTTGGGGTGACCCGGTGGCAAAAACGTTTATTGAGTAGCCAAAAGAGACCAGGGCCTTTTAGCCGAAACGGTATGTCATTGCGGAAAGATTGGGGGGGCAGAATAGCCGTCAACCTATGTTGGGATATTCCAGGTTTTTTAGCAGCGGAGGATGTATCTCATGCTGGAACCAATCACACGGCGGGAAATGCTTTGTAGTTCTCTAAGCCTTGCTTCAGCGGTCGCCATCGGTCAAAAAGTACAGGCTCAGCAGTTTCGGACCCGGCTGATGAAAGCTTTGATCGGGGTGCCGGATCGCCCAACTTTGGAAGCCCATAAGGCAGCAGGATTTCAGGGCATCGAAAGTAGTGTGTGGGACATAGATCCGGATCAAGCGGCAGCGATGAAAAAAATCGCCGTAGAGTTGGACATGAAAATTCATTCTGTGATGCGAGGATGGACCAACTTCAACCATCCGGATCCAGAAGTTGTGGAAAAAGACATTCGGAGTGTGGAAAGAGCCATTGAAGCTGCTGCGGCGTTTGGAGCCGATGTGGTTTTGCTTGTTACGTGCCGAGTGGGGGGGATGAAGATTCCAGAGCCATGGGAATTTGAAATCGAGTTTGACGAGCGAACCGGGCATGTGAAGCAAGTGGTGCGGGGAGACAACTCCGCTTATGCCGAATATATTTCTGCCCATAACCATTCTATTGATACCTCGAGGAAAGCCATAGAAAGGCTTATCCCCGTTGCGGAGAAGCATAAGGTCATCATCGCCTTAGAAAATGTTTGGAACAATCTTTGGGTGAAGCCGAAGCTCTTTGCCCATTTTGTTGCTTCATTTGCCAATCCGTGGGTGCAGGCCTACTACGATATTGGTAATCACGTGCGATATGCCCCGCCGGAGGAGTGGCTCCAAGCCTTGGGAGGGCTCATTGTACGGGTTCACGTCAAGGACTTCCTTCTCAATGCCGACGGTCGCGGTGGAAAGTTCGTGCCCATTCGGGAGGGGAGTGTCCGTTGGCCTTCCGTCAGAAAACTCCTGGACGATCTCGGGTACAGTGGTTGGATGACTATTGAGGGCAGCGGCGAGCTTGATTTGGATGAGCGGAGCCGCCGGCTTGACCTGATTATCGCCGGACAATAAGGATCTGAATCGTTGCTCGAAGGTAGGAAAGGGTAGGGGGCCGAAGGGAAATCTGGCGGAGAAAAGGTTGTGCGAAAAAATAGCAAGCTTTCGAAGGGTATCTCCAGGCGGCGAGATTCGTCCTGAAATATTCCGCGGTTTTGGGGACACAGGGCAGGAAAAGGTTCTCCGAAGACCAGCCTCTTTGTGAGAACCTCTGGGTACTACGAGTTAGAAGGCGATGAAGCATGCATGTTTTTGAGAACCGGTTGGGACCAGGTCATTTCAGTTCGGCGTTTAAGCTGTAGTGCTATAACGGGCCTGTGACCTTTTATAGGTGAGAAAGTGGAAGATTCTTGGTCATCAAGGAAATCAGGAATCGGCCTGTCACAAGTCGTCGAAAGAGCTAGATTAGGGGAAGATCGGTTCGCAACCCACGAGTTGGATTGTTGGAAGCTTGATTAGGAGTTTGAGCAATGAGATGCTTTAAAGCTTGGCTGCGATTTCTTGCTGTGGTGTTGCTTGGGACCGCTGAGCCGGGATGGGCAGAGGAGGCGGGCAAGCCTGCCCAGGTGATTAGGGCGGGAATTATCGGCCTGGATACATCTCATGCTATTGCGTTCACTCAAATCATTAATGATCCTAAGGCCGAGGGGGTCTTAGCCGAGGTCGAGGTGGTAGCAGCTTACCCGAATGGTGTTCCGGACAATCCCGCTAGTTGGGATAGGGTTGGCAAATACACGGACCAGATTCGGAATATGGGGATCCGAATATGTGATTCCATTCCGGAGCTTCTTCAATACGTTGACGTGGTGCTTTTAGAAACGGTAGACGGGCGTCCGCATCTGGAGCAGGCCCGGCCCGTCATTGAGGCCCGAAAACGCATGTATATCGACAAGCCGATGGCAGCTTCGCTAGCCGATGTTTTAGAGATTTTCCGTTTGGCTCGCGAGGCGGGTGTGCCCGTTTGGTCGAGCTCTTCCTTGCGGTTTAGTAGTGGTTTTCAGGCGGCACGCCGGGGGGAGTCTTTTGGCCGAGTCCTGCGTTGTGTGGCTTGGAGCCCCATGCATTTAGAGCCCCATCACCCAGACTTATTCTGGTATGGTATTCATGGGGTGGAGACGCTGTTTACGATCATGGGGCCGGGATGTGAGTCGGTCGAACGGCCGGAGCATGGTAAGGTGATTGGCCGATGGAAAGATGGCCGAATCGGGATCTTCGAAGAGCGGAATGGTTACGGGGCGGAAATAGAGGGTACCAAGGGGAGCGGTTCCGGTGGCAGTTACGAGGGTTATAAGCCCTTGGTAATTGAAATCTGCAAGTTTTTCAAAACGGGCATCGTTCCTATTGATGAGGGAGAGACGATCGAGATTTTTGCATTCATGGAGGCAGCCGATGAGAGTAAACGTCGCGGCGGTGCCCCGGTGACGCTTGCCGAGATAATCGAGAGGGCGAAACAAATTAACGAAGCCCGTCGCCAAAGCAATTAGCTATTCCGAAAAACGACCTATGCCACCGGGTTGAGCTTCTCCGGCCAGGGGGAATGCTCGGATTCTCCCATCCGGATTTGACTGTTCCGACTTTAGCAACTTCCGGCAGAAGTTTTTCCGGCGGTACCTGCCAGTCCAGAAGATGGAAAAGTCGTTACCGAGGTAGCCGGAAGCCATCCTGGAGAAGCGGGAATCCTGGCGGTTTCTCGACCGAGAAGTTTGGGGGCCTTTGGGCAGACTTTGGATAGTTTGGATAAAAACGCAGGTCAGATAAGGAAGTCTGGGCGGCTGGAAGACTCTAAAAGGTGGTCTTTGACGGCTGCCGATCATCCTTTGGTGTAAGAGGGCTGTCCGTTTCCCTCGTGGCCCATGGTCTTTCAGGAAAAAATTCCTGTCGACCCTGGGAACCCAAATAGTTGACCTTAGGAACCCAAAATAACAGTGCAACGGTGGGAGGAAATAAAGCGAGCAGACCTACCGGTGCCCAAGGGTGAAGCCGGTTGGGCAATGAGCCCGGGATCCTGGTTAAGGAGTTTGGAATCTTGCCGCTTAAGTAGTTGGAATCTTGCCGCAGGTGAGTTCCCGAGTTAGGGATGCCAGCTGGCGCAGAAAGATGAAAGGGTGCTCTGGACACATTTCGCCCCCCGCCAGCACCTACCCTCAAATAGAGTTAACTGTCCGTTCATCGCTCGATTAGATCTGGTTGGCAAAATAACTGCCTAGTCTTTGAGACGTCCAAGGTTTGCAGACTCCCCAGGGGGGACTCCGGCCGAGTTAGCCTTTAGGCCCAGGCCGGAGTTTTTTTGTTTGTAGGAGACCGCAACCTACTGTGCTTCGTCGATTCCTCCCCGGTCGCGTTAGATTCCTCCTCAATCCCGGGGTTCCAGAACTAAGTTCTTGTCTCACCAGATTAAACCGATCCGCGATGTGGAGTTGATTAAACCGATCCCCGGTGTAGAGCTGCCGGTAATTCCCAGGTTCTCCGATTGGGGGATGATAAGGCAAGGCTTGGGGGAGGGAACTTTGGACCGCCGACCTTTCAACAAATTGGGGATTTCCTCAATTTCACAAATTGCGATCTGCGGAATTCCGAGACCGAGATGGGACGTCTCGACCTTCGTCCGGGCGAAAGCTTACTCCCTGGGAGCCGGGCGTAGACATCTGAGGCGAGCAAAAACCCCTGCTGATAAACACTTACTCCCTAGGAGCGGGGAGTAGACCCACCGGGTCTGCAGCCCTCTTCATTCTGGAAGCATTACTCCTCGGGACCCGGGAGTAAACTCCCCCGTGCATCCCTATTTTTATCCGCCCACACCCCTCCCATTGGTACCACGCAAACCCAACTTATTTGGGCAAATATTACAATGCTGAAACTTTCCGGTTCCCACATTACATGAACTTATGAGTGGCAACCCATACCCCGCAACTTGCCCCGTTTCCCGTTGTCAGTTTGTTTTCCTCCACGCCCTAATTTGGAACCAATTACTACAGCAAGTGGACGGTCATAAAATCTCACCACTTTTCGTGAGGTCCCGGCTATTTAAAGATTCGCCAACTCGATTGCCCGGAATGCCAACATTTGGGCGGCCTCCGGTCGAAATGGAGGCAAATCCAAAATTTTGGGTACCGTTATGGCTGCATATTCGCCCGCGACGAAGGCCTGCAAGTCCGGGAGGTAGCCGATGATATCGTTTGCATAACCTACCACAAGGGTGTGGGGGGTAGGGGAATTCGTCCGAATCGATATCCCGTAGTAGCTGTAAAGCTCTGCAGGGTGGAAGATAAAAGTCAACTGCCCAACTCGGGCTAGGCCGAGTTCCACCTTTAGCTCCGGATCTTTCCAAGGCTGCTTCACCTGGTCCTCGTACCAAGCCTTGGCGAAGTATTGATTGACCCAATGGCCTTTGGAGCACCCCTCTGGGTTTTTCGAAAACTCATCCAGCCAGCCCTGGTAAAGCTCTAAGTTCAAAGGCAGCAGGCAACAGGTGACCGCTGACCTCAAGGGGGTGCCCTGAACCGGGTTGGCTTTTGCGACTGCCTCCTCCAGAGCCCGGACTATAGCATCCGTTACTTGGTGAGGATCACCCCTCCACGGCTGACCGCCTCCGGGATTAACATCGCCTGCATGTCCCTGAAGGAACGCAGGCCGAACCCCCAACTTCTTCCGAATCTCGTCGGCGACCAATCCCGGCCAGTCAGGTCCCGCCCCATCGTCCGCGTAACAAACCGGATGAGCCGAGAAGTGATACCACAGGAGGGGAAATTCCGACCCTTGTCTTTGGATGATGAGGGCCTGGAGGAGGGTATCCAACCATCGGTCATCCGGAGTAGCCTCTGGCCCGAATTCCAAATCAGTCCGATACTTCGCGGACGTGCGATTAAAGCTGGCTCCGCTGGCCTGTGCTTTTCCCACACGGAGCATTGCCGGTCGAAGGTCCTCCAAGGCTTTTCCGACGCCTTCGACCACTCGGTGCTCGACTTCGGCCATATATTGCGTAGGAATTCCTCCCCACTGCCGGAACGGCCTAAAGGTGGGCATGGAGTGAGTATGTGTTGCACACACATGGAGATTGCTCGGGGGGATTTCATACCGCATTAAACAAGCAGTGCGGATCCTCTGGGTAAACTCTTTGCTTACCGCACACAACTCCAGAGAGATCACAGCTAAAGTGACCCCGCCGGATCGGAGGACCAAAATCCGGCCCTCGGTAGGCTGACGGATGAAGCCAGCTCGGCGTTCTTGGCCTGGAGCACGATGATACCCTGCCAGCTCCACGCCCAATGGGGGTGTGATATCGATGGTAGTTTCCCCGGCCCAGAGGTCCTGCCTATCCTGTGCTGATTCGTCGCCGAGCACCGAGCTTGGATAAAGGAATGCGGAACCGCCTAGGATCTGGAGAAAGTGGCGGCGTGCCATGCCCGGAGCCGTAGAGACTGCTACCGGTCGCAACTCGTTTGTTAGAGGCATCAAAGTCCTCCCTCATCTTTTCTAATTTCTAAAATCGCTTAACCCAACCTCGAAGGGAACTCGTGCCAAACCATCCCTTTATTGGAAAATTGCCGCTTAAGAACTCCCGCCAACTCGAATCGAAACCTAATCGGGAAAAAGGGGATCTACCTTCGACTTGGAAGCAATGTGAACCTCGGCCGGGTCGCCGGGAACAAGACCTGTAACTTCCGCTCTAGCAGAGGAAAAAACATTACTGATTTAACCGCCTCCGGATTTGCACCATCCACCTAGGAGGTGCTGGAAAGCCGAGTCTTCGATGAAAGCCGTGCTCGACACTCATCACTGGCGAGGATTAGTCGGGTGGTACTGACGATCTTTATGTTCGGAGCGGTGGGGCCAAGCGTAATTGTTCGTAAAATCCGGGGACTTTTTCGTGTTCTACCCGGCCCAGATAGCTAGCTTGGGAATACTCTCCGAAACCCCATGATTTTACCCGGGCCAGCTCTTGGCAATAATCCTTTTGCGGAAACAAACCTGTCAAGTTCAAGGGGAGGATTCCGAAAAAACTGGACCCGTGAGCACCCACTGGGGTTTCAGGAGAAGGGGGCAACGAGCGATAGAAAGGAGGGGGAATTTGTGGGGGTGGACATTACCTTTGTTTAATCTGCATTAGGGAAGGATTTCGTTTGATGTCTTCCAGTTTCCACCTGCTCCGTTCGAAAGGTTTTTACCGATTTGTAAACCCGCCGGGATTGGAGGGATGCCCCGAGTCCGTGCTGTGAGACCATGGAACAGCATCCGTCTGGACAAGTCACGCCGGGAGAGCCACTGCCCAGTACGGGGTTAGTCCCCTAAAGAGGGCCAAGTGGTTTGGGTTCTCGGCAAAATCGTGGGGTTAGGGAAAAGGGCTGCACGGAACACTGACGTCAATCTAAAATGTTCATAAGGCTACCAAACGCCGATTCTCTTTCCTCAGGGCAAACCAGTGTTTTTGCTCAGGGCAAAGCAGAATTGCACGGTCAAGCCGTGGATCAAGCCGCTGATACCTATGTGTGCGTTGCGAAACCTCAAGCCGTATTCTGCGTTTTAACTCCTGAGTCGTAGCCAGTAATAGGGCCCGAGGGAAGTTTTGTTCGCGAAATTTCTTCGCAGTATCGATCATCTTTTGCGGGACGGACCATCAGGCTTCGGCAACGATAATTTTCATGAGGTCTCGAAGGGCCGCTGCGCGCGGTACGGGGAGGACTAAATTCGGGGGCTTCCCTCCGGCACCAGCACGATGTGACTAACCCCCCGCTGACTTTGCATCCGCGGTTTGCGAGGAAGGAGAAACGGGCATGCACCTCAAACATTTGAGCGAGGGCTTTTCCGGAAGCAGGGAAAACTTCCGAAGACAGGGAGAGGCACCGGTAGGGAGAGGAGATTCGGGATTTTCACTGGTGGAGCTTCTTGTCGTCATCGGCATTATCGGGATCTTGGTGGCCCTGACGCTGCCGGCGATTCAGATGGCCCGAGAAGCGGCCCGACGGTCGCAATGCTCGAACAACTTAAAACAGCTCGTTTTGGCGTCCCACCAATTCCACGAGGCCTACGGCCGGTTTCCGCCGGGGTACCTGGGCCCGAAGCCTCAGGGTATTGGGTCCCCGGAGCAATGGGGAGGTTGGGGCGGAAGGCAATGGGTAAGCTGTCTAGTTTTTCTCCTTCCGTATCTCGAGATGAATGCTTTGTACCGCCAGATGGACTCTGACAACTACAAGCCCCTGACCATCTCCCTTCTTGATATCGAGCAAGAAGGAGCACCGTATTGGGAACGTCAAGGGGTCTGGGAGCTGGCTCAGGCACGTTTAGAGGTGTTAGTTTGCCCATCGGATAATCCGTATGGGTCCGTAGATACGTTCGCCTTAATCCACCACTATTATGATCCAAATTTCCAGCAGGGATCTTCTGTTATCCAAGCGGGGGCTGTTTTCGCTGGTGCTGCCGGAAATGCTTTGGGAAGGACCAATTATCTCGGGGTAGCCGGAGCTGCGGGGGTGACCGGTGCTCCAACGTGGGATTTTTGGCGGGGGGTGTTCGCTAATCGGTCTAGAACCCGTTTTCCGGATATCCGCGATGGGAGCAGCAACACCCTTCATTTTGGTGAATCCCGGGGGGGAAAGAATGTTGAGGGAACCAAAGGTCCCCTGAGCTTCGCCTGGGTGGGCTGCGGCGTGATGGGTACCGCATGGGGCTTGGGCGGGCAAGGCTGGTATCATTTCAGTAGCCATCATCCTGGGATCGTTCAGTTCGGCTTTGCCGACGGGAACGTCCGCCGGGTTTCTGTTACCATCGACGGCGAAGTACTCAAGGCTTTATCCGGAATGGCCGACGGCAAGCCCGTAGATCTCCCTTAGGCACTAGAAAAAATTGAGTGAGAAGTTTCAAACGTTTACTTACCTTGCGGGGGAAGGATTTTTGGTCGAGCAGAAGAGGCCTCGCCGATGCCACGCGACGAGATCTTTGAGGCAAGTGTGCGGTACTTCCTGGAACCCATCGTCGAGTTTCTGGATGATCGAACGGTCACGGAGATCATGGTCAACGGACCCGACCAGGTTTACGTAGAGCGGCATGGACGCCTAGAACCTACCGACGCCCGTTTTCCGAGCGAGGATGCTCTTCGTTCAGCTGTATATAACATCTCCCAATGGGTGGGTCGGGAAATCACCGAAGAGAGGCCGGTTTTGGATGCTCGGTTGCCTGACGGTTCGCGGGTTCACGCAATTATCCCGCCGAGTGCCCGTAAGGGAACATACCTCACGATTAGGAAATTTTCCGGGGACATTCTTACACTCGACGATTTTGTTCGCTTGGGGAGCTTGTCGGAGATCGGTCGAGAGTTTTTAGAACTTTGCGTGTTGCTTCGGAAAAATATCCTTATCTCTGGGGGAAGTGGTTCAGGGAAGACTTGTTTACTAGGAGCTTTGGCCAGAATTATCCCTCCCTCCGAGCGAATCATTATCATTGAGGATACTTCGGAACTCCGGCTCCCCCAACCTCATAGCCTTTTCCTAGAGGCCCATCGACCCGGGGCGACAGGCCGAGGAGGCCTAGGCGTCCGGCAACTATTTACCAATTCCCTCCGCATGAGGCCGGACCGGATTATTGTGGGCGAGGTCCGAGGGGGTGAGGCCCTGGACATGATCCAGTCGATGCTCAGTGGACATAGCGGCAGTTTGTCCACGGT
>Ga0308415_1001467_pt1 | contig 10083 bp, 11 predicted proteins | sample HotsprSampleOS55_FD_203465 | JGI IMG/M metagenome (GOLD analysis project Ga0308415, IMG submission 203465) | Hot spring phototrophic mat microbial communities from Octopus Spring, Yellowstone National Park, Wyoming, United States - 20090730_OS55 ... | reverse complement strand
GCATGCTACCTCCGTAGCTGATGAACGGCAGCGGAATGCCCACCACAGGGAACAGCCCAATCGTCATGCCGACATTTGTCAGTAGGTGGAAGGTAAACAGAGCAAGGATGCCCCCTGCCAGCAGGCGGTGGAACTCGTGGCGCGTGCGCACCATAATCCGCCAGATGGAGTAGAGAAACACACCGAACAGCCCCAGCAGCCCGACCGCCCCCACAAAGCCTAACTCTTCGGCGACCACCACGAAGATAAAGTCGGTGTGCTGTTCGGGGATGTAGCGCAGGTTTTTTTGTGTGCCGTGCAGGTAGCCTTTGCCTGTCAGTTGCCCGCTGCCGATGGCGATTCGCGCCTGCAGGATGTGGTAGCCGCTCTGCTTCGGGTCCGCCTCTGGGTCAAGGAACGACACGAGGCGCGCCTTTTGGTAATCGCGCAGGATGTCGAAGTGCCATAGCCCTGCGAAGCCGAGCGCGCCCGTCACAACCGCAAGCCAGAGCCAGCGCGCCCGCGCCCCCGCCAAGTAGACCATCGCGAACCACACCGCCGCGAACACCAGCGAGGTGCCTAAGTCGGGTTGCTTGAACACCAGCAGCGCAGGAACCGCCATGTGCAGTGCGGAGAGCAGGAACCCCTTCGGCGTGCGGATGGCGTCGCCCTGTCGCGCCAGCCACGCCGCCAGCGTCAAAATCAGCAGTAGTTTCGCGAACTCCGACGGCTGCAACTGGAACCCGCCCGGCAACTCCAGCCAGCGTTGTGCGCCCTTGCGCTCCGCCCCGAACACCAGCACGCCCAGCAGCATCAGCACATTCAGCGCGTAGAGCAGCTTGTAGAAGCGCAGCCACAGGCGCGGGGGAATGGCTGCAAGCACGAGCGCGCCCACTGCCCCTACCGCCAGTAGCACCAACTGCTTCCGAAACACAGCGGGCGACCACTGGTAGGTCGCGCTATAGAGTACGGCAAGCCCCGCGCCTATGAGCAGCAGTGTCGTTAGCAGCAGGGGCAGGTCTACATGCCGCAGACGCAGCCGTTCCATCAGGGAGCCAAGCGCAGGGGTCTGAGTCGCCACGCGAGAATTGTACCCTGTCGGCAGGAAGTAAGGCACGAACGCAGAATCCCCGCGCGTGCAGGAGGCATACAGGCTATGGACATCCTCTCAGGCATCGACGGCACAGGACCGCTGGCGAAACTCATCTACCGCCGTGCAGGTCGCTCCCGACGCATCTCCAGTTGGGACAAAACGGGCGGCAACCGCGACTTTCTGACGATACTGCAAGGGGAGATTGCGCCCCTCGCCCAATTTGAAGGCGCGGGTTGTATCCGCCACATCTGGATGACCGTCGCCTGCCGCGACCGACTCTATTTGCGCAAGGCTGTCCTTCGGATGTATTGGGACGACGAGGATGAGCCGAGCGTGCTCGCGCCGCTGGGCGACTTTTTCGGGCTGGGGCACGGCATCGCGCGCTCGTATATGTCGTTGCCCTTCGCAACCGTGACACACGAGGCAAACGAAGGCAACTACGGCGGCGGCATCGCGCTCAACTGCTACTTCCCGATGCCCTTTTCAACGGGCGCCCGCATCGAAATCGTCAACGACTGCGACACGGACATCGACGCCTTCTACTTCTACATCGACTACGAAGCCTATGATGCGCCGCTTCCAGAGAATGTGCTGCGCTTCCACGCACATTACCGTCAAGAATATCCCACGAAGGGGTCGCAGGGCAACCTGTTCGAGCAGCGCGTGAACTACTGGGAACTGCTGGACACGCCGAATGTCAGCGACGCCGAGAACTACCTGATTTTAGACGCCGAAGGCGCGGGGCACTATGTCGGCTGCGTGCTGTCGGTGGACAATATCGACCCGCTGCCTGTGATTCGTAAACTCGGCAGCCGTGAGGAGGTGGTCAAGGAATACACTTGGTGGGGCGAGGGCGACGATATGATTTTCGTCGACGGCGAGCCGTGGCCGCCCTCGTTGCACGGCACAGGCTCCGAAGATTACCTCTGCCATGCGTGGGGCATGCACCCGAAGGCGTACCTCTACGCAGGCGCGTCCATCCCCGAAAATGACCCGAGGCACCCTGACCGCAGGCAGTGTACCTCGTACCGATTCCACATCGAAGACCCAATCCTGTTCACGAAGTCGATTCGGGTCAGCATCGAGCATGGGCATGCGAATTTACAGGAGAACGACTATTCCAGCGTGGCGTACTGGTATCAGACGGAGCCGCACAAGGTGCTGCCGCCGCTGCCACCCGTTGCCGAGCGTATCCCGCGCAATATGCGACCGTGAGTAGCCTGTGGATTTTCCCGATTGCCATAGGTGCGGGCGCGTTCGGCTCGATGCTGGGGCTGGGCGGCGGCATTATCTTGGTGCCTGCGCTAACGGTGCTGATGGGCGTGCCGATTAAGCAGGCGGTGGCGGCGAGTCTGGTGGCGGTGGCGGCGACCTCCTGCGCGGGCGTGCAGACCTACTTACAGGCGGGGCTGGTGGACTGGCGGCTGGGCGTGCGACTGCTCATCCCGACGCTGTGTGGCGCAATCGCGGGCGGGCTGCTGATTGGCTACATTCCTGAAGAGGCGGTGCGCTGGCTGTTTATTACGCTCGTACTGTATGTGATGGGGCAGATGCTTTGGTCGTTGTGGCATCCTGTGGCGGCGCGGGCGGCGCGCCCCGACTGCCGCACGCAGTGGGACGCGCGCCAGCGCGGAATTGCGGTGAGCCTCTCCGCGCTGGCGGGCGCGATTTCCGCGCTGCTGGGCGTCGGCGGCGGGCTAATCCAAGTGCCCCTGATGCACACCATTTTGCATACGCCCCTGCGATGCGCAATTGGCACCAGCACCTTCCTGATAGGCGCGACCGCCTCCGCAAGCGCGCTGCTGTATCTGGTGCAGGGTAAGTTGCCGATTGACTATGTGGTACCCGCCGCGCTGGGAATCGTGATTGGCGCACGGCTTGGTGCCAAACTCGCGCAGCGCGCGCCAACGCTTGCCCTGCGCCTGATTTTCGTTGGCGTGATGCTCTACACGGTGGTGCGCCTCGCGCTCAAGTAGCGCGGTTGCGTCCCCGTCGTCGCCCCCAATCCCACAGCTCTATCAGTATATCCAGCAGAAACCACTCCAGAATCGCCAGCAGGCAGCCCATCTACCGCGCCCTCCGTCTTCGTAGGAGCCGTCTTGCGCGGCGTCTCCGCCTCGGGCGTGAGTCCTCTGCGTCTTCAATATCGTCGTCTTCGTCCCACTTGCCCTCGCGCATCTCGCGGTCAATCCGCCAGAGGTATACCAGAGCATTTAGCCCATGACAGACCAGTTCCCACAGCAAGCCCCACAGACTCATCGGTGTCCTTTTAGGATACCCCCGCGCCGACGCGCTCCAGTGCGGTGCGCATCACCGCTTCGCTGGGCGCGCGGCTGCGCAGATGCTGCTCGCATATCCGAAACGGATAGAGCAGGCGGTCATAGCGTGGGTCGGGCAGGCTCACGGGGCGCGTCTCTTGCAACAGCCACGCCGAGAGGGTGTCCGCCCACTCGCGCGTGTCGTCGGGGCTGGTCAGCACAGGCGTCTCCACGCGCACCAGCCCATAAGTCGGCGACGCGCCCTCCTGCCAGCGCAACCGCAAGTACCAACTGTAGACCTCACTCTGCCCTGCGCGCACGGGACGGAACACGCTGCTCCGATACCCCGCAGGCATGCTCAGCACCTTCAGCATCCAGTTAATCTCTAAGTAGCTGGTGCGGTGCGACTTGGAGACGCCGACCACATTCACCAGCCGTCGCCGCTCCAACGCGCTCATCAGGTCGGCAATCGAGCCGTCCACCAGCAGCCAGTCTTCGGAGTCGGGCTTCTGCTGCTCGATCCAGCGCAAGGCGAGTTCGCGCTCCAGTTGGTCGCGCACACGCGCCACCGTCGCCCCCGCGCGCACCAACATCGTCTGGAACGAGGTCTTCTCCAACTCGCGCTCCTCCAGCGAGTCGTGAACCGTGATTCCCGCCTGTTCAAACAGGCTCGCATCGAACGCTTTCAGCGGTAGGTAGAGTGCCTCCTGCGATTCGGTGAGGTCGGGCACAGGGTGCAACTCGCGGTTACGCCGCTCCAGCACCATCGCCGCCACATACCCGTAGACCACAGGCAGCAAACCGTGCTTAGTCAACTGATAATAGAGCAACTGCGAGTGCTGGATACCGTCGATGAAGTGCGTGAACTGGGTCGGTTCGTTGCTGCGGGGCACTTCGAACACGCCGAACTCTTTGCGGTCGGGTTCGGGCACGAGCAGCGCGCGGCTGAAGCCTCCCTCTTCCTCAGGCGGTTCAATCGTGTCTTCCGAGCTAAGCTGGCGCACCACCTGCACGCCCTCGGGATGCGCCTGCAGAAACGCCGCGACCTTCCGTAAAAAGTCCGTCATAGCGGTAGACAAGATTCGACTATTTTCAGGGGACTCCTGCCAAGTGCAGGAAAGCCGCCGCCGAAGTCGAACCTGCTGGGTGTAAGGAGGGTTATGGCTATGCAGTATACGCACTTAGGTCGTTCGGGTCTGCTGGTGAGCCGCTTGTGCTTGGGCACGATGAACTTTGGTCCGCACACCAGCGAGGAAGACTCGTATCGGATTATGGATCGCGCCTTGGAGCTGGGCATCAACTTTTTCGACACGGCGAACACCTACGGCTGGGTCAAAGGCGAGGGGATTACAGAGCAGATTATCGGGCGTTGGTGGGCGCAAGGCGGCGGGCGGCGCGAGAAGGTGGTGATTGCCACCAAAGTGTACGGCGTCATGGGCGACTGGCCCAACGAGTCGCGCCTGTCGGCGTTGCACATCAAACGCGCCTGCGAAGCCAGCCTGCGCCGACTGAAAACCGACTACATCGACCTGTACCAGATGCACCATGTCGATCGCGAGTGCCCGTGGGAGGAGATTTGGCAAGCGATGGAGCAGTTGTATCGCGAGGGCAAGATTCTGTATGTGGGCAGCAGCAACTTCGCGGGCTGGCATATCGCCCAAGCGCAGGAGCTTGCCAAGCAGCGGCACTTTATGGGGCTGGTCTCTGAGCAGAGCCTGTATAACCTAAACGCGCGGATGATTGAGTTAGAGGTCATCCCCGCCTGTCTGCATTACGGGATTGGCATCATCCCGTGGAGTCCGCTGGCGAGCGGGCTGCTGGGCGGCATTCTCAAGGGCGTGCAGGAGGGTCGGCGCGCCTCGGAAGGCGTGCAGAAGATGTTGGAAAAGCACCGCAACCGCATCGAGCGCTACGAGGCGTTCTGCGAAGAGTTCGGCGAGGAGCCTGCGAATGTCGCGCTGGCGTGGCTGCTGCATCAGCCAGCCGTCACCGCGCCGATTATCGGTCCGCGCACGCTGGAGCAGTTGGAGCGCTGCATGCGCGCGCTGGAGATTCGCCTCGACGAGGACGCCCTCAAGCGGCTGGACGAAATCTTTCCAGGTCCAGGCGGTCCCGCACCTGAAGCCTATGCGTGGTGAGCGGCTCTATGCAATGCACAACGCCTCCCTGCGGGGAGCTGAGCGCCGACTTTTTGGAGTGCTGAAGCTCACGCTTCAGCATCGGGCGGAAGCTTCGCTTTTGCACTCCATATCCCCCTCGCCCGCTTGCAGAAGAGGGAGACACAAGGGGTGAGGGCAAGCGACCGTGCCTGACCGCACGCATGCGCTGCTAAAAATTGCGCCTGCTCTGATACCAACCGCGTGGGCAAAATTTACGAAAACCAGCGAGATTGAAGACCCCCTCCTTAAGGTTCCCCCTGCACGCAGGGGGAACCAACGGGCTTGGTTCCCCTCGCGAAGCGGGGGGAACCTGCAGGAGGGGGGCAATTGTAAACCCTGCCCTTGCGGTTGGTATGAGAATCCCACGCTTGACCGTTGTACCGTTATCAGCTCCCGCACACGGGGGAGGGATCGCAACTCCCTCCCCGTTGATGGTGAGGGTCGGGGTGGGGGACTACTTCTTCCGCCGACGCAATGCCACTAAACCCGCCAGACCCACGCCCAACGCCAGCATGCTGGCAGGCTCAGGCAGCACCCGCAGGCGGAACAACGCCGTGCCCGCGCCTGTGTAGCCACCGAAGCCTATCGTCGTACCGCCGCCTGGCGGCGCCCAGATGAAACGCTCGCCGTCCGTGAAGCTGCCATAGGCAGGATAACTGCCCGCAATGGAGTTTGCTAAGTTCCCCACGGCAGGGGCTTGCCAGTCGCCGCCCCAGTTCAGCACAGCGCTTGGAAGAACGCTGAACGCATCCTGCGTTTTGTATATCGTGTTGACTTCCCAATCGAACCAAGTGGAGCTGGACACGCCCGTAATCACGGTCTCTGCGCCGTTATCGAAGACGGTCTTCGCCGTAAACAGCGCCGCAACCCCGTCATCGCGAGCCATCACATAGATGTAAGAGTACGGAACGGTAGAGAAGGTGAACTCGAACACCAGACTGAAGTTGTAGCCATTTCCTATCAGCACGAGCTGATTGGTGATGGGGTCTGTGGCAAAGAGGGCAAAGCCGTTGTCTACCGCCAGTTTGATAGAGACGCTGGTGTTCGCATAAGTCGTCAGCGTCGTCAGGACGAATGCGCTTACCAGCGCAACGCATGCAGTCAATCCCTTCAACATCGTCTTCAGTTTTTCCATTGCACACCTCCGAACACTTCTCGTAGTGACGCTTGCTGGGAACACTTTGCCATCGCGTCTCCATCTATTATGACTCAGAATCGCCCCGAAAAGCGGACATCGAGCCAAGCAAATTTGCGGGATTTTGCCCCGAATTGTGCAGGAATCATCCATCGGCGGCGCGTATATAAGTATTGCTACGGGGGACTCGAAGATGCTGATTGTCTATCGCATCTTTTGGATTGTGGGCTTGATTGCGTTAGTGGCGGAGATGGTGATTCTGGCGAATCCGCGTCAGGTCGCCCCGCAGAAGGCGTCGGATTGGGAGATACGCGAGCAGGGTCGGTTCCGCGTGCGCGCGCCGAAGCAACTGCGGCTGGAGCGTAGCCTGTGGGTATTGATGGATCTGCCCAGTTTGGGCGACGAGATTCAACTTGTCGACGCGATGGCGCTGCAGCGCGGGCAGCGCACGGGGATGCAAATCGTGATTGCCGCGCCGAAGCAGACGCCTCCGCCGCCGCTGGGGCAGATGCAGGGCGCGCCCCAGTTCAACTTGAGCCAGTTCATGCGCCGCGCACACGATAGGTTCCTGGCTGCTACGCGCGAGGACTGGGGGTATGTGAACTTCTCGGAGACGAAGCGTTCCACCGTGCGTATCCGCGGCGTGCAGGGCATCCGCAGCGACTACACCTACACCATCTCGCATCCCATACCGTTTCTAAGTATGCCTGTGCGCGGGTATCTGATTACGCTGCCGCTGTCGCCGACGGAGGTGATCCACTTCAACGCCTACTGCCCGCCGAACAGTTTCGGCGACTACGAGAAGGTCTACAACCAGATTATCGCCACAATAGAGGTACGCCAAGAGGCGCAGAATCCGTTCGGGGGGTGGTTGCGATGATTCGCTGTCGCTGGTGTGGTCAGGAGAGCGCGCATCCGCAGGTGTGCGAGTGGTGTCGGCGCGACCGCGCGACAGGCGCACTGGTGCGCACGCTGCCGCCGAACCCAGCGGCAAGCCCGCCTGCAGGCATGCCCAGCAGTGCCGACCCTGTGCCAGCTGCGCCGATGGCGCCGAGCAGCCAGCCGACCCAGGCGGTTCCTCCCACGCCCAGCGCGCCGCCGAGCAGTCAGCCGACGCAGGCAATCCCAACGCCCCACCCCGCGCCGTTGTACGACTACTCGCGCCCCACTGGACAAGTCACCGCGCAGCAGCCCGCCGACTCTATCCGCTTCATCAGCGAGGTCGTCGAAGGCTACACCTTCACGGCGAAGTTGGAGCGATTTTTCGGCGTCGCCCTACCGTTGGCTGCCCTGAATGTGCTGGTGCTGGGCTGGAAACCTGAATGGTCGGTCTGGTCGAATCTGCTGTTCTTCTTCCTCATCGGCGCGTGGCTGCCCGTCTCCCATCTGGTGGACAAATTGGACACGGATGTGGAGCTGTTCCGCGACTTGGGGATCGTGCTGGCGTTGAACATTCTCTGCTGCAATCCACTATTCGCGTTTGTGCTGTATGGGTTGACGCTGTTGTTCTTGTGGGCGGTGGTGCGGGCGGACATCAACTGGTCGCTGCTGGGGGTAATGGCGGTCTATGTGGGCTTGCGCATTCTGTTTGAGCTGGTGCTGATGCTGGTGGACTACACCGACATTACGGACTGGCTGATGGTGGGCATCGCCTTTTTCGGGAGCCTGCCCCTGTTTGCGATGTTTCTGGGCTGGTTCATCGGCGGGATGTTCCGTTCGGACTATGCGTAGGCGCGATTGGGTACACTATCGCGCCGATGAGTCCCCAGAGAGCAGCTTGGAAAATCTCGCTGCACGGCGGGCACAGCGGCGAGTTCTGCGAGCATGCAGATGGAACACTGCGCGAAATCTTAGAGGCGGCATACCAAGTGGGCTATATCGTCTTCGGCGTGGCGGAACATATGCCTCGCGTCGAGGCGCGTTATCTCTACCCCAGCGAGATTGAGCGTGGCTGGACTACGCACACGCTGGAGGAGACTTTCGATCGCTATGCGCACGCCGTCGCCCAACTTGCCGACGAGTTCGCCGACCGCTTGGTGGTGCTGCGCGGTTTCGAAATCGAGGTCGTGCCCGAAGACCGCTACCCCGACCTGGTGCGCGGCTATCGCGAACGCTACGGGTTCGACTACATCGTCGGCTCGGTGCATTTCCTGCACGGCGCGGCGCTGGACGGCTACTCCGAGCAGAGTTTCGATGCGATGATGGCGGGCGTCGGCGGGATGGAAGCGGTCGCCGTGCAGTATTACCACAAGGTCGCAGAGATGGCGCAGGCGGTACGCCCCGAAGTGATTGGGCATCTCGACTTGGTGCGCCTCAAGGCGACGCGGCTGGGGCTGGCGGAGCAGGTTGCGACGGCGCACGTGCGCCAAGCAGTGGAACACGCGCTGGAGGTGATTCGCAGCGTCGGCGCGCGTGTGGAAGTGAACACCTCTGCCCTGCGCAAGGGATTAGACCAGCCGTACCCCGCTGACTGGATTGTGCAGATGGGCGCGCGGATGGGCGTGCGCTTCTGCATCGGCGACGATAGCCACCGCCCCGCGCAAGTGGGCTTCGGGCTGGAACAGGCGCGCCTGCACCTGCTGCGCAACGGTGTCCGCGAGGTACATTTCCTCACGCGCGAGAACGGGCAGATTGTGCCCGCCTCCGCGCGACTGGACACGGAATGAATCCGAACAGTACCGACGCGCCTCTAACTCACTGGAACGCCATGCGAAAATACGCACACTGGTTGCTGTGGGCAGTCGCGATTCTCGCGCTGTTGGGCGCGGCGCAGGCGCGCCTGAATAGCGCGCACACAGTGGAGCCAAAAACCTGCGACTCGTACCTCTATTGGGAGTCGCCCCTGCTAAGGTAGCTACTCCCACACGAGGAACGGGTTAAACCGCGTGTCGGTGTCGTACACATCGACGCCCTCGCGTGCCTTCAAAAAGCCGACCACGAGGTAGGTAATCGGTGTCGCCAGCGCCTCATAGAGCGTTTTCGCGCCCCACTCGATGAGGCTAATCTTGACCAACTCTGCCGCTGGGTACACACCCGCGAACGCGACCACCGTGAAAATCGCCGTATCGAAAAACTGGGCGACCATCGTGGAGCTAATCGTGCGCGTCCAGAGCCAGCGCCCCTGCGTGGCTATCTTGAGCTTCGCCAGCACATAGGAGTTGGTGAACTCGCCCACCAAGTAGGCGGTCAGCGACGCGAGCATCAAGCGCGGCGCAACACCCAGCACCGTCGCAAATGCCTCTTGATGCTCATAGAACGGTGCAGGGGGCATCGCAATCGCCGCGCTGATAATCAAGACCACGAGCAGGTTGCACGCAAAGCCAATCCAGATGACCAGCCGCGCCCGCCGATAGCCGTACACCTCCGTCAGCACATCGCCGATGATGTAGCTCACGGGGAAGATGATGATTGCCGACGATAGCACCAGCCCGCCGACGCTGATAATCTTCGCCGCAATAA
>Ga0308415_1001466_pt1 | contig 10087 bp, 8 predicted proteins | sample HotsprSampleOS55_FD_203465 | JGI IMG/M metagenome (GOLD analysis project Ga0308415, IMG submission 203465) | Hot spring phototrophic mat microbial communities from Octopus Spring, Yellowstone National Park, Wyoming, United States - 20090730_OS55 ... | reverse complement strand
ACAATCCTTCGATGGCGTCAACGTCCGGCTTGTCGATCTGACCAAGGAACTGGCGGGCATAGGCGGAAAGCGATTCGACATAGCGACGCTGACCTTCGGCAAAAATCGTATCGAACGCCAGCGACGATTTGCCGGAGCCAGAGAGACCGGTGATCACCACCAGCGCATTGCGCGGCATGGCGACCGTGATATTCTTCAGATTATGGACGCGCGCCCCGCGCACCACGATCCAATCAGCAGACATGGCACTCGCGCCGAGACACAGGATCAGGTGTGAGATGGTAGCACGGAAACGCGCGGCGATCAACGCTCAACTAGACGAACTTTTCGCCACGCACCACCTGCACATCGCTTACATAGGCAATGACGGCATAGTTGGGAAAATAGTGGTCTGCCATAGCATCCATAATGCGGTCGGCGACTTCAGGAGAGACCAGCGTTTCAATCTTGATATTGCCGCCCTGCCACTGACTGGCGTGAATCCCGCGCGTTCCCTCGCCATGCACTTCAGAGATGGTGTAGCCGTGCGCGCCAAGCGCATGGATTTCGTGGAGCAACCGATCCTTCAGCACTGGTTCGGCAATGATTGTCACCAATCGTACCGTCGTCAGTTTCATACACCCGCTCCTTTCAATGCACGCCATCGTGCCGCATCACATCCGTCCGAGCGTCACGCCCAGCCAGCGTGCATATTCATAATACAACGGCAGACCAAGAATGAGATTCACGGGGAGGGTAATGCCAAGCGATGATGTCAGATAAATGCTCGGATTCGCCTGCGGGAACGTGGCGCGCACGGCAGCCGGAGCGTCGATGTACGATGAACTTGCGGTAATGACTCCCAGAATGAAGGCGCCGTTAGGAGAAAGCCCCGCAAGCAGACCGAGCGACACGCCAATAATACCGTGGATCAGCGGCATGACCGTTCCAAAGACCGCCATAAACGGCCCAACTTTGACAAAATCGCGCAACTGTCGACCGGCGAGCATGCCCATTTCAATTAGAAAGAAGACCAACACACCGCGGAAGAGATCACCGTAGAGCGGCTTAATACGCGCAAACCCCTGCTCGCCGATAATCATGCCGATCAGCAGCCCGCCAAGCAACAACACCACACTGCGCCCGGTGAGTGTATCACGAATGACCCGACCGAGATCGCCATTTTGAGCCTGACTCGCCCCCAGGCGCCAGCGACCGATGAAGAGCGCCACAATGATACCCCACTCCATCAGCGCCGCCAGCGCCGGGATGAACGCCTCGAATGTGTTCTGCCCTTCCGGCAGGCGCTCGACAAACGAGATCCCGGCAACAAAGGTGACTGATGAGACCGAACCGTAATGCGCTGCAATGCCGGCAGCGTTGGGAATGTCGAACCTGCCGATACCACGCAGGATCAGATAGCACCAGGTCGGCACGGCGATTGCCAGAGCGATCGTTGCCAGCGCTGGCAGGAGAAATTCGGAGAGCGTTGTTCCTGCCAGTTCGACACCACCACTTAACCCGATTGAAAACAGGAGATAGACTGAAATTGCTTTGATGACCGGTTCGGGAATCTCAACTTCACTCCTGATCAGCGTTGCAACAATGCCCAACACGAATGCCAGCACCAGCGGCGACAGCAGGTTGCTGCGGATGATCTCGACCGTATCCATACTCCCCTCAAAGACATATAGAGATAAACCGGACATCTCAGAATGTACCAAAAAGCGCTGTTTACGTCAATATAGAGAGTAAAAAGACGCAAAAAGACTATACCTTCAACGGATCAGACTCCATCGAATGGTGGGGATACGTTAATCGGTATCGCGGCGCAGCATATATCCCTGGCCACGCACGGCGATCAATTTGCGGGGATGTTTAGGGTCGGGTTCAATCTTGTCGCGGATGCGCTCGATAATCTTCTGCAGCGCACTGTCAGAGGGCGGGGAGACAGGCCAGATGGCGCGTTTGACCTCGTCGCGGGTGCAGACGCGCCCGGCGTTTTCGCGCAGGAACGCATAGACCTCCCCTTCGAGGTGGGTAAAGGCTGGCGGCGTTGCTGGCGCTGTGGCGGGCAGCGGTGGAAGCGACGTCGAGGGCCTGTCCGGTTGATCCGACAGCGCCTGGGCGAAGATGGTCGAAGCGATACGCCAGCCGTGCCGGTCGCGCTGCGCCAATCCACGGGCGTAGAGCGCCTCGAAGATCGCAGTCTCGTCGGGGGTTGGCGCACGGTTCTGATCGATCAGCGACTGGCGCGCGTCGATGGGCGCTGTATGCGTCTCGGTCAATTCGCGCCACCAGGAGCGACAGAGCGGGCGCGCCTCTTCAACGGCGGCACGTTCGACATCATCGGGGCTGCCAGCCGGATGGAGCCGCCACTCGTATACGTGCGCAGCGGCAATCAGGATCAACATCAGATTGGAGCCGCCAAGCCGTCGGATCCAGGCGCGATCAGCGTCACTTAGCTCTGGAGCACGTCCGAGCAGCGCGGCAATGTCGGCGTCATCAAGACCCCCCATGAACAGTTCGCTGGCGAACAACCCCCAGAAGGATGACGGCTCGCGCAACTCGTTCACCGGGTAGAGACGGTTCAATGGCGTGCTGGAAGTAACGACATAAGCGACACGATCACCAATGTCGGGGTCCTGCGTCAGCGAGCGCAGGAAACTTGCTGTGTGACGTGGCAATCGCGCAATGCCTTCCACATTGTCAATCAGAAAAATGAAGGTGTGATCTGCAGCGCGGCGGATGATGTCTTCAACCATGCACTTAAGCGCATACACTGCATCAGCAATTGCTGCTTCGGCGATGCCCTGATCTGGCAGTGTAGGGAGATCGTCGGGCAGAGCGAGCGCCTGCGCCGTGGCACGTGTCAGATCACGCCAGAAGTAGAGGGCGCCGTGGCTTTGCGAAGCGCCGAGATCAGCGTAGGGACCCGCATTGACATAGGGGAAGACGAACCGTGCTACGTCAGCGTCGGCGCAAATCGGACGCCCTGACGTCGAACTGCGCAGGTAGTAGAGCAGCGAGGTCTTCCCGCTCCGCGCATCGCCAACCACGGCGCAGCATTGCGGCGGCGCAGCCGTCAGGCGCTCGCAGACTGCGGCAATGAGACTGCGCCTTCCGATAAAGAGACGAGGATCGATCACCGGTTTGCGGTTACCGAAAGGGTTCATATGCACGCCTGCGCTCTGCGACATTGCTGACAATAACTATACCACACTTCACGCAGGCGTGTCGATATATCGACTTCAGAAGATCAGCGTTGTTGCGCCGATGCAGAGATCCGCCATTTCTGCGATACTCAGCACGCGCACGCCTGGGATCAGACCCTGGTCGGTGCTGAGCCAGTAACGCTGGAGGCACGGCTGCGACAGGTACAACGTTCCGCCTGCTCTACGATACGCATCGCGCACTTCGCGCAACGGCGGGTATCCTGCTTCGTGCAGGTTGGCAGCCCAGCCCTCCGCCGTCGCACACAACACTCCTTCACCGCGTAGCAGTACTGCCACGCGATGTCCGGCAGCCAGCGCGGTGCTTGCTGTCAGAAATCCCAGGGTAACGGCGCCGGGATCACGCCCAGCGTGGGTAATGATAATGACCAGTCGCGGTGCGGTCGTCATATCGGATCAGCATTCCTCCCATTGCAAACCGCCGATATACCTGTGCGTCACCTTACCGCTCGCGTCAATCGCAAACAGGTAAAGCCAGCCGTTGTCGAGCAACTGTCGCACCTGCTCGTGCCTGGCAATAATCGCCGTCATAGTGTCGATTGGTGCTTCGATCAGGACGTGCAGCCGTATCGGCTCGTGCACATACTTTTCGCCATCGTGCACCGACTGCCACGGCAGTCCGATGCGCAGATCACCGGCATTGCCTTCGAGTACGCCGAGCGTTCCGATGACATTGTGCAGCGTCTTATTGCCGCTGCCGAAGACCCGATTATCCACCGTCGAACCGTAGTACTGGAGGTTGATCCAGCTGGCGACGATCATTGGCGCCGTCATGATGAGTTCCAGTACGCCGAAGCCTTCGTCCTGTCGCCATTCATAGGAATGCAGGAAGGAACGTCCATTCATCACCACACCTGCAGTGCGGTCGCGCGGGGCGACGATAAACGCTGCGCACCCTGCCAGCCCCCATTCCGGGCGCACCTGCGACCAGTCTTTGCTCCGGCGACGAACCGCGCTATCGATATCCGTCTTTTTGCCGATTTTCAAGAGCGTTGATCGCTCCGCGCGCGCCAGCCGTCCGGCTGCGGCTAGATCGGCTTCGAGCCGCTTGAGGTCGGCAGTATGACTCGCTGGAATATGGGCTTTGTCGAAAATCGTCACATCATCGGTGGTGGTGTCGTGCAGACCAGCTAGGAACACAGTATCGTCGGGGATGACAATGCCGCGCGCTTTCAAGCCGGTACGCACGGCAGGGTCGTTCAGAATCTGCACCGCCACCCGCACATTCGCCTCGCCGGTATGTCCGCCGCATGCACCGCAGTCCAGACCGGTTGCATGGGGGTTGTTGACGGTCGTTGAGCCATGCCCGGTCAGCAACACCAGGCGGGCAAAGTTGTGCGTCAGCGACATCGCTTTGAGCGCCCCTTCGGCGGCTGCCACCCGCTGTTCCAGCGTCATGCCGGTTGTGCGCCCTCCAAGGGTGCGCGGTTCGAGACTGGGTGCAACGCGCTCGCGCGTGTGCGCATCCAGCCCAAACGTTGCCGGATGTGGCACAGGACGGGTGATCCCCAGCGTATCCAGCGCCAGCTTCCGCACGTATGCCAGACCGACCGGACCGACGAACCCAAAGCAGGAGACCGGTGCGAACTTGAACATGCGCCAGGCTTTGGCAACCCGCTGGTTCTGTGCGCGTTTCTTGATAGCGGCGTTCACTTCGCGCTCCGACGCGCCGTTGACCGATTCGGCAATGACGAACTGCGGCGTCAGCAGGACCGGGCACTGCGCGCCGCCACGGGTCTCAGCCAGCGGCACATACTCGATCGGGAAGCCGAAGAACCCCGCGAAACCGATCGTTTCGATCTCATCGGTCACCGTCTCAAGTGCGCGCCGGAAAATTTCAGAGCGCACATCGATGCAAAATGCTGCCTGCACCCGCTTGCGTGCAGCAACTCTGGCTGGCGTCGCTACGCCAAGCTGTGCGAAAAACTGACGCTGATAGGCTTTCTCAAAGGCCCGCTGGAGCAGGAGATCACCAGCGAGCGCGCGCTGAAGCGCCGGGTCAGGGCGATCGTCGACATATTCGCCTGTCATTGAGCGCCATACGTCAGCCACTCCCTTGCGCGCGAAGCTGTGCAAGAGCGCCACCTCCCAGACCAGCCGGATCGCCAGCAGATCGGTCAGTGTGTGGTCTTCGCCGCCGTAGAGTTCGGCTTCCCAGCGAAGATAGCGAGCATACGCCGCCCAGCCGTGAATGCTCATCAGGAGTCGGTGCAGGTACGCCTCAAGCCCGTTGATCGGAATGTTCAACTTCTCCACTGCAGCGACAATGGTCTCCATTGCCGATTCCGGCATGTCGCGCAACGCCTGGCGAAAGCCATGCACGCCACGCATCTGTGGTGTGCGGTCGTGCGCAGCCTCGGCGCGCCATGCGGCATACGGCGGCAGATGTTTCCACGGCGACGGCCAGTAGGACTGACCCAGATCGAAATAAGCGCCAGCCCAGGTTGAGATCAGGTCGGTTACGACATCAGCCCAGTTGACGCCGGTCACCTTGCGGGCTGCATCGGCGACCGTCGGCAGGATCGGGAACGTTGGCTCCGGCTCATCGCCCAGGGCAAACGCCTTGAGCGCTGCCACATTCGCGGGAGCGCCGGGAAATGGGCTTCCCCCGGCTAATGCCGCTTCGAGATCCGCATCGGTGATGCGGCCGCTCCGAATCGCCTGCGCGTAGAAGGATCGCGGAGCCGTCATCCGCGCGCCCGCCCGCCGCGCCAGGATATAAGCGGCAGACTCGAAGGAATGATCGATCAATCCCAGGTATGGATTGACTGCGACAAAATTGCGCAGGGGCCACAAGGGAGCGATGCGTTGTTCGGCGCGCTGCACCGCTGCTTTGATCGTGTCGATAGCCGGGGCGTATGTCGGCGCGGTGCGTGCAGGTCGGGTCTGAACGTCAGCCATATGCATATTCATGGGTGCTTCCTCCAGATAATCATTTCACCGATCAGCGAGCCAGTCGAGCTGTGTCCATGAACCGGTCGAACAGGGTATTGGCGTAGAAGCCGTTCTTAAGGTGAACATAGAGCGCCTGCCAGGCAGGGCGGTTGACCAGCGCGGGCAGCCATGCGCTGAACGCCATCACGATGCCGAAGATGACGACTGCCAGCACGACTGCGATCATCGTTGCCATGTTGAGCGGCGGGTAGACCGCCACTGCTCCGCCAAGCAACGCTTCTGCGGTCACTTCAAGGGCGAAGAAGGCGAGGGTCACCAGCACTGCCATCAGCATCGTGCGACCAATCACAGCGACAGGCGCTTTGGCGGTGTTGCCCTTCACCAGCAAATAGGCGACAGCGATCATGAATATCGTGATCATCGCAGTCTCACCCGGACGTTTGGTGATATCGATGCCCAGCGCAGTCGCAACGGCCAGAAAGACCGCGACTGCTACCGCCATATTCACCAGGAAACTGAGCGGATGCGGCGGTGTGTCCAGTTTCTGGGCGCCGGTATTCCGCACGTACTCGATGATGCTGCCGGATGACAGGAAGGCGTGTGCCTTGTAGCAGGAATGGGCGATGAGATGCATCATGGCGACCGTGTGTGCGCCGAACCCGCACAACATCAGCATAAAACCCATGTGCGCAGCGCTCGAATAGGCAAGCGAGACTTTGACGCTGCTCTGGGTGATCATTGACGACGAGGCGAAGATGGCAGTGAAACCACCGATCACAATCAGCATGATCAGCGCCGGGGTCGACAGAAAGACCAGTTCGCCGAACCGCACCACCAGAAAGATGCCTGCGTTGAGCAGACCAGCGTGCAGCAGCGCCGATACCGGGGTTGGCGTCTCCATCACTTCGAGCAACCAGCCGTGAAATGGGAACATCGCCGATTTCAGCGAAGCGGTCACCACGATCAGTATTGCGGCAACAGCAGCATTGGCAGGGATGTTCCCATCAGCAAGCGCCGCCGCAGTCGCTGCACGGATCATGCCCAGATCGGCAGTGCCAAATGTCTGTACCAGCAACACTGCAGCGACGATCAGACATGTATCGCCGATCCGGGCAGCGATAAACTTCTTGCGGGCAGCCCGGATCGCGCGCGGGCGCTCAGGATAGAACACCAGGAGTTTGTGTAGTGCGAGACTCATGCCGATCCACGCTAGCACTAATTGCCAGAGATTGCCGGACAACACCATCAGCATGACGGCGCCGACGGTCAGATAGAGGCGGATGAAAAAGAGTTTCTGGCGCGGATCGCCATCAAGGTAGTTGCGGCTGAACTGGATCAGCAATGTTCCCAGCAATGTCACCAGCCACGACATCAGGACGCTCAGCGCATCCAGGCGCAGCGCAATGCCCGCTTCGCCGACGCCGATCAGCGGGCTGACAATTGGACCGGACGTGAAAACAACGATCCCGATTGCAAGCAACAGTAAGAACGAACCTGCGCTGACAGCACGCCCGAGTTGGAAGGTTAGATCAACCGACCGTACCAGGTTGAGCGAAGCCACGAGCGCCACCACGAACAGTGATAGCGGCGCAAGATACGCGATAAGCGCCAGATTGCCGATCATCACACCGTCCATACGAAGCAGTCCCTCCCTCTTGTTCTTCACCTGTCGTCGATAGCCTGAAACGAAACAGCGCTTCTTGGCGGAAGTCGCCGGGTGTATTCCCGTTCTGCGAGAGGTTTATTACGCTCGACGATCTGGAGGTGAATATATCAGAAATTGTCGAAAATGTCAATATAAAGATATGTTGACATCCAAAAACTCTTTTTTTGGCGGGTTTCCCCCGACCTATGGCGGGGAGCGTCCCCCCTGGCAAGGGTGACGTTCCTGAGAGCGATGCATAACTTTCCGCATTCCTGTGCGCCTTTGCTCTCCCCCAATCCCCTTCTCCCCTTGTAGAGGGGGAGTATGGGCATCCTGATGCTTGGACCAGGAGATGGTACGTAGAGGCTTGCCAAAAAATCTACTCCTGTAAAATGTCCCCTCGCAGGGGTGACGTTCCTGGGAGCGATCACGTGTTTGGTGTTCCAGCAAGACGTACAAAGAACCAATCCAAAGAAGAACAAACGTTCTCCAAAGCGTGCATCGTCCATCCTGCACCTGCCATAGCGCCGGTTGCCGGTACAGCAGGCGAAGATCTCAACATGCGTAGTGACAATCCGTGCATCTCTTCGTATAATGGGACAAAGGTATATGCAGTGGGCATCGCACCGGAGTGCCGACATGTCAGATCGGAAGCGTCAGAGTCAGCCACTAACACAAGGAGGAAGAGGAGTGAATATCGCAGGACGAACTGTTGCTATCGTGTTTGTACTTCTGATCATAGCCGGGTTGGGCGCAGCAACCGCACGGTTTGTCCAGGTTGACGAAGGGCAGCGCGGCATTATTGTGACCAGCGGCGCCGTTGAGGGGATACAGGGACCGGGGATCTTTTTCCGTCCCTTCGCTCCCTTCACTCGTGTCGAAATCGTCAATGTCCGTCGTCAATCGCTAACGCTAAGCCAGAATGTTGCCAGCAGCGACAAACAGTTGTACGATATTGACATCCAGGTCGATTACAGTCGCAAAACCGATCCAGAGTTGCTGCGACAAATGTACGCACGTATTGGTACCAGCGACGAGTTGTTGCAGTTGCAACTAAGTGGGTTTATTGCCGATGCCCTGAAAAGCGCCAGCACGCAGTTTTCGCTTGATCAGGCACTCTCTGATCGCGGTGGTTTTGCGCAGCGCATCCGGGCCAATCTGACGACGCCGCCGGGTCCAGGACAGGAGAGTCCTGCCGATCAACTGTTTGTTGTGATCGAGGCAGTCAAGGTACTTGATATCAAGGTCAGCGAAGAGTATGCCCGTCTGCTTTCCGAAAAGGCGAATCTGGAAGTGAAGATTGAAACTGAGCAGCGCCGTCGCGAGCAGATCCAAGTGGAACAGGCAAACAATCTGCTCCAGGCGGAGCAGGAAGCGCAGGTGGCGCTAACCCGCGAAAAAGGTCAGACGGCAGCTGCGCTTGAGGCGGCGAACCGTGAGGCGCAGGTGCGCGCCATCCAGGGACGCTACTGGCGCGAGAATCCAGAACTGTTTGAACTGCGCATCCGCGAATTGATGGTTGAAATGTTGAAGAGTGGTAATGTCTGGTTCATTGACCCGAATACTAACCTCACCCTGTTGCTGAATCAGATGGCGACTGGCACAACGGTTGTGCCTAACCCATCGTCGGGACAGCGCATATCGACGCAACCGACGCCATCCCAGCCTGCGTCGCCTGAGCAGCCATCGTCGCCAGCGACGACGCCGTAATTGCAATGGCATATCTGATCTGGACAATCACGGGCGCGCCAGTGTCAGCGCTGCTCCATCGCGCTGAAGGTGGGAATATCGCTGCATCGATACCAGCTAGCGTCTTTGGTGTACTCCTTAGCGGCATCATCGGCATCGGCATCGCCCATGCCGACTATACGGTGACGCTGCCGGGAGCCTTGGGTGCGGTGTCATCGGCGCGTCGCTCGTTGTCCTGACGAGCCATGCGCAGTCAGGCGCTGCGAATTGGCAGACTGGGCGGGGGGACCTGCTCACGCCCGATGATTGATTGGGTGCCGGTAATGTGCATGCTAATGAACGTCACGCTCCGCATGCGGCGACCGAAATGATGGTCTTTGAGTAACTATTCTGCTCTCACCCGCGCAGGCGGGCTTCGCACCACATAGCCGAGGGCGTATGGTCTTTGAATAAATAATCCGCCCTAGCCCGCGCAGGCAGGCTTCGCCTTGCACAGCCGAGGGCGTATGGTCTTTGAAGAAATAATCCGGTGTAGCCCGCGCAGGCGGGCTTCGCCTTGTCTAGCCGAGGGCTTTAGCCCGACGGCAAGAGGCGCGTACCGGATTAAGTTCTCAATCTCCATCAGCCCGACGGCAAGAGGCGCATA
>Ga0308415_1001461_pt1 | contig 10117 bp, 10 predicted proteins | sample HotsprSampleOS55_FD_203465 | JGI IMG/M metagenome (GOLD analysis project Ga0308415, IMG submission 203465) | Hot spring phototrophic mat microbial communities from Octopus Spring, Yellowstone National Park, Wyoming, United States - 20090730_OS55 ... | reverse complement strand
CACTGCGCCCGGAGACCTCGCACCCCACTCCTGCCTTCCACAAACGACCAGATGGGTTGCTCACCCGACGCCATTGCCCATTCGAGGGCCGGATTTCACCCCGGCCTGATGGTAACGATTCAATTGGACGGCCCGGTTCCACCCGGGCCAAGGGACGCGCGAAAGGCGTCCCCCCATCGGACGCGGTGGAACGCGTCCCTCCAAGGCCGGACGGCGTGGCAGCCGTCCCTCCCTTTGGAGGAAGGAGCGGCCTGCGTTCAATCCGGTGGGACAACATTCGGTGGGGCCGACAGGTTCCACTCTGTCTTCGTTCCGGTACAGCTACAACGAGGCTAACCAGCGGGTGCGCGTGGACCTGGTCGAGGGGAGCTTTTGGGTGTACGAGTATGACCGACTGGGCCAGGTGATTGCGGGTAGGAGATACTGGCCAGACGGCACGCCTGTAGCCGGAGAACAGTTTGAGTACGGGTAGGAGGAAGTGCGCCATGGGCGGGCGGCGTGGTGGGGTGGGAACTGGCTTGGTAGGCGGGCTTGCATTGGGACGTGGCCAGGGTTGGCTCCGGGGGGCAGGCCGGTTGGCGCCGGTGGGGCTGGGTATTTGGGGTGGGGAGGCCGGAGCGGGCCCCCAGTGGAGGGGGCCGGGAAATGCTTGTGTTGTGGCCGCGCCAGTTTGGCAGGGGCCGGTCGGGAGGACCGGCGGCCTGCTGGGGTGCAGGGGCGCGGGGGGTCCGCGGTGGGGCGGCCGGATTTCTAGCCGTGGTTTTGGGGAGCCGGGTTTAGGCCGGGACCGGCACGGACTTGACGATCCAGTCGTAGCCTTTGGCTTCCAGTTCGAGTGCCAGTTGGCGGTCGCCGGACTTGACGATGCGTCCGTCCACTAGGACGTGGACGTAATCCGGGATGATATAGTTGAGGAGCCGTTGGTAGTGGGTAATGACCAACTGGGCGTTGTCGGGCCGTTTGAGCTTGTTGACGCCGTTAGCGACGACCTTGAGGGCGTCGATGTCCAGACCGGAGTCGGTTTCGTCCAAGATGGCCAATTTGGGCTCGAGCACGGCCATTTGGAAGATTTCGGCGCGTTTCTTTTCGCCGCCGGAGAAGCCCTCGTTGACGGAGCGTTTGAGCAGTTCTTCCGGCAGCTCGAGCAGTTTGACCTTCTCTCGGACCAACTGCAGAAATTCCATGGCGTCGAGTTCGGGCAGCCCGCGATGTTTGCGGATTTCGTTGAGGGCTGCTTTGAGGAAGTAGGTGCTGTTGACGCCGGGGATTTCCACCGGGTACTGGAAGGCCAAGAACAACCCTTCGCGGGCCCGTTCTTCGGGATCGAGCTCGAGGAGGTCTCGTCCGCAGTAGCGGACCTGGCCGGAGGTAATTTCGTAGCCTTCGCGGCCGGCTAGGATGGCGGCCAGGGTGCTTTTGCCGCTGCCATTGGGTCCCATGATGGCGTGAACTTCACCGGCGTGAATGGTGAGGGTGACGCCCTTGAGGATTTGTCGACCCTCGACGCCGGCGCTCAGGTTGATGATTTCCAGAATCGGTTCTGCTGCCATGGTTGTGTTAATTCTGGGTCAAAGGCACGCGTCCGACTCCGGTGTGGAGCCGGTAGGTCTGCCGTCCGGGCGTTCCGATCGGCGGATTCGGAAGCTCCGGTTGGGATGTGGCGCGCGTTTGACCACTTTAGCCTGTTTGTTGGCGCAGCCCCGGCGCGACCTGTATATGGGCCGCAGCCGGGGTGCGACATGGCGCGTATTTTGTCACAGGTCGGGCGTCGGCGCAAACCCGGCGGCCGGGTTGTGGAGGGTAGAGCGGTATCGCGTCAGTGGATGTGGTTGCGGTGTCTGTGGGTTCTAGTGGAGCCGTGTAGGGTGGGGTCTGGAGTTTGTTTGGTAGGAATGGGCGATGATGGGGCCCGGCAAGCCGAGGGGGGGACTGTTTGCTGCGGGTCGAGCGGGTTGAATTGGGACATGGGGCCCCAGAAGAAGGCGTTTTGTGGCGGGGCGGCCTTGGGTCGAGGGTGTGGGGATTTGTGCGTTCGCCTGAGGAGGGCCATTCGCTCAAGGCCAGCGGCGCAAGGGCCTTGGAGCTGGGGTGGGGGCGGTGGACCTGCACCCGCGGCGATTCCGTGGTGGCTCCTGGTGCAGGGTACCGGATTGTTGGTTGGTTTTGGGCTTGTGTGGCGGGGTGTCGATCAGCGCGGCGGAGTGACCGCCGGGTTGGCGACAGGACGAGCGGCGGTGGGGGTGTCGGCTCCTTGGGCTGCTGGGCTGTTGCCGCAGAATGTGCCTACGTGGGGGGTATTTGCGCCATTGTTGCCCCCGGCCGGTGCAGGTGCATGCGTGGCGGCCTTGCGTGCTGCGGAGAGATGGCCCTGGCCGATGGAACAGCCGTTGAAGGCTTGCACGCGGGCACCTTCGGGCGAGGGGCGCGGGCGGGGGCGGAGATTGTAGATGAGATTTTTCCAATGGTCGCCACGGCGGTAGCTGGTGCCCAGGGCGCCACTGGGGTCGTAACCACAATGGACCATGCAGTTCTCGCAACGTGGATCACGGGCCACGCCGTTGACCACGCCGTACTTGTTCCAGTCCACCTTTTCCAGCATTTCGGCGTAGGTGGGGTAGTGGGCGTCGGTGATGAGGTAGCAGGGAGCCTTCCAACCCTTGATGTTGTAGGTGGGGATGGCCCAGGCGGTGCAGGTCAATTCGCGCAGACCGGCCAGGAATTCCTGGTAAACAGGGGTGCCGAAGATGTTGAATTGGCGGCCCCAGTCTAGTATGCGGGCGAACTTTTGACGTGTCATGTCGCGGGTCAGGAAGAATTCTTTGGGGTCCTTGCCCAGGCGGCGGATCATATCCTTCTTGGCGGCGTCATAGTCGTAGCCGGGCGAGATGGTGTGGCCGTCCACGCCCAGCCAAGAGAAGAAGTGGAACATGTCCTCGATTTCGCGGACATCAGTTTCGCGATAGACGGTGGTGTTGGTAGCCACTTGGAAGCCGAGTCGTTTGGCCATTTTGATGGCGGCGACGCATTCGCGGAAGACGCCCTCGCGCTCCACGATCAGGTCGTGGGTGTATTCGAGCCCGTCGATGTGAACGTTCCAGTAAAACCACTGGCTGGGTTGGATGACGGGTCGTGCGTCGCCTTTGCCCTTGCGGATGGCCTCCCGTTGTGCGGGAGTGATGAGTCCTTCGGCCAACAATTGTTCCAGTAGCGGCTCGCGGTCAGGCCGGTGGGTGGCAGCCAGGTAGTCACAGAGTTTGCGGCGCATGAAGACGCCGTTGGTGCAGAGGTAGACGATCCGGCCCTGCTGGAGGAGGCCCTGGACGAGCTCTTCGATGCGCGGGTAGATGAGCGGTTCACCTCCGCAGATCGACACCATGGGCGCATCGCACTCGGCGGCCGCGGCCAGGCACTTTTCCAAGGGGACCATGTCTTTTAGGCTGGTGGAGTATTCGCGGATACGGCCGCAGCCGGTGCAAGTGAGGTTGCACGTATGCAAGGGTTCCAACTGCAGCACCATGGCGAATTTCGGGGTGCGGCGCAGTTTGTGTTTGAGGATGTGACCGGCGATCTTGAGGGTCAGAGGGAGGGGGAAGCGCATGGTTGTTCCAAATGGGTTCAGGAGACGGGCGGCTGCGCCGGCTCCGTAGGCCCGGGCGACGCCACCGGCGGGACCGGCCTGGGTGGTGGCTGATGAATGAACCAGAGCGGGGAGATGGGCACGTTGGCGTTGAAGCCGCCGCAGCCTGTGCCCACCCACGCCAAGAACAAAAGGCTCAGGGCCGTAACCCCGCTGGTTTTGGTTCGCTTCACGTGCATGCAACTATAGAACGCGAAGGCGGCCCTGCAACCCCGAACTGGGTCAGGCATGCGGGAAGCCCAGTTTCCAGTTGCTTTTTGGGCCGGCTGATCCGCTTGATGGTGCGGATGTCAATGAGCGAGGATAACCAGGCTCACTCCAGCGGTGCGAGCTCGGGCGTGTCAGGAGCGGCGAACTCGCCGGCCCAACGCCATCGAGGGGGTCGGGGGCGTCGGGGTGGTCCCCGCCGTCGATTTGCCGGGGACGGTGAGGCTGGGCCTGCGGCCGAACCGGCTTCCAAGACCGAGGAGAGCACTCGGGCGCGCGATGAAACGCACGGGCCTGAGGGAGTGGAAACGGCCGGTGCTGACGCAGGCGTTCAGCCTATGGGTGCCCATGAAATGCGGTCCCAAGGGGGCGGAACCGTGCCGCCGGCTCGTCCGGTTTCAGCGCTGGCGTCGTCCTCGGCGGCTCCGTCCGGTGCTTCAGGGTCCCCGCAGGTTGCTGGCGCGGATTTGGGGCGGTCGTCGGCTCTCGACAATGCCATCCGGCGTCTCACTGAGATCATCCAAGATCTCAAAGAGGTTTTGGAAGACATGGAAGAGGCCGTGGACCTGATGGACATGGCTGCCGAGCAAAAGCAGGAGACCGAGCGCCAATTGGAGCGGCTCCACCGCGCTCTCAACCAGTTGCAGCGTTCCCGCCCGGGCGAACGCCCGGGCTCCGGACGGTGAGAGCAGTGGCCGAGCGGCTGTGCTGTTGCCCCCAACTTCTGACTGCCCCACGGGCGAAGGCTGCTCCAGCAGCGGCCCCGTGCTGGCCTGCTTTGATCCGCGACTCCTGGTACTGAGACCGTCCGCCGGTGTCGACCTAGGTCAAGGGTGTCGGAATTCCGCCTGGTGAGGGGCTACCGCGCCGGTCCTGCGCCATTGTTTGCCGCGCCTGCGGCTTTCAGATGGGCGATGAAGGTCTGGAGCCGGTCAGAAGACCTGTGCTCGATCCCGGGGAAGGAAACGAGCGGGGTGCCGGTTACGCGCCGCCGCGCTCGGCGGAACGATCAGCACAGAGACCATCTCCTGAGGAGATTGCTTCCGGTCCTCGGTGGTCCGGCTCCGTGCACACGACCCAGAGGGAAGAGCGAGCCGTGTTGGGCTTGGAGGCCCCGCTTCGTTCCTTCCTACTCCGAAGGGGTGGCGCTGCCTGGAGAAACCGGCAGGGACGATTGGACAGTCGCGCGAAGTTGTAGCATGATAGGCGCACTCGGATTCGGGGGTCTACCAGGGATGCTTGGCACAAGGACAACGTACGGGCAGGGGAGGGCGCTCCATACACTGGCCGTGGGCCTAGTGTTGCTGGGCCTGACGCTGCTGTTGCTGGTGGCGCTGGCTTTGACTGGCTTGCGGGGGCGATCCACTGTGGCGCTGCCTGTGCTTTCCGTGGTACCGGATTTCGTGTTGACCAACCAAGACAACCGCACGATCACACGGACTGAGCTGCTGGGGCGACCGTGGGTGGCTGACATTATTTTCACCCGCTGCGCGGGTCCGTGCCCGCTGATGACACGCCGCATGAAGTCTTTACAGGACGTCCTGCCCTCGGACAGCCGCGTTCGACTGGTTACACTGACGACCGACCCGGCCTATGACACGCCTGCGGTGTTGCGCCTGTATGGGGAGCGGTTTGGGGCCGATTTCCGGCGCTGGTGGTTTCTGACGGGGACGTCGGAGCAGATAGCCCGTTTGGCCATTGATGGCCTGAAGCTGACGGCTCTGGAAATCCCCGAGTCCCAACGTACCAATCCAGCCGACCTGTTCATTCACAGTACCACGTTTGTGGTGGTCGACGGTCAGGGGCAGGTACGTGCCAGCTTCGAAACGGTCGGGGAAGATGTGGACTTTGGGCCGGTTCGCCGCCAAATGCTGCGGGTGCTGCGGCAGTTGGAGCGGCAGCAGGACACCGGAACGGCCCGGCGCCAACCTTGAAAGCATGAGCGTAGAGGATCTGCCCTGGGTGAATGCACTGCTCAACGCTACCAGCGCTGTGCTGGTGGTGCGGGGCCTCTGGCTGATTCGGCAGGGTCGTTCGCAGGCCCACCGAATCTGCATGCTGGCGGCGGTGATTGTGTCGGCCCTTTTTCTGGTCAGTTACCTTTACTACCACGCCCATGCCGGGCGCACGCTATTCCGGGATCCGGAGTGGTTTCGGCCCATTTATCTGGCCATTCTGTTGAGCCACACCGTGTTGGCGGCGGCGATCGTGCCCATGGTGCTGATCACTGTGACTCTGGCGTTGCGCGATCGTTGGGAGGCGCACAAACGCTGGGCTCGTTGGACCTGGCCGGTCTGGCTTTACGTGTCCGTTACGGGGGTGGGGATTTACCTATTGCTGTACCAGATTTTTCCCCAGAGACCGCTTGGCTAGGACAGGAGCCGGTTGGCGTTTCAGCCGGCGGTGCCTGCGCCCGGACTGCTTCCCCAGACGTAACGTGTCAGCAACACCCGCAGCACGGCCGCCAGCGGGATGGCCAGGATGGCGCCGAGCAAACCGCCCAGCAGCGTCGTGCCCGTCATGATGGCCACAATGATGACCATGGGATGGAGGCCCACGCGCGAGCCCAAGATCCGCGGTTGCAGCACGTATCCTTCGATGGCCTGGACGATGCCGAAGACCCCCAGCACCAGGAGGGGATGTTGCCAGTCACCAAAGGTCACCAGTGCGATGACCAGCGCCGTGCCGCAGGTGACAATCGCACCCAGGAAGGGAATGATGGTCAGGACCATGGCCATCGCACCGATCAGGAAGGCGTACGGCAAACCGATCAGGGCAAACCCAATGCCGTACAAGATCCCGTCGCAGATGGCGACCAGCACTTGGCCGCGGAAAAAGGCGATCAAATGGTCATTGACCGAACGCAAAATGAAGACAGATTCCTCCTTGAGCCGGGAATCCCGCAGCGGCAGGTAACGGGTCCAGGAGTCGGTGATGCGGCGTTTTTCGACCAGCAGGTAGAAGAGGTAAATGGGAATCAAGGCCAACCCTGCCACCACACCAAACAGGCCGGTCAAACGGGAGAGTTGATCGGCCACCCAGTTGCCGACTGTCCGGAGTGCGCGTCCGGTCCATTCGGCCACGCGTTGGACGGTGGTGGGATCGAGTTGGTCCAGCCAGCGCGTAGGCGGAGCCATCGGGGGCGGTGTGGGCGCTTCGCTAACTACGGCGGGCGGCTCGGGGGCTTCGGGGGAGGGGACTGTGCTTTGGGGGCGCCGCAGCCACGGTAATCCGGCCCGCTGCAGGGCTTGCTCCAGCAATGCCGGTGGATGGGTGGCCCAATGTTCGAGGCGGGCTTCTAGCCGGGCCGCAAAGGTAGGGACGTTCTCGAGAAGCTGCCGGGTTTGGAGGATCAGTCGGGGCACGACCACGCTGAGCATGGCTGCGAGAAGGACCAGGGCCAGCAGAAAAACCAGTAGCACGGCACGCACTCTGGGGATGCCCCGTGCTTCCAGCCAATCCACCACGGGGTCCAGGAGGTAGGCCAGGACTCCTGCGACCGCCAGGGGCCACAACACGGGCGACAGCACGTCCAAGACGCGGCCCAGCGCCCAAATCACTCCAGCCAGCAAGGCCACCAGAGTGGCAAGTGCCAGGCCGGTGAGCGCGGCCCAGATGACCCTGCTCTGTACGGGGCTGGGGGGTGGCAGCGCCATATAGGCTCCGCTGGGGCCCCGGATTTAGACCGACGAGGCGGTCTGCGCCAGGCGTTTCGCCTTGTCGGCGGCAGCCCTCACGGCCCTCATCACCGTGCCGTGAAAGCCACCTTCAGCCAGAACTTGCAACCCTTCGATGGTGGTGCCGCCCGGACTGGTGACCATCTCTTTGAGGGTGGTGGGATGCAGGCCGGTTTCTGTCAGCATTCGGGCTGTTCCCAGCAGGGTTTGAAGAGCCAGTTGTCGGGCCGTGTCCCGGGGCAAACCGCAGGCCACACCTCCGTCGGTAATGGCCTCCAAAAACGCGCAAACGTAGGCTGGACCGCTGCCGCTGAGCCCGGTGACGGCGTCCATCAGGCTTTCCTTGATGGGCAGGGCCAGGCCGAGGGCCGAGAAAAGACGCTGGACCAGCGCCTCGTCGGCTCGGGTGGCAGAATGGCCGGGGCAGAAGGCTGTGGCAGAGGCGCCGACCAGTGCGGGCGTGTTGGGCATAACGCGGATGACCCGCGTGCGGGGGGGCAGCAGGGATTCCAGCCGGGCTACGGGTATCCCGGCGGCAATGGAGATCAACAGGTGCCGTGCCGTGATCCCGTCGCGCAGCTCCTCCAGCACCGGGCTGACCTGATCGGGTTTGGTGGCCAGGACCAACACTTGCGCCGATTCCAGCAGGTCTTTGTTCCTGGGTACCACGCGTGCACCGGTAGCCTGGCTGAAGCGCTTGCGGGCTTCCGGGTTGGGGTCGCTGCCCAAGATTTGTGCGGGCCGCAGTTGACCGGCGCGAATGAAACCTTGGGCCAGCGCGGTGGCCATCTGGCCGGTGCCGATAAAGCCGAGTGTCCATTTGGCAGGCATCGGCGAGTCTTTTAGCAGTCGGTACGGGAACGGGAAAGTGCAAATCCCGTCTCGGGCTCGATGGCTGAATTCTTCCGACCGGGCATGGCGGCCGCGGAGCGTTGGCGGGCGGGCAGCAGGAGGTGCAGGGGAGGAAGAGGTGGAGTGTCGAAAAGTAGTGAAACGGCGGGCGTCTCGACTGCGTTTGGGCGCGGCAAGGGGTGGGATTTCATAGACGTTGAACGGTTTGGCCTCGGTGAGCGGGATGGGCAGGCCCGTGCTTGGCCTTCCGTGCGCTGTGCAGCGCGGTGTCAACTTGGCGGGTTGCACAGGTTCGGTACGCATTGGGTCAGTCGCCCTACGCCTCAGTGTTGGGGGGCCGGCACCTGCCGCGGCTTTTTGCGCAGGTACTCAGCTTTGAGCTGTTTCATGGAGCCTTAGGGCGTGACGGGCCGGGCTCGGGTTCTCTGGGGACTGTTGTTTTGCCGTGGGGCGTCCACGGTTCCATAGAAGCCCGCCCTACCTTGAGGCTGGTGCCTCTACGCGAGGACTACTAGATTGAGTTGGGCAGTGAAACCTGGCCTGCTTCTGGCAAAACTAAAGTGGAGCGTATGAAACATTCGAGACGAGGCTTTACGTTGATCGAGTTGCTGGTGGTCATTGCCATCATCGCCATTTTGGCGGGAATGCTTTTGCCGGCCCTAGCAGCGGCCAAGGAGAAGGGCAAGCGGGCCTCCTGCATCAACAATCTGCGTCAGTTGGCGGTAGGGGTGAATATTTACGCCGTGGACAACAATGACCGGGTCCTACAGGCACGGTGGAGTGCGAACTATTTCGTGCAAAACTGTCTCAACCCGCCGGAGGCTGCGGCGGCGGCAATGGTCGGCCTAGTGGTGCAGTCGAACGTGGCGTCGGTGTGGACCTGTCCGAACCGGCCTGGTTTGCCGGTTTTTGAGCCGCAGTACCCCCAGTGGGTGTTGGGCTACCAATACTTCGGCGGGATAACCAACTGGAACAATCCGGCTGGCTCGTTTCCTGCGCGGAGTCCGGTCAAGCTCAGTTTGGCCCGGGGCACTTGGACGCTGGCGGCGGATTCGGTGGGTAAGATCAACGGCGTGTGGGGTGGCCAGGAGCCAGGTCGAGAATTTGTGTATGCGAACATGCCGCAACACCGGTCTTCGCGCTCGATGGTACCGGTGGGCGGCAACCAGGTTTTTGCGGATGGTTCGGCCCGCTGGATCAAGTTCGAGCAGATGTACTTCCTAGCTTCATGGAATCTTTCGACGCGGGTTTACTATTTTTACCAAGCCCCGAGTGACTTTGATCCTGCGTTGAGGGCACGTTTGCCCAGTTTGACGGCTCGTCCGTGAGCTTGTTCGGTGAGCCGATGGTCCTGGCGGGACTGCTGAGGACGGCGTGTAACTGGTTGTAAGGTTTTGGGAACCGGAGCCGGTAGAGGGGGCCGGGCTCTGATGGTGACCGTTTTTGCTGCCGGGTGGGTCTGCTCTTGGTTCGATGCCCCGAGGTAGCGTGGTTCTTCCTGTAGAGCGCCTGTAGAGCGCGGGTTTGGCCCGTGGGCTGGGCTCCTGCCGGGACGGATCTGGGCCATTGGCCGACGGGGGTAGGGAGTGGGGCCTCTGGAGCTGCCGCGTTTTGTGGGGAGCGTTGCGAGGCTTCTTGCCCTGGGCTGATCAGGCTTACGGGATTGCCGGGGCCCCAAGAGCAAAGAGGGTGGGGAGTCAGAGGCAGTTGAATTCGATGAACGGGGTGGCCGGGGTGCGACCGG
>Ga0308415_1001460_pt1 | contig 10120 bp, 9 predicted proteins | sample HotsprSampleOS55_FD_203465 | JGI IMG/M metagenome (GOLD analysis project Ga0308415, IMG submission 203465) | Hot spring phototrophic mat microbial communities from Octopus Spring, Yellowstone National Park, Wyoming, United States - 20090730_OS55 ... | reverse complement strand
CTGGGCTACGGCGAGGTCGGCTCGCTCGCGCCTGAACCTGGCGACATCCACTACGGCGCGGACGACAACGCTTCGGGCACAGCGGCGATTATGGAACTCGCGCGCCTGCTGGCGCAGAACCGCGACCGCCTCAAGCGCAGCGTGCTGGTCATCGCCTTCTCCGCCGAAGAGGAGGGCTTGCTCGGCGCGGAGCATTTCCTGCGCAACCCAACTGTCCCGCGCGAGAACATCATCGCAATGCTAAACTTCGACATGGTCGGGCGGATGACCAACAACCGCGTCTCGATTAGCGGTGTCGGCACTGCCGCCGAGTGGGAGGGCATCCTCAAAGCGGCGAACACGGCGAACTTGAACCTGCAGCTGAGCCAGTCGGCGTCGGGCGGCAGCGACCACCTGCCCTTTATGCGCCGCGAGATTCCCGTGCTGTTCTTCTTCACGGGCATGCACCCCGACTACCATCGCCCGTCGGACACTTGGGAGAAAATCAACTACGAGGGGCAAGCGCAGATTGTCGCGCTGGCGGAGCGCGTGGTGTACGACCTCGCCAGCCGTCCTGAGCGACCGAAGTTCACCCGCCCGCAACAGCCGCAACCGCAGCAGGGCGCGCAGCGGAGCGGCTTCCGCGTGCGGATTGGGCTGATTCCGTCCTACTCGGAGCAGGAGGGCGTGCTGCTGGAAGGTGTCGCGCCTGGCTCGCCTGCGGAGCAGGCGGGGCTGAAAGCGGGCGACCGCATCGTCGGCGTGATGGGACAGCGCGTCCGCAATATCGAAGAACTTACCAGCCTCTACGAGAAGATGGAGCCGGGCAAGCCTGTGGAGTTTACCATCATCCGCGAGGGCAAAGAACTCAAGGTGCAGGTGACGCCCGTTGCGCCGTAGGTGGGAGTAGGTTCTTTGGTCAGGTAAAATCGCGCGATGGACGGCTTGTCTCATCCCGCGCTGACGGCGTATTTGGAGGGCTTGGTGGAGCGCCCGCACCCGCTGCTTTTGGAGATGGAACAGCGCGCCGCCGAGACGAACTTCCCGATTGTCGGTCCTGTGGTGGGGCAGCTGTTTTACTGGCTAACGCGGTTGACAGGCGCGCGGCGCATCTTCGAGTTGGGCAGCGGCTATGGCTACTCCACGGCGTGGTTCGCGCTGGCGGTACGCGCCAACGGCGGCGGGACGGTGCATCACACGGTCTGGGACGCTGACCTGTCACGCCAAGCGCAGGAGTACCTCGCGCGGATGGGGCTTAGCGACTTGATGACCTACCATGTCGGCGAGGCGGTGGAGACGCTCCAGCGTGTCGGCGGCGAGTATGACATCATCTTTTGCGATATCGACAAGGCAGGCTACCCCGCGTCGCTGCCTGTGGTGAAGCGACACCTGCGCGTGGGCGGGCTGGCACTCTACGACAACGCGCTCTGGAGCGGGCGCGTGTGGGATGCACAGGACACTTCGGAGGCGACGGATGCAATCCGCACACTCACCCAACAGATGACGCGCGACCCCGACCTGCAGACCGTGCTGTTTCCAGTGCGCGACGGTGTGCTGGCAGCCATCAAACTGCGCTCACAAGGCAACTCAACCTGCCACCTGATGCAGTAAGTTCTTGACGAAGGTTCCTCTAATGCTTTCTGAAAAGTAAGTATGTTTCTTTCTGGAAATCACTTGACTGTAGGCGCGCCTTTCATGCATAATATATTGCGTTAGGGGAGGCGACGGAGCCGTGAACTTTCTGCGAAGCTTGCAGGTGGCGTTCTCGCTGCTGGCACTGTGTGGAATCTTGGCGTCTTGCGGGGATAGTGGAACCGCGGGCGCGGGGTCCAGCGCTGGCGACTCGCAAAAGACCGAGAAATCCGACAGGAAGGCGCCTGCCACTGACCCAGAGGCGGTAAAAGGCAAACTGCTTTTTGCCCAACTCGGTTGCAACACTTGCCACATGCACCCGACCACGGGCGCGCAGTATCCCGACTTGCGCGGCTTGTACGGGAAGACAATACGCCTTACCGACGGCTCAACCGTAAGAGTGGATGACGAGTACCTGTACGAGTCGATCAAGGAATCGAACAAGCGAATTGTAGCGGGGTACAGTCCCGCGATGCCTTCCTTTGCGCACCTGAAAGATGATCAAGTCAAGGCGTTGATTGCTTACATCAAGTCGCTAAAGGATGAGAAACCCGTCTTCGTCAAGCCCGAATCGTTCGTTTCTGAAGAATCGGGCACGGAAGGAAGGTGATGGTTTGATGACTCCGATGGTGGTTTTCTTGGTATGGTTGGTGATTGGGTTGCTGGTTGTATTCGTCTATGCGTGGATGGCTGTTAGCACGCGCGGTGCGGCGGGCGAGGAGGCAGCCTATCAGGCACTGGGACGCCTGCGACGCCCCCTATTCATCCTGATGCTGGTGGTGCTGGGCATTCTCTTTGCTTTCACCATCCCGCGCACGCCCTATCCCAAAGGGCAGATTCCCGACGAAGTGGTGCATGCGGTAGGCAAGCAGTTCCAGTTCGCCCTGTCCGCGCAGCCCATTCGCAACGACGAGGAGTTTATTCGGGCATCCGCAACCCCGTTGAAGATTTCACGAGGGCGGCTGGTCGAGTTTCGGGTAACCAGCCTCGATGTCAACCATGCGTTTGCGGTCTATGACCCAGATGGGGAGCTGCTCGGTCAAACGCAGGCGATGCCGGGCTATGTCAATCGTTTGCTGCTGCGTTTTGACAAACCCGGAAACTATACTGTTCTGTGCTTAGAATACTGTGGGTTATCGCATCACATTATGCGCATCGGGTTCGAGGTGGCGGAGCCGTCGCCTGCCACCTCGCGTCTCAGCAACCTTGCGTCGCGGAGGTGAACCAAATGGCGGAGATGACGATAGGAGGGGCACAGGAGTTTGCAGGGGAGCAGGCGCGCATGCGCGCGCTGGCGTTGGTCTGGGGCGCGCTGCTAATGCTTTTGCTGCCCATCTTGGGTCTGCTGGGGCTTTTCATGCGGGCATACCAGAGTCAGATACTGGCAGAGGCGGCTCCTGATGTCTCGTGGTTCTACGCCTCACTGACCCTGCACGGATTGGGACTGGTGGGCGTGAGTTATACGGTTTCGTTTATCGGTATGCTCTATGTGCTGTCGCAGCATGTGCGGTTGAACACGCGCGTCCTCTGGCTCAGCACGGGATTGACGGTGGTAGGCGTTGTATTGCTGGTGATTAATTTTCTGTTGCGTTTTGCGCCGGGCTGGTACTTTCTCTATCCGCTCCCGTTTATTTCTGCGGGCGGCTGGGCAAGCGTCACGGCGGACATCTTTCTGGTGGCGCTGGCAGTGTTGGGGGTAGCGTGGCTACTTTGGGAGCTGGAGCTAATTCGCGCAATCGCCTCGCGCTATCCGCTCGCGCAAGCGTTGGGATGGCACTATCTGAAGGGCAATCCCTCGCCCGAGCTGCCGCCTGTAGTGCTGGTGGCGACGGTGTGCGCGATTGCAGGGGTTATCGCGTTGCTGGCGGCTGTGGCGATGCTCATCTTCTTCTTGGTTCATCGCTTCACTGGCTCGATGGTTGACCCTCTGGTGGTTAAGAACCTGACCTTCTTCTTTGGGCATGTGCTAATCAACCTGGCGATGTACCACGGGATTGGTTTCCTATACGCCCTTTTCCCGATTTACAGCGGGCATGCGTGGAAGACTGCGGTTCCGATGGTGATTGCGTGGAACTGTGTGCTGTTTTTGGTGATGTTTGCTTACTTCCACCACCTGTATATGGACTTTGCGCAGCCTGGGTGGGTGCAGGTGGTGGGGCAGATTGCCTCTTACGGAACCGCGATTCCCGCAGCGGTGGTGACCATTTTGGGTACTCTAGCGCAGGTCTACCGTCGTCCTGTGCGTTGGACCTTGGCGTCCAGCCTGCTGTTTCTGGGCACGATGGGCTGGGCGATTGGTGGGGTCGGCGCGGTGCTGGACTCGACGATTGCTATCAACTTCCGCTTCCACAACACGCTATGGGTCGCCGCCCACTTCCACACTTACTTGCTGGTTGGGCTGGTCTTCCTGATGTTGGGCTTTGTGGCGCACCTGACGCAAGAGCTTTCGGGCGTTCCTGAGCGCGTCGGGCTCGCGCGCGCAATCGTTGCATCGCTCCTGTTGGGTGGCTACGGCTTTGTGCTGATGTTCTATCTCAGCGGCGTGCACGCGGTGCCGCGTCGGTACGCGCTCTATCCTTTCGAGCTGGAGATTGGAACAACCCTTGCAAAGGTCGCGCTTCTATTCGTGCTCTTGGTCGTGCTGGGCGTGTTGCTATACCTGATTGAGGTGGGTCGGCGATGGTTCGCCGCATATGCTGCATTGCGTGCTTCCTGATAGGCGTTCTTTGGAGTGGGCGAGGTCAGGTTGCCTGGCAAGACCCGCGCCTCCCTGATGAGGGCGCGGTGCTCTATCGCTCGCTGCCTAATGTACCTGTATACTTGAGTGGCGGGCGCGTCGCGCAATTGTCGGAGTTCTGGGAGGCGCGCCCGATGCTTCTTGTTTTTGTGTTTTCGCGTTGCGCAGGCATCTGCTCGCCCCTGCTTCAATCGCTCCGCAAGACGAGCGCCAGCGTTGGCGGGGTGGGCGATGCGTACCAAATTGTGGTTCTGAGCTTTGACCCGCGCGACACCCCTGAACAACTGCTGAAGCGATTTGAAGCGTCTTCAGACATGCCCGCGCACCCTGGCTGGTACTACGGCACTGTGGCGCCGAAGCACTTGCGCCAGTTGATGGACGCAACAGGCTTCTGGTACACGCCTATCGCCAATACCGACCAATACGACCATCCTGGCATGATTGTTGCCGTGCGTCAGGGGCGGATTGTGCGAGTCCATGTAGGCGGCAGCGTCAGTCCCGCGCAGTTGCGCGCGCTCCTACGCGAGATGCGTGGCGACCCCGTTCGCTCTTATCCGTTGCCCGACGCCAATCTTGCGTTCCGCTGCTATCGCTACGACCCGCTCACAGGAGAAGTACGCTGGGACTGGGGTATGCTCGCCCTGTTTGCCCCGCCGCTGGTGGGGTTTCCGTTAGCACTATTGAGTTTTCAACTGGGACGACGCAAGCGTCTCCATACTGCAAGCGATGTATGTGCCTCCCCATGAGGTCGTAGAGCAGGCAACCGCGATTGGCGCAAAGAAAGCCGCCCTCTCTACAAAAGACATGGCGGTGCGCGGTTTCCTGTCGGCGTCGTTGTTGGGCTATGCGACCGCGTTAGCAGTCTACGCCAGCGCCCAGACCAACTCGCCGTTGGTAGGCGCACTGATCTTCCCAGTAGGCTTCGTGATGCTGAGCCTGCTGGGGCTGGAACTCGTGACGGGCAACTTCGCGCTCCTGCTGCTCCCCGCCTTCCAGCGACAGATTGGCGCGGGACAAATTCTGCGAAACTGGGTCGTGGTCTATCTTGCGCATATCGTGGGTGGGCTTTTCCTCGCTTACTTGGTCTATGTGGCTTGGACGACAGGCGGGACTCACCTTGGCGACCCGTGGGTCAAGCGGCTCACGGCAATCACGGAAAGTAAAACGCTCGCCTATGCCCAGATGGGCGGGCAAGGATTGTGGGTCGCCTTCGTCAAAGCGGTTCTGTGCAACTGGATGGTGACCCTTGCCTCGTTTCTCGCGCTTGCCTCGCGCGAAACCACAGGCAAGGTCATCGCGATGTGGTTGCCGATATTCACCTTCTTCGCGCTCGGATTTGAACACTCGGTCGTGAACCTGTTCCTCATCCCTGCGGGGATTCTGATGGGCGCGTCTGTAAGCGTGGCAGACTGGTGGCTGTGGAACCAGATTCCTGTGACGATAGGCAACATCGTGGGCGGAGCGCTCTTCACGGCGGGCGCACTTCATTGGACTTATACGCCGCCGCGCGAGTCGAAGTAGTTTTCGCGCATAGCGTATCCCTGCCGTCCCTCTGTACGGCTCTTGAGCAAACAACTCGGTGTAGGGTACAATTCCAGCAGAGTGAACGAGTCGATCTGGACGATACCGCTGTTTCCGCTGGAGACAGTGTTGTTTCCGTACACGGCGCTGCCGTTGCACATCTTTGAGCCGCGTTATCGGGAAATGGTGATGCACTGTCTGGAGACCGATTCGCCGTTTGGGGTGGTGCTGATTCGTGAGGGTCGTGAGGTCGGCGACGCGGAAGTGCAGGTGCATGAAGTCGGCACGCTGGCACGAATCGGGCGCTTGCGCCGTCAGTCCGACGGCAGGCTGCACCTGCTGGCAATCGGTGAGGAACGGTTCCAGATTGTGCGCATCATTCGGCACGAGGCGCCGTACCTAAAGGCGCATGTGCGCCTGTGGCGCGACCACGAGCCGTTCGACTGGGACGCGGAACAGCAATACGCGGACACGGTCGCCCAGCGGTTTCGGGAGTTCCTGCGGATGGCGCTGGACGCAGGCGGGCTGCGCGTGGAGCAGATCGAGTTGCCCCGCGACCCGACTGCCCTGTCGTTCGCAATCGCAGGCACACTCCAACTGGAGATGCCCCTACGCCAATACCTACTGGAACTGCAAGACGCCCGCGAGCGACTGCGGCTCGTCGATCAAATCTTGGAAGCCATCATAAGCGCGTTCGCGTCAGAGATTCAGCCCTACAACCCTGACCACTGGCGCGAATATGTGAATCGGAATTGAGAGGCAGGCAATGATTGAGGGAACCGTTAAGATTGTTGGAGGTCGCGAAAAGAAGTTGCAGCACGGCTATCCGTGGGTGCAACGCGGCGAAATCTCGGATGTATCGGGCGCGCCGACGCCTGGCGGACTGGTGCGCGTCGTCAATTTCCGTAACGAGATGCTCGGTATCGGCACTTACAACCCGCAGAGCCGATTCCCTGTGCGCATGCTCACCACCGAAGACGAACCGATTGACCGCGCGTTCTTCGAGCGGCGACTGGAGCGCGCCTTGCGCTACCGCCAGCGCGTCGTACAGGACACGAACGCGATGCGCATCTTGTTCAGCGAGTCGGACGGATTGCCAGGGCTCATCGCCGACCAGTACGCCGACTACTTGGTCGTGCAGGTGCGCACGCTGGGCATGGAGCGGCTGCGCGAGCTGTGGCTGCCGACGCTGATTGAACGGTTGGAGCCGAAGGGCGTTCTCGAGCGCAGCGAGATGGCGAGCCGCGCGGAGGAAGGACTGGAGCCTGTCGCAGGCGTGCTGCACGGCGAAGTGCCCGAAGTCATCGAAATCGAAGAGAGCGGGCTGACCTTCCTTGTGCCCACCGACGCAGGGCGCAAGACAGGCTTCTACTTAGACCAGCGCGAGAATCGTCGCCGTCTGGCGCAGCGCGTGCAACCTGGCGAGCGCGTGCTGGATATGTTCTGCTACACGGGCGCGTTCGCGCTCTACGCCGCGCGCGCAGGCGCGTATGCCGTCGGGGTGGACATCCTGCCCGACGCGATTGACCTTGCAGAAGTGCATGCGCGACGCAATCGGCTGGAGGCGCACTGGATCGTGGAAAACGCCTTCGACTGGCTGCCCCAAGCCGCCGAACAGGGGGCGCAGTTCGACTGGATTGTGTTAGACCCGCCCGCGATTGCCAAGCGCCAAGACCAAAAGGACTCGTTGCGCTGGGCAATCTGGAAACTGGTCTACCATACACTGCCGCTTCTGTCGGAAGGCGGGCGACTACTGGTGTGCAGCTGCGCCTACCAATTGAGTCTGCCCGAAATGCTCGATACGGTACGCTTGGCAGCGACCGATCGGCACACTCCCCTGTTCGTGGAGGAGATTACCTTCCAATCGCCCGATCACCCGTACCTGCTTCAGTTTCCAGAGAGCCTGTACCTGAAGTGCATCTGGGCGCGGGTGTGAACGGTGTGGGCGTTAGTCCCACTCCTCGCAGAAGTTCGGGCGCGGGTAGCACATCAGCAGCATGCGGTTCGGGTTGCCCTCTTTGGGGCGACTAGGCCAGCCGAAGAAGCTCTGTCGCTCATGGTAGACGCCGCCCTGAATGAACCAGCGCGGCATCAGGCGGTTATCAATCGTCATCGGGCGCGCAGTGTAATGCGCGACATCGCCCCTGCGCCGCGCGTCAGGCTCCAAGCGTGCGTGGAACGCCCGCACATGCCCGTCCACGAAGCTCGCCTGTCCCTTGCCCCGATAGCGCGCCTCTTGCCCTGCAACCACGCGGTCGGGCACGCGCGCGGCTAAGCTGTGGCGCGGGTCTACCCCGCTGGTCGGTTCGAACCCCGCGCCCGAATGGTCCGCGCCCAGCCAACCATCGAACCAGAAGCCCGTAGACGCAGGAAATGGCAGCCGCGCCAAGCTCACGGGCGGCACATCAGGATAGGTCGCCGCGTTTACCGTCAGGCACCAGTTGGGCATCAGCGACACTTGTATCGGTTCATTAGCACAGAGCGGGCAGCCGACGCCCCGCACGGCGCGCATCGCCGTCAAGTCAATCGGCTGCAGGTCAGCAGGACACAGCGCGACGCGATGGTCGCGTAGGTAGGGCTGCAGCAGACCCCATACCGTGCGCAGGCATGCCCCGCTCCCACGCGCCATCCGATAAAACGCCAACGGGAAGCACTCGTCGTAGTCCTGCGTATAAAGCAGGGTCGCCTTGCTCAGTTGGCGCAGGTTCGAGGCACACACGCTCGCCTTGCTTGCATGGCGCGCCGTCGTGAACACGGGAAACAGCAACGCCGCCAGCACGGCGAGAATCGCTATCACCACCAGCAGTTCCACCAGTGTAAAGCCACTCTGTCGACACATAGACATTACCCCCAAGCACCGTGCGCCAAGGCGCACGCGAATCGATGGGAATCAGCGAAGGTCTTTCGCGGCAACGAAAGCAACCTGTGGGGATTATCGGCGGCGAGGCGCGGGAACTTTAGATGCCTTCCCGCGCCAGCTTCGGATGGCGCAGCCACTTGTGCGCCTCCACCACGACCACCACGCTGAGCGCCGCCAGCGCGCTGCGCACCCACGCCTCCAGCTCAATTGGCTCCACGCGCAGCACAAACTGCGTCAGCGGCAGATAGAGCGCGAGCGCGTGTACCGCCGTCGCCGCTACCGCCGCAATCAGCAGGAACGGGTTGCGCAGCGGGCTTAGCAAAAACGCCGAGCGGAACTCCGACCGCGCGTTGCCCACATGGAAGTTCTGGAACAGCACGAGGGTCGTCAGGGCAACCGTCTGGGCACGGGTGAGCGAACCTGTGGTTGTGTATTCGTAGTGGAACAGCCACAGCGACACGACCGCCATCAGCAGCCCCACGATGACTGTGCGCTCCCACAGCAACGGGGAGATAATTCCCTCATCGCGCGGACGCGGCTTCTGGCGCATAATCCGCTTATCGCCTGGCTCGAACGCCATCGCGACATCCTGCAGACCGTTGGTGACCAAGTTCAGCCACAGCAGCTGCGCGGGCAACATCGGTAGGGGCATCCCCAGCAGCACGGCGAATAGGAACATCAGGATAGAACTTGCACCTGTGGAGATGAGGAAAAAGGTCGCGTTGCGCAGGTTTTTGAAGGCGACGCGCCCTTCCTCGACGGCGTTGCGGATGCTGACGAAGTTGTCGTCTGCCAGCACGATGTCGGCGGCTTCGCGGGCGACATCGGTACCGCTTTTGCCCATCGCGACGCCGACATCGGCGGCTTTGAGCGCGGGCGCGTCGTTCACCCCGTCGCCCGTGACGGCGACCGTCTCGCCGTTGGCTTGCAGGGCGCGCACCACGCGCAGTTTGTGTTCAGGCGACACCCGCGCGAAGACATTCACGGTGCGCACGCGCGCACGCAGCTCCTCGTCGGAGATTCGCTCCATCTCCGCGCCTGTGATGACCTCCGCGTCGGGTGGGGCGATATGGAGCTGGGCGGCAATCGCGCGCGCCGTCGCCGCGTGGTCGCCTGTGATCATCAGCACGCGGATGCCCGCCTGGTGGCACTCTTGAATCGCTTCCAGCACGCCTGCGCGCGGCGGGTCGAGCATCCCCACCAACCCGATGAAGACCAGCTCGCTGGGCGGGGGCACGCCCTCGCGCATGTCAAACGGCTCGGGGCAGCGGCGGTACGCCAGTCCCAGCACGCGCAAGCCGCGCTGCGCCATGTCCGCCGCGTGCCCCAAGATGGTCTCGCGGGCGGTAGCGTCCAGCGGCAACTCGCCGTCGGGGGTCAGCCAGCGCGTC
>Ga0308415_1001459_pt1 | contig 10124 bp, 7 predicted proteins | sample HotsprSampleOS55_FD_203465 | JGI IMG/M metagenome (GOLD analysis project Ga0308415, IMG submission 203465) | Hot spring phototrophic mat microbial communities from Octopus Spring, Yellowstone National Park, Wyoming, United States - 20090730_OS55 ... | reverse complement strand
CATTTCGCCAATCAACAATTCCCAAAGGTCGGAGCATCAAGGACTATCCGGCCGAGATGTCCCCCTCGATCGGCGGAGTTTTTGCAAGCTCCCTTCTCCGGGGCCAGGCCGGAGGAACTTCCGCCCGCTGGAAAAGCCGGAAACCCATTTTACCCTGCTGCCCGCGTAAGTCGAACGACCCGGGCCAAATCCCCGAGGTTTTACGCGGTGGCCCCCTTGTGGGTGGTCTAGCCAATTCGGGAGTTTCTAATTCAAGCCTGTACGGTGGATGGTTGAGATTCAAAGAGCCGGGCAAATGCAAGCTATCGATGGCAGATTACCCTTACTGCGATCTTTTTGGCAGTGTGAGCTGTCGGGCTTTTTTGGCGGTGTAAGGTGTCGGGGGCCGGACGTTTCTCATCCCTCGGCCTGTGCTTGGAAAGCCCACAGTTCGGACTGGTCCCCGAAGTAGGGTTTGGAGAACGAAAATTCGGCGGAAAAAAGCCCCGGGAGCCCGGACCACGGAGGTTGGCAATTCTGCATTGGTAAATCCACTGTGAGTGTGCCTTGTTATCGGCCTGAGGGCTGATCATTTAAAGGTTTCGCTTCATTTAAAGGTTTGGCTGCTTAAAGGTTTGCCTGCCGCGGAGCCTAACGCCCATGGGGGGACCATGCCTCCGCAGGAAGAGCGGTTTTGGCTGTTCCAGGCGAAATTTTTGTTGGTAGAAATGGACCTCCTTTGTTGTTGCACAGGTTATTTCCCCCGTTTTATCTCCCTCCCTTCAGGTTATCTCAATCCCGTCAGGTGGCCCGTCGGTTTGGCCGGTTCCCAAAACTTCGCCGCTTCGGTGATTATGGAGAACTTTGTCGCTTGGTGCCCCCGTGGAGCGGGGTCCGAACCTTCGGAACGGGAACGCCGGGAAAAAGCTCTCGCCTATTTTGGGCCGGCACGGGGGAAGGGAATCCCGATCCGTCAAAAACCAATCTTCTTTGGCTGGGCGAAGGGGCGGTGGGTCTAGGGTTTTAACACTAGTACTAACCATTGGGGGGGGAAGAACAGAGGGACCGGGAAAATAGCTCCGGAAGCAAACCCGGCAAGTCGTTTGACACCCCGGAGACTTTTCCGTAATATGAATTTGCCGACAAGGCAGGGTGTGGTCCGCAAACGCCACGAAACTTTCCAGTCCTTTCCGGCAAGGAAGAAGAAAGTATCAGGGAGTGGGATCTGGGCCGGGGTTTGGGGACTGGTCAGGGGTGCGAGGAACTCCTGCCTTTTTACCAACCTGAGTTTGCTCCTGTTGCTCATCATTTGCAATTTGGTATCGACGCCTATTAGCTTTGGGACCACCGGCTCTGGCTTCGGGGTGACATTGGGCCGCTATCGAATTGGTGTTGAGGCGGTTGCCGGTAATATGCCTGGCCCGAACTTCGCCTCTTTCCTGGGAGTTCCCCGGGAACACCACGGGCGGATGGAACCCGGATGGAATCCTCCATAATTGTTCTTGCCAGGAGACGGTGAGAAATGGAAAGATTTGGCCCTCCCCATTTCCAACTCAACAGTTTCGGTGTCTTCAGCCCTTGGGTAAGGGTGGTTGCCTACGGTTATTTGTTTTCTCTTTTTGTTTTGCATGATGCTCCTCAGGCTCATGGCATATTCGTCCGGGAGCTCCTCCGTTACGATGGCTCTACAAATATCGTCCTAGGCCGCGTGCAAGGTGGAGTGTGGGTTTGGGACAACCTGCAGGGTAGGTATGTTCCGGGCTCCGTGCCCTCATTTTCCCATAGGCTGCCTGCGGAACTTTTCGTCGCTGTTTTTGAAGCCGTTAGCGTCAATGGTGTGGCAGATTTCGAAGGAGAGCTCACCGGATACTTGGCCATCCATTTGGCGACAGGCCAAACGTTCTGGGACCGCGGGGGCCGAGGCTTTTGGCAAAGGGTGGCCGCAATTTATGGTTTCGACGGCATCGGTAACCGTGATCCCTTCGGAAGGCTGTCCGGCGAGGTAGCCTTAAGCATCTTTGTGGACCGACAAAAAGACTTTCCTTCCTCCAGTAGCGGGCTGGAGGAATATGTCAGATCGGCCACCAATGGGGAGTTTTTTGGGAGCTTTGGGTTTGGTCGTGCCATCGATGAGCAGATGGGAGGGGCTTCGGGGAGGGCAGTCGCCCAAGCAAATTGGACGATTCTAGAAGCAAACCTCCTCCGGCTTATGGCAGGACTGAATGTGGCAGCGGTAACTCCGTCCCTCGAATCCTATCCTTTTCCTGGCTTGCCTAATGCCATTAATGGAGAGATAAACTCGGCTCGCTTGCAAGCCACTTTCACACCGGCTCTCGGAGGTCCTTGGCCCTGGGAAGGCACGGTACTTTTGGAGTTTCGGATTACCCCTGAGCCAACAAGTCTTGCTCTCCTCTTGAGCCTAGCAGTAGGGGGTATTGCCGCTCGCCTTCGGTGGCTTCCTCACCGCCCCCATCTCTTCGCTGGTGTCAGCTGAAAGCTTGTGTACGGTGCCGGATGAAGCTCATGGGAGAAAGGCTATCGAGCCGGGACATCCCAGCTGCTTTTGAGTTACCTGATTTTCAAATGCTGGAGGTCCGGTGGTAGTCCTGGTTGGCGGCACCCTCGAGAGATGTCTTGGTGCTGTCGGCGGGGGACTTCGGGACAGCTATTGGTCGGAATTTTCAGGGGGTTAGTCCCAAACGTTTTGAGTTGGAATCGGACCTCCCTGCCCAGGCCCTCTTCTTGGTGGCAGGAGAGACCTCCACTTCATCTTGACTTGCGAAACTCCAGAATCTTCCCTTAGGTTCCTCTAAGTTTCCCTAAGGATTGAGAAAGGTTTCCCTAAGTTCCTGCAAGGATTGAGAAGTAGTGCCCCCTGGGAATTTCCCTGCATTGTGGGATCCCATTCGAGCTGTAAGAAGTCCCAGCTTAACCGTGGCGGGCTACCAGCATTAGAGGGCCAGGCCGAAAATTTGTTCTTCAGATAGGCCGGTCAGATAGTGTGGCCGCTGGTTTTTGCTCTAGTTTGCCGGGAGGAGGTCTTTCCCGCAGGCTATGGTGCTGTCCGTTTGGTCCTTTTCTCCCAGTGCCCCGGTATGTGAGCTGAGTTTTCCGGGTCCTGGGACTCCGGTGGCATTCGGGTTTCCTAAGTGATCCTTGCCTCCGCAACCTCGTTGGCCTCTGAATCGGCGGCTCAGTTCACCGGTTGCAGCCGTCAATCGTAAGGGGTCCCGGACGAACTTCCCCCCAAAGGATACTGCGGCCGACAAAAGTCATCTTTGAGCTTCCGACAGATCTTAACCCCCAGGCGGCGAGGGAGGTGCCCGGCCCTAGGAAGGCAAAACGTCAGTTTGTCTTTGCAAAAACCGCCAGTTCGAGGATACAATGAGGAGCCGAATGGAGGGCTAAAACTTGGCTGCTTTTCACCGCCGGGTCGCTACATGCTTTCTGGTGGGTCAGGGATTTCCAAATTTCGGGGGATCAAACCTTCCATAAAGGCCCGCTTTCTTTCTTTGGGAGGAATGGTTTAGGTTCTTTCGGATGCATGAGTTTCGGCTCGGTGGATTCGCAGTGGGCCGTCGGGATTGGCAGGGTGCTGGTCAGGGGACCAGCTTGCAAACCGAAAGACCGGGGGCCGACGCTGGTTCCCTGGGGAACCTTTAGGGGTTTTGGGCCTGAGATTGAGCCAAGGTGCCGTGGGCCTTCGGCAACCAGGAAATACCCAGGAAACTCTCGGTACCGGATATTGGCGACGATAACGCCTTCCGGAGCTCTTTCGGAGAGCTTGCGTGTTAGAAGATAGGTTGCGGCCAAGAAGTTTTCTCGGCGGAGCCCCCACCTTGTGAAAAGGCCCGGCTCGCCGGTTTAGCTTCCCCACTTATCCAGACCGTAATTGCCCCGGTTGATGGAATGCCCTGGCAGAAAAATGAGCCCCTCGCAATGTAGGGGGATATCCCCGCCGATGGGCTTGCCAGCCCGTTGGCCATTGGTAGCCAAGGTGAGATTCCAAGGGAGAGCTCCCCATCCCGGTTCGATTTTGGGAAGCCCAAGCTTCTATGGATGCCCATTAAGGAGGTTTCGGGTGAGCCACCATCTTTCGGATCCCAAGAACCCGGCAAATTGCCCACAACCCGAGAGATATCCTCGGTATGAGCCGGGGGAGCCGGTAGCCCTTTTTGTTCCCTGTTATATCGATCAATTCTATCCGGAGATTGCCGAGGCCACGGCTCGGGTGCTGGCTCGGCTGGGGGTGCCTGTAAAATTTCCGGCGGGGCAGACCTGCTGTGGCCAACCGGCATTTAACTCGGGGTATTGGGAGGAAGCCCGCCGGGTGGCTCGCCAGTTTGCTCGGGCATTTGCCGGATTCCGATGGATTGTGTGTCCTTCGGGCTCTTGTGCCGCCATGTGCCGGGTATTTTACCCCTTTCTGGATCCGGAAGGTCCCATCGCCGAAGTGGGGAGCCGAGTCTTTGAACTGTGCGAATTTTTGGTCCAGGTAATGGGAATCCGAGATTTGGGCATCCGCTGGGCTACCTCGGCTACGTTGCACGTGGGATGCCACACGCGACGGGAGCTGCAGGCGGCCGATCCTCCCAGAATCTTGCTGGAGCATGTGGAAGGCTTAAAGTTGCATCCCTTGCCGGATGCTGAGGAATGTTGTGGATTTGGGGGGACCTTCTCCGTCAAAATGCCGGGAATTTCTGTGGCTATGGGCCGGGCCAAAGTCGAAAACGTTGTCCGGACAGGAGTCCGGTGGCTAATCACCACCGACATTAGTTGCTTGATGCATTTCGGCGGAATCTTACGGCGGCATCCGGGGGGCACAAGCATCCGGGTGGCCCACATTGCTCAGCTTTTGGCGGGGACATTGGATGGCCAGGAGAATTAGCCGGCTCCCCACAATCCCAAGCTTCCCAGGACATGAAGCTTGCCAGCAGATCCAGGAGATGAAGAGATCTTCCCAGAAGGCTGAATAATTCGAGGCTAGGAAAAGCAGGGCCCAATTTGTCCGTAGTCTGCCGGCTTTTAAGCCTAGTGATCACCCGGTTTACCCAAATTTTTAGAGTCTGCCAAAGACGGAAGGTAGCATACGGTCCCCTCCCAGCAGATCACGAATCGTCCGAGGCATAGCTCGTTTTAATAGCTTATTTTAGGAGCGAGGTTGGGATTCGATGACTTCATCTTCCCTGCACGGTGCTCCCTTTCTTTCGAAAGAGACCAAAGGTTTGGCCGAGCCGCGAGGATCAAAGGCCCTGGAATTGGCTACCAGGCGATCGGCTAAAACCCGTGATGAAGTTGCGGCCAGCATCCCTCAGTGGGAATCATGGCGGGAGCAGGCCGAGCAGATCAAGGCTTATGCCATCGCCCACTTAGACCGGCTTCTGACCCAGTTCGACCAGGCCATCACGGCTCGGGGGGCCAAGGTCCTTTGGGCCGAAAATGCCAAAGAAGCAAACCAATTCCTGCTTCAGATCGCAAAAAAGCACTCGGTCCGACTGGTGGTCAAATCAAAATCCATGGTTTCCGAGGAGATGGAGCTTAACCATGCCTTGGCGGATATAAACGTACAGTCGGTGGAAACGGATTTGGGAGAGTTCCTCGTTCAGCTTGCGGGCCAACGCCCCACCCACATTGTGACTCCTGCTCTTCATCTTTCGGCAGAAGATGTGGGAAAACTTTTCGCGGAAAAGCTTGGAGAACCTTTTACCCGCGAGCACGAGCAATTGACTGCCATTGCCCGCCGACATTTGCGGCAAAAGTTTCTGGAGGCTGGCATGGGGGTCTCCGGCGTCAACTTCGCCATCGCGGACGTGGGGGCTTTGTGTATCGTCGAAAACGAAGGAAACGCGGGATTATCGATGGGTACCCCTCCTGTTCATGTGGCGTTGATGGGTATAGAGAAGGTGATTCCGACTCTTAGTCACCTTCCGGTGTTTCTTCAACTTTTGGCCCGTAGCGGCACTGGTCAAAAGTTGACGGCTTACACCCACCTGATTTTCGGGCCGTCGCCGGGACAATCGCTCTATGTAATCATTGTGGATAACGGCCGGAGCCGAGTGCTCGCCGATCCCCATCTTCGGAGTGCTCTCTATTGCATTCGCTGCGGAGCCTGCCTGAACACATGCCCGGTCTATCGCCGGGTAGGGGGCTGGGCCTACGGTTGGATTTATCCGGGGCCGATCGGCTCGATAATCACCCCGGAGCTTGTCGGTCTGAAGCAGGCCGGCAAATTGCCTTTCGCCAGCTCTCTGTGTGGGGCTTGTCATGAGGTATGTCCCGTGCGGATTGATCTTCCGCATAAGCTGGTTTATCTTCGCCACCAAGCCGTCCGTAAACCCTCCCTTGTTCGCTCGTGGCTGGAACGGCTGGTATGGTGGGGATGGTCTGTGGCCATGAGCAGAGTTTGGACATACCGGTTGGCAATGGCGGTGGCACGACTGGGAGTTCGGATGGCCCCGGTATTGCCCTGGAAGCCGCGGTTACTTCGGGCTTGGCTGCGGGATCGCGATCTGCCACCCCTGCCCCCCGGTGGGCCCTTCCGCAACCGGTGGAAGCAACTGGAGGCCGAACTTGGGTCGAAAAAACTCCCCTGACCCGTGGAGAAGCAAGGAGTCGCAACCCACCAAGAAGGTAGGAGCAATCATCGCAAAGATATTGCCCCAGTGGCCTTTCGGGCTTTCATTAGGCCGGGGTCCCTTGGGGTTGCTCACGATGCTCTTGCCAATCCAACGTGGGTGAGGTAGACGGATTCGAAACTTCCTCTCCGATTGGGGCCTTCTGGGAGGGTTGCGGGGCATGTTTAATTACTTCCCTTCGAGCAAGAGCAATGACGAAAGGAAACGCAAGCCTAGGTCCTAAGGGTTGGGGGGCAAGGGGAAAGTTCCCTGATAACTGGGAGGAAGGCCCATCGGCAACGTGGGGTTCTGGGTTTGATAGACAGGCGAGTTTCGCCCACCTTGTGTAGCCCGGAAGGGAAATCTTCGACCCCGGATGGCAATAAGGTATCCAATCCAGAGCAGAAGCCCATGAAATCGACAGTCGAGCGAAAGTGGTTGCAAAAAACTGGGGTCAGTTGAGCTATGGACTTTGTTTTGGGCAGAAAATCTCTTGAGGCCGTCCCGTCCTAGATAAACCTTTAGTACTGGCCTTTTGGTCTGTAAGTTGGTGAGAGCATTCCGTGCTACAAGGTTTGCATGCTACAAGGTTTGATTTTACTATTTGCGTGCTATAAGGTTTGATTTTTTAGCTGGGAGAATCAAAGGGTGACTGATTCCCGCGAGCGGATTTTACGACGGATCCGCGAGGGCATTTTGCCGGCAGAAGCGGAGGCTATTGAGCGGCCGGGGATCCCCGAAATTTGGCCACCGGTCAATGCCCCTCCGGAAGAGCTTTTCTGCCGCTTCCAGCAAGAACTTGCCGCAGTCCAAGGGGAAGCTTGCCGAATGGCCACGGCAGAGCAGGCAAAGCTCCGGCTGCGGAGTCTGGCCGAGCAATTTCATTTGCACGTGATAGGTTTCCGCGACTCCCCGGTGGTCCGGCCGGTGATCGAAGGTCTTCCTGCCGTTCAGGTCCGGGAAGTTAAAGAAGGATGGACTCCTCAGCAGATTGCCACTTTGGATGCCGCCGTGATCCCTGGGGAAATTTTTCTTGCAGATACAGGATCGGCCGTGTTGATTTGTCCCCAACAGTGGCAGCGGTTATTGTGCTATTTACCGCCAGCCTGCGTGATCGTGGGCTATCTGGACCGGCTGTATGCCCACATGGGAGCGGCCTGGCCCGCCATTGCGGCTTGGGCACAAGATTCCGACGTCCGCGGTGAATTCGTGATCGTCACGGGGCCTAGCCGAACTTCCGACATCGAAAAAGTCCTCACTTTAGGGGTACATGGTCCCAAGCAATTGTGGGTTTTCCTGCTGGAATGACCTCCCGGTGTGCTTTTCCTGCGTCACATCCGGCACCCTAACCGGGGGATAAGTCGGCAAAAACCCCCGCGAGGAAAACTTTTCCTACAGGCTGTTGCCCGAAATACTGCCCCGGGGACTCTTTCCCGCAGGTTTGATTTGCTGCTCCTGCGGGGAGGTAGAGTAACCGGCTTGGCCGGAGATTCCATTTTTGGCCGGTTCAAGCACCCTAGGGCATGGCCGGTTCAAGCACTCTCGGGCAACCTCGTTGATTCTCACAACAGGTGGAGAGCCGGAAATTCCAGGTTTTTGACCATTTTTATAGGCTTTAGTTTGCGAAAAAAGATAAGTCTTTTAAAACCAACGATATGTCTTTTAACACCTGAGAAAATGGGACCTTAGTAAAGGCAGAACAATAGAAAATGGCATCTTGAGAAAACCGGAACGGTGAGAAATAGCATTCCGATTATGGCAGCACGGTGGGTGAGGGATCAGGCCGGTTGGGCTACTATCTCAAGGTAGGCTCATATCCCAATATGGGAGGCTCATATCCCAACGAGATGGTTTTTTAGTTCTGGTCCCTGCGGTGGCCCGAAACCATCTCGTTGTTGCTTGATGGTTAGGAGTTTTCCTAGGCAACCGGCACTCCCGGGGGAGCCGCCGGGTTTTGCTGCCACTCCATAATCCGCGATTTAGGTCATGGAACCCCCCTGGGGTTTGTGCCTGCTTACGGGATTTCTAATTACTGGATTACTAAAGAGGTAATCTCCAAATTCAAAGGATGTCCCTTTTGGGCCTTGGGTGCCAGTTTTGCTCCACTGGGAGCGATAAAGTTACGGGGATTTTCCAGTTTTCGGCAGTTACCGCGGGCATAATGCATAACCGGGTCTAGGCCCTTTTCTGTTGGGTCTAGGCCCTTTTTTGCCAACGGAAAATTTCACCGGGGCAAGGGGAGGCCCGAAGGTTTCCAAACCGGTCGTTTACCTGAAGGTCCAATGCTTGGTTTCGAAGCCGACCGTCTCCCTAGAAGTTCGAAGCCAACCGTCTACCTAGAAGTCAGTGGCTTGCCTGGTAAGATTAGGCTACCGTTGCGGGGTTAAGCCAGCCGGAAAAGGGCAGAAGCTGTTAGCCCCTTGGAAAGGTCGTTAAAGTGCTATTCCTGGGTGCCCCTCCTTGAGGAGATCCAACCTCTCCGGATAAAACTTTGAGGAACCATTGGCAATGAGGGGCTCCTCACGCAGGTGCCGAAAGAAGCGGCCAGAGATCCGGCGAAAGGTCAGCCAGATTGCAAATTCGTTGGGCAAAGTCGAGATACCCCGGCAGGTGATCCAATTGTCCGAAGAAAACGGCAGTCTCCGGCGGGGGGAGCCCCACCAGTGTGGTGCAGGAAATGGGCCGGTGTGCTTCAGAGGAGGAAATCCCCATGGCTAAGATGACCCTTCCCAAACTGGCTACACCCCGAAAAGTAAAACCGAACGAAGTGCTGTTAGTAGCAAGCGGAGATCTCCGACTTGCGGCCAACCAGACTTGCTGGCCGGCTCAGGAGGCCATGGAACGAGCCTTGGCCGAGGCCGTTGCCGAAGCCGGGTATAAGCTGGTGCGGGCTCATCCTTACAAGGAGGAGGAAAAACACGGCTTCATAAGCTCGCAACGGGAGGGCATGCAGGTTTTTGCTCAAATCGATCCCACGGCAAAGCTAATCGTCGCCGAAGCTGTTTGGCAATATTCGCATCACGTGCTGGCGGGGCTTTTAAGTCACGAAGGACCGATCCTCACGGTGGCCAACTGGTCCGGGCAGTGGCCTGGGCTCGTGGGACTTTTGAACCTGAATGCCTGCCTCACGAAGGCCGGGAAGAAGTACTCCACTTTATGGGTAGAAGACTTCGCCGATCCGACTTTCCGCCGCCAGTTAAATCGCTGGCTGAAAACAGGTACCGTCCGCCATCCCACAGATCATGTTCAGCCATTTGACCAGATTCGAGTGCCTCCTCAACTTCGGCGTTTGGCTGAGGCATTGGCCGCCCAGCTCCGCCGCCAAAAGGCCATTATGGGAGTTTTCGACGAAGGTTGCATGGGGATGTACAACGCCATCATCCCCGACGAACTCCTCCACCCCCTGGGGGTATTCAAGGAGCGGCTCAGTCAGTCGGCCTTGTACTATGAGACCTTGCAAGTTTCCGACCAGGAGGCCTTAGAGGTTCGCCGTTGGTTGGAGCAACGAGGATTGCGGTTTATTACCGGTCC
>Ga0308415_1001458_pt1 | contig 10124 bp, 10 predicted proteins | sample HotsprSampleOS55_FD_203465 | JGI IMG/M metagenome (GOLD analysis project Ga0308415, IMG submission 203465) | Hot spring phototrophic mat microbial communities from Octopus Spring, Yellowstone National Park, Wyoming, United States - 20090730_OS55 ... | reverse complement strand
TTTGAAGAACTCCGACGGGCCATTGAGGGCCAGGTGTATGACGGGTTGGAAGAAAAGGTAGCAAGGGTGGAAGAGGAGTTACATCGCCTGGCCTCCGAACCGGAGCGGGTACGGCGGCTGACCAGCTTGTCGTGGATTCAAAAAGCGTGGGCTGGATTACCGCCATAAATATCTCCTAAAAGTTCACTATAAGCATTAATGGCTTTAACAAACACTATTGGTATTAAACGTGCGGATTCACTCCCGGACCGTCTGGACATGCAACCCCAGGAGAAGGGCGATCTCTTGAACCGACCTTCCGGCCAGGGAGAGCAAGAGAGCGGTTGGGAGCGTGGGTCTTGCGCTTCACGACCGAAGCGAGGCAACGAGCAGAACGTCAGCGTCGCTCCCGCCAGCATCTGGAGAGTGGACGGAACCTGCGGGCGGCGGTAGAATCCATCGTGCGCAGTGTGAGACATCTCTTTGCGGGAGGGAAAGCCCCGGTACGGGGCCGCTTCCGCATGGCCTGTATGGTCATTGGGTCGGCGGCGGTGGTCAATGTCCGGCGGTTGCACCGCTTCTGGCGGGCCAGAGTACGGCCACCGCAGGCAGAAAGGGGGCAGGAAGGAGGGCAGAAGCGGCAGCCAGAACGGGTAGAACAGCCGGTGTGTTCTCCCGTGTTTTCTTTCGTCAAGGCGATTTGGGCGCTGCGATGGCGACTTCTGGCCCTCCAGCCACTTCAACGCCCGGCATTGGGTTAGTAAAGTTCGGACTTTTTGCAGAGGACTCACTACATGAAAATGACCAACGACCCGATGGCATTTTGCTGGCGTTTTGTGCATCAGCGGACCTGGTTGACATTTTCACAAATCTATGGTAAAAACAGAGCAGAAAGCCCCCCTCTACCCAGAGAAAGAATTCACCTACACCGACGACATCGTGCGCGCCGCGACACAGCTGGCAGCGGAAAGCCTCCCTGTTCAGGGAAAGGAGTGATCTATGTCCCGAACGATTGTGGTGAACCTGCGAACATTAGCCCCTATCTGGACCGGCGATGTGGACCGCACCTCAGAACAGGCCAAAGAGACCAGCCTGATGGGCTCCGTCCGCTGGTGGACCGAGGTGCTGGTCCGCGGGCTGGGAGGGTACGCCTGCGACCCCACGGGAGACGACCGGTGCTCCTTTGACGAAGTGGCCTACCATCGGACGGGGGAGGCCGAGGACGGCCTGCGGGACGTCTGCCCGACCTGCCGGCTTTTCGGATGCACTGGCTGGAGCAGCAAACTGCGCCTGCTCCTTACCGACGGGGAGGGCGGATACGAGGTCAACCTGAACCAGCCCGGGACTCCCTTCATAATGCACTTTGTGGAGGTCAAGCCCACGGAGCCGGAAGAGCGCTGGCTGCTGGCGAAGGCCCTCTGGATCATCGCCCGCTACGGCTCCCTGGGGGGCAAAACCACCCTCAAGCCCCCTCAGCCGGACTACGGCCTGGTCGCGCTGGCCTCCCCCCTGCGGCTCCCCACCGGTATGACCCGAAAGGATGTCCAGGCCTGGCTGGCCCGCATCCTGGACGCCTCCCCCCGCATGCAGGAGCGGCTCCGCCGCGCCCCTCCCGAATGGCCCGACCTGCGCCTCTTCTTTTTTAACACCGCGCGCTGGCTGGACCGAAGCCAGGTCAACGAACTGGTCAAGGTAGACCCCTCGGGCTTCCTCAGCGGACGGCGCGGCGTGAGCAAGAAAGTCTTCTCCTTCCAGACCGTCTCCCGCTTCTGGGGGTACGCCCGGGATAGGGAGATGCTGGAGAAGGTCCTGGCGACCCTCCAGCGGCTGGGGGTTGCGGACACCCGTACCGGAAAGGAGGTGCTGGATGAGCTCTAAACCGCGACCGGCATCAGGGCCTCCGCCCAGAGGAGGCGAGAACCGCCGACCGGCCCCGCCGGGGGAGCGACGGCCGCCCTACGACTTCTACGTCGCCTACCCCTGCGAGACCCAGGACGACGTCCGCCGCATCGTCGGCGACCATAAGGAGCCGTATCGGGAACTGGTCTGGCCCCATGCCCGCGTCTCCCTGCTGGCCCAGGGGCTGACCAGCGACGTCAAGGAATTCGCCCGCAGCGGCCATCCCCGCTTCGGCGGCGGCTACAAGGGCCTGGTCTTCCGGCGCAAGGGGGACTCCCCCTACGTAGAAGGGGTCATCAGCCCCGGCCTGGAGCAACTGGCCCGGCTGGGCATCTACCCGCCCCGCATAGACCTCCAGGACCTGCCACCCTTTTCGGCCTGCATCCAGTTCCGCTTCACCCTCGCCCGTCCCTTCTACAGCCGGGACGATGAGGAGTTCTACATCCACGAGAACCCGGTGATGAAAGACGCGGTCTGGAAGGTCCCGATGATGCGGGCCAGCACCTGGAAGGGCATCCTGCGCACCGTCCTCTCCCGCCAGTTGCCGGAGGGGGAGGCGTCGCCGCTGATCGCCCGCCTCTTCGGGCAGGCCCGGGGTGAGGAGGAAGAACTGGCCGAAGAGGGGAATATCCAGGGACGATTCCGCTGCTATCCTACCTTCTTTGACTGCATCGGTCTGGAAGTCATTAACCCCCATAGCCGCAAGACCCGGGCCGGGACGGTGCCGATTCTCCTGGAGACGGTGCCCGCGGGCGCCTCGGGCGTCTTCACCCTTCTCTACCTGCCCTTTGACCTGATGGACCGGACGGAGGAGCAGGCCCTGCCGGAGGTTCGGGAGGACCTGAGGGCGCTGGGAGAGGCCATCGTGATCATGATGCGCGTCCACGGCTTCTCCGGAAAGAGCACGCGCGGATTCGGTCAGGCCCGCCTGAAAGTCTCAGGAGTGGATGAGCCGGAAGGGGTGGTGGCCTTGAAGGGTGTGGGGCGGCGGACCTTCGCCACCCTGGCGGCCCTGTCCGACGCGCTGGACCTGTTGCTGGGAACCCCTGCCTGAGAGGAGAGAGACAATGGACGAAGTCAGCATGCCGTACCTGCGAAAAACGTACTACGCGCTGGCCCTGGACCCCGTCCACATCGGCAGCGGGGAGATGCAGATGGGACGGGTGGATAATCCCATCGTCCGGGACGCGGCCAGCAACCTGCCCAAAATCCCGGCGACCAGCCTGGCCGGCGTCGCCCGCACCTACACCGCCATGCACTACCCGGAGAAGTACCGCCGACCGGTGGAGGTGAAGCCGGGCGTGGTCGGATACGCCAGTTGCGCCGACCAGACCGGCCCCACCGGGAAGAAGGACGGAGCATGCGGTCGGGTGGACTGCCCCGTCTGCATCCCCTACGGCTTTCTCCAGCCCGGCGGCCGCACATCCCCCAGCATGGTGCAAACTTTTGACGCATTCCCCCTCTTCTTCCCCGCCCCCTCTATGTTCGGTCCGGTCTGGGTCACCTCCCCGGAGCGGCTGCGGGAACTGGTCCAGTCGGGCGCGCTGGAGGCGAAGGACGTGGACATCCAGTTGAAGCCAGAGCACGGTTTCCGTCTGCAGACGGGGCTTCCGGGCCGTCGGCTGAACCTGGGGTGGCTCCTGTTGCCCGTCGCCGTCCCGGCCTCCCCCCTGACCTCTTCCGGAGTGGCCCGCCTCAAGGCCGCTAATGTGCCGGAGGAGACGCTCACCCGGCTGGTGCTGGTGCCGGACGAACTCTTCGCCCAGGTGGTCAACAATAACCTGGAAGTGCGCACCTCCACTGCCATTGACCGCTCCACCGGCGCGGCGCTCACGGGTGCTCTCTATACCTACGAGGCCATCCCGCGCGGGACGCTCTTCTCCTTCCCGGTGGTCTACAAGAACCCGCGCGACTTCCTGCTGGACGGCCAGCCCATTCCCCAGGACATCGCCTGGGTGCAGGAACAGGTGGAAAAAGGACTCCACTACATTGAATACCTGGGCATCGGCGGCAAGAGCACCCGGGGGATGGGGCGGTTGCGAGTGTTGAATTTGGGAGTAGGGAGTAGGGAGTAAGGATTAGGGGGATTAAGGAGGGAACGATGGGTGTCCAACAGACCGTGGAGAACCTGGATTTCTACTGCGCGGATTATGCCCGGCGCATCGTGGACGGCCTGAGGGTGGAGGACCGGCTGAGCGGGGAGGAGATCACGCACACCGTCTCCAAATTCCTGAATATCCTCCACGTGAACGGCCTCTATGCGTATCTGCTGTATGTGCTCTGGAAGCGCTACAGCGGGACGCCCACGGAACGGAAAATCGCGGCCCGGATTGATACGCTGCTGGTGGGCGAGGAGGGCCAGCCCAGCCTGCTCCGCCTGGACGCCATCGGGCTTCCGCTGCAGGGAGCGAAAGACACCATCGCCGTCGGGCAGACGCTGGCCCGGGACCTGCAAGGGCTCTTCCTGGCCAAGGAGTTGATCAACCGCACGCTGACCTATGTGCGGTTTCACGCCCGTACCGTCGGATAAGGTCCTGGTCATCGTCGGGCCGACGGCGGTGGGCAAGACCACCCTCTCCCTCTACCTGGCCGAACACCTGAGGGGAGAGGTGGTCTCTGCCGATTCCCGCCTCTTCTACCGGGGGATGGACATCGGCACGGCCAAGCCGACCCCGGAGGAACGGGCCAGAGTCCCCCACCACCTGATAGACATCGCGGACCCCGATGAGACGGTGGGGCTGGCCCGTTTTTTGCGCCTGGCGCACGGAGCCATCGCCGATGTTCATGCTCGCGGCCGCCTGCCCATCATGGTGGGCGGGACGGGGCAGTACATCCGCGCGCTGGTGGAGGGATGGAGCCCACCTGCTGTCCCTCCGGACCTCGCGCTGCGGGCCGAACTGGAGGAGCAGGCCCGCCGGGAGGGGCTGGAGGCTCTTCGGGCCCGCCTGGCCGCGCTGGACCCCGAAGCCGCTGCCCGGGTAGACCCGCGCAACCCCCGCCGGGTGGTGCGGGCGCTGGAAATCGCCCTGCGCGCCGGTCCCTTCAGGCCGGCCCGGACTTCCCCGCCCTGCGATTTCTTCCAGGTCGGCCTGACGATGGACCGTTCGGCCCTCTACGCCCGCGCCGACGCGCGGCTGGAGGAGATGGTCCGGGCCGGGCTGGTGGAGGAAATCCGGAGGTTGCTGGAGGCCGGGTACGGGTGGGACCTCCCGGCGATGTCGGCCCTCAACTACCGGCAGTTCCGCCCGTACTTTGAGGGGCAAGCAACGCTGGAGGACGTGCTGGCGCAGATTCGGCGGGACACCCGGCGGTTCATCCGGCATCAGTACAACTGGTTCCGCCTGAGCGATCCCCGCATCCGCTGGTTTGACGCCACCCGGACGCCGCCGGAGGAGATTCTGGCGGCGGTCCGGGCCTGGCTGGGAGTATGATTTGCGGCGGGCGGCGAAGCCGCCCGCCGCAAACCCCGCGTCATCAAAGGGGCGCGGCCGGGGGAGATGCCAGCAGGGGCAGGAATCGCCCCGCCCCCGGCTCGGCCACCACCTCCCCCTCCCAGAGCACCCGATGCCCCCGCTGGAACGACATCACGGGCCAGCCCAGAACCGTCCGGCCCTCATAGAGGGTATATCCAGCCCCTGAGTGCAGGTCCTCCGCCCGAAGGGTGACCTCCCGTCGGGGGTCAAAGACCACCAGGTCGGCATCCGACCCCACCGCAACCGTCCCCTTCTTCGGGTACAGGCCGAAGATGCGCGCCGGATTCTCGCAGAGGACCTGGACCAGCCGCACCAGGGAGATGCGCCCCCGGTTGACCCCCTCGTCGTGAGTGACGATGAACAGCGTTTCCAGGCCCGGCGCGCCGTAGGGCTGCTCCCGGAAGTCCCCCCAAGGGTCCTTCTTCTTGGGCGCGTGGTCGGAAGAGACGACGGAGAGAGTGCCGTCGGCCAGGGCCTGCCAGAGGGCCTCCCGGTCGGCGTCGGTGCGCAGCGGCGGGCCGATTTTGGCCAGCGCGCCGCGCGTCCGCAGGAGGTCCTGAGTCAGCGTCAGATAGTGAGCGCAGGTCTCCGCGAAGACCGGCCTCCCCTCCGCCCGGGCCTGGCGGATGGGGCGCAGGACCCGCGCCGCCGTCACGTGCACAATGTAGAGGGGGCACCCGGCCACTTCGGCCATGCAGAGGGCCCGGAAGACCGCCTCCTCCTCCAGCGCCGGAGGGTGGGAGACGTTAAAATAGTGGGCCGCCTGAGGGCCCCCCAGTTCCTCCCAGTAGCGGTCCTCCAGATAGTCAATCCCGCCGCCGTTTTCGGCATGCACCATCGCCATGCCGCCCCGTTCCGCCAGGAGGTGCATCGCCCAGAGCAGATGGTAGTCGTCGGTGTACCATTTCTGCTTCACGTAGGCCAGGAAGAATTTGAAGGTGCGGACGCCCAGTTCCATCACCGGGGGGATTTCAGGGACCTGGCGCGGGGCCTCAAAGATGCCGCCGTGGAGGCCGAAATCCAGCCGGGAGCGGGCCCGACCGTCCTCCAGCATCCGCTCCACCTGCTCCAGGAGGCTCTCTCCGGTGCGGGCGTAGGCGAAATGGAGGAGGGTGGTGATGCCGCCGTAGGCGGCCACGCGGGAACAACCTTCCACATCGTCCTCATAGACGGGGTGGACGTGGACGTCTATGGCGCCGGGGAGGACGTACATACCGGCGACGTCCACCACTTCGCGGGCGGGGTGGTCCCGCAGGTCCGGGGCGATGGCGGCGACGGTCTCACCGCGCACGCCCACATCGGCCCGCCGGATTCCCTCTCCGGTGACCAGCAGGCCGCCGGCAAGTAAGAGGTCAAAGGGGGCTTCGGTCATCGGACTCCTTTTCTGCGACCACAGCGCTGTTTGCACCGTAGAGGAGCAAAGCGCGCGGAGAGATAAGAGTTCATCGGCAACTACCCACCAGGGAGCCTCTGGGCAAGCGCCATAAAAGACGCTGGCGAAGGCACGCCCCTGTAGCGCAGGCCGCCAGGCCTGCATCAGGCGAACTGCCCGCGCTACGTTATCGGCAAACCGATCAGGGTAGGCAGTTACGTTCATCGGTATTATAGCAGGGGATCACGGATTGTACAAACCAAATTCCCGGTAAAAACGATATTTGCGGTCTTGACAAACCGGCCCTTTTGTGGTATAATTCATTTGAGAGCGCTCCCAGGAATAGCCGCCAACTTTGCAGGAAAAGGGGTTTGGGCGGCCTTTTTTACGAATAATTTTGGGAGCGCTCCCAGAAAGGGCCGCTATGCCTCCGACCCTGGAAGAAGTCGCCAAACTGGCCGGCGTATCCCGGTCCACCGTCTCCCGGGTGGTCAACCAGCACCCCAACGTGCGCCCGGAGGTGCGGGAGCGGGTCTGGGAGGTCATCCGGCAGACCGGCTATCAGCCCCATGCCGCCGCCCGCAGTCTGGCCACCCGGCGCACCCGGGTCATCGGTCTCATCATCCCCCAGGCGGTCACCACCCTCTTCACCGACCCGTATTTCCCCATCCTCATCCGGGGCATCGCCGATGCCTGCAATGCCCATAACTACCACCTGATGCTCTCCCTGTTCAGCCGTCGCCGGGTTCAGGAATCCCGCGCCCGCCAGGACCTGCTGTACCAGCAGGTGCTGCGCAGCCGGTACCTGGACGGAGTGGTCGTCTCCTCGGCGCCGCTGGATGACCCCATCTTCCCCCGCCTCCTGGAAGATGGGGTGCCCTTCGTCATCGTCGGGCGGTACTCCCACGAGCGGGCCAGTTACGTGGACGTGGATAACGTCGTCGGCGCGCGGATGGCGGTGGAGCACCTCTTGCAGCTGGGGCACGAGCGGGTGGCCACCATCACCGGGCCTCTGAACATGTGCTCTGGCCAGGACCGCCTGGAGGGATACCGGCAGGCACTGGCGGCCCGGGGGATCCCGGTGGACGAGGACCTCATCGCGGAGGGGGATTTCACCGAACAGGGGGGACAGGCCGCCATGCGGCGGCTCCTGCCCCATCGGCCCACCGCAGTCTTCGCGGCCAGCGATATGATGGCCGTCGGCGCGATCAAGGTTCTCCGCGAGGCCGGGCTGCGGGTCCCGGAGGACGTGGCCGTGGTCGGTTTTGACGACATCCCGCTGGCCTCTATGGTGGAACCTCCCCTCACCACCGTCCGCCAACCCATAGAACAACTGGGCAGTATGGCGGTGGAATTGCTGGTCAGTCTGATGGAGAACCCCGGGGAGGAGACCGTTCACCGGGTCGTGCTGCCCACCGAACTGGTCATCCGGGCCTCCTGCGGGGTTCGGTCCCGATAAGTCATCAAAAGTGCCTGGCACGTTCAAAAAAGAAAGGAGGGAAGTGCAGGGGAGTGACATAAATATCCGTCCAACCATTGTATTGTCCTATCCAATATTCCAAAAAACAGGAGGAGGAAGATGTCCCGGAAACTGATGTTCGTCGTTCTGAGTGCCCTTGTTGTGGGCAGTCTGCTGCTGACGGCCTGTCAGCCCCAGACGGTGACCGTGACCGTGGAGGTCCCGGTCAAAGAGACGGTCCCCGTCGTCATCACGCCCACGCCGGCTCCCTCGCCGGTGGTCTATCCGCGCAACGAGACCCTCTATACCAGCGGGAAGCAGTGGGGTCCGCCCACTACGTGGAACCCGCTTCAGGGCAACTATGCGATGGGCGTCATCGGCCTCTGCTATGAGACCCTCTTCCTCTTTGACCCCCTGAAGAACGAGTACATCCCCTGGCTAGCGGAGAGCGGCCGGTTCATGAGCGACAAGGTCTACGAGGTGAAACTCCGCCAGGGCATCCAGTGGCAGGATGGCCAGCCCTTCACCGCCGCCGATGTTGTCTACACCTTTGAACTGGGCAAACTGCCGGGCGTACACTACGCAGGGCTGTGGAACTGGATGGAGAAGGTGGAGGCGGTGGATGACTATACGGTCCGCTTCACCTTCAAGGAAGTCCGCCACCAGTCCTGGTGGAACACCCTCTACAACACCGCCATCGTCCCCAAGCACGCCTGGGAGGGCCGGTCTCAGGAGGAGATTGTCAACGGCCCGAATCTGCCCCCGATGGGCACCGGCGCCTATATGTACGATACCCACTCCGAGGACCGGATGGTCTGGAAGCGGAACGACAACTGGTGGGCCACGAAACTGCTGGGCCGCTCGGTGGCGCCCAAGTACATCGTGGACATCGTCAACCCCAGCAACAACGTGGCCCTGGGCCTGTTCCTCAAGGGGGAGATGGACCTGAGCAACAACTTCCTGCCGGGCATCGCCACCCTGGTGAAGGGCGGCTACGGCGTGAAGACCTGGTACGACGACGCGCCGTTCATGCTCTCCGCCAACACCGCCTTCCTGTTCATGAACACCACCAAGAAGCCGATGGACGACCCGGCCTTCCGCAAGGCGATGGCCTACGCGGTCAACGTGGATGAAATCGTGACCAAGGTGTACGGCAACATCGTCCAGAAGGCCAACCCCAGCGGCCTCCTGCCCACCTGGGAGCAGTACGTGGACCCGGCGGTGGTGAGCGAACTGGGCTTCTCGTACAACCCCGACCAGGCCAAGAAGATTCTGGACCAGGCCGGCTACAAGGACGTGGATGGCGACGGCTTCCGCGAGGCCCCCGACGGCTCCAAGATTGCACTGAAGATCATCGTGCCCTTCGGGTGGACGGACTGGATGGAGTCCATCCGCGTCATCGCGGCCGGGGCTCAGGCGGTGGGCATCAACCTGCAGCCGGACTTCCCGGACTTCGGCGGGTACTGGGACCAGTTGACCGGCGGGACCTTTGATATGGCCATCAACAACTTTGGCTCCAACCTGAGCGACACCCCCTACACCTTCTACGCCTGGCTCTTCCGCTATCCCATTGAGGCCTCTATGCCCAACGGCAACTTCGGCCGGTACGAGAACCCCGAGGTCTTTGCGCTGGTGGACGAACTGGACCGGACCCCGAAAGAACAGATGGGCGCCGTCATCTCCAAGATTCAGCGCATCCAGTTGACGGAGATGCCGGCGGTGCCGCTGTGGTACAACGGTCTGTGGGCCCAGTGGAACGAGACCTACTGGACCAACTGGCCGGGGGCCGCGGAGGGTCTGCCCAAGTACCTGCCGTGCACCTGGAGCGGCTACTGGAATATGACCGCTCTCCTGATGCTCACCGAACTGAAGCCTGCCCAGTCCCAGTAGTCGCCCTTCGGTCGCCCCTCCTTCGCCCGAGGGAGGGGCGAGTTTTTTCTGA
>Ga0308415_1001454_pt1 | contig 10129 bp, 8 predicted proteins | sample HotsprSampleOS55_FD_203465 | JGI IMG/M metagenome (GOLD analysis project Ga0308415, IMG submission 203465) | Hot spring phototrophic mat microbial communities from Octopus Spring, Yellowstone National Park, Wyoming, United States - 20090730_OS55 ... | reverse complement strand
CGGCGTAATGGCTGAGCAGCCGCTCGATGAAACATTCCATTGTAAAGTAGCGCTCGAAACGCTCGCGCCCGCGCCTGCCGAACTCGGCAGCCAGGTCGGCGTCGGCAAGCAGCTCAACGATGCGGGCGGCGAATTCCTCGACGTCAAAGGGATTGGCGATGAATCCGGTTTCGCCATCGATGACGGCCTCTTTCGTGCCGCCGAAGCAAGTGCCGACGACCGGGCGGGCAGCCGCCATCGCTTCGAGACTGACGGCGGGAAACGGATCGAGATAGAGCGAGGGCACGATCGCGATCCGGCAAGCATAGTAGCCGAGGCGCGCCTGCTCCGGCTCGAGCCAACCCGGCGTCACGACAGAATGGGCAATTCCCAACTCGCCGGCCAGACGGCACATCTCGGCGAGAAGCGGCCCCTGGCCTAGCACGAGCAACACCGCCTCGGAGATCTTATTGCGGACCGCCTTAAGAATCTTCACCGCTTGGAGCGAGCCTTTGAGAATGTTAGGGCGCCCGGCCAACAGAATCGGGGCGCGCCCCGCCAGATGCCAGCGACGGAGGAAGGCCTCAAGCTCTTCTGCCTTCGGAGGGTCAAGCCATAAGGAGGCGTCGCGGCCGACGTGGCAGACCTGGACGTTCGAGATTCCGTTAGCAACCAAAGCGGCTTTGAGACTTGCGCTGACGGCCAAGATGCGGTCGACGTCCCGCAGCCGGCGGCGGATCACGGCGGTTCGCAGGGGGTTGTAGCCGAAGCCGGCGCGGCGGAGCTTGCGCCACTCGCTAAGGCGCAGATTGACCTCCGTTTCTCTTACAAGCGGATTGTTGCGAGGGATAAACTCCCAAAACTTGCCGTAATGGAACAGCAAGGCGTCATGGGCGGTGAGGTATAGGCGGGCGCCCGTGGCTTTGGCCGCCGCCAGGCTCTGAAACGACAGATGCTTGTGCAGGTTGTGGGCGTGTACGATCTCCGGGCGCAGGCGGTGGAGCAGGCGGCCGACGGCCGGTGCAACCAAAGGATTGTACAGGCAAAACCAGGAACGCAGCCTCTCCGGGTAGCGGCTGCGTAGGGTAAAGATCCTTAGGCCGGCGCGCGTTTCCTCCCTCAGCGGCTCGGCCTGGCGGTCCGAGGTGCAGATGACGCTCACCTCATGGCCGCCGGCTGCGAGCATTCGAGCTTGTTCGAAGGCGGTCAGACCTGCTCCGCCTTTTTCGCGCGGGGGGATCTGGTCGGAGAGGACGACGATGCGCATATGCCGCCGACGTTGGCCGCTTGCGGGTATTCTACGGCATGACTACGTGAGCGCGGTCTCAGCGGATGTAGCCGAGCGTCCGAAGCAGTTCGAGCATCTGCCGTTCGCTCTCCGGGTCGTACGGAGCCTTCAATGGGAGATTCCTCCAGCGATATCCGTAGGAGCGCGGACGTTCGGCGGCGGCCAGACTGCTGCGATCGAGCTTGGGGAAGAGATCGACCAAGGGCCGGCCCGGCATGTCGAGCGAGGGGGGATAGCCGGTCAGCCAGAGCAGAGTGGGTGCGATGTCGTAGATGCCCGCCTCAAGCTCTGCGGGCGCGGTTTCGGCGCCGCCGCCCAGAGCCAGCAGAACGCCCGGCGGAGCGAAGTGGTGGTTGAAGTACGCCTCTTTCTCACGCTCGAAGCCGTGGTCGGAAGCCACGAGCACCAGCGTGTCTTGTCCGGCGCGCTCCACCAGCCGGCGGAGCCGGGAGAACACATAGGCGTAATAGCGCGAAACCAGCTTGCCGAAGCGGCGGCGCTGGTCGGCCGGCGCGGGAACTTCGGGGTAGAGGTCCGAGAAAGGTAGTGCCGGGTGCGAGACGATATCCAGCCCACGGAAATAGAACGCAAACACCCCGTTTCTTGCCCCGTCCTCGAGGAGTTGCTCGGCGAGCTGAAAGTAGGTCTCGTCCATCGCCAGCCCGTAACGGAGCTCGGTCAACACCGAATCGAAAGCTGAATCTGTCTCGGAGAGATCGACGAATTCGAGGAGCCGCGCGTGGGTCAACTCCTCGGGCGCGATGCGGAACTGGGCGAGGCGGCGCTCCATCTGCGGCGGGAAGGTCGTATAGGAGTCGAGCGTGCGCTCCCAGGCGCCGCCGCCACGGCTCTTGACGAAGTAAAACCGATCGCTGACGAGGCGACCGTGAAAGGGCTGCGGCGGCCAGGTGGCCCAGAAACCGACCACGTCGCAGGGCCGCTCGGGGCGACAAGCGATCTCCCAGAAGGGGCGCCGGCGCGTATCGAAGCTCGAAACGGGCCGCAGCTCGGCGAGCTTGAGGCGCATCAGCACGCGGAGCAGATAGCTCCGCCCGGGCAGTGGCGGGATCTCCAAACGCATCCGGTCGAGTGCGGGGAACTCGAACGTGCGGAAGCTCTTGACGCCGTGGTCTTCGGGGGGCACGCCGGTGGCGATGGTGGTCCACACCAGGGGAGAGTCGGTCGGCGTGATCGTGGCGAGCGGGCCGAGATACCCCCGCTCGAGCAGCCATGCCAAATCCTGGTTCCGCTCTTGTTCGCGCCAGCGGCGAAGCGTCTCCCAGCACAAGCCGTCGACGCCGATGAGCAGGGTCCGGCCTGAGTGCGGCGCCGGGAAGACGCTCGGAGGGGGCAACTCGGCGGGAGCAAGGACCGGCCGCCAGGCGAAGGCCGACAGGGTGGCCACGACGAGGATGCAAAGGGCCAACCAGCGGGGTCGAAGCAGGCCCGCCAGCTTGCGCCGGAGGGCGTCAGAGGGAGCGGCGGCTGCCGCCTTTGACACGATCAACGCGGGCGCCAGCGCAGTGAAAAAAAGAAAGCCGAAGATGGCCGCCGCATCGCGGCTGAGGAGCGGCAACTCATTGTAGGCGCACAGATAGAGAGTGGCGGGGATCGCCACCATTAAGGCCAACCCCGACGCCGAGATCGCCGCAGCGCGCATCGCCGGTACTCTAGCACACCGGGTCCGACGTGACATATCCAGGTACATCGTGACCCTCCAAGACCTGCCGCGGCAGCGGCAGGTCTTGGGCTGCGAGCGAGGATAGCATCACGGGCGGCAACAGGCAGACTTGAGGGCTGACGGTGGGCGCGCGGGCTTGGCGCAACTGTTCCGGGGTCCGGCCTGCTGTGGCCGAGTTGCGCCGCAGCAGGTTGAAGTAAAGCTGATAGCTGTAGGCCTGACCCAGAAAGGCGGACACCGAACCACGGAAGCGCTCCAGCGGATAAAACTCCGGCTCCATGATGCCGTGGACGGCTTCCACGTCGCTATTGTAGGTGGAGCGGTGGGGCGGATTGAAACGGTGTTGCCGGCAGCCGTACTTGTGCTCGACGAGCTTGGTGAACGCAGGCAGGCCGTGACGCCGATTCCAGGTGCCGCCGAACTCGCTGCCATTGTCGGTCTGCACGACCAGTTGGCTGAGGTCCACGCCGCAGCCCGCCAGATGAGCCAGTAGACGGTCGGCGAACAGCAAGGCGTAGGTGGAGTCGTTGACCGCGCAGAAGGCCAGCCACAGCGTTCCTTCCGGCACCCATGCGGGCGGTGAACTGGAAGCGGGGCAAGCCGAAGGGGATCAGCTCCCGGTAGCCGGCGAGATCGTTCAGGTCTTTGACGTCGATCTCGAACAGGCCGAACGCGCGCCACTCGATTTTCTGCCGGGCGAGGCTGTGCCCGGGCGGGCGCGGTGTCTTGCGCCGACGGCTGCGGCCCGCCTGCCGGAGGATGCGCCCGATGGCGCCGGCCGAGCAGGGCAAGCCGAACTCCTGTTTGAGCCGTTGGGGGCCGAAACAGGGGATCGCGTCCCGCGCCTGGAGGACCGTCTGCTCGAGCTCGGGCGGCGTTTTGTGCGGGATGCGGCGAGGCGCACGGGAGCGTTCTTTCAATCCCGGCTCGCCTTCCTCCTGGTAGCGCCGCAGCCACTTGCGCACGGTGTTGCGGGAGCAGCCGAAGAGGCGGCCGGCGGCGCGGATGCCTTTCTCGATCGCCGTCTGGACCAGGCGATAGCGCAAATCGAAACTTGGATTCCGGGAACGAATCATCTCACACTAGGGAGGGCACAAGGGAACGCTCCGGCGGAGTGGAGTTTCATCCCCGACATTCTAGCCGGAAAGATCCTTGTGTCTTTGCTGTTATTAGGCCCGGCGCCGCCACGCCAGCTCCCAGGTGAGCCAGCAGGGGCGGCGCCGCGCTTCGGGTTCGGGGTTTCCTCCGCCTCCGCTCCGCTTCGGCTTCGTCAACCCCGAACCCGCCCATTGCTAGAGGATCTGTTTCAGTTGCTGCCACCTGTGTGCTGTGAGAATCCGCAACCGGGGTGGGTCACGATGTGCCTGGATAGGAAAGGCGCCCCCTCCGCGACGTTTGACACCCGGAATCCCCATATACTATCGTGGTGATTCTCGTAGGGTGAAGGTCGCCGGCAACGAGCATGCCTGAGGAAAACAAGGCCGACAGTTCACCGCCGCCGGGCAAGCCTGCCGCCACCCCTCCGAAGGCCGCCGGCGGGGGGGAAAAGAAGCCTCCGCCGCCGAAAAAGCCGGCCGTCATGGAGACCAGCCCCTGGGAGAGCGAACTGACCGCTCAGCTCGGCCGAGTCTTCGGAGAACAGATCCTGGAGTTCGCTTCCTACCTCGGTCAGAACTTCCTCGTCGCCCGGCCGGAGGCGGTCGTCCCCATCCTGAAATACCTGCGCGACGAAGCCGGATTCGACTATCTGGTCGACGTGACCGCCGTCGACTATCCGGAGCGCGAAGAGCGTTTCGATCTGATTTACATCGTCTACAGCTTCGGCCGCAACGAGCGGATCCGCATCAAGACGCGCATCCGGGACGGCTACGAGCCGGAGACGGCCACCGTCGTGCACCCGACGGCGAACTGGCTCGAGCGCGAAGTCTACGACATGTTCGGCATTCGCTTTGCCCATCATCCGGACATGAGGCGCATCCTGCTGCCGGACGACTGGCAGGGCCATCCCCTGCGAAAAGATTACGGAATTCTCGAAATGGACAACCGCTGGGTGAAAGACAACCTCGGCATCGAAAGCGGTCAGTGAGCCATGCCCGAGGCGACGTTTCTCGACGCCAACGAGCTTGTGCTGAACATGGGTCCGCAGCACCCGTCCACGCACGGGGTGCTGCGGGTGATCCTCAAGCTCGACGGCGAGAAGATCCTGGGGACCGAGTGCGTCATCGGTTACCTGCACCGCGGGGTGGAGAAGATCGGCGAGAACCGCACCTACGCGATGTTCGCCCCCTACGTGGACCGGATGGATTACGTCGCGGCGGTCTCCAACGGCCTGGGCTACTGCCTGGCGGTGGAGAAGCTGCTCAACGTCGAGGCGCCGCCGCGGGCTCAGGCGGTGCGGGTGATTCTCACCGAGCTGAACCGTATCGCCAGCCACTTGTTGTGGCTCGGCACCCATGCGCTCGATATCGGCGCCATCACGCCGCTGTTCTACGTGATGCGCGAGCGCGAGGAGATTCTCAACATCTTCGAGGCCTATTGCGGCGCGCGCCTGACCACGCACGCCTTCCGCATCGGCGGGCTCCAGTACGAGGTTTACGAGGGCATGGAGAGGCAGGTGAAGGCGTTCTGCAAAATGTTCCTGCCCCGGGTGGACGAGTACGAGGAGCTGCTGACGGAGAACCGCATCTGGAAGGATCGGCTGGTCGGCGTGGGCGTGCTGACGGCCGAGCAGTGCAAACAGTTCGGCGTGACCGGGCCGCTGTTGCGCGCCGCCGGCGTCAAATGGGATCTGCGCAAGGCGCAGCCCTATTCGGGCTACGAAAAATACGATTTCGAGATCCCGACGCGGTCTAACGGGGACACCTACGACCGCTACATTGTCCGGATCCAGGAGATGCGCCAGTCGGTGCGCATCATCGAACAGGCGGTCGAGGGGATTCCCGAGGGCCCGATCCTCGCCAAGGTGGGCAAGGTGATCAAGCCGCCCGTGGGCGAGGCCTACGTCTCCATCGAGGCGCCCAAAGGCGAGCTGGGCTACTTTATCGTCAGCGACGGCTCGACTCAGCCCTACCGGGTGCGGGTCCGGCCGCCGTCGTTCGTGAATTTGCAAGCGCTCGATACGATGGCGCGCGGCGGGCTGGTGGCCGATATCGTGGCGATCATCGGTACGATAGATATTGTGCTCGGCGAGGTCGACCGGTAGGCGCTCTGCGTCGCCGGCACCCGCTTGGAGGAATGCATGCGGAAGCTGCTGCGAACCGTTTTCCTGGTCGACCTGATTCAGGGGCTGTGGGTCACGTTCCGCAACCAGCATCCCAGAAACATTTACACCGAGCAGTACCCGGCCCAGCGGCCCCGGATCGCGGAGCGCTACCGCGGCGCTCCCCGACTCAACATCAATCCGGAGACGGGTGAAACGCTGTGCATCGCCTGTGACTTGTGCGCGCTCGCCTGTCCCGAGAATCTGATCGTCGTCTCAAGCGAGCGCAACAAACAGACTCGCCGCAAGGAGCTCACGACATTCACCTACGACATCTCGCGGTGCATGTTCTGCGGCTTGTGCGAGGATGCCTGCCCGGTGGACGCCCTCGAGCTGACGCAAGACTTTGAGCTCGCAAGCTACACCCGGGAGGGCGCCATCTGGGACCGGCAGATGCTCGAGGAAGGGCCGAAGCCCACCTGGTATCGTTATTAGCGGGCGGCGAGCGATGATCGGCCGTCCCGTGCCACCAAGCCGAGCAACAGGCCGAGACGGGCAACTACCGTATGACTGATACGATCCTCTTCTACATCTTCGCGGCCCTCGTCCTGGGTGGGGGCGTTCTCACCGTCACGCGGCGCAACTCTGTGCACAGCGCGCTGTGGTTGATCGTCTCGCTGCTCGGTACGGCCGGACTGTTCCTTCTGCAACAGGCCGAGTTTCTTTTTGCCGTGCAGATCGTGCTCTACATCGGCGGCGTGGTGCTGCTGATTCTGTTCGTGGTGATGCTGGTGAATCTGGACGAGACGGCGCGTCTGAGGCAGTTCAACAAGGCCTGGTGGGTGGCGCTGGCCTGCGCCGCGGTGGTCGGCGCCGAGCTCTGGTACGTGCTCAGCCGAGGCCTGGAGACGCTGGAGCTGGCCGAGGCGCCCCCGGCGCCTGCGGAAGTCGCGGGCAACACGGAGCGGCTGGCGGACGTGCTGTTTTCCGAGTATCTGTTGCCGTTTGAGATCGCCTCCGTGTTGCTGCTGGTGGCCATCGTCGGCAGCGTCGTCATGGCGAAAAAGAGAATCTGAATGCTTCACCCGATTACAAGTGCGCATTATCTGGTGCTCAGCGCGGCTTTGCTGCTCATCGGCACGATCGGCGTGCTCACCCGCCGGAACATGGTGGTGATTCTCATGTCGATCGAGCTGATCCTGAACGCGGTCAACATCAATCTGGTCACCTTCTCCCGCCATTTCGGCGACGTGCACGGACAGATCTTCGCCATCTTCGTGATTACGGTGGCGGCGGCGGAGACGGCGGTGGGCTTGGGCATCCTGATCGCGTTGTTCCGCAACCGGGAAACGGTTCTGGCTGACGAGGTCGACCTGTTGAAATGGTGAACTTTCTCGATCTGATCTGGCTGATCCCATTGTTCCCGGCGGCCGGCGCCGTTCTGATGCTCCTCCTCGGGCGGCGTCTGGATCCGCAGCCGCCGTCGGAAGCGGCCCTGGCGCCGGGGGTCGCGGCCGGCTCCGGCGAGCACCCTAACGCCGGCGCTCATGGCGCCCATCCCGCGGCGCCATGGCGCTTCCTGATCAGCCTGCTCGGCCCGGGAACGGTGTTCGTCTCGTTGATCTTCTCCCTCGGAGCCGTGATTCAACTGGCCGGACTTCCCGAAAGAGTCCACGAGGTCATCAAGTACACCTGGATCCCCGCCTTTCCGTTTCATACCGCCGACGGCGGCGCGGCGCGGTTGGCGGCCGACTTTGGCTTCCTGCTCGATCCGCTCAGCGCGGTGATGATCCTGGTGGTGACCCTGGTCGGCTTCCTGATCCATGTGTACTCGATCGGCTACATGGGCCACGAAGGCGGCTACTACCGCTTCTTCGGCTACATGAACCTGTTCGTCTTCTTCATGCTGACGCTGGTGCTGGCGAACAACTATCTGCTCATGTTCGTCGGCTGGGAGGGCGTCGGCCTTTGTAGCTATTTGTTGATCGGATTCTACTTCCACAGGAAGTCGGCCGGGGATGCGGGCAAGAAGGCCTTCGTGGTGAACCGGATCGGGGACGCCGGCTTCATTGTCGGCATCCTGCTGATGCTCGCGGTCTTCGGCACCGTGCGTTTTCTCGACGTCAACGCGGCGCTCGCCGACCGGCAAGTGGAGACCGGCTTCGGCGTCTTGAGCGCGATGGCGCTGCTGTTGTTTGTCGGCGCCACGGGTAAATCGGCCCAGATTCCGCTGTTCACCTGGTTGCCGGACGCCATGGAAGGCCCGACGCCCGTCTCCGCCCTGATCCACGCGGCGACGATGGTGACCGCCGGCGTCTACATGGTTGCGCGCTCGAGCGCGCTGTTTGCCCTCACGCCGCAGACCTCGTTCCTGGTGGCGGCGATCGGAGCGGCGACGGCCATCCTGGCCGCCTCGATCGCCCTGGTGCAGAACGACATCAAGCGGGTGCTGGCCTACTCGACGGTCAGCCAGCTCGGTTACATGTTCCTGGCCGCCGGCGTCGGCGCCTACTGGGTGGCGATCTTCCACCTGTACACGCACGCCTTCTTCAAGGCGCTCCTGTTTCTCGGCGCCGGTTCGGTGATTCACGCCCTGGGCGGCGAGCAGGACATCCGCCGGATGGGCGGCCTGAAGGACAAGATTCCGGTGACCTACCGCACCATGTGGATCGCCTCGCTGGCGATCGCCGGAATTCCGCCGCTGGCGGGCTTCTTTTCCAAGGACGAGATTCTCTGGCAAACCTGGAGCTCGCCGCTCGGCTCGAAAGCCCTCTGGGCGGTCGGAGTGGTGACGGCGTTTCTGACCGCCTTCTACATGTGGCGATTGATGTTCCTCACCTTCCACGGCCGGCCGCGCCTGAGCGAAGAGACGGCCCGGCGCCTCCACGAGTCCCCTCCGGTGATGACGGTGCCGCTGGTGGCGCTGGCGGCCGGCAGCGTCGCCGCGGGCTGGATCGGGGTGCCGAAGATCTGGACGTGGTTCGGCGAGGGCTTCCGCCTGTTCGAGCATTGGCTCGAGCCGGTCTTCGCCGCCGCCACCACCCGGTGGCATGCCGAGGCCGGGGCGCACCACCACCACCACCACGCTTCGACCGAATGGGCCCTGATGATCCTCTCGGTCGCGATCGCGGCCGGCGGCATTGCGCTGGCGCGGCACCTGTATGTCGTGCGACCGGAGGCCCCGGAGGCGATTCGCCAGCGGGCGGCGCCCGTCTACGACGTTTTGTACAACAAATGGTACGTCGACGAGATCTACGACTTCCTGTTCGTCAACGGCCTGGCGAAAGGAGGCGGCAGCCTGCTCAGCCGCTTCGACAACGCGGTCGTCGACGGCGGCGTCAACGGCACCGGCTGGCTGACTCGCTTCACCTCGAGCATCTCCGTGTGGTGGGACACCTGGGTCGTCGACGGCACGGTGCGCCTGCTGGCCTTCACCGTCAAGATGTTTTCCTATCCGATGCGTTTGTTGCAGACGGGGTATCTGCAATCCTACGCCTTAGTGATCCTGGTGGGGGTGGCGGTGGCGCTCGGCTACTATCTCGTGCGGTGAGCGGATCATGAGCGACCATCTGCTGAGCATCGTCCTGTTTACGCCGCTCGCCGGCATGCTGGTCCTGCTCCTTTTGCCGGCCTCCAACAAGACCCTCATCCGCATCTGGGCCAACGTGGCGGCCGCCGCAGGATTCCTGGTCTCGCTGCCGCTGGTGTTTCGCTTCGACAAGAAGGCCGAAGGCTTCCAGATGGTGGAGCGCTACGACTGGATTCCGGCCCTCGGCGTCAAGTACTACCTGGGCATCGACGGCATCAGCCTGCTGTTGGTGATGCTGACGACGCTCGTCGGCTTTCTGGCGATCCTCTCCTCCTGGAGCGCCATCGACCGGCACCTGAAGGCCTACTACGCCATGTTCCTGCTCCAGCAGACGGGAATGATCGGCGTCTTCCTCTCCCTGGACTTCTTCCTCTTCTATGTCTTCTGGGAGGT
>Ga0308415_1001452_pt1 | contig 10134 bp, 4 predicted proteins | sample HotsprSampleOS55_FD_203465 | JGI IMG/M metagenome (GOLD analysis project Ga0308415, IMG submission 203465) | Hot spring phototrophic mat microbial communities from Octopus Spring, Yellowstone National Park, Wyoming, United States - 20090730_OS55 ... | reverse complement strand
CACCTTCTCCTCCACCTGCTCCGCCTCCGGCGCGTCGGATTCCACGTCCCGCACGTCGGGGCGAGGAGCCAGGACCTCCCGGTAGTACTCGTGCTGGATGATGAGGTCCATAATCTCGTTGGTGCCGGTCCAGATCATAATGAGCCGGGCGTCCCGCAGCAGGCGCTCAATGGGGTAGACGCTGGTGTAGCCAATGCCGCCAACGACCTGCATGGCGTGGTTGATGACCTGCCAGGCGGCATCGGTGGCGAACTTCTTGGCCTCGGAGACCAGGCGGCGGGTGCGGCCCGGGTCGTCACCGGCGTCTATGCAGCGGGCGGCGCTGTAGACCAGGCCCCGCGCGGCGTCCAGCAGGGTGATGGAGTCGGCAATTTTGAAACTGACGGCCTGGAAGCGGCGGATTTTCTCCCCGAAGGCCTTGCGGCGGTCGGAGTAGCGGGCGGCGACCTCCAGCGCGGCCCGGCCCATACCGATGGCCCCCGCCGCGCTGGTCATCCGCTCCGGGATCATCATCCGGTAGAAGATGTCCGCCGCGCCGTTCTCCGGGCCGATGAGGTTCTCCGCCGGGACGCGCGCGTCCCGGAAGACCACCCGTCCGGTGCCGCCGCCGCGGGTGCCCAGGAGTCCGTAGAGGTAGGCCACGTCCACCCCCGGCCCCCGCTCCACGATGAACGCGCTGATGCCCTGGTGGGGCGGCGCGCTGGGGTCGGTGCGCGCGTAGACCAGGAAGAAGTCCGCCTCCGCCGCGCCGACGATGAACCGCTTCTGGCCCCGGAGGACGTAGTGGTCCCCCTCCCGGCGGGCCTCGGTGGTGGTGCCGAAGAAGTCGGAGCCGCCGCGGGGTTCGGTGAGGGCCTCGGCGGCGATTTTCTCGCCGGTGATAAGGGGCCGCAGCCAGCGATCCTTCTGCTCGGGGGTGCCGAAGACGTTCAGCGCCTCCCCCACGATGCTGGGCATCACGTAGGCACAGGCCAGCGCGGTGCCCAGCACGCCCACTTCTTCAATGGCGATAATTTCATCCTCCCAGCGAAGGCCCCGCCCGCCGTATTCGGGCGGGAAGCGGAGGCCCAGGAGGCCCCGCCGTCCGGCCTCGCGGACGAACTCGCGCGGGTAGCGGACGCGGTCGGCATCCATATCCAGGATCAGTTGCTTTGGCACGCTGCGGACGAACTCCCGCACCTCGTCCCGCAGCGCGCGCTGTTCGGGGGTCAGCATGGCGTCCTGCAAGGGTCACCTCCGGAGTGAAACGTGAAACGTGGAACGTGAAACGTGAAACGTGAAACGGGAAACGGGAAACGGGAAACGGGAAACGGGAAGGGTCAGTCTGGGCCCTGTTTCGGGTCGGGATGGCGGGGGCGGCCGTAGCGCCGGACCAGGGCCAGGGTCAGCGTGGCAAGACCCAGGCCGATGCCGCCCCAGAGCCACCCGGAGACACCCCCCGTGACGGGCATCCGCTCCCCGGCCCCCCGGACCGGGCGCGGGGTGGGAGAAGGCGCGGATGTGGGCTGCGCCGGCGCCTGTTCCGGAGGCGGAGGGGGCGGTGGGGGCGGCGGGGGCTCCGTCGGCGGAGGCGGTGGGGGCTCCGTTGGCGGAGGCGGTGGGGGCTCCGTCGGCGGGGGTGGCGAAGTGGGCGTCGGCGACGGCGTTGGGGACGGCGTGTTTGTTGGAGTCGGCGTATCTGTCGGAACCGGGGGGCCGCCAGGGGTCGGGGTGTCCGTTGGGGTCGGCGTGTCCGTCGGTTCAGGCGGCACAAGGGATTGCAGCGCAACCGTCGCCCGAACCGCAGGGGCCAGCAGGACGCTCAGGACCCACAGGCCCGTCAGCAAGACCAGCAATGGAAGGAATTGGGTGCGCATCGTTCTCTTCTCCGGGGCGTGGGGGGAACGTTTTACCGATTTCTCAGCACCAGCGGCAGGTAGACACGCCGCAGCGGATGGACCACAAGCAGATTTCCGCTGAAAATGTTGTTGTCTTCCCGGGCCTCACGGATCAGCCCGAACGGCTGCCCCCAGGGAGAGGAACCCGACCACGAGACGTCCACCTGGGCATGCGTCCGATAGGTGCCCGCTGGCAGGGTCACCGAGAAGGGAAACGTCCGCTCCTCGTTCACGCCCAGGCTCCGGGACCACTGGGTGTATTCCCACCGCTCGCAGAATGACCCATCGCTGGTGCAGGACCCGCCGATGTGGTCAAAGACACTGGTGGGCGGTCCGGCCTGCGGGTCCTTCGCGTACACCTCGGTCACGAAGAGCCAGGTGGGGGCGTTGCCATTCCATTGTTGCGTCACTGTGTGCACGCCCTGGTTCTTCACCGTCACGTAGAATGTCATCGGGTAGCCTGCCGTCGGCTGCGCGGGCTGCCAGGTGATCCGGGTCACCACCAGGTCCGGGCCCCGGATAATGTCCACGTCCCGGCCCACGTTGTTCGCCAGGTTCTCCTCTATCACCTCCTCGCCCGTCTCATAGCCGAGGCCCACCGTCGCCGTCACGGTCCAGAACGTGTCGGGGATGCCGGAGGAGACCTGAACATCCAGATGGACGCTGCTGCTTCCGTTGGGCGACAGGGTGCCTGCCGAAGCGGTGTACACGCCGCCCCCGATGCTGTTCCATCCCCCGCTGACGACCGTCAGATAGTCCGCCGGTTCCAGGGTCGCCGTCAGAACGATGTGCTCCAGCCAGACCGAGGAGGTGTTGGTCAGGCGGACGGTATAGTTGAGGGTATCCCCGGGGGATGCCGTGATCCGCCCGTCATCTATGGAGACCTGGGCGTCCACCCGGGGGATCTCCTGGACCGTCAGCGGGGCCGTCTCCACCGGCGGCAGGACGAGGGTGCCAGCCCGCGCGTCCAGCCGGTTGTAGAACGTCCCGCTGCGGGCCAGCCGGTCCACCGCCGCCCGGAAGCGCAGGGTGACCGTCTGGTTGACTCCCACGGAGATGTTGTCCCAGACGACGACCGGTGAGGTCATCACCGGCGCAGGCCCCTCCAGCAGGCCCGCCCAGGTGACGGAGACGGGGAGGGTGTCCGTCAGCCGGAGGGTCTGGGGGGAATCGCTCTCGTTGTAGAGGACGATGGTATAGGTGACCTCCCCGCCCGCCCGGACCTCATTGGGCTCCACCGTCTTGGTCCGCTGGACGGTGGGGATGCCCTGGACGTAGACCGGGGCGGTATCGCCGGTATCCGGCACCAGCACCGGGTCGTAGGGGGAGACGGCTTTCTCGGCGTAGCCGGAGACCCGGTTGAAATACCGCCCGCTGGCCAGGTCGTTTCCCACCCGGGCCCGGAAGGCCAGCACGATCCTCTCCCCGTTGTTGACCGGCCCCGCAATCGCCCAGATCACCACCGGGCTGGTGAGAACGGGCGGTGTACCGGCGATCGTCGCTTGGTACGTGAAGCCAGCCGGCAGCGTATCGGTGATGCGGATGTTCCGGATTGGGGCCCCGGAGGCGTTGTAGAGGGTGATGGTGTAGACCACGGTCTGACCGGTCATCACCGTGGTCGGCTCGGCCACTTTGTAGAGACCGACGCCGGGGACCACCCGCACCTCCACATCCCGCATATAATTGGTCGTGCGGGTCACGTAGGTGGAGGGAGAGGCGCCGTCCACCATGTTGTACCAGGACCCCAGAAGGACGCCGGCGCGAGCCCGGAACTGGATGGTGGCCTTATCGGCCCCGCCGCTGCTGCCCTTCGGCCCCAGATAGGGAATCTCCCAGACCAGAGGGGAGGTGCTGATGGGCTGAGGGCCGCTGGTCGTTCCGACATACTGGAAACCGCCATCCAGGGTGTCCGTGATGCGCAGGTTGTGGACCGGCCCACCCGTCAGGTTGATGGCCTCTACCGTGTAGTCTACCAGTCCGAAGGGGCCGACGGACTTCAGGTTGGGCGTCTTCCTCAACTCCACGCCGTTGACGACCTGAATGCTCAGCGAATAACGGGGAATACAGAGGGCGGTGTTTTCCGGCAAAGCGGAGGCGTACCTGGAGTAGGTTCCGGTGGTGAACGGCGCCTGGAGGCGCAGGGTCAGCCGCAGGGTGCCGGAAGCGGGCACCACCCGATTCCTCCAGACGCACGAAGAAGTGGTGCACTCGTCGGGAGGATTCTCTCCCTGCTGGGCCAGCACGGTGAAGCCCGGGGGCAACTCGTAGAACACCCCTGTCAACGTAACCGGAGCGGTAAATGAGCCCCGCAGGTTGTTGGTCAGGAGGAGCGTGACGGTTAACGGACTGCTCCGCCCCACCGGATTGGGGTCGGCCACGGCGCTCAGGGAGACATGGGGCAGGACGCGGACGGAGGCGGCGCTTTCCGAGTTCAGCCACCATCCATCCGGAAGGATCGTATGGACGCCAAACGTATTCCTCTGTTGAGGGATTTCCTTGCCCGCTGGCCCCAGATCGTTGCACCACTGCGTTCCCGTGCCCTGGCCCACCACCGTCGCCGTGAAAGTGTGCGTCCAGGTGCTCCCGCGGTTGCGCAGCAGCGTGAACGGAGGCGAGATGACATACGTGTAGTTCTGGCCGTAGGCACTCTGGAACCCCGAGGGGAGGGTATCCAAGAACCTGTCTATCTGATAATCCCGAACGGCCGAGATGTTCCGGACCGTGTAGGAATACTGAAGGGTTTCCCACTGGACGACCAGAGGGGGGTCGGCCGTTTTCTGAAACTTGAGAGGAGAATCCACCTTGACAGAGGCGGTCTCCAGTTGGCAGATGATAGAGGTATCCGGGCTGGAGCCCGATACCCGGTTTTTGTAGGGCGGAGCCGTGGGGTCCCCATCTACAACCGCCCGAAAGGAGAAGATGACCTTCGCGCCCGGCGGGATGGTCGGGATGTCGTCCCACCAGATGACATTGGGAGACAAAGGGTTGATGTGCGGATTTCCCGGCGGCGGGGAGGAAACCATTCCGGAGAAGCGAAAATCCGCAGGGAGGGTGTCGGTGATAATAATGCCACTGATAGAGGTATCCCCCACATTCTCCAGGGTGATGGTATAGACCACCTCTGAACCCGGGACCTGGATGCCCGGGGCGACGGATTTGCTCACTCTCAGTTGAGGGACTACCGTCACCCTACCGTGGGCCTCCGTAGAGTAGACCACGGGAAAGGCGGGAGATGCCACAATGACCCGGTTAGGGTATTCTTTGTTGGTACACCCCCATTCCAGCGGTGTATCGGGCCCGATCCAGGCGCGGAAGGTGAAACTGATCACCCCGTTGGCGGGCAGGGTCAGGTTCTCCCAGCGGACGACGTTGGAGAGGACAGACGCGGGGTTAGGCCCCCGAACCATGTACTGGTAGTAGAACGTGGACGGCATCACGTCGGTGACCACCACCCCGGTCACCACTTCCTGGAGGGGGTTATAGACGTAGATGGTGTAGGTGACGGGTCGGTTGGGATAACTGCGGTCGGCCTGGGAGGGAGGAGAAGTGGTCTCCGCCGTCTTGTACTGGGGGGTCAGGACCCGGACATTGAGGTCGGACTCACAGTTGACTGGCCTCACCATTTCGGCGGAGATGGCCCAACATTTATCCCTCGGATTCCGGACGGAGGTCTGGTCGGTCGGCGCGGTCAGGGTGATGCGGGCCGTGAAGGTGACGTAGGTCGTCTCCCCCGGGTTGAGGACGAAATCGGCCGGGAAGGTCCAGGTGATGATGCGGCTCGTGGGGACACACCACACGGAAACGTCGGGAACCGAGGCTGTGGCCGTGATGAAGTCCAGATAATCGGGCAGGGTATCCCAAACCTTCAGCCCGGTCGCGGGCCAGGAGTCTTTCCGCTCATTGGTGGAAATATTATCCACCTGAATGGTGTACGTCAGGAGGCGGCCCACCCGCTCCTCTCTTTCCAACCCGGTCTCGGTTCGAACGGATTTCCGCAACCGGAGCACGGGCCCCACCACCGTAGCAGCCGTGTAGTCGTAGATGCTGCCGAAGCCGGGAACGGTGGCGGTCAGGGAGTTGCCCAGAAGGGTAGGCCCCATTTCCGGGCCGGGGGTCCTGTACATTGGCTGAAGGGTGTAGGGGACGCTCATCGTGAGGACGATGGTGCCCGCAGCGCCCGGGGGCAGGTCCCCCAACCCCCAGTAGATTTCGCCGCGCTTGAGGTCCAGGTGCCGGGTGTGGGTGAACCAGGCCACCGAGACCCCAGAAGCGATGTAGTTGCCATTGTACTCCGCCAGGGCAAAGGGAGCAGAAGAGGGCTGAATGTTGCTGCTGTAGGTATCGGAGATGACGACGTTGCGCAGGGTCTGGCCAGAGGTGTTGGTGATCCGGATGGTGTAGGTGATGGTATCCAGAACGGTGACCCGGTCTGGTCCCTCTTTGTCTATCTGCAGGCCTGTGGATTGGAGTTGGGAGATGGAGGCGGGGAGGGGAAGAGGGGCGGGTCCGGGGGCCGCAGAAGCCTGGGGCTGCAGGACCAGGAGCAGGGCGGTCGTGGCCACCAGGGCCAGCAGCGCGCTGATCAGCCCACGCACGGGGATGTGTTCTCTGCTCATCGTGCCCTCCCTCCCAATGGACAGTGGCCGTTTCAAATGATTATACTCAAAATTCCAGAGTTGTCTAACGGGGGTAGCGATTAATGAGTATCCCGGAATTCGGGGCCCAACAGGCCAGATTGTACACAACAGGACACGGATTGGCACGGATAATACGGATTTTCACGGATTTTTTATCCCGCGCATTTGCTCCGGATGGTTCGTGATGATAGCATCCACCCCCCACTCCACCAGGCGGGCCATGGCGGCGGGGTCGTCCACCGTCCAGGCGACGACGCGCCGGCCCCGGGCGTGGGCCCGCCGGACAACCGCCGGGGTGACCATGCCCCACCAGGGGTGGAGGGCCTGGGGCCGCAGGCGGACCAGCGCCGCCACCAGGCGCGCGGCGCGGGAAAGGGGCGCCGTCTCGTAGAGAAAGCCCACGGGCACCTCCGGCATGGCCCGCCGGAACCGCCGCAGGGCGAAGGGGTTGAACGACGAGACCAGCACCCGGTCCGCCAGGCCGTGCCGCCGGATCAGCGCCGCCACCGCCTCCTCCAGCCCCGGGTAGTCGTTGCCAGGGATAGACTTCAGTTCCACGTTGATGAGGAGACGGCCCCCCACTTCGGCGAAGACCTCCTCCAACGTGGGGATACGCTCCCCGGCAAAGGCCGGGTCAAAGCGGGACCCCGCGTCCAGTTCCCGCAGCGCGGCCAGGGGCAGGTCCCGCACCCGGCCCGTGCCGTCGGTGGTCCCGTCTACGGTGAAATCGTGGATGACCACCGGGACGCCGTCGGCGGAGAGGTGGACGTCCAGTTCCACGCCGTCGGCGCCCAGGTCGGCGGCGCGGCGGAAGGCTGCCAGGGTGTTGGGCGGCGCGACGGCGCTGGCCCCGCGATGGGCAATGTTGAGGGTACGGTCGGATGTCAGCCAGAGGGAGGGCATAGGTCGGACTCTGGAGAGATCCACGAAGGACACGAAAGACACGAAGGACACGAAAGACACGAAGGACACGAAGAATTTTATAATATAAGGATTTGGTTTTTCGGCAGAAACATCCTCTGACTCCACTGCAAAAAGGGTTCTTTATCGCAGAGACCGCAGAGTACGCAGAGCAATATTAAGAAAATCTCTGCGCTCTCCGCGTTCTCTGCGATGAGTTTTTGCAGTGAACTCAAAAGTAGAAAACTTCGTGCTCTTCGTGCCCTTCGTGGATTCCAAACAGGTTGCCCCTACAGCGGGATGTTGCCGTGTTTTTTCGGCGGGTTGGCGTCCCGCTTGTTCCGCAGCATCTTCAGCGCCTCAATCAGGCGGGGGCGGGTCTCCTGGGGCTCTATCACGTCGTCAATGTAGCCGCGCGCGGCGGCGATGTAGGGGTTGGCGAACTGCTCCCGGTACTCCCGCACCATCCGCTCCCGCTCCGCCTCCGGGTCCGCTGCCGCCGCAATCTCTTTGCGGAAGATGATGTTCACTGCCCCCTCCGGCCCCATGACCGCGATCTCCGCCGTCGGCCAGGCGTAGGAGATGTCGCCCCGGATGTGCTTGGAACTCATGACGTCGTAGGCACCGCCGTAGGCCTTGCGCAGGATGACCGTCACTTTGGGCACCGTCGCCTCGCAGTAGGCCCAGAGCAACTTGGAGCCGTGGATGATGATGCCGCCGTGCTCCTGGTTCACCCCGGGGAGGAAGCCCGGCACGTCCACAAAGGTGACGATGGGGATGTTGAAACAATCGCAAAACTGGACGAAGCGGGCCGCCTTGCGGGAGGCGTCTATATCCAGGACGCCCGCCAGGACCAGCGGCTGGTTGGCAACGATGCCGACGGAGAAACCGCCCAGTCGGGCGAAGCCCACCACGATGTTCTGCGCCCAGTGCTCGTGGACCTCCAGGAACTCCCCATTATCCACCACCCGCCGGATGACCTCCTTCACGTCGTAGGGACGGGTGGGGCTTTCGGGGATGATGGTCTTCAACTCCTCGTCCATGCGGTCCTCGGGGTCGGCGGTGGGGACGAAGGGCGGGTCCTCCATGTTGTTCTGGGGGATATAGGAGAGGAGACGGCGGATGAGGTCAAAGCAGTGCTCCTCGTTCTCGGCGGCGAAGTGGGCCACGCCGCTTTTGGTGGCGTGGGTCATCGCTCCGCCCAGTTCCTCAAAGGTCACCTCCTCCCGCGTCACCGCCTTGATGACATCCGGGCCGGTGATGAACATGTGGCTGGTGTCCTTGACCATGAGGATGAAGTCGGTCATCGCGGGGGAGTAGACGGCGCCGCCCGCGCAGGGGCCCATGATGGCGGAAATCTGGGGGATGACGCCGGAGGCCAGGACGTTGCGGAGGAAAATGTAGGCGTAGCCGGCCAGGGAGACGACACCCTCCTGGATGCGCGCGCCGCCGGAGTCGTTCAGGCCGATGACGGGGGCGCCGTTCTTCATCGCCAGGTCCATAATCTTGCAGACCTTCTCGGCGTGGACCTCGGAGAGGGAGCCGCCGAAGACGGTGAAGTCCTGGGAGAAGACGTAGACCAGGCGCCCGTTGATCGTCCCCCAGCCGGTGACGACGGAATCGCCCAGGTACTTCTGCTTCTCCACGCCGAAGCCCACGGCGCGGTGGGTGACGAACATATCCAGTTCCCGGAAGGAGCCGGGGTCCAGGAGTTTCTCTATTCGCTCCCGGGCGGTCAGTTTCCCCCCGGCGTGCTGGCGGTCAATCCGCTCTGGTCCGCCCGCCAGCCGGGCCTGCTCTCGCATCTGACGGAGTTGGGCAATCAGGTCGTCTATGGTGGGCATGGGCACCTCGGTTCGGGATTGCTGATTGCTGATTGCTGATTCGGGATTCGGGATTGCTGATTCGTGATTCGTGATTGCTGATTCGTGATTGCTGATTGCTGATTCGTGATTCGTGATTCGTGAAATTCGTGTATTCGTGTCCTATTCGTGGACGGTCCCCGCTGCCAGCGCCCGGAGGAGTTGGCGGGCCGGCGGGTCCTGCAGCGCGGCCAGGACCAGCGCCAGGGCCTGCTGGTCTATCTCGTCCAGCCCCTGGGCCAGGGCCTCCCATTCCCGCTCCCCGTCCAGCACGCGCTGAAGCGCCCCGGCCAGCGCGGCCCAGTCCTGAGTTTGGGCCATCGCCGCCAGCGCCTCCCGCACCGGCCGGGCGGCCTCCCCCCGGATTTCCCCCGCCGCCACGGCGACGAGGGCCAGCAGGAGCGGCGCCATTCGGGCCACCGCCGGGTGCAGGGAGACCGCCTCCGCCCCCGCCGGGTGCAGGGAGACCGCCTACGCCCTCGCCGCCTGGAGCATCTGCGCGGCCAGTTCGGAGAGGCCGATCTGGGCGAAAATTTCCGCCGCCCGGAGGAGGTAGGGGCGGGCCTCCTCCTGCCGGCCCATGTCCCGCAGGGCCAGGCCGAAGTTGCCCAGGTCGGCGGCGACGCTGTAGCGGTCGCCGATGGCCACGTGCTGGTCCACCGCCTGTTGCAGGAGGGCGCGGGCTTCCTCCTCCCGGCCCTCCCGGAGGGCCAGGCGGCTCATAGAGGCCAGCGTGTTGGCCTCCCCCAGCCGGGCGCCGACGGCGCGGAAGAGTTCCAGCGCCTGGCCGTAGTGGGCCAGGGCCTGGTCCATCTCCTTGCGGAAGTTGTGGACGTCGCCGATGGCCTGCAGCGTGTT
>Ga0308415_1001447_pt1 | contig 10141 bp, 10 predicted proteins | sample HotsprSampleOS55_FD_203465 | JGI IMG/M metagenome (GOLD analysis project Ga0308415, IMG submission 203465) | Hot spring phototrophic mat microbial communities from Octopus Spring, Yellowstone National Park, Wyoming, United States - 20090730_OS55 ... | reverse complement strand
TGCTCGCCCGCGGGCTCGTGCCGGTCGAGCGGCGCGAGGTGGTCAACCCCTATGCCGGGATCCGCCGCGAGGAGCTGCTGCTCGAGGGCGGGGGCGAGCGCTGGCGCTGCCTGCGCTGGGGCGACGGCACGAGCCGTTGTGCCCGCGCGGCCGGGCCCGGGAGCTGAGCGATGCTCGTGATCCCCTGCCCCTTTTGCGGGCCGCGCGAGGAGGTCGAGTTCGCCTGCGGCGGCGAGGCCGGGTCGCCCCGGCCGGCCGACCCCGGAGCCCTCGACGATGCCGCCTGGACCGCCTGGCTCTGGGGTCGGGTGAACCGCAAGGGGCCGCAGGTCGAGACTTGGTGGCACCAGGCGGGGTGCGGCCGCTGGTTCCTCGTGGCGCGCGACAGCCGCGACGACCGGGTGCTGGCCGCTTGGCCGATCGGCACGCCCACGCCGACGGGCCTCGGGCTCGAGGAGCCGGGCCCGTGAGGCAGCCCTTCCGGCTCGCGACGGGCGGGCGGATCGACCGCAGCCGGCCGATCGAAGTTCGCCTCGATGGCGGTCGGCTTTCGGGCTTCGCCGGCGACACGCTGGCTTCGGCGATCCTCGCCCGCGGCATCCGGCTCGTCGGACGGAGCTTCAAGCGGCACCGGCCACGCGGGATCCTCACGGCCGGACCCGAGGAGCCCAACGCCCTCCTGCGCGTCGAGCGCGGGCCCGGGCGGGTCGACCCGAACTGCCGGGCGACGCTCGTCGAGCTCGTCCCGGGCCTTGCCGCTTCGACCCAGAACGCTTGGCCGTCGCTGCGCCACGATCTCGCGGGCCTTTTCGACCGCGCCGCTTCGTTCCTGCCGGCCGGGTTCTATTACAAGACCTTCTTCCGGCCGGCGGGGGCCTGGGAGCGGCTCTTCGAACCCGCGATCCGCCGCCTCGCCGGGCTCGGCCGGGCCCCCGAGACGGCCGACCCGGACCGCTATCTCCACCGCCACGTCCATTGCGACCTCTTGGTCGTGGGCGGCGGGCCGGCGGGTCTGCGGGCGGCAGGCCTCGCGGCCCGCGCCGGGGCGCGGGTGATCCTGGCCGACGAGCGGCCGGCCCCGGGCGGTGGGCTGCTCGACACGGGGACCGCGGGGCCGCGGATCGCGGGCGGCCCGGCGACTGCTTGGCTCGAGCGCCTCCTGGGCGAGCTCGACGGCGCGGCCGAGCTCGTGCGGCTTTCGCGGACCACCGTCCAGGCGCTCCACCCGAGCGGCCACGCCCTCCTGCTCGAGCGGGTCGCCGACCACCTCCAGGAGCCCGACCCGCGGCTGCCGCGCGAGCGGCTCTGGCAGGTCCGGCCGCGGGCGGTGCTGCTCGCCACGGGGCGGATCGAGCGGCCGCTCCTCTTCCCCGACAACGACCGCCCGGGGATCCTCCTGGCCGGGGCGGCACGGGCCTATCTCGCGGGGCAGGCGGTGCTCGTGGGTCGTGATGTGGTGGTGGTGGCGTTCGACGATTCCGCCTACGCCGCGGCGCTCGAGCTCGCCGCAGCCGGTGCCAGGGTGCACGCGATCGTCGATCCGCGCGGCGAGCCGGGCCCGCTCGCCGCGGCGGCCGAAGCAGCGGGCCTCCGGTTGCTGAGCCGCTGGGCGCCGGTCGGCAGCGAGGGCGGGCCGGGGCTGCGCGCGGTGCGGCTCGCCCCGCTCGATCGCACCGGCCGGCCGGACGAGCGCCGTGAGCGCACGATCCCTTGCGACGCGCTGCTCGTGGCCGGCGGCTGGACCCCGCCCGTCCAGCTCTGGGCGCAGGCGGGCGGCAGCCTCGCCTGGGATGCCGCGGCGGCCGCCTTCCTGCCGACCCGCGGGCCGAGCTGGCTGCGGATCGCCGGGGCCGCGGCCGGCGCGCGCACCCTCGCCGAAGCACTCGCCCAGGCCGATCGGGCGACGGCCGAGCTCTTGGCCGGGCTCGGCCTCGCACCGCCGCCCGCCGAGCCCCTGCCGGCGATCGAGGAGCCCGTCCCGGCCCCCTCCACACCACCCTGGGCGCTGCCCGAGACCTGGCGGCGCGATCCGAAGGCGACCTTCGTCGACTTCCAGAACGACGTCACCGTGGCCGACCTCGAGCTCGCGGTGCGCGAGGGGTTCGCCGCGCCCGAGCACGCCAAGCGCTGGACCACGGCCGGGATGGCGACCGACCAGGGCAAGACCTCGGCACCCTCCACCCTCGCGCTCCTCGCGGAGGCGGCCGGCCGGCCGATCGACGAGCTCGCGCCCACGACCATGCGGCCGCCTTGGACGCCCGTGAGCTTCGGCGCCCTCGCCGGGGTGCACCGCGGCGATCTCTTCCGGCCGATCCGCACGACCCCGCTGCACGCCTGGGCGGCGGCGCGAGGTGCGGTCTTCGAGGATGTCGGCAATTGGAAGCGGCCGACCGCCTTCCCCCGGCCGGGCGAACGCCTCGAGGCGGCGGCGGCGCGCGAGGCCCGGGCGGTGCGGACGAGCGTGGGCCTGGCCGATGCCAGCACGCTCGGCGCCTTCGACGTGCAGGGGCCGGATGCCGCCACCTTCCTCGACCGGATCTGGACGATCGACGTGGCGGGCCTGCCGGTCGGCCGCTGCCGCTACGGGCTCGTTCTGAAGGACGACGGTACGGTGCTCGACGACGGCGTGGTCTGCCGGCTCGCGCCGAACCGGTTCCTGCTCTCGACCACGACCGGCGGGGCGGCCCGGCTCCACGCCTGGCTCGAGCGCTGGGCGCAGACCGAGTGGCCGAACTTGCGGGTCTGGATCACGCCCCTGGCCGAGGGCCGGGCGGTGATCGCGGTGCAGGGCCCGAGGTCGCGGCTGCTGCTGCGCCGGGCCGCGAGCGGCGTCGACCTCTCCCCCGAGGCCTTCCCGCACATGGCCTGGCGGGACGGGGAGATCGCCGGTGTGGCGGCGCGGATCTTGCGCGTGAGCTTCACGGGCGAGACCGGCTTCGAGCTGCAGGTGCCCGCGAGCCGGGCGGAAGAGGTGATCGACACGCTCCTGCGGCTCGGGCCCGACCTCGAGCCCACGCCCTACGGCCTCGAGGCGATGCATCTCCTGCGCCTCGAGAAGGGCTACATCCTCGTGGGCCACGAGACCGACGGCACGGTCACCCCGCGCGATCTCGGGCTCGAGCGGCTCCTCGCTCCGGGGAAGGACTTCCTCGGCAAGCGCTCGCTCGATCTCGCCGAGCACCGGCGGCCCGACCGGCCGCGCCTCGTGGGCCTCCTCCCCCTCGATCCGACGGCCCTACCGGCCGTGGGCGGCCAGCTCGTCGAGCGCGCCGAGCCGGGTGCGCCGTCGCTTGGCCGGGTGAGCTCGGCCGGCCGTTCGCCGACCCTCGGCCGGACGATCGCGCTCGGTCTCGTGCGCGGCGACCGGGCACGACCCGGGGAGCGGCTCACCGTCTTCGCGGCCGACCGGCCGCCGGTCGAGGTCGAGCTCCGTGCCCCCTGCTTCCTCGACCCCGAGGGAGCGCGGCTGCGTGGCTAGGATCACCGCCCTCGCCCGGCTCGACCCGGCGGCCCTCGCCTCGGCCGGTCCCGACCCGCTCGTCCTCCGCGAGCTGCCGTTCCTTGCCCGGCTCCTGCTGCGTGGCGACGCGGCGCTTCTCGCAACGGCGCTCGAGGCCGTGGGGCTCGGGCCGGCCGAGCGGGTCGGCGCGGTCGCGCGGGTGGGCGAGCGCCGAGCACTCCGGCTCGGCCCCGACCGGCTCGTGCTGCTCGACCGGCCGGGCGAGGAGGTGGGGCTCGAGGCGCGGCTCGGCCCGCTCGTCGCCGAGCGCGGCGGGGCGGTCGCGGACCTCACCGAAGCGATGACCACGCTCGCCCTCGACGGCCCGGAGCCGGCGGTCCGCGCCGCGCTCGCCGAGGGCTGCCCGCTCGACCTGCACGCCCGGGCCTTCCCGCCCGGTCGCTGCGCCGCCTCGCTCTACGGCAAGGTCCCGGTCTGGCTCGAAGCGGTCGAGGCGCGGGCCGGGCGGCTTCGGGTCGAGCTGCAGGTCGACCGCTCGCTCGCGGTCCACCTGGCGCGGCACCTGGCGCTGGCCGGCCGGGAGTTCGGTTTTCGCTTCGAAGGCTGAGCGCGGACCGTCGGTCGGCGCGGCGAAGTTGCAGGCTTGCATCGGCTCCGCGGCAGTTTCACCTTAACGTTGCGTCCGCTTTCGGCTTATCTTCCGGAGCGTGAGGATCGCCAACCGAGCGGGGGCGAAGATGAGCGAGCCGAGAGCCGATCCGCAGCGCGCGTTCAGGGCCGGGCTCGGCGCAGCCGAGATCGAGCCGCTCGCGGCGCACCCGGGTCTCGCCGAGGCGCGCGCCGCTTGGGGGCTCGGGCCGAACGAGGCGTTGGTGCTCGCGATGCAGCGCCTGCCGGGGCTCCTCGAGCCCAAGGCCGCCTTCGAGACCGGGCGGGCGTTGCGGATCATCGCGCGGCTGTTGGACGCGGCCGGCGCGCCGGTGCGCGTCGGCGAGCAGTTCCGCGACAATCTCGTGGCCGCGGTGATCGCGCACGCGGCCCGCCGCGGGGCGCGGCCGTGGAACGCCGAGGACACGGTCGCGATGTTCGTCGAGCTCTACCGGCGCGGGCTCGAGGTGGACGCGGGCGACCCGGCACGAATCGAGGCGACCTTGCTGCGCTGGGCGCGCCAGGAGCTCCGACCCTTGCCGGGGGCGCGCGAGGTGCGCCAGCCCGAGCCGCGGCGGCTGCTCGAGCTCGCCGCCTGAGCGACCGGCGGGCCGGCCGACTCTCCGGGCGCGTCCGATGCGGACCCGACCTTCGGACGCCCTCAGAAGCGGGCGAGGGCTTCGCGCAAGCCCGTGCTGCCGGTGTTGGTGACGCTGCGCTCTTTCAAAATCGCCGCCGCCGTCACTTTTTGCCCGTAATAGCGCTCGTTCCAGTCGCTCTTGATCAGGATCGCGGTGCCCTCGACCGAGAGGCCGCCATAAAGCCCCTTGCCTCGGCTGAAGACGTAGAGGTCCTCGCCGAACTGGACGGTGGTGGCGGCCCCGACCCCGGCGCCGACCGGCCCGGCGGCGACGCTCGCATCGGTTCCGATCTTGAAATTCGAGCTCAAGATCTTGTCGAGGGCCCCTTGGTTCATGACGGTGATCACGACATCCGAGGCCTTGCCGCCGAACTGCAGGCCGATCGAGCCGCCGTAGAGGTCGAGGAAGACCGGATCGCTCCAGGCCCCGGTCCGGATGTCGCGGGCCAAGAGAACGCCCTGGCCGTATTCGGCGCCCAAAAAGAATCCGCCCTTCAACAGATCGGGCACGACGATCACGGCGTAAGCGTTCTGCACGTAGACCCGCATCCGTTGGAAGTTCGGGTCGGCCAGGAACTCTTCGACGACGATCCGCGCCCGGTCGACGAGCCGCTGCTGCTCGCCCTCGGCACGGGCCGGTGCCGTGGCCAGCACGCCGAGTGCCGCGGCCAGGAGCAGGCGACGTCGGGAGGGCGCGGGCATGGCGGCGGGTCCTTCCTGTCGTCCGACGCGGCGGGCAAGACCGCGCCGGCTGCACGCTCGGTCGAACGCCGAGCCTAGGCGATCGCCCGGGGCGGTCAAGCTGAGCCCCGCTGCGGATCGGTCTCGCGCGGGTCGGCGAAGCGACGAGGTCTGAGCCCGTTGTGGAACCAGGCGACGAAGCCCGCCATGTCGAACACCGGGAGGCCCGTCCGCTCGGCGATCGCCCGGGCATAGGGGCACATGTTGGTGCATTCGAGGAGGATCGCCCCGACCTCGGGGTGGAGCGCGAGGAGCCGCTCGGCGGCTTCGATCAGATCGGCCTCGGCCGCCACCGGGTCGAGTTCGGGCAGATCGCCCAGGATCACGCGGGTGAACTCGCGCCCGCCCTCGGTCCCCATGACCGGGGTGCCGTCGGGCACCGCGGCCGCGCGCAGATGCTCGCGCGTCAGGCTCTCGGCCGAGACGGTGAGGATTCCGACCTTGCGGCCGGGCGGGAGGAGCGCCTGGATCGCCCCGGCCTGGAGGAGCGAGGAGGTGGCGACCGGCACGCCGACCGCGGCTGCGAGCTCGCGCTGGAAGAGGGAAAGAAAGCCGCAATTCGTCGTGATCCCGTCGCAGCCCATCGCGACGAGCTCGCGGGCAGCCTCGACGAAGGCCGGCAAGAGCCCCTCGGCGCGCCGACGGACCACCCGGTCGGGCGAGGCACCGCGCACGACCCGGTAATGGACCGGGAAGGGCCAGGTGAGAGCGTTTCCCATGTCGCCCGGAATGCGCGGGAAGCGCGCCTCGAGCATGAGGATGCCGACCGCCGCGCCGTAAACCGCGCGGCCACCGCCGACCTTGGCCGAGCTCGACCCCATCGTTTCCTCGCCGTTACCGATCCGGTTCCGATTCGCGACCTGGGACTTCGCCTCGCCGGTCCCCAACTGCTCGGCGCAGCGATCGAAGGAGAGCAGCATGGCGACCAAGGTCTTGGTCCTCTATTACAGCAGCTACGGCCACGTCGAGACCATGGCATACGCGGTGGCGGAAGGTGCCGCCGCGGTCGAGGGCGTAGAGGTCACGGTCAAGCGGGTGCCGGAGACGGTGCCCGAAGAGATCGCCCGCCAGTTCCACTTCAAGCTCGACCAGAAGGCGCCGGTCGCGAGCCCGCAAGAGCTCGCCGAGTACGACGCGATCCTGGTCGGCTGCCCGACCCGCTACGGCGGCATGGCTTCGCAGATGCGGGCTTTTTGGGACCAGACCGGGAGCCTCTGGGCCAACGGGGCCCTGATCGGCAAGGTCGCCTCGATGTTCACCTCGAGCGCCACCCAGCACGGCGGCAACGAGACGACGATCGTCACCGCCCTGCCGCTCTTCCTCCACCACGGAATGGTCTACGTGGGTCTGCCCTACTCTTGCGCCGAGCAGATGACGCTCGACGAGATCGCGGGCGGCAGCCCCTACGGTGCGACGACCATCGCGGGCGGCCAGGGCCAGCGCCAGCCCTCCGAGAAGGAGCTCGCGATGGCCCGCTTCCAGGGCCGCCACGTGGCCGAGATCGCCAAGAAACTGAAAGCTTGACGTACCCGGGAGCCGGTGGCCGAACCGGCTCCCCTCGCCTCCCCGCCCAGGCTATGGCAAACTGCCGCACGCGGCGGTCACGGGCCCGCCGCGCGGGCGGGAACGCATGGTCGGGGCAGAGCTGGAGCCGACGCGGATCGGGATCGCCGGCACGGGTTTCGTCGCCCGCCATCTGGCCCTCGAGCTCGCCCATCGGCCCGACTGGCGCCTTTCCGCGGTGCTCACCCGCAGGCCGCGCGGCACGGTCGTGGGCTTTCCCGACGAGGTTCTGGTCGACTCGATCGATGCGTTGATCGAGCGCGCCGAGATCCTGGTCGAGTGTACGGGCGACGTGCTGCGCGGCACCGAGCTCGTCGAACGGGCGCTCGCCGCGGGCCGCCCGGTCGTCACCTACGCGGCCGAGCTGCACGTGACGACCGGCTCGGCCTTCGCGGGCTGTGGGCTTTTGACCGAGGCCGAGGGTGATCAGCCGGGCTCGCTCGCGGCCTTGGCGGAAGAGGCCCGGTCGATGGGCTTCGAGCCGCTCGTCTACGGCAACCTCAAGGGCTTCCTCGACCGCGACCCGAGCCCCGGTTCGATGCAGTACTGGGCCGAGCGGCAAGGTCTCTCCTTGCCGATGGTCACGGCCTTCACCGACGGCACCAAACTGCAGGTCGAGCAATGCCTCGTGGGCAACGGGCTCGGTGCCGACATCGCCTGCGAGGAGCTCTCGGGCCCGGCCGAAGACGACCTCGCCCGTGGCGCCCGCATCCTCGCCGAGACGGCCGAGCGATTGGGGCGGCCGATCACCGATTATCTCTTGGGCCGAGGATTCCCGCACGGAGTGTTCCTGGTCGCCCGGCACCGCCAGGAACAGCGGGCGGCCCTGCGTTACCTGAAGATGGGCGACGGGCCCTTCTACACGCTCCTGAAGCCGCAGGTTCTGGTCCATCTCGAGGCCTTCAAGACGCTCGAGCGGATCAATAGCGGCAAGGGTCCACTCCTCGACAACTCGCCCTGCCCGAGGCTTTCGGTCGCGGCCGTAGCGAAGCGCCGACTCGAGCCCGGAACGCGGATCGCCAACGGGATCGGGAGCTTCGATCTGCGCGGGATCTGCGTGCGGATCGCCGACCGGCCGGACCATCTGCCGATCGGCCTCTGCCGCGATCTCGTGATCCGCCGGCGGGTCGAGCGGGGCGAGGTGTTGCGCTTCGAGGACGTCGAGCTGCCGCCCTCGCGCGCGCTCGAGCTTTGGGGCGAAATTCGGGCGGGGGCGCTCGCCGCAGCAGGTCGGGAGGGGGTGCCGTGCAGGTGATCCCGACCGCGATCCCCGAGGTGAAGCTCGTCCGGCCCCGAAGCTTCGGCGACGCGCGCGGCTGGTTCTCGGAGATCTGGAACCGCGAGCGGTTCGCCCGGGCCGGGCTCGCCCTCGACTTCGTCCAGGACAATCTCGCCCACTCCGCCGCGGCGGGCACCTTGCGCGGGCTCCATTTCCAGCGCCCGCCCGCGGCCCAGAGCAAGCTCGTGCGGGTCCTGCGCGGGAAAATCTTCGACGTGGCGGTCGATCTGCGGCCGGGCTCGCCCACCTACCGGCGGCACGTGGCGGTCGAGCTTTCGGCCGAGGACGGGGCCTGGCTTCTGGTCCCGAAAGGCTTCGCCCACGGCTATTTGACGCTCGAGCCCGAGACCCTCGTGCTCTACAAGGTCGACGCATTCTACGAGCCGCGCCTCGATGCCGGGATCGCCTTCGACGATCCCGACCTCGCGATCCCCTGGCCCTTGCCGCCCGAGGGGCCGATCCTCTCGGCAAAGGACCGGGCCCTGCCGCGCCTCGCGGCCCTCGCCCCGCAACCCTTCGCCGGCTGGGGGGAGGTGTCGTGAGGCTCTTGGTCACCGGCGGCTGCGGCTTCATCGGCTCGGCCGTGGTCCGCCGAGTGCTGCGCACGACCGACTGGTCGGTCGTCGTCCTCGACAAGCTCACTTATGCGGCCGAGCCCAGGGCCCTCGAGGAGACCGCCGCCGATCCGCGCTACCGGCTCGTGGTGGGCGACGTGACCGATGCCGAACTCTTGGCGCGCCTCTTCGCCGAGTACCGGCCGAATGCCGTCCTCCACCTCGCCGCCGAAAGCCACGTCGACCGGTCGATCGACGGGCCCGAGGCGTTCCTTGCGACCAACGTGGTCGGCACCTTCCGCCTGCTCGAGGCGGCCCTCGCCTACTGGAAGAGGCTGCCCGAGCCCGAACGGTCGCGCTTCCGCTTCCATCACGTCTCGACCGACGAGGTGTTCGGCGCGCTCGGACCCGAGGACGCCCCGTTCCGCGAGACGAGCCCTTACGATCCGCGCTCACCCTATGCCGCGAGCAAAGCCGCCGCCGACCATTTCGTGCGTGCCTGGTGGCACACCTACGGATTGCCCGTGCTGATCTCCAACGCCTCGAACAATTACGGACCGCGGCAGTTCCCGGAGAAGCTGATCCCGCTCGCCCTCACGAAGGCGCTCGCGGGCGAGCCGATCCCGGTCTACGGGCGGGGCGAGCAGGTCCGCGATTGGCTCTTCGTCGACGACCACGCGGCAGCCCTCCTCGCGATCCTCGGCCGCGGCCGGGTCGGCCGGACCTACCTCGTGGGCGCGCGGGCCGAGCGGACCAACCTCGACCTCGTGCGCACGCTCTGCGCGATCCTCGACGAGCTCCTGCCCGACTCACCGCACCGGCCGCATGCGCGGTTGATCCGCTTCGTGGCCGACCGGCCGGGCCACGATCGCCGCTACGCGATCGATCCCGCGAGGCTCGAAGTCGAGCTCGGCTGGCGGCCGGCCCGCAGTCTCGAGGAGGGCCTGCGCGCCACCGTCGCCTGGTACCTCGCGCACCGCGATTGGCTCGCCGAGATGCGCGCGCGCTACGACGGGCGCCGGCTCGGCCTCGGCGGGGCAGCGACCGCCGGAGCCGAGGCCGCAGCGGCCGGGACCGGGAGAACCGAGCCCGAGGGGACCGAGCGATGAGCCTGCGCTGGAAGGGGATCCTGTTGGCCGGTGGCAGCGGCACGCGGCTCTATCCGGTGACCAGGGCCGTGTGCAAGCAGCTCCTGCCGGTCTACGACAAGCCGCTCGTCTATTATCCCTTGAGCACGCTCATGCTCGCCGGGATCC
>Ga0308415_1001445_pt1 | contig 10154 bp, 8 predicted proteins | sample HotsprSampleOS55_FD_203465 | JGI IMG/M metagenome (GOLD analysis project Ga0308415, IMG submission 203465) | Hot spring phototrophic mat microbial communities from Octopus Spring, Yellowstone National Park, Wyoming, United States - 20090730_OS55 ... | reverse complement strand
CACCTCCCACAAAAATAGCCAACACCACAAGCAAAAACACCGCAGTCAGCAGGGTCATCACGGCGACCTTTCGTCCTTCCCGGGCAGGGCGGTAAACCCAGCCCACCGCTAAACACCCCGCCAACCAGGCGAACATAGCCAGGGTCGTCACAATGAGAGGATCCGTAAGGGGAACCGGGTCCCGCTGCAACCGCAAATTCCATAAATTGAGCACAAAGCCGGAAAGAATCCCCACTCCCAGAAGCAACAGAGCTAGGGCCACCGACCGAGAGTTCGTTCGGTGCAGCCACTCCAGGCTGGGCAGGGGCCAACGGGAAAACCCGCCTTTTCTCGATCTTAATCGCCGGACTTGGAGCAAGTACATCAGTCCGGTGGCAAAGGAAACCAGAACGGCCACAGTCGCAAGCAGGAGCGACAGGCCATGGATCCAAGCCCAAATCTGCGGCCCCCACTGCCGAGGAAACGATCGCACGTCCCCGAAGACCCATGCAGCCGCTATCAATAAAAGGACCATCGGCAGAAGGATCCACCCGAACGCCACCCGGGGATAGTGGTAGCCTAGGTAAAGGTAAACCCCCGCCAAGGCCCATGCCCCCACCAAGAGCCAATCCTGAGTACTGGAAAGGGGAAGGGAGGCCGCGTCGGCCGCTCGATGCACAAGATAAACCGTCTGAAAGGCCACCGCTGCCGTGGCCCACGCCAACGGACCACCCAAAGCCAAACCTTGCCGAAAATGCCCACGCGAAAGCTCTAGACCCCAAGCAAGTCCATAGCCCCCCACAAAACAGGCAATTTCCGCCGAGCGAGACCAACTGCCAATGCTTGAGCACCACTCCCCCACCATCACGCCGGTCCTCATTCATTCCCTACTAGTCAAATCTGTTTTCCCGCCTCCCGACCCTGGCCGGATTAGCCAACGTTATCGAAATTCATACCATTAGCTTACCCCATCGAAATTCATAAGCCCTCCTTCTTCTATGAAATTCCCCGGGTCCAAGTTGCGGTTATTGCCCACGAAGAATTTTCTTCCGTCTTTAAACTTCGTTCTTTAGCCGGAGCCCCCGCCAAAATGGCCAAATCTCCGTTGAGCTCATCCCCAACGTCGGATGGCGACCCAACAACCAAATGTCCCCCACAAGAATATTTACTTTGGAAATAATATTTGGAATGTTTAACAATCCCCTAAAGCTCACCCTTCTCACCCGCCATTCTACCCTGATTTCCAACCCGGTCGCGACGAGGCACCGGACAATCTTGCAACTCCCCAAGGAACATCCGAGCTATTCCGACTTGTTACCCTCCGGATGGGGAAAAACATCCTCCCCATTTGGTCCAGCTCCCAAGGGCCCAACTTGGGGTTGCTCAGGAGTGCCCTCCTTTAGGACAATGCCTGCCACTTTAGGACTTCCCTAGCCACCCTTACATCAGAACTCCCTTTGTTAGAGTCAGAACTCCCATAACTAGAGGAGTTCCTTACAGGAGTTCCTTAACCAGCCTTGAATTCCGAGGAAAGGGGAGGGCAGTACCAGTTCTTGCATTTTTAGGGGAGAAGGCAGTCTCAGCTTAAGCGAACCACCAACCCGGCGTTTTGCCCCGGGCGTCGGCTCCCCTGCCGACGATTAACCATCCAAATGGCTGGGCCTGTTTCCCATTTTTTAGGGAACGGATTCCCCCCTTTTGCATTTTGACGCAGGAGGCGTTTGCCGATGCTCTTCGGCCCTTCGAAGGTTAAGTTTTCCACGGCCGTTCTAGCAGCTCTTTTTGGTTTGGGAATAATCAGTTTGGGCCTCTCCCGCCCCGCGGGTGGTGCCGAGGTAGAGATCTGGGCATTTTCTGCCTCCTGGTGTGGGGCTTGCCGGCAGATGGAACCGACACTTGCCCAGCTGGAGAGCGAAGGCATGCCCCTCCGGCGGATCGACGTCCAGCGTCAGCCGGAGGTCGTCCGGCAGTTTGGGATTCAGGCTCTGCCAACATTTTTGGCGATGAAATCCGGCCGGCCCGTCGGTCGCATCGTGGGGGCCACCAACCGGGAGAATATCCGCCGCCTCTACGAGTGTGCTTCCAAGGACACCCCTTTCCGGGAAAATGCTTCCCCACCAAATCGGGAAACATCTTCCCGCCAAATTCCGAGTGGCGGCCTTGAAGGTTGGCATGCCGGGCAATCCACGAGCACCGTACCCGTCCTCCCGACCACCGGGACTCTTCCCCTGCCCGGCACGGATACCGGCCCCGCCTCACGAGCCCACCCATCCTCGACGGCATTACCCGCCGGCAGCATTTCGACCTCAGCAGCTATAAACCCGCCTCCGGAAGGGATGGTTTGGGCCTATGCCCGAACAGCTGCCGAGCTCCTTTTGGCTACGGCCAGACTGCGGATCCGCGATTCCCGGGGTCAATCCTGCGGTTCGGGAACCATTGTCGATGCCCGGGCCGGAGAGGCCCTCATTCTTACTTGCGGCCATATCTTCCGCGACAGCAAGGGTCAAGGGGCGATCGAGGTGGACCTTTTTGGCCCTCAGCCGGCGGAGAAACTTCCCGGCCGACTCCTCGCTTACGATTTGCAACGGGATTTGGGCCTGCTGGTCATTCGCCCTCCTGGGCCCGTCGTGGTGGCCCGGATTGCTCCGCAAGGTACCCGGCTGGCACCGGGCTTGGCTGTAATCTCCGTCGGCTGCGATCACGGCAGCCGGCCTACCGCCCGCTTTAGCCGGATTACAGCAGTGGACAAATATGTAGGACCAGCCAACGTGGTGATCTCCGGAATGCCCGTCGAAGGCCGAAGCGGAGGCGGCCTCTTCACTGAGGAAGGATTTCTCATCGGGGTGTGCAACGCTGCCGATCCCAAAGACGGGGAAGGTTTGTTTGCGGCTCTGCCAGCTATTCATGAATTACTCGTTCAGAAAAACTTGGCCTTTGTATACAAAGATCCACCTCCGGCTGCCATCCACGCTTCCCAAGTGCAACTGGCGGGGCAACCTTCGAGCACAGATTTAACCCCCGCCCATGCCCCTGCCAGCCCACCTCCAGCGAAGGCCGAGCTTTCCCAGGATCGAGAAGCATCCTTCAGCTCCACTGGCGGCACACCCATCGGGCCAATTGCCTCGGCCGGGTGGGAGCTACCTTCCCAAAGTCCTTCCGCTTCGCAAGCTCCGCAAGCGGAAGACACCGAGCTTTCCCCAGCCGAAGAAGCCCTTCTGGCTACTTTGGCTCGCCGGATCCACGAGGGAGCCGAACTCCTTTGGGTGGTCAAGCCCCGCCAGGCCACCTCAGCTCAGGGAGAAGTGGTCAGTTTCGATCGGCTTTCGCCGGCTTTTCTGGCCCGATTGGCCGAGCTTACTCGCTCCCTACCCCGTCGGACAAGTTTCGCTACCGCCGGCGATCCCCCCGAAGCCTCCTCCGCCGCTCTTCCCTCACCGCCGCCTCCGCAAGGTCGCGTCCTCCTTGAATTCCGCAGTTCTCCCCGATCCGGCCAAACCGACCGCCCCTTGGGCAATCCCGCCGCAAGCGGATGGGGACCTGGGCGAAATCCGGCCGCACAACCTTAACTCCGAGGAATTTCGAATCCCTCCTCTCAAAGATCGGCAAAACCCCAATCCTTGCCCCCTCTACAGGACAGAAAATCACTTGTCTCTGTGTGTTTATATAGATATGTACACTATCCCGACCCACGTGGCAAACAATCCCAAAACTTGATTCGTTCCTTTTTGTATCTACATTCGAACCCATCAAACTTGGATCTTTGTTCCCGATTCTTTCTTCCCGGCTGCTTACAGGTTTGCGATTTCCCGGGATGTCGGTTAGCTCCTCCGGATATCCTCTCCGCCTAAGGGAGTTCCTCCCGCGGCCGATTTAGCCGGCTCGACACCAGAGGCCATCCTTTCCGGGTAAAGAAGCTCCCCAAAGGTCGGTTAGCATCCACCCTCCATCGGTGTTAACCCAAAAGTTGTCCAACCTAATCCGGTTCTACTTGCAACTGATCCAAGTTTGCCGATAGACTCTTTCCGGTGGATGTGTTCCTTTGTACATGTTCGCCGATGTCTGAGGGAGACTCGATACCCATCGGGCTGCAGACCACCAAACCAAACAACCTCGTGCCTTAGTATTGGATCGGGCTCCCAAAACAGAGGGGGTTTGCCGCCGAACCGAGCTTGAGCTTACGTGTGCACTTCTTGGGGGCAGGATTCCGCCCTCACCAGGTTCCCTCCCCAACCCCATGGAGCATTCCCCGAAAGTGTTTTGGGGTATTTACACCATGAAGGGAGGAATATCCGAGCTAAAACCCCTCCTGCCCCGGTCATTTGCTGTCGTTAGGAAACTTGAGACCTATCAACCATGATCCCGGTGGAAAAGCTTGCCGAAATTCGTGCCCTCTTGGCCGAGGGCAAACTCAGCCAGCGGGCCATTGCCCGCAAAGTCGGCGTCAGTCGTGGCACAGTAGCAGCAATTGCCGGCCGAAAACGGCCTTGTTACGACCGGAAATTGGCCGAGGATACCTCCACAGGCCCCCGGCGACGTGGCCGATGCCCCGTTTGCCGGAGCATTGTCGTCCTTCCCTGTTTGGCCTGCTTGGTGCGGCACCTTTTGGCCGCGGGAGCCCTCCGGCCGCTGCCCACCACCCCGGACGAACCCCTGCGGCTCGAGCTTCGCCCGCCCGAGTGGCGACGTTATCTCCAAGTCCGCCTAAGGAGGGAAACCCGCCATGAGATCTAGCCACTCCTTTATTCCCAGGGCCACCTTCGGGAGGATTGCCCTCGCTATGGGCTGGGGTATTTCCAGGGCAATACACTTGGCAAGAGGTCAGGCATCTTCCGATTTTCCGGGCCGGCGGCCAAAGCTTCTTTCCCTGGCCGACGCTCCCCGCTTGGTTCGCGACGCCGATCTTTTGCTCTTTCGGCGTAGCGGCCTGGTGGCCCGAATCGGACGCGGCAGGCACTCCCATGCCGCTATGGCCGCCTGGTGGGGAGATCAAATCTTTCTGCTCGAAGTTACCCCCAGGTTTGGCGGTCGGGCCGTTACCCTCGAAAGCCAAGTCCGCCGTTATCCCGGTCGAATCGACCTCTTTTGGGCCGATCCCCACGGAAAATTCCCCCATTTCGATCGGGCAGGAGCTGTCCGCCTCATGAAACAACTTGCCGGCACCCCCTACGGCTACCGCGTTCTTTGCCGGTTGGTGTTGAGGAGACTTCCTCTCTTACGACTCTTTCTTCCTCCGGAAACGGAGGACGACCGGCCTTCGGATCCCCCGGCCATTTGCAGTCAGGCCGTCGCTTGGGCTACCCGGGTCGGCGGAGCTGTCGATCCCGTCCCTCTCCTGGCGGATCGCCTGACGGAACCGGCCGACCTGGCCCGAAGCATCTTTTACCAGTATATCGGTACTTTTGTTCCCTAGGAAACCATGTATAGGTCCTTCTGTGCAAATATGGTAGGTGCCAGCAGCTTCCCGAATCGTCAAAGCCTCGCAACAACTCCACCCTAACGGGGCAGGGACCGCGGTGGTTCCTCCGGAGGCAATCCCGGGATCGCCGGTTTGGTTGGGGAAGGGGGACTGAGGCGGGTAACAGTCGGCCCAAAGCCAAAGGCGTGGCGGCGGCCTCCCCCCTTCCCGCCACCGGCTGTCCCTTGCAAAAACGGCCACTTTCCCCATCCCGTGCAGGGGAGAGGTTGCCCCTCCGGATTACCTTCGGCTGCTGGCTCCTCAATTTAGGCGGAAAGAAGGGCAGACTCTTATGGTAACTTCCGTCGCAGTATATCGAAACTTTCTCTTTTTGTCCGCGCTGCTACTGGCGATTTCCCCGGCTTTTGCGGCCGAAGGATCCCATCCCGCCCAGTGGCCCTTGCCCACACCAGCAACTCCCCCCTGGCACAAGCTCGATCCCCCTTGCCCGTCCGATGGCCCCACTGGCATCGGGCTCACAGTGGACGCATGGACATTGCCTTCCGCTAAACGGTTTTTCCCTATCGGCATGGGGATTTCTCGCACCTCGGCCGACTGCCCCGGCAGCTCCTGTCCCTTGGGGGGAACTTCCAATCTTGGGGGAAGCCGCAGCTTGCCTTCGGGCTCTGCAAGCCCCCATCCGGCAATAGCCCGACTGGTGGTCGTTTCCGGGGCCACTCGTTCCTACGGCACCGGCACCCTCATCGCCTCCGACTCCACCCACTCCTGGGTTCTTACTTGTGCCCATCTTTTTTCCTCTCGGCCGGAGAGCATCACCGTCCGCTTTCCCGATGGCCGCCAATTCCCCGCCCAACTGGTGGGTCTGGATCGCACCTGGGATTTGGCCTTAGTGCAAATTCCCGCAGTCAATCTTCCTCCCGTCCCCTTGGCCAACAACCCGCCCCAAGTAGGCCAGTGGCTCACTGCTTGCGGATATGGTCCCGAGGGACTGTACCGTTGTTCCCGTGGGCCACTTCGTGGATATGTCGCCGTCCACTCCGGCGGCACCTTCGAAACCCTCAACATTGCCACTTCTGTCCGCCAAGGCGACTCCGGCGGACCGGTCTTCGACGCCTCCGGGGCTCTTGTCGGGGTGATTTGGGGTTCGGATGGCCAAACGGTGGTGGCCACCTTTTGCGGCAGGATCCGCCAGTTTCTTCGCAAGTTTCTTCCCTCTTGGCAGAGTTCCCCGCCCACCTCCCCGATCCCGGAACCTGCCCCCGATCCCCTGCCGCAAGCACCCGCTCCGCCACCGCAGCCTTCTTCACCGGTCACCCGCTTGGAAGAACTCGAACGGCGGATTGGCCTCCTGGAGCAGGAGCTCGGGTTGGCCCGGCCCGCAGGAAGTTCTCCCCCTCAGAAATTAAGCGACCGCCTCTGCCAGCTCGAGGCCCTCGCCCAGCAGCTCCCAACACTTCGCCAAAAGGTCGCCGATGCCGAACGGCTTCTCGGGCCCGAAAACCTCAAAGCTGTCGTCCGCGATGTCGCCCTGGCTATCCTGGCAGAAAATGCCCCCCAGATCCTCCCCCAGCTCCTCCTCCGCCTGGCAGAAGCTTTAGGCTGGAGCACACCCCCCTCGATTGCCCTGGTGCTTGCCGCCCGGCTTTTGGGAAGAATCCTCGCCTACAGGGCACGCCACAAGCAGGCCGCACTCCGTCGCCGGGCATCTCCCCCACCAAAACCTCCCGCTCACCCCAACAACCCAACTCCTTCGGGCAGTCCCTAAACCGCCCCAAAAATGTCCCCATACCTCCGCAGCCCCAACATCTTCCCTAGGAGAAAACCCAATGGCTTCCTTCGAATGGCTTACCCTCGGCAGTGTCCTTGTGACGGTCATCCTGGCCATTGCCCCGTGGGCCGGAATGGTCCACGCTCGCCTGGCCGTCCTCACCGCCCAGGTGGCATCCCTCGAGGCCAAGTTGGAAAAACTCCTTCGGGCCTATGAGGAAGGTCTCCCCCGGGCCGCCGTCTGGGAGGCCCGATTAGCCTCTGTCGAACGCCAGCTGGCCGAACTCACCCACCGCTTGCCCACCTAATACCCCTGGGCAACCGCCCGGGCACTGCCTGTGCCCTCTCAGGGGCAAGTCTTCCGGCCCAACTTTCCAGCGAACCCCTTTACCCCCTAAGCAAACCAATAGGAGAACCCGATGTTGATCCGCGACCGCATCCGAGAACTTCGCCGAATACCCGCCCGCCTCCTCCGACCCAATCCCCGCAATTGGCGCGAGCATCCTCAGCAGCAACGGGACATCCTCCGCGGGCTCCTTGCCGAAATCGGCTATGCCGACGCCTTAATCGCCCGGGAACTCCCCGATGGAACCTTCGAGCTCATCGATGGCCACCTCCGTGCCGAGCTCACCCCCGACTCCCTCGTCCCCGTCCTCCTGGTGGATCTTAGCGACGAGGAAGCGGCCAAACTCCTGGCCCTTTTGGATCCCCTAGCCGGCCTGGCTCAGACCAATCGCCACTTATTGGCGGAGCTTGCCCAAACCGTCGAGACCGAAAACGAGGCCATTCGCCGCTTCCTGGACTCCCTCCTCGACTCCCCCGAAGAGGAACCTTCCCAGCAAAAGCCCCCACCGGAAATCCCCCTCAACGAAACCTACCAAGTGGTTGTCGATTGTCGCGACGAAGCCGAGCAAGCCGCTCTCTTCCAGCGGCTTACCGCCGAAGGTTACTCTTGCCGCCTAGTAACGCTCTAAATGCCCAACCGACCAACTTTCCTTTGCCTAAAGGTTATCCCCACGCCATGCCCCCAGAAAACCCCATGACACACCCAAACGATCCCGCTTTCCTTGCTCCCCAAGACCACATCCCCCATTTGCCCCAGGCCGATGCTGAAGGCGGCAGTCTGCCGGCCCTCCCGGCCGAAGGACTCCCCTCCCCCGCTCCCACACGCCCTCCGGGCAAACCCGGCCGTTTGCCTCCTTTCCGCACTGCCGATTACCTCGAGGCTCGCCAAATCGAGCTCACCCTTTCTCTGTCCATCCGTCCATCATTTCGGGTGGCTCAGGTGGCCGGCATGTTCGATCTCAATCCCGTCCAACACACCACCAGGCAGATCCGCGTGACCTTCGGGCCGCTGCAGCCCGGCTGGCAACTCGGCCTCATTGTCGGTCCTTCTGGCAGCGGAAAGAGCACCTTGGCAAAGGCCCTCTTTGGAGACGCTCTTTACCAGGGTCACCCTTGGCCCCACGACCTGCCGATCATCGAGGCCCTCGGTCCCGGCCCCCTCAAACACATTACCCGGGTTCTGACTGCCGTGGGACTCAGTTCTCCGCCCACCTGGCTTCGCCCCTATGCCGTTTTGTCCACCGGGGAAAAGTTCCGTGCCGATTTAGCTTACGCCTTGCTCCAGGCAACTGCTCCTTCCGCTTCCGCCAGGGAAGGTTCCCGCTTTCCCCCCGACAGCACCCCACCCCATCTCCCGTGCCCCCCTTGCCCAGAACCACCCCTTGTGGTCTTCGACGAATTTACTAGCGTGGTCGATCGCACCGTGGCCCAGGCCGTGGCCGCTGCCTTGGCCCGCGCTACTCGCCAACGAATCCTCCCTTGTCGCTTCGTGGCTGTAACCTGCCACTACGATGTCCTTTCCTGGCTCGCACCCGATTGGGTCCTGGATATGGCCACCGGCTGCTTCCATCAGCACCAATCACAAAGGCCCCCAATTACCCTGGAGCTTTTTCGTGCAAAACCATCGGCTTGGGCCCTCTTTGCGCCGCATCACTATCTAAGCGGCAGCCTTAGCCCCGCCGCCCAATGTTTTCTTGCCGCTTGGCAGGGGCGGCCCGTCTGTTTTTGTGCTGTCTTGCCCCAACCCGGACGACCCGCATGGAGGAGAATCTCCCGACTGGTTACCCTCCCCGACTATCAAGGTCTTGGAATCGGCTCGGCCGTACTTTGTGCTGTCGCCGATTGGCTCCGCAACCAACGACTTCGCACCAGCATCACCACTTCCCACCCAGCCATGATCGCCTATCTGCGACGATCGCCCCATTGGCGGATTACCCGCATCGCCACCGTGGGCAGGAATTTCGGCCGCCCTGCTGCCACTTCGACCGGCCGGCGCGTCGTTTCCGCCGAATACTGGCCTCTGACCCCTTCGTAATTCCCTCGGCTCACTTACCAGCGACTCCACCCTATGGCTTCCCGTGGTAGACCGCCCATCCTCGATCCCGTCAAACGCCGCGAGATCTTGGCGATCCTTTCAGTCGGCTGCAGCCGCGCCACCGCCGCCGACTACGTCGGTTGTTCCGTTAGCACCATCCAAAAGACCGCCGAACGCGATCCCGCCTTCGCCGAGGAGCTCCGCAGGGCAGAGTCACGCGCCGAAATCGCCCTCCTCCAGGCCATCCAACGCGCCGCAAAAAAAGAACAATACTGGCGGGCTGCCGCCTGGGCACTCGAACGCACCAAGCCCGAACTCTTCGCACCTCGCCGGCCCCACGCCATCACACAACGCCAATTGGAAAAGTTCCTCCAAGCACTCGTCGACCTCCTCGTCGACTCCCTCCCCGAGCGATCCCGCAAGCAGTTCTTAAAACGCTTGGAGCGTCTGCTGGTTTCCCTCGGCTTGCCACCAAAGTTCCCCCCCACGATGGAACGATCGGCAAAAAAGCAATCCCCAAGCGATCCGCCCCGATAGTGCCCTGAGAGGGATCCGAGACACTTCTCCGGCCAATCGGCCCATAGACCAGCCTTGCATCCGCGGTAAGGACCC
>Ga0308415_1001442_pt1 | contig 10160 bp, 9 predicted proteins | sample HotsprSampleOS55_FD_203465 | JGI IMG/M metagenome (GOLD analysis project Ga0308415, IMG submission 203465) | Hot spring phototrophic mat microbial communities from Octopus Spring, Yellowstone National Park, Wyoming, United States - 20090730_OS55 ... | reverse complement strand
GACTTCCTCGCGGTGCGGCATCTTCTGCAAAACACCCTCCTCATGAAGTATGGCCAGACGTCTGGCATTCTGGCCATTGAGTCGCCTTATGGCCTTTGCTGCGGGAGTTCCGTAGTTTTCGATCAGCGGTTCTGCAATCGCCCCGTGCTTTACGAGGGCTTCCCCCGCCTCGTCCCCAAACTTCATGAAGATCGCCAAGGCCCTGGGTCGCTGGACGATCCAAACGGCGTTATCACCGTAGCGTGCTAAGATTTTCAGAATTGCCTGTTCTCCCTCCGTGCCGGCTTCTCTCATGAGACGTACCAGCACTTGAGGAGGAACTTTTTTACAAGCTGCAGCCACCAGGTCGTCCCCATGCCGGGCAGCAATCTTCAGCAGATCGTCGGCCAGGGCCTCCGCCATCTCGCGGGTCATCCCCGCCGGGGCTCGCCTCACGAGGGCTTCGGTGATTTCTCGCAGGGCCCGGCTGCGAATTTGGGCTGTGGCCTGCTCAAACATACAAACAGTGCCTATCACAAGCACGGCCACGACGTCTCGAACGAGCCGACCTGTATTCATACGAACACCCCTTCCCGGCACGACCAAGGCCATTGCCCCGGAATCTCCGCCTGCCCCCAAATCACCCTTGCTGCCTCAGATAGTGATAAACCATTAGTCGCCGAGCCTTCACCCGGTACTGGTGGTAGCGGTGCAATTCCTGCCGGAGACCACGCCCCCTCCTAGTGCCGTCCGAATCTTGGCCCTCAGCGATTTCGAGGTAGAGCTTATCCAGTTGCTGATGGCATACCTCTGTGATGTACGGGCGAATCCCACTCAACCGCTCGACAAGGGCGTCCACGATGAAACCAGCCACCAAGCCCACGCCAAGGGTGACGGGCCAACTTGCCGCCCCCGCACTAAGTACTCCAGTGGACACAAGTATTCTGGTGCCAATAATGGCGGCAAGCTCCCCTAGAACTAGCGACATGACATCACCCGCGATCGCCTTGGGCAGAGCATGTGTCACTGTAGTCGGGATCGTACCAACCCACTGGTTCACAATTTTTTCTGGATCGAATGCTCCCTCGATGCCAGCTCGGGCGGGATCGGGCATGTCCGCCCTAAGCTCGACGAGCAATTGGGAATCCAAATTGTTCAACGTGGTGACATAACTCCCCAAAATCTGCAGAACGGCTTGCTCGATATCCTGTCGGCCGATTACTTCCTGCTCGAAAGCAGCGAGCACCCGCTGCTTGAAGGCCGTTTCACCTTGCGTAATATAGGTCCATTTCGCGCCGAGGCTGAGAACTCGGTCCACAAAGTTGGGGACACGCCTATGAGCCTCCTCAAATACCTCTCGAAGAAGGTCCAGATGCCGGTCGATTTCTTCCTCTGCCTGTACTTCGGTTCGCCGAACCGCCTCTTCCACGCGGGGCGGTAACTCCGGCATGAACATAAACTGAATCTCCGTCCACAAGGACGGTTTTAGAAATATGATGGTGATAACGCCTCCAGCTACCACCGCCACACCCAAAGCAGCGACAACCACCGCTCGCGTGATTCCCTGATGCCGGAACCGCATCACCGTGGTATCTCCCACTTTGGACCTTGACAAGCGTAACCCACACTTTGAGGATTTTGCCCCAGAATTTCGAGCCTCCTGACGCCGGATTCGGCACCTATCCCGTTGCTCAATCCCCTATTTTAACTACGGCGAAAAGCTACCGGAAATAACAAGCAACGGCATGAACAGTTCCTTGTTATTAACGCTCTGGCGGCTGTGAACCTGCCGGGGTGAGGTCTTTGGGGCCAAGTAGGCTGAAATGGCCGAGAAAAACGAAAGGTCAGCTTCGCCTTGTTAACTTTATCCCCGGTCAGGCTGGCGAGCCGGTGGAGAAGAAGCCTCCCGCCAATTCCACGAAAACTGCCCGGGAATCATCTGTAGCTGGAGAGATCTTCAAATGGAGAAACCGGGAAACGAGGAAGGAAGTTCCCCCTGGCTTTTCGGGGCCTCCAATCATCGAGCGTTTCGGTACCTTCTAGCCTCGGAAAAACCCCGTAACTGGTTGGCATACCATATGCCGGATAAATCGGAACGATGGACGGGCAAGAAATCCTGAGGCCCCACTAAGGGATAGGCAAGTCACGATGAGGCAGTTACTAAAGGAATCATTTAAAGAGCACCAAAGTAGTCACCCTCCCCGGACCGTTATCTACGGTCCCCCCCATGTGGCATAGTGGACAGGGGCGGGATCGAACCGCCGACACCTGGATTTTCAGTCCAGTGCTCTACCAACTGAGCTACCTGTCCTTCGCGGCCGGAAGCATCTCCGACCCTGGGCTCAGATCTTCTTCCCCGTAGTTTCCAGAAAAAGATTATAAACCCGCTTTTGCACCCCTGCCAAGAGGGAGAGGAGAACCGAATTCCCGCTTCCCAGAACCGACATACCGCCAAACTTGCTTCCCGGGAAAGCAACTTCCGGAAGGGTCTTCGGTTGTGCAATTTAACCGGCGTGGGAGCATCTTCAACATACGGCGACGACGGAACTTTGAAGACCGGCCCATTGTAATCTACAACGCCAGCAAACCCCAAATGCCGCTGATGAAGCCAACTTTTAGGTCCCAAAAATTCGAAAAATTTACGAATATAATCATGAACCGACATCGGCCGCCATATCTGGAATCCGCAACCCCAAACGAATTCCGCAATCTCAAACAGGTAGGGTTAGGCCAAGGTCCCAAATCCTTGATTGGATTTTCCGGGGCATTATCGAGGGGACACCAACCCGGGGGCGAAGATCCCCTTTTTTGGGTATATCGTTTCGCCCGATGCAGCTGCCGACCTTTCTCACCTCCGCTCCACGCCACCTTGGTAGCCTACGACCTCGAGGGGGCATCTTTACCTCAACTCCAATCGGGGGCTCCCCTAGAGCGAGTCTTGCGTTCTCCTTCCGCTGCACCAGCCCAGGTCGTTTCAGCCGGTTTTATCCCATGCACTCACCTCACTAGAACCCCCGCCCGAAACAGCTTTCCGTCACCCTCGTTCACGGTTTATTGATTAGTTCGAGGCCAACGCAGCTTTGGTAAACATCTTCCGAGACAAAGCGAAAGGAGGAGGAATCCCCCTCAGGCCTGGATCGGAATAGTGCCAACTTTCGGAGGATCACTTTTTGGGCAACCGGTGGAGTCAAATACCAGGAAGGACAAAGCTGATGAACCCAAACCGCGGAAAGTCCCGCCCGAAACCGGACCGGGAATCTACCTCGAGAAATTTTTGCCGCCGGTTGGCCACAACTCACAAACCTCTTTCGTAACTGACTATCAAATCTTTTTCATAAAACTTGAGTGAGGCCCGGTTTTGCGATCGGATACTGCCCATGTTCATCGGGCATAACCGGAGGCGGATCGTCCAGGGAACTGAGGTTGTCGAGGCCCGGAGCTAGCTCGAGTGAGGATGCCATAGCCTCTTCCCAAGTGATGAACTTTCCCGACTCGGCAGCCATCCGTCCCAAGATACCCACCATGCAGGCAAAGGCAGACCGTTCGGTCTCGTTATGGGGAAGATCTTGCCGAATGGCCTCGAAAAGCAGCTCCATTTCCCGTTGATAAGGGTTAGACGGAGGCCCCTCATACCGCCACAGTAAAGCATCCCCCCCGAGCTGATGGCCGCGATAAATCCGCGGGTCTGCGATCCCTTCGCCAAGAACGGCTGTCCCCTCGCTACCGTGGATGACACACCCCCAGAATCCCCATGTGGCCGCCTGATGCCGGCCCTGAGCGAATAGCCGCGTTCCGTCAGGAAAATGATATTCCACGGCATAGTGGTCAAATAATTGATCGGGGACATCCCGAACCTGTCGCCCTCCTTGCCCTTGTGCGGACACCGGCCACTGACCTTTTACCCAGCAGGCGACATCCAGATTGTGAATGAGCCAGTCCAGCAAGAAACTTCCGTTCAACCAAGTGAAGCAGGAATAGTTGCGGATTTGGTGGGCTAGTTCGCTCATGCCTGGGGATTTTGGGGTAAATCCCACCGGCCCGTGCATCCGATATGCCCAGCAGGTAATCACTTTCCCGATCGCCCCGTCGTGAATCCTTTTCACTGTTTCTTCTAAGGCCTGATGGTGCCGACTCATCAGTCCACCGGCAATTTTCAAGTTCTTCTTCGAGGCCTCCTCCCCTGCTTTTAGAAGGCGACGAACTCCAGGAGCATCCACTGCGAAGGATTTCTCCATAAACACGTGGAGCCCGCGATTAACCGCACACTCCAAATGAAGGGGCCGGAACGCAGGCGGCGTGGCCAACAGAACCACGTCTCCAGGCCGGAGTACCTCCATCGCCTTGAGGTAGCCATCAAACCCTACAAATCGCCGTTCGGGTGGAACATCCACCTTCTCCCCAAACTGTTTTGAGAGTTGGCCAAGACTCGACTCCAATCGGCTAGCAAACACATCCGCCATGGCCACAAGTCGGGTAGGCCCCGGAGTGCTCAACGCATTGGCGGCTGCCCCAGTTCCCCGGCCACCACAGCCCACCAAGGCGACTTGAATTGTGTGATCCTCCGCGGCGTGCACCATTCGGGGAAGTTGAAGTGCGGCCAAACCCCCAACTCCTGCAGCAGCCACGCCTAAGAAACTTCTCCGTGATCCTTTCCGACAGGAAACCCCAACCAAAGGGTTTGAGAGCTGCTGGTTAAGTGCCGAAGACCTCGGAATCCGATTTTGCATCTTGGTTTCTCCTTACTTTTGATTTCTCCTAACTTTCAAGTTGCCAGCAACCTCGATGGATACATCAGGTGAGGCGGAACGCCAATCTCCTGGCGGCCTCTAACACCCGGCATTTGCACGGGGAGGATTAGGGCACCAAAACCAATGATGTGCCGCCCGAACGTATGCCGCCGCCCAACCTTTCCCAAGTGCCGCCTGAAAACACTAAGCAAACTTGGTTAAACTCCGGTTTCGTTTGCCCCTCCGGAACTTAAAGTTTTTATGTTGAGCCTTCAACGAACTCAACTGCCACCTACCCGGAGACGAAACTAGGGTAGGTCCGGGAACGCGGAATGTCCACCGTCGAGGGCAAAAAGGGCAAAAATATTCCTTGTCTGTTGGCCTTCTGGGAACCTCCAACGCTTCCCAACAAACTTCGGAAAAGCCCCCTGTTTCCTCCATTTCCACCAACCTGGATTTCATGCTGGAGTTGGAACTATCGCTTTCCGGTACCTTTGCCTTAGCAGATTGGGTGGGGGAACGGCCATTCCGGATCTGCAGCTTCGAGGGAGAGACCTTCCTCGCGGCAGACCCGGGGATTGAGCCTTTTTGGCCCTTGTTAGCGTGAATCAGAAAGCCATCCACCCAAGGTGACACCGGACCACCCACACTACGGAATGGCCAACCCGACGAAAATTTCATTTCCAGAACTCCATGGGGGAATGGGGCCGGATCCGGTCGGAAGGGAGAGGCTATCGTTGGTTTTGAGTGCATCGACTGATGAGAATTCGGAATCCGACTTCGTGGACGCCGGAGGGATCACCCCCGCCCAAGTAGTAACTGGCGAGGTATAGTTCCCAGGCGACAAAACAGCGAGGTTGGCCCCCCTGCCCTCACCCATAGCAAAGTCCCCCGAGAGATACCGAGGAGGCCTTCTGATCAGTGCGGGCCTTGGGAAAAAGAGAGGCTCAGGGGCCGGGTTGCCACACTCAGAAACGACAGCTAAAATGCACCCTTCAAAGTTATGCTCCCCTTTCCGCCCTGCGTCGGTGGTCGTGTTCGGATATTTCGAGGCTTTCGCGGATGGTGGTTTTGAAAACATAAGGGGAGCATAAATCCCCTTTCAGGAGGGTTTTTCGTAAAAACGTGGGAAAACTTAGGGACTATCCGTGCGGGGAGTGACAGTCTTCCCGCAAGGTAGCGACAAGGAGTGTTGAGCCCGTTATTCGAGCCAATTTCGGGGAACGCTCCTTGTGGATAACCAAAACTCCCTAATTCCCCCAGGTGGATTAGGTTCATATACCTCCCAGGCAGGAATGGTGAACCTGCAGGATCCCGGAGCACTTTGGGATTCCGGTCAGGTGTCGGCTCTAACTCGACAGGTTGCAAATTCGCTGCGGAGAGCTGGGAAAAACCCGTGCTTAAAGCCGAAGAGCTTCTGCCCTGCTTTGGAGGCGGCATTTTCGGAGATCCAGTGAAAGTATCCGGGGTTTTGGCACCCGGTGGGCGGGTGACAAAAGAATAAAAAACTTGCCCGCTTTCTCAAAAGGCTGACGGGAAACGCAAAGGAAGCGGATAGATGACATTAGGCACGAGTGGGCAGAATGTCACCGTTTTGAATAAGGAAACAAGAAATCTTGGAACCGGGTTGGAGATCCTTTGGAACTGGCGAGACTTTAACGGGCGAGATTTTAAGAAGACCGCTAAGGAACTAACGGATAAAGCTTTTATCAAGGTGAGGTGGATATAGATCGATAGGTGGAAAATCATGGCTCTACCAAAACGTCGCCAAAGCAATGCTCGTACTGGGGCTCGCCGTTCGCACGACGCCCTGAAGCCGAAGCAGCTTGTGCGGTGCTCGAAGTGCAGCCGTCCAGTGCTGCCCCACCGCGTATGCCCCGATTGCGGCCATTACATGGGCCGGACGGTGATCGAAAAGGAGAAGTAAAGAAAACCAGTTCCGGGTGCACCCATTTTTAGCCAGTTCGGGGTCGCCCCATTTTTAGATTTCAGAGCAAAGGCTTGGGGAGCCTGCGGGGTTGAGCCGAATAGCTTTCCTTTTTCCCGGGCAAGGGGTTCAGTTCGTGGGCATGGGGAAGCGGCTTTATGAGTCGCTGCCTGGTGCTCGGCGAATGTTTGACGTCGCGAGAGAGGTTTTGGGCTACGATCTGGCAAAACTTTGTTTCGAGGGCCCAGCAGAAAGTCTAGACTCTACTTTGTATAGCCAGCCCGCAATCTTCGTTACCAGTCTGGGGGCGGTAGAAGCCCTTCGGGCGGAAGCTCCCGACGTAGTTCTCGGGTGCGAGGCAACGGCTGGCCTGAGCTTGGGGGAGTACACGGCCCTGGTTTTTGCGGGGGTGATAGATTTCGAAGAGGGTTTAAGGCTGGTTCAAGCTCGGGCTCGGGCTATGCAGGAAGCCTCGGATGCAACTCCAGGGGGAATGATCAGCATCTTGGGGCTTGAACTAATAGAAGTAGAACGGATCTGTGAGGAGGCTAGTCAGGGCGAGATTTTGCAGGTCGCAAATCTGCTTTCGCCAGGGGTCACCGTAATTTCAGGAACTACGGCTGCTTGTGAACGGGCAGCCGAGCTTGCGGAAAAAGCCGGAGCGAGCCGGGTTGTCCCGGTAGCAGTGGCTGGAGCTTTTCACACCCCCATCATGCATCCGGCCGACGAACGCCTGGCAGAGGTTATCAGCCGGGTACGATTTCGCCGGCCAAGAATCCCGGTCATCTCCAACGTGGATGCCCGGCCGCATGAGGATCCCGAGGAGATTCGCCAACTATTAATCCGGCAAGTTGTCGAACCGGTCCGATGGGAGCAATCCATGCGGTTTCTTCTATCCGAGGGGTTTGACATGTTTTATGAGGTGGGTCCTGGGCGGGTGCTTCGGGGATTATTGCGGCGAATAGACCGAAACGTTCCTTGCTACGGCGTGGATGTTTAGGAGGGAAAAGCCAGGAGGTTGCTTACCTATTTGGGGGAATCCAAATTCCTCCCGCAGAAAATTTCCCGACCGCCAATGGGCTAGCACAGTTCGACGTAGAATAGCAAACTTCCCCCTAACTAGGATTCCAGGGTTGTTTTCGGGAGGAGCATAAGTCCAACCTTGGGACCACGATTTGAGCCTTCCTAAGTGGAGAAAAGAATTCAGCAACCTTTTGTCGGTTTGACGAGTTCGGAATTTTTATTGTGTTGAAAATTTTGGGCGAATGTCCCCTCTTTCGGGCCAATACTGAGGTTGCTGGGGCTGGGGTTCTCAGGGTAAAGGAATGATTACAAGCAAAGTTAAAATTGCCCCGGGCAATCCATAGTTTCTAAAGTCGCTCGTACCCAAAAAAAGTTTTTGATAACTCGTTTGGAGAACCATAGGTTTTTGCTCGTTAGGAGAACGACAAGTTTTTTGGTAATAACTGGAGCGAAGGCTTACCAGAACAACCCGGTTTTAGGTAAAGCTTCCATTACGGATTGGAAACTGGGCACTTCGGGAGCACTAGAGAACAGGAATTAGCTGCATGAGCTTCCCCTATCGAGGGAGAATTCAGGTCCGCCTGGAGGGCAAGGTTGGTGTTGTGACCGGTGCCGGCCGTGGTATTGGATATGCAGTTGCCTCAGTGTTAGCAGATGCCGGTACTCAGGTCGTGTTGGTCGACGTGAATCCGCAACTCCTCGAGCAAGCAACAGCCACTTTGAGCGAAGCCGGGGGGAAGGTCCGCAGCTGCATCTGTGACGTGAGCGATTCGGCCCAGGTAGACCGGGCAGTTCAGGAAATTCTGGGAAGCTGGGGCCGGGTGGATATATTGGTTAACAACGCGGGGATAACCCGCGATAATCTGCTGCTTAGGATGAAAGACGAAGAATGGGACACTGTCCTCAATGTGAATCTCCGCGGAGCATTCCTTTTTTGCCGGGCGGTGGCCCGGTCGATGTTAAAAGCCCACTTTGGCCGCATCATTAATATCGCCAGCATTTCCGGGATCGTGGGAAATCCGGGACAAGTGAATTATTCTGCTAGTAAAGCGGGATTGATCGCCCTAACCAAAACTCTTGCCCGGGAATTAGGCAGTCGAAATATCACAGTGAATGCAATTGCCCCGGGGTTTATCGCCACAGAAATGAGTGCCAAGTTGGGGCCGGAGTTAATCGAAGGGATCAAACAACGGACTCCGTTAGGACGGCTCGGAGATCCCCAAGATGTGGCAGACGCTGTACTGTTCTTATGCAGCGATGCCGCGAGTTTTATTACTGGCCAGGTTCTCACCGTGGATGGAGGCCTCACCGTGGGGGTGGGATAATCGAATTGAGCATAAAAGACGGCGATTTCAGGCTTGCTAGCTGAATGCCTTCTTGGATAATCATCACCTCCGCGGAGGCAGCCGAGTCCCGTGGGGAAGGAGTTCCCGTTTACGGCCTATGGCGATGGCAAAGACTTAGAGCGGGCTTGCAGTGCCTCCGGCTTAGATTTCCCTAGATTACTCTGATTCCCAGATTAGTTTAGAATGCGGAGTTAATCGAGGATCCGGGGTCGTGTAAATCGGAGTTCCGCAAGGCAATTTGGGTTGGAAATTTCAGTGTGGTTCGCTAAACCCATGGGATTAACCTTGAGGAACGAAACCGGAAATTGCCGGTGCCGGGGCAATCAAGAGGAGGCTTTTGCAAAAGATAACCCCGAATGGGAACTTTAGGTGGGGCAGGTGGTGAAGGCGATTTGAGGATACACCGCGAATACTCAGGGTTCCACCCAAGACACCGTCGAAAGATTTTGCCTTCCGAAAGGACTGGGCCCTAGCTCCCGAGACGGTAAAGGTTAAACCTACTTCCCGAAAGGGCTTAAGGCAAGAAGATAAAGGTTTTGGTTGTTCCGCCCTTCCGGGCGAGCAGAGGTTGGCGGGGTTTTCCGTTTGGAAAAACTCTGGTTAACCAAGCCAAAAGGAGGCGGAGTTCTCTCCGCGTTCTAGTGTCTTTAGTTGTGGTTTTGATAGGTTCGAGAAGGAGGAGCTCCACGTGACAGCGAGTGACATTGCGGAAAAGGTCATAGACATCATTGCGGAAGAATTGGGGGTTAGCCGAAGCGAAATTACACGGGACAGTCATTTTGTCAACGATTTAGGTGCTGACTCCTTGGACCAAATCGAGCTGGTCATGGCCCTCGAGGATGCCTTTCAAATCCAAATTCCGGAGGAGGTGGCAGAAAAAATTCAAACTGTGGGACAGGCTATTGAACACATCGAGAGGGCTGTGGCAGGAGCAGCGGAAGCAAAAGATCAGGCTTTGTCGGATGAAACATGAGACGGCGAGTAGTGATCACAGGCATGGGGCTAGTGACCCCCCTCGGTTGCGACGTCGGAAGGGTATGGGATCGCCTTCTGCGGGGTGAAAGCGGCATCCGGCGAATAACTTTGTTTGACCCTTCCCAGTTTCGTTCTCAGATCGGGGGTGAGGTCGTCGAATTCGACCCTGTAGCTTACATGCCG
>Ga0308415_1001436_pt1 | contig 10184 bp, 9 predicted proteins | sample HotsprSampleOS55_FD_203465 | JGI IMG/M metagenome (GOLD analysis project Ga0308415, IMG submission 203465) | Hot spring phototrophic mat microbial communities from Octopus Spring, Yellowstone National Park, Wyoming, United States - 20090730_OS55 ... | reverse complement strand
AAAAACCTCTGGGGCTGGAGCGTGATGAATTTGGCCATGCCAGATTAGACCGCCCCGACCGGTATTTCGTTCACCCTCCGGGTGAACCCTTCAGCCTTGTCGGTAAGGATTCAGGATGAAAAGAGGCTGTATTGGCTGGGAAGATTAGAGCCCGGAACGGTCGGAGTTCTTCGCTGAATTCCGCGTCTAAATGGGGTTATATGAGGGTCTGCGGCCCATAATAGCAACGCTTGCGCCCGGTGGCAGGCTGGGCAGCCGGCACCGCGAACAGCGCACTGTCTTTGCGGATGCGGCCAATAATAGAAGACCGTGAAGGCCGGCCGGTGGCGCAGCAGTTCTTTTTGCTGTAGCCACCGTCGCCGCCGCAATGGATGACCCGCCCCGCCGGCACCTGCCGGCGCAACTCGGCCAGCCGCTGCTGGGCCAGGGCCACCAGGCTCACCTGCCGCTTGGCCGCGGCATACGCCTGGTGTTCCGCATCCGGCGCGGCCCGGCGCGGCTTGACCGGGGGTGGGGCAGGGACAAAGTCACTCGGCATCAGGCGGGCCGTCCTCTCCCGGCCCTGCGGCAGGGCGGCGGAAAACTGCAGCACCCGCTGCGCCCAGCGCAACGGCACTTGGAAAGGCGGCCCCTGGGGATCGCGCCGCCCCGCCGCCCCGGCGACCCGGCGGCCAGTCTTGGGCAGGAGCGAATTGTCCAGGCCCACCACCAACGGTGCGTCCGGCGCCAGTTCCTTCTCCAACGTTTGCCGCGCCGCCGCCAACAAGGCTTGCGGGTCGGCCCGGTGGCGCTGGTAGAACCGGTAGTCAGCGGTCCAATCGCAGTGCTGGCGGTTTTGGGCGGGGTTAGCCGGCCAGTGACGGTGTGACGCCCCAGCGCTACCAGTTGTGCCAGCGGCAGGGCGGCGTGGCGCTCTTCGACGGCGCCAGCAAGCGGGCGCACTCCGAACGCTGCGCGAGTGCGAAAGTGCCGTTCGGGATCGCGGCAGCGCAGAAACTCCGACGGCTTGATCCTGCTACCCAACACGGGCCGAGGTGGAAGTCTGTCTTCCAACGGGATGCCAGCACCACGGATTGAAGCAGGGGCGTCGGGTGCTCGAGCGGGAGGAGAGCCGCTGGGCGCGGGAAACAGTGGCTCAGCAGGGTGGTCTATCTGCGGGAGTACCAGCAGCGGAGGAAGGATCGGAGTGCGCAACAGTGGAAAGAAGCGCTGGGCTGGGGGAGGTGGATGCGAGCTACAGGGAGGGTCTGTGTCCGTGGCAGCGGGCCGGCCAGTTTGGGAATCCGGGCAGGGAGGAAGGTCTGTGGGGTTGGGACACCTTCTGGCGCAACGAGTGCTGGCCCGTGCTGTTCCGCACAGCCTCCCCGCCAAGGGGTCCGAAAAATGCGCCGTGCGGGTAAGTTTCCATGAATCCGGCATTGACGAGGGAGCCGGGCCAGGTAATGTTGCCTCAGTGACCCCGCAGGCAGGTCACGCGCGAATCATGTCAGTCCGAGTGGCCAATGTTGCCATCTGCCGGCGCCACGGGGCAGGGTTTACCCTGCTGGAATTGCTGTTGGTCATCGCGATCCTTGGCGCTTTAACGGCCCTTCTGTTTCCGGCGCTGGTTCGGGCCCGGCAACAGGCCCAGGGCATCAGCTGCATGAACAACAGCCGGCAACTGGCCCTGGCCTGGCAAATGTACGCGGACGATCACGAGGGCGTGCTGGTCCCAAATCGCCACGGGTCGGCTACCCGCCGAGGGCTCGACCCCAACAACTGGGTCAGCGGCTGGATGGACTGGACCAGTAGCAGCGACAACACGAACATTCTCTTTTTGACCGACCCGGCCTATGCGCGGCTGGCACCGTACACGGTCCGATCGGCCCGGCTTTACAAATGCCCGGCCGACCAGTATCGCAGCCGCCAAAATCCGGGCCCGCGCGTGCGCAGCATCTCGATGAACGCCGCCTTGGGCGATGGCAACAAGACCAATTTCGCCAACTGGGTGCCTCCCTTCTTTTTCGCCATCAAGATGTCGGACATTCAGGCGCCAGCTCCCTCGATGACATGGCTCTTCGTGGACGAGCACCCCGACAGCATCAACGACGGCTGCTTCTTCCTGAACCCCTGGCAGACGGGGAGCGCAGCGGCCTGGCGAGATCTGCCGGCCAGCTACCATCGGGGTGCGGCCGGCTTCGCCTTTGCAGATGGGCATGCGGAAATCAGGAAATGGGTGGACGCGCGCACACCCCAGCCTGTACGCATGGCTGATTTTCCCGGGCTAGCTGCACCCCACAGCGTCGACTACGAGTGGATGGCCCATCGCACGCCGCGCCGGTAGGCCCCTAAGCCCCGGCCGGGGTTCCGCACAGAACCCATAGCAAACCGCGCAGGCCGATCACTCCTTGCGGCTCTTAGCCCGGAACCAAACTCCGGCGCCTGGTCAGCCGCCGGCCCCATCCAAGCCCGACTCACGCGAACGGTTCTCGACCCCTGTCCAGCTCGGCCGCATGCTTCGCGGCCCCCCCGGGGCAACACTCACCCAACCTTTTGGTTGCCAACGGGGAACCTTTTTGCCGGGCCGCATCCGAAACACGGCCCCGGAGCCCACGGAAAACCGGCCGACGGAACGTCAGGCTACTGGCTCAATCCCCTGCCGCCTGTTCCAACCGTCGTTCGCGCCGGGCCCAGTACCACGCAATCAGCGTGCTAACCTCGTAAAGCAAGTGCACCGGGATGGCCATGAGGATCATGGTAAACGGATCACCCGACGGCGTCAGGAACGCGCAAATCACCAGCTCGGCCACCACCCAGTAGGGCCGGAAGGTGCGAAGCTTTTCGTAGTCCAGCAGACCGATCTTGACCAGCGCCAGCAACACGACGGGCAACTCGAAACTCACCCCCATCACCAACATGAACATGCAAACGAAGGTGATGTAATCCTCTGCCCGCCATTCGTCGGCCCGAAACCCCAGCCAATACGAGAACTGCACCGTCGCTCCCAGCGCCACCTCCAGCAGCACGAAATAACAGAAGGCCATCCCCAGCACGAACAGGAACCCGCCGATGCCCAGGGCGCGCAGCACGAAACGTTTCTCATGCACCTTCAGCGCCGGCAGCACAAACTGGCCGATAAAGTACAGCATGAAGGGCAACGCCAGCACCAGGCCACCGTACAAGGCCAGTTTGATCGCCACCATGAAGGCGCTGATCGGGCTGTAATTCTTCAGCAGCACGAACGGGTCAGGCTCCGGCAACGACCCATGGGTTTCCGGTTGAAGGGCCAGCACCCACTGCCCGTTGACCTCAGTAGGAGCCACCCTCAGTGCCTGGACGTTGGTCCCCAGCCCAGGCAGCCACTGCTTCACCTCGGACCGGTCCAGCCGTGCCACCACGTTCGTGCCCCAGTGCACCGTCAGCACCGAGCCCGCCGGCGCCGTGTAATAGCGTGAGGCCACCTGGAGCGGGTAAGTCAGAAACCGCACCAGATGGTTGCCCGCCACCAAGCAGACCAGCATGGCCACCGCCAAGGAGGTAAACACCTTGATCAGTGTCCAACGCAGGTCCTCAAGATGCTCCAGAAAAGGCTTGACCGGGCCTCCTTCGCTCTCCTCCTCGTCGTAAAACGTTTCGTCTGCCTCGTCGGCCATCGCAGCCAGTCAACACCCACGATTCGCAGGCCTCAAGCCGTCGGCGGCGCAGGAGGAGGTTGCGAAGTCGTGGACGGGCTACCGGAGGAAGCAGACGGTGGCGGCACCGGCCGAGGCGGCGGAGGCGGCTCCTCAATGGCCCGCTCCAGTTCACTTTGCACGTCCTGGGTAGCTCTCTTGAATTCCTGGATGCCCTTGCCCAACGCCCGGGCCAGTTCCGGCAACTTTTTCGCCCCGAACAGTAGCAAAACCACCGCCAGGATGCACACGATTTCCGGCCATCCCAGGAAGGCCAACATGATTCCGTTTGTCATATCTGCACCGTGCTTTCTTCTGTCGTGCGACCCGTGTTCTGCTGTTCGCTCTGCGTCGTCCTGTCTGAGCCGGCCCAGCCAATCTTTGGATGGCTGGGCCCCAAAAAGGTCACGGGGTCCGGCCCCGTGCCCACTCCCCACAATAGGTCAAGAAATCAGCCGCGTAAAGGGCACCCCCTGGCGGCGCCACAAATGCGCCTGGCCACTGTCTGTCGACCGTCTCACCGCGGCGGTGTCAGCAGCACAAACTCGGCCCTGCGGTTCTTGCGCCAAGCCTCCTCGTTGTGGCCAGGGTCCACCGGGCGATCCTCACCGTAGCTGATGGTCACCACCCGTTCTGGCCCGATGCCAGCGGCCAACAGTACCTCGCGCACCGCCAGGGCGCGCCGCTCGCCCAAGGCCCGATTGTACTCCTCCGTGCCGCGTTCATCGCAATGCCCCTCCACGATGACGGCATGGAATGGATTGGCCTTCAAATGAGCAGCCACCACGTCAATCTTGGGCCGTTCCGACCCCTTGATGACCGAACTGTCAAAATCAAAGTAGACCGTCTGCGCCTTGAACGTTTCCCGGTCCTGAGGCCAACCCTCGTAATTGCCGCGCGGCGGCAACGGCGTGCCGACAGGGCTGGGTAGCTCCGTACCGATCACCCCCGGGCCCACCGGGCCACCGATGATCCCTCCGGGAGGAGGTTCACCCGGCCCCACCCGCGCCGGCGGCGGCAGGGGCGTGATCCCTGCCGGATTCTTCTTGCATCCCGTCGCCGCGACGACCAACACCAAAGCCGCCACCCCTAGTTGCAAGACCTTCGCCGTTTTCATGTTCGTTGGTCCCGTGCCAAAAAACCGACCTACCGCGCCCAACTGGGCTGAGAACTGTTGCCCGAAATCCGAGCCACATCCTTGACCTGCCGCGTTGCCACGTCAAGCAAAGACAGGACCTTCCGATCCCCCTGCCGCCGAGTGAAAATCAGCGTGCGCGAGTTGGGTGCCCAGGAGGGATCCTCTCCACTGACCAGCACCGTGGCCGACCCACCCTCGGCCGGCACCACGCAGATCTCAAATCCCCCCATCTGCGCGGTGAATGCAATCCATTTGCCGTCCGGCGACCAGTCCGGTTCAGAGGGGTTGGCCACACCGGCGGTGGGGATTCGCTGAATCTCGCCCCCAGAAGAAGGGATGCGCGCCAACATCCGGCGCCCGCCCTGGCGCGTGGCAAAGCAGATCCACTGCCCATCGGGCGACCAGGTCGGCGAGGACTCGTCCTCACGGCTAAACGTCAGCCGTTGCAGTCCGCTGCCATCCGCACGGGCTACGTACAGCTCCGTGGCGCCGTCCTTACTCAGGATCATCGCCAGGCGCCGGCCGTCAGCCGACACGGCCGCACTGGTATTGAGTCCCGGGTGGGCAGCCACCACCTGACGCTGGCCCGTGGTCAGGTCGTGTCGCAAGATGTCGGGGTTGCCGCTCTTGTAGCTGGTGTAATAGAGCAGGGGTTGGCCCGGCACCCAGCAGGGTGCGGCCACCAACGATCGATCCTGCGTTACCGCCCGTGCGCCATAGCCGTCATAATCGCTCACGTAAATCTCGCTGCTCCCCCCAGTGTCCACCTTGAAAGCAATGCGGGTTTGGGCAATGCCCCGACGGCCGGTAACCGCCAACACCACGTCATCAGCCAGGGCATGCGCCAGCTGCCGCAGCGAAGCACCACTGTAGGCCCTGGCAAACAACGCCGCTTGCGAAATGCGGTCCAACAACTGGCCCTGCAAACCGCCCCCGGTCCGCCCCCCTTTCAGTTCGTACTGCGCCAGGTCGGGCCCAACAATCTGGAACCCCGCCACCTCTAGGTCGAACCGGAGCACCGCAGCCACCTCTCCGTCAAAGCCGTTCAAGACAATCGGGATGGGTCGGGCGGTGCCCGGCTGCCAGAGCACTTCTTTGCGAATCTCGATCTCTTGGGCCATGGCCGTTGTGCAGCAAAAAACGACCCAGCCCCACCGCCATGCACGGCTTGCCAATGCAAGTTTGTTCATCCTGTCAATCGCTTGGCTCGAAGGTTGAAATGAATGGTAAAGGTCCGCTGGTCCTCCCTGGCCCCAGCGGGAAATTCGCGGCCAATGGTTCGCACCCGGTCCAAGGTGCGCTGGACCGAGGCATCCACCGCCGGATGACCCGAACCCCGCACAATGCGGGCCGAAAGCACCGTCCCATCGCGGGCAATCGTCACCGTGGCCGTCACGGTGGCGTCCTCGATGTCCAGGTCCGGCGGCACCAGCCAGGCCCGAGTGTATACCGTTTTCACATACTGCGCGTAATTGGCGTAGGCTTCCCCGCCCGGACCGGGAACCCTCACTTCCGTGCTGGAAACGGCCAGATCACGCAGGCGGTTCAACGCCTGGTTGAGGGCCTCCTGCCGGGCCCGTGCAGCGGCCTCGGCTTGTCGGCGCGCTTCTTCAGCGGCAGTGTCACGCACGGACCGTTCCGGCGGGGTAGAAGGTTTGGGTCGAGTCACCAGCTTGGTGCTCACCTCCGGCAAACGGCGGGCGGGCGGCTCCGGCTTGGGCTTGGGCTTCGGCGCAGGTTCGGGCGTGGGACTGGGGCGCGGAGGTTGGGGTAGCGGCTGGGGTTCTGGCACCCGCACCGGCGGCGTCACCACCGGCGGGGGCGCAGGAGGCGGAGGCTCCGCCCGCGGCTGGCCGCCGCCGAAAACCGGTTCATCCACCAGCCGCACCGGCAGAATCTCCAAGATGGGTAGATCCGGCACGGACGGGCCGGGCGCGCGAAACGCGGGCCCCAGCACCAGCACGGCCGCCAGAAGCGCGTGCAGTACCAAGGACAATGCCAAACCGCGCCTTTGCCATCGGTCCATCATCGCCTCACCGGTTCGGTTCGCAATGAAAACCGCGTGATCCCGTGCCGCTGGCAACGGTCCAACAGCGCCGCCACATGCTTGTACGGCCCGTTTTCATCCGCCCGGATATAAACCACCAGGTTCGGATTCACCCGAAATTCCTGGGCCAACTGCGCTTCCAACTGATCCAACCGCAGCGGCCTCCGATCTAAATAGTACACGCCCTGGGCCGTAATCTCCACGGTGCGGACCTCGCGCGGGTCCAGCGGCCGATCGGGTTGCCCGCCCCGGGGCAACTTCAATGGGATGCTTTGCTCCAGCAGGGGCGTGGTGATCACGAAAATGATCAGCAACACAAACGCCAGATCCAGCAGCGGCGTGATGTTGATCTCGCTCAGCGTCACCAGATGAGAACGTTGGCTGAAACGACGCATGACCCAATGCCAGGGCTCAGGTTCAATCCTCGGTCAAAAACTCGGTTTCCATCTTCGAGGCCAGCTCCTGCGCAAAATTATCCAGCTCCACCGTCAGCACGCGCAAGTGATGAAGCAGCCAATTGTAGCCAAACATCGAAGGAATGGCGACCAACAGACCGGCCACGGTGGTGATCAGCGCCGCAGCCACACCCGGTGCCATGGCCGTCAAGGTGGCGGTTCCCTGTTGGGCCACCCCGGCAAAGGTGCTCATCACTCCCCAAACCGTCCCCAACAAACCCAGAAACGGCGCACCACTGACAGCAATGGCCAGCAGAATCAGCCCAGACTCCAGCTTTAGAGCCTCCTGGGCAACAGCATTTTCCAACACGCGCTTGACATGTTCCATGCCCTTGAGGGACAGGTGCCGACGGCGCGATTCCCCCTCGCCTCCCCGCAGCCGCGCATCCAGCTCCGCACACCCGGCCTCATAAACCACAAAGAGAGGGCAACCCTCGGCCTCCACCCGCCGGTCAAACAGGTCCAAAACCCGTTTCTGCGACCGAAATGCAGCCATGAAATAGTGATTGAGCTTCCGCGCCCGCCGCATCTGAAGGGCTTTCGAGATCATCACCGACCACGCCATGATCGAAAACAGGAACAGGCAAATGATGATGACCTTGCCCTCCGGCCGGGCCTGACTCCAGATGTAGACCAGCTCCCATTCAGTGGACGCCGGTCGCGCCATCGCGGCAGCAAAAAAAAGGGGTGTCTTCATTCCCACACGTCTTTCACACCGCTCCAGGTCGTTGAGGAACCGATGCGCCGGGCGGAACGTGACGACGGTCCGGACCACCGCCTCCGCGGGTCCGAACAACTCGAACGGCCGCATTCATACCGCCGCCGCTGGCGCGGTGCAAAGGATTTTTGTGCAGCCGCGCTCAATTTTCCGCCATCCCATTCAGATAGGACCGGATCCTCGACCCATTCTCCCGCCCTCCCCGCACGTCCTCGACCACGGCTTGGTAGGGACGGGCAGCCCGCAGCTCCCCCCGGGGCCGGAGACCTCCCCAGGCCAACCACCCCCTCCGGCGGGCCTTGGACCGGCTCCGCCCAGAAAGGCCTTCAATCCGGACCGGTGCCCCGAAGGCACCCTGCGTGGCTTCCAAGATCGGCCCTACACCAAGCCGCCGGCATCGCTACGACAATACCACCCGCCCAGCCAGGCAAAGACCCGAGGAGGGACGCCAACCCGCTGGCTCAAAGCGGAGCAGGGCCGTGCGAGTCGTGGACGCCCAGCAGCCACCGCCCGCCGTACCTCGCAAGCCGCCGCCAGATGCAGTGGGCCTGGAACTTTGCGAAGCGCCCCATCCGCATCCGCTCGGCGGCACTGTCACGGAGGTAGCTCGGACGAGGCTTGCTCCATGCCTGCTTGAAAAGTCGCCCCAAAACTTCCTAAGGACCCGCCCCGAAGACCCGCCGACGACAGCCGCACCAACTCCCACCGGCTATTCCAACCCCCATTTCGAAGTTCAGCCCCTTGCATCCGCGCCCCCAGACGTTTTGATGCGTCGGGACCCGAGCGTGACCTTGGAGGCTGGGCGCCAAATCGCAACCTTTCCCGCTGAAGCGGGCCAGCCCGTTCACTCAGGAGGCGTTGGGAGTACCAGCTGGAGCGAGCGCCTCTGCTACCCACAGGCCCACGCATCCCCTCTGCGTTTTTCCCCGGGCGCAATCGACTGCCTCGGCAGTCTGATCGGCTCGTTGGTCACCGCCCCTTGGGATGCGGCCGACCGCGAAAACCTACCCACTGATCCACCGTGCAACTCCATGGCCCAAGACAACAAACCTTGAGGAACCCACTCGGCCGGCCACAGGATTCGGAGCCATGCTCAAGCGATCCCTGAATTGCTCGCGCGCTCCGTGGTACCCCGCCGTTGGCTTCCTGCAGGAGCAGGTCTCTCCCGCGGGGACCTCTTGTCCTGCGAATTCTCACGGGCAATCCGCAGGCGCAACGGGCCCGAGCACTGCCAGCTACGGCCCCTGGCCGTGGCTTTACCCCCGGCTCATGGGGTCGAGCTGTCGACTCCAACCACGGCGAGAACTCGACCTGCTCCGGTGCCGGGACCGACGCGAAAAACCGGTGGCTCCCAAGGAACCACCGGTGGAGTACGAGCTGGGAGTGCGCTTCCGCGTCAGATTCCTTTCTGGATCATGTGCTTGAGCAAGTCGCCCACACGACAACTGTAGCCCCACTCGTTGTCGTACCAGGCCACCAGTTTGAAGAAACGCTTGTTCAGCTCGATGCCCGAACCCTCGTCGTAAATCGAGGACAGCGGGCAGTGAATGAAGTCGGTGCTCACCACCTCCTCGTTCGTGTAGCCGAGAATCCCCTTCAGGTAGGTCTCGCTGGCGCGTTTCATGGCCGCACTGATTTCGGCGTAGCTGGTCTCTTTGGTCGTGCGCACCGTCAGATCCACTACCGACACCGTGGGCACCGGAACCCGGAAAGCCATACCGGTCAGCTTGCCCTTGACCTCGGGCAACACCAGCCCCACGGCCTTGGCTGCGCCCGTGGTGGAAGGGATCAGGTTGATCGCCGCCGTCCGCCCACCTTTCCAATCCTTCTTGCTGGGGCCATCCACCACCTTCTGCGTGGCCGTGTAGGCATGGACGGTCGTCATCAAACCCTCCTCGACGCCAAACCCTTCCTTCAACAGCACGTAGACCAACGGGGCCAGACAGTTGGTGGTGCAAGAGGCATTGGACACGATGTGATGCTGGGCTGGGTCATACTTGTCGTGGTTGACCCCCATGACCACCGTCAAGCAGTCCCCCTTGGCCGGTGCGGTAATGATCACCTTCTTGGCGCCCGCCGTCAGATGGCCCTTGGCCTTCTCGACATCCGTGAACAGGCCCGTGGCCTCGATCACCACCTCGACCCCCAGGTCTTTCCACGGCAACTGCGAAGGATC
>Ga0308415_1001435_pt1 | contig 10195 bp, 7 predicted proteins | sample HotsprSampleOS55_FD_203465 | JGI IMG/M metagenome (GOLD analysis project Ga0308415, IMG submission 203465) | Hot spring phototrophic mat microbial communities from Octopus Spring, Yellowstone National Park, Wyoming, United States - 20090730_OS55 ... | reverse complement strand
AGGGACCCGTCATCTGTCGCGGGGCGAATATTAACCCGCGCGTGTTCGAGATGCTGGTGGAAGCGGCGGAGGCGGAGGGCATCCCGTACCAGTTGGAGGCGGCGGGCGGCGGCACAGGCACCGACGCGAACGCCATGCAACTCAACAAGGCGGGCATGGCGACGGGGCTGGTCTCCGTGCCGTTGCGCTACATGCATACCCCGTGCGAGCTGCTTGCGCTGGAGGATGTCGAGAACGCCGCGCGCCTGCTGGCAGCCTTCACACGGCGCATCACGCCCGATATGGACTTCACGCCGTAGCAAAATGAGAGGGGCGGCAGCCAACAGCTCCCGCCACTCTCGAACCATTTCAGGGGAGATGCGTTTAGCACCCCTGCCCGAATCGGAGAGAGCCACGCGCCATGTTAGGAAGCAGGCAAGGTATACTCTACTGGGGAGGCTGCCATGAGCCAAGTGTGGAAGGGACCGTTAGAGCCAATCGATGAGTACCGCTGGCGCATTCCCAAAAGCTACAAGCCTGGGATGCGCGTGGACGGGCTCATCTTCGCCAGCAAGGAGATGATCGAGCAGATTAAGCAAGACCAGGCGCCCGAGCAGGTGGCGAATGTAGCGTTTTTGCCTGGGATTGTGGGCTGCTCGATTGCGATGCCTGACATCCACTGGGGGTACGGCTTCCCTGTCGGCGGCGTGGCGGCGATGGACTTAGAGGAGGGGGTCATCTCGCCTGGGGGGATTGGGTACGACATTAATTGTGGCGTCCGCTTGCTGCGCACCGACCTCACTGAAAAGCAGGTGCGCCCCCGCCTGAAAGAGCTGGTCGACCAAATCTTTCGCGATGTGCCTGCGGGCTTCGGCGGCGAGGGTCTCATCAAGACCAGCCACGCCGAGTTGCGCCAAGTGATGCTCAAAGGCGCGCACTGGATGGTCGAACACGGCTACGGCTGGGCAGACGACCTCGCGCATACCGAAGCCGCGGGCAGGCTCGATATGCCCGACCCTGATGTGATTACCGAGAAAGCCATCGAGCGTGGCAAAGACCAACTCGGCACGCTCGGCGGCGGGAACCACTTCCTCGAAATCCAGGTGGTAGACGAGATCTATGACCCTGTTGCCGCCCAAGTGATGGGCATTGCACAAGTCGGGCAGGTCACCATCATGATTCACACTGGCTCGCGCGGCTTTGGGCACCAGACCTGCCAAGACCATCTGGACATCATGGAGGAAGCGCACCACAAGTACGGCATTACCCTGCCCGACCGCCAACTGGCGTGCGCGCCGATTAAGTCGGAGGAGGGGCAGACCTACCTGCGCGCGATGCACTGCGCCGCGAACTTCGCCTTCGCCAACCGCCAGGCGATTGCCCACTGGACGCGCCAAGCGTTCGCCAAAATCTTCAAGTCCACGCCCGAAAGCCTCGGCATGTACCAAGTCTACGATGTGGCGCACAACATCGCTAAAATCGAAGATCACGAGTGGGAGGGCAAAACGGTGCGCGTGTGCGTGCATCGGAAGGGGGCAACCCGCGCCTTCCCGCCAGGACACCCCGAAACGCCCGAAGCGTACCGCGCAGTGGGGCAACCCGTGCTGATCCCAGGCGATATGGGACGCTACTCGTTCGTGCTGGTGGGCACGGAGGGCGCGATGCGCGAGAGTTTCGGCACGACCTGCCACGGCGCAGGACGCATGATGAGCCGCAAGGGCGCCCTGCGCGAGGCGAAAAAACGCAATATCGCCAAAGAACTGGAGGAGCAAGGCATCCTCGTGCGCGCGCAGAACAAGGCGACCCTCGCCGAAGAGGCGTCCTACGCCTACAAGGATGTCGCCAATGTCGTGGAGGTCGTCCACAACGCAGGTATCGCCCGCAAAGTGGCGCGCCTGCGCCCAATCGGAGTGGTGAAGGGGTAGGCTGTGTCGGAAGCGGGGCTGTTTTTCCCGCACGATATTCCCTGAGGTCGCTTCATCCACGAACCTCTTGCGCCGCTGCCTGTTGTAGTCGGTTTGCAACAGGAAGGCTTCCGTGCAGGCTGTGGTAAGTGTCTATGCGGTGAGATATAGGCATCCAGCCCCCACCCCAACCCTCCCCGCTCGCGGGGAGGGAGTCGCGATTCCTCCCCCGTCCACGGGGGAGGTTGGGAGGAGGGCATGTCGAAAAACTAACACAAAGACACTTAGCAACAGCCCCTTCCTATTTACCGTCTGCGGTTTGGTTGGCGCGGCGCAGGTCGCGCGGGCGGCTTCGGAGGCGCGGCAGGGGTTCGCTCCTCTGCCAGCGTCTGACGGAAGGTCGCCTGCACCTCCCACTCCGCCCATTCCTCGATAGGTTCCCACTCGCGGATGGTCTGTGGGGCGTACTCGGCGCGGAGTTTGAGCTTCTCGAAGCCCGATGCCTGCACCAGCGAGCCGTCCGAGAGGGCGTAGTAGTAGTCGATTTCGCCTTTAATCGTGCCCCTGAGCGTGCCGCGCGGGATGTTGCGGTCGCGCAGGCGTGAGATTTCGATTAGCAGGTCATCCAAACGGATGTTGATTTCTGTGTCGGTAATCTGTTTGACATGCAGCACGGGGCGCCCCTTAATCTCCGTCGCGCCAATCACGCGCACAGTGGAGGGGTAGGTATAAATCGTCGCTTGTTCCAGCGAGAGTTTGCCGCCGCGCGTGTCGATGAAGGGGGTCGGGTAGCGCACTTGCCACTCGTCGCCTTCGCGCACTGCGCCAGGCGGTAGCGGCGCAAAGGGTCCAGGCACCACATTCAACCCAATCATCTGTAAGAAAAACGACGGCGGTAGCAGGAAGTCGAACCCTAGGAAGCTTTCTTCTTCGCGCTTCTCTTCCTGTTCTTTCTTGTCGCCGCTCTTAACGCGCTTCACTACGCGCGCAGCGTCGTCCTCGCTGGGGAAGCCCGACGGGGTAACCTTGACGGTCTCGGTGTAGGGCGGCGGTAGTTCGGTCTCGGCAAAGTAGTCGATGCTCTGTTTGACATAGCGCGCCGAGACGCGCATTCGCGCTTGACCATTCTCAAGCACCTGCAACACTTCGGTATCGAAGCGGAGTTGGGCGTCGATCGCGATAGGCAGGCTCTGTTCGAAGGTAGATGAGCGTGTGTCGCCGCGTAGCGAATAAACGGCGTTGAGTCGCTGCTTCTGCCCTGGCTCATACAGTCGTCGGATGACATAGCTGCGTGTGCCCGCCTGCGCCCATGCGGACGCCACGCATGCCCAACTCACAATCAAAAGTCCCCAGATGAAAGCAAATCGGCTCATAACGAATCACCCGCTTTCTTATACGCCCTTCGGGGCGTCGCTCCTGCTGCCGTAATGACTACTGTGTAGGCGTTCAGTCATCTCGCTGCCTCCTATCATGGAGTTTTATCCGACGCCAGTTGCCGCTCGACGCGCGCGACGCCAGCGCGCTCGTGGCGGGCGACAAGGCGCACGGCGCCGCCCTGCGGCGCATGCACGACCCACTCCACCTTTGCGCGGTCGTCGGTGGGGTCTGCGCTCCAGAAGGTGACGGCGGAGGGCTTGTAAGCGCGCCCTTCCAGTTGCCCCAGTTCCTCACGCGGCTTGCCTGTGCGGAGCGTCGCGCCGTCGGGCAGCTCGATTTCGGCGACCACGCCGCGCACAAGCTTCTTCTCCAGCGCCTTCTTTGTGATATAAGTTGGCAGCCAGCCCGTGTTCTGCACCACCAAGCGCACCTTGTAAAGCGCGTCGCCCAGCGGCTCCACCGTCGCCTCGCAAATCTCCAGCTTCGGCGAAATCAGCAGATGCCACACCAGCCAGTCGGGAAAGAGCGCGACCTCCTTCTCCAGAAACTCGGGCGGCGGGTTGCGCCACGCATACAACATATCCCAACCGCCTAGCTCCACCCTACCCAGCTGGGGATGCTCAAACTCGTACCAGTCCACATATCCCCTGCCGCCCAACGCCTCGTCGCTCCATTTGAGGAGTTTGAGGTCGTCCTCAACGGGATGCTCGCGGAACCAGTCGATGAACTTGTAGTCGGTAATACCCGCTTGCCGTTGCGGGCTCCAAATCTCCACCGTCCACGCGAACACGCCCATGTGGTCGTACATCCAGTCGTCGAACACGCCCGAGATGTATTCCTTCGGATGGTACTTGAAGTCATGGTAGACGGAGATATTCGGGTAGCCTGTGATTTCGGTGCCTTTTGCGCCGATTTTCTGGTAGGTCCAGAGGTCTTCGGCGGGGAAGGCGTCGTCGGGCTGGTGGCTGTAGGGGCGCAGCAGCACGCCGCTCCAAGTGTGGAAGGTCACCCCGCCTGTAATGTTGGGGCGCTTCGCGATAAAGTCCACGATGGCGCGTACCTCTGGCTCGGAGGTCGGATAGGGACCTGCGCCTTGCTGCTCGTACTCTTGGCGCCAGTGGGCGGGGAAGTTGCGGTTGAGGTCTAACCCCTCCTTTTTCGGTTGGATGGTGAGGATGGCGGGGTCGAACGGCTCATCGAATCTGCCTTCGGGCAGGATGCGGTAATACTCACCGCCCGTTTCGTCGGGGTCGCGGCGTATCATCAGGCGCGGCTCGTCGGGATGCTTTTTCCAGTTGCCGTTCGGGTCGGGAATGCGCATCATCAGCATGCGCCCGTCGCCGTCGATGTCTTCCACCACCAGCCCGCCGATGGGGTCTTCGTCGTAGGGGTAGGGGCGCGTGCTGGAGCGGATGATTTTCGGCTTGTCCGCCAGCGCCCACTCCGCGCCGTCAGGGTTCACACGCGGGCACACATAGAACGCGCGGGTGTCCAGACAGCGCGTGATTTTCTCGTTCGAGCCGTACTCGCGCGTGAGACGGTGAATCAGATACAAGCAAGCGGTCGAGGGCGAGACCTCGCTCGCGTGGATATTGCCGTCTACCCACAACGCGGGCTTCTCCTCCGCAGGACCCGTAGCAAAGTTCGTGAGGGTCAACAGCCAGATGTCGCGCCCTTCGTAACTCTTGCCGATGCTCTCGATGCGCACCAGCTGCGGATACTCTTCTGCGTAAGCGTGCAGAATGCGCGTCAGTTCCTCGTACCGATAGTAGGTGTCGAAACGCACTTGTGGCATAGGTTGATTCCTCCGTCGCCCTGATTTCGAGAAGGGGCGCGAAGTTCCTGCCTGCGTTGGAGACAGTATCTGAGCAGGCACGGGGACCTGCCCCTACACGCGCCGTTTTTGTAGGGGGCATCCCCTGGGGTTGCCCGTCGTTCCAGCCGCCATTTTGTAGGGGCAACCCCCTGTGGTTGCCCCCTGTGGTTGCCCGTCGTTCCAGCCGCCGTTTTGTAGGGGCAACCCCCTGTGGTTGCCCCCTGTGGTTGCCCCGATTTGCTACCCCAACGGTAGGGCTACCGCAGCGCGAAGCTGCGCGAGACGGAGACGCCAATATCGCTCTCCGCCGTCGGGTGGAACCACCATATGCCGAGATTCCAGTCCCCGAACCGACGCACCAGCGCAAGGTTATACAGCGTCGGCTCGCCAGGCATCGTGCCCTGATGGGAGTAGAACATCAGCGCGGTGTCCCGATCCAGCCGATAGTTCGCCGCGACGAAGCCGATGTCGCGCCCGTTGCGCAGCCGCTGCCAACCTGCCATCACCGAGAGGTTCCCGTCCGTGCGCACACCCATCAGGTAGAACCCCTCCTGACTCTGGCGGTAGGTAGACGAGAAGCCGTAGCCTGTTAGCAGGCTCACGGGAACCCCATCGCCCTGACTCGCCAACTGGTAGGTCATCTGCAGGGTGGTACGCTCGCCGTAGTGCGAGTAGCCGACCCCCAGATCGAACCGCTCCGTGACGCCCGTCTTGATGAAGGTGCGGAAGCGGTTCTCGTCCGAAGCGGGCGAGCCGATGGTGAACCAGTTCAGTTGCTCCTTGGGTACAGTTAGCTCCGCGAAGCCGACTTCGACATCGCTGCGTTGTTGCGACTGTATCACGACGCAGGCGGGGCAGCCGCCCGACCCTTCCTGCGCAATTGCCGCAAGTACGCCCATAAGTGACAGTGCGCTTGCGAAAAGTTTCCAGTATCGCATAGTCGCCTCCTGTGTTGTGTGTGTGGCGCGTGGGCAGCGTGCCCAGCGCAAGTGGGAATAGTTATGAAGGCGCGCGGCGGTCAGGCTGACCGCGCGGCGCGTTCAGCACACACAGCACAGGGGCGGCGCACGAGGCGCAGAAGGCTCACGAGGGGGTGAGTGGTTGCGAACGACAGGCAAGCCGAAGCAGGCGCGTAGAGGCTCGACGCGAATCAGCCCCTCCAGCGCAGGCGCGTCCAGCACCACATCCGCCCACTCCAGCGCGGGTTGGCTCACGGACGCGCTGGCAGGTGCGGGCTTCGCGCGCTCCAGCGAGCAGCCTGCGCAGTTGTTGCACGGCTCGGCTTGCGCCGCGCAGCAAGTGCGGCTCGTGTTGATAAGGGCACAGCACTTAGGTTCGCGGGGTACAGAAACTGCGCATGTTTTTGCCCTCACCCCCAGCCCCTCTCCCACAGGGTGGGAGAGGGGTGTAGGGGCGAACGGCGGTTCGCCCTCGCCCGCCGTGTAATTCTTGCAACAGATGAGCGCAGGCTGACCCGTGCAGGCGCACGCATACGCCCACGCCGAGCCAATCGGCGCGAGCGCCAGCCATAACGCCCACAACAGCAGCCACACGCGGCGCATCGCAGGAAGTGTACCCTGCCCAGCGAACAAAATCACTATGCACGCCCCGCCTTCGGAGCGGTTTCCCGTCGGGCGCACGCTGCTACTCGGCGCGATGTTTATGGGCATGGGCATGACCCTGCCAATCTTCAACCACTTCGTGCCTGTCTTTTTGCGCGAGATGGCGCTCAGCGCGACGCTCATCACCTTCATCCTGACTTGGGACAACTACCTGAATATGTTCATGCAGCCGATTGTGGGGCAACTGTCTGACCGCACGCGCACGCGCATCGGCAGGCGCAAGCCGTGGGTGCTTGGGGGCGCGCCGATTGCGCTGACGGCGTTCCTGTTTGTGCCCAGCGCGACCACTGCCTATGGGGTGATGGCAGCTATCTTTTTCACGAACTTTGGGAACGCGCTGTTCCGCTCGCCTGGCGTTGCGCTGATTGGCGATTTGTATCCGTCCAGCCAGCGCAGCCTCGCGAACGGGGTTATCAACCTGATGTTGGGCGTGGGCGCGGCGCTGGCATACTTCGGCGGCGGGTGGCTCTACGGGCAGTACGGGCGATATGCGCCGTTCATCTTCGGTAGCGGGGTGATGGCGCTCGCGCTGGTGATTGCCGCGCTGTTCGTGCATGAGCCGCGGGCGCAACTCTACGAGGCGGAGGAGAAGGAGGCGGGGCTACTGGAAAGCATGCGCGCCCTGCTCCGCGCGTGCGACGCCTCTATTTTTTGGATGCTCGGCGCAATTCTGAGTTGGTTTATGGGCTTCACCGCGCTGGAGGCGCTGCTGTCGCTGATTGGCAAGGAAGCGCTTGGCATCTCACCCGACCAGATGGGGCAGTTGGTCGCGCTGTTGCCTGCGGCGTTTATCCTGTGCGCCGTGCCCAGCGGGCTGCTGGCGACGCGATTCGGGCGCAAGCCGATTATTCTGCTGGGTGTCGGCGGGCTGACGGGCATGCTGGTGTACGGCTACTTCATCCAGTCCGTGCCGATGCTAATGGGGTTCCTCATCCCTGCGGGGATGTTCTGGGCGCTGGTGAATGTGAACTCGCTGCCCGCGCTGTACGACACCGCGCCGCAACTGCGGGCGGGCATCATCACAGGGCTGTATTACATGGCATCCAACCTCTCGGCGGTGTTGGGACCGCAGTTGGCGGGCGTGGTGGTAGACCTCACAGGCGAGAACTATCGGAATGTATTCCTTTACGGCGCGGCGTTTATGGCGTTGGCGGGGTTCTGTATGACGCAGGTGAGGGTACGGTAGAGGGCGTCGGTCAGCGCGTCGGGGTCTATCGGCGGCGGCGCAGGGTGCGGATGCCCAAACAGCCGCTCGACGGGCACATCAGGCGCGCGCAACGGAATGGACGCCTGCATCAGCACAGATGCGCCGCGCACCAGCAGCGCACAGCCCATCAGTTTGACCCCCGTGTCGGCGTGCGCAATATCGGCAATCGCGGGCGTAGCGAAGCAATCGCCGCCGTCGTCGGGGCTGCGCGGGTCGGGCGCGGGCGCGTCGCCCTGCACGGCGGGGATGCCCACCTGCGCGAACGCCTCAATCAGCGCGGGCGCAAGGAACTGGTAGACCTGGCGGGGGTAGGGGCGGAGTGCAGATCCCCCCTCACCCTGACCCTCTCCCCCCTTAGCAAGGGGGGAGAGGGCTTGGGAGTGGGGGGATTCGTACCGAAACACCAACCCCAGCGTCAAATCGTGCCCGTGCAGCACGGCTTTGCCGCCTGTGGGGCGACGCAGCATCGGGATGCCCAGCGCGTTGCAGGCGTCCACCAGGCGCGGGGGCAACTGCTGGTTCACCCCGTAGGTCAGCGCGGGTGATGCCCACTGGTATACGCGCAGCGTGGGCGGGATCTCGCCTCGCTGGAACGCCTCCAGCAGGGCGACATCGCCCGCCATCGTCGCTTCGGGCGGGCAGACGCCGTCGTTCAGCAAGCGCAGGCGGGAACCTCCTGCGGGTAAATCACCGCGCCCTGCCATCGCAGAATCAGGCTCTTCGCCGCGCCTGCCTCGTCCAAGCGGCGCACAGGCGTATTGTACGGCGCGTGCTGCAGCAGCTCAGGCTGCTCCATCGCCTCGCGGGCAATCTCCAGCAGCGCGTTCGCGAACATGTCCAGCGTCTGCTTGCTCTCCGTCTCGGTCGGCTCGATCATCAGGCACTCAGGCACAATCAGCGGGAAATACATCGTCGGCGGGTGGAAGCCGTAGTCCAGCAGCCGCTTGGCGATGTCGAACGCCCGCACGCCGTACTGCTGCTTGTAGTGCTTGGCGGTCACGACGCACTCGTGCATGCAGAGTCGCTCCACTGCGGGCGGGAAGGCGTGTCGAATACGCGCCAGCATGTAGTTGGCGTTCAGCACGGCGAACTCGCCGATGGTGCGCAGGTCGCGCCCGCCATAGGCGCGAATATAGGCATACGCCCGCACGAGGTTCAGGAAGTTGCCGTAGAACGCATGCACGCGCCCGATGGACTGCGGGTGGTCATACGACAGCGCGTACTGCCCGTCGTCGGTCTGCACAACGCGCGGAGTGGGCAGGAACGGAACCAGCCGCTCCGAGACGCCGACCGCACCTGCGCCTGGACCGCCCCCACCGTGCGGCGTGGAGAAGGTCTTGTGCAGATTCAGGTGCATACAGTCGAAGCCGATGTCAGCAGGGCGCACGACGCCGACCAGCGCGTTCATGTTCGCCCCGTCGCAGAAGACCAGTGCGCCCGCCTCGTGCAGCAGTTCGCACGCTCGCCGCGCGTTGCGGTCGAACAGCCCCAGCGTGCTGGGGTTGGTCAGCATCATCGCGGCAACTTCGTCGCTTAGCGCGGCTTGCAGCGCGTCCAAGTCGGTGTCGCCTTCGGCGTTGGTCGGGATGGACTTCACGGTGAACCCGCACAGTGCGGCGGAGGCGGGGTTCGTGCCGTGCGCCGAGTCGGGCACCAGCACGATTTTGCGTTTGTCGCCCTCGCCGCGCGACTCGTGGTACGCCTTAATCAGCATCAGGCTCAGCAGTTCGCCGTGCGCGCCCGCGACATTCTGCAGGGTGACCTCCGCGAAGCCCGTGATGGCTTTCAGGTCTTGCTGCAGTTCGTACATCAGTTGCAGCGCGCCTTGCGAGAGCGATTCGGGCTGCAGCGGGTGCGCGTGTGTGAAGCCTGACAGCGCGGCGATTTTCTCGTTGATGCGCGGGTTGTATTTCATCGTGCAGGAGCCGAGCGGGTAGAAGCCGACATCGATGCCGTAGTTGCGTTGCGACAAGCGCGTGTAGTGGCGCAGCGCGTCCAGTTCGCTCACTTCGGGCAGGGCGGGCGGCTCTGGGCGCAGATGCTCACCGAGCAGCTCCGCAAGCGGCTGGGTGGGCACATCGCACACAGGGGGACGCACGCCACGCCGACCAGGCACGCTGCGCTCAAATATCAGCGGAAAGTCTACTGTGCGACCCATAACAGGGAAAGTGTACCCGATTAGGCGCGAGGTTCAGAGCGTGATTACTCCAACTCCACGAGCAAATCGCCTTCGGAAGAATAATCTGCGGGCGTTTCTCGTATCTGAGCAGCGTATGTACCACCGATTGGA
>Ga0308415_1001433_pt1 | contig 10198 bp, 8 predicted proteins | sample HotsprSampleOS55_FD_203465 | JGI IMG/M metagenome (GOLD analysis project Ga0308415, IMG submission 203465) | Hot spring phototrophic mat microbial communities from Octopus Spring, Yellowstone National Park, Wyoming, United States - 20090730_OS55 ... | reverse complement strand
TTGGCCAGGCCAGATTAGACCGCCCCGACCGGTATTTCGTTCACCCTCCGGGTGAACCCTTCAGCCTTGTCGGTAAGGATTCAGGCGCTCAATCTTTGGCAAAAAATCTGTTGACAACTAAACCCGCTTGAGCGAAAAATGGCGTGAACAGATCCCAACCAAGCTGAGTGCACGCTCAAAACCCCGGTTGGGGGGTGTTTGTGTTTGGACCGGCAGGGCTGGGGTCTGGGAAGGAAAACCCAAGTGCAGTTGGGCAGTTACCGTAAGTCAACCAAACCCTGACGAAGATGCGCAGGCTGTTGAGGCCAACGCACACTGTTCTGGACCTATGAAACCGACACGCAATTTGTGGGCAACCGCCACTCTCATGGTAGCTCTCACGGCAGGAGCTCAACCTTGGACTTGGATCGGCACTGACGTGGGCGGACCGGCCTTCTCCGGTTATCATACGGGCACGCCGCCCGATGTGATGACAGTGACTGGCGGCGGCGCGGACATCTGGGGTACTTCGGACCAATTCTACTACGTTTACACGACGGTGGAAGGGCACTCTTGGGACGCCAAGATTCGTGTCCATGACCTCCAAGGGCCCGATTGGTGGACCAAATGCGAGCTGATGGTCCGGGTGCCTGACGCCAGCGGCCTACCGCAAGGTCCCGACCCCTTCCTTGCCGCCATAACCACCCCTGCCACCGGTCAGAACCAGGTGCTCCCCAGTGGCGAGCCACCCGGGGCGGGAGCGCTGCTGATATCAATCTCGGCGTCGCCGCCAGTTATCCCAACACCTGGATGCGCTTGACCCGGCAGGGGAACGTGTTTACCATGTGGTACGGGACCGATGGGGTGAATTGGACCAAGTATGCAGACATCGACACCGGCAGTACTCAGTTTGGGTTCGGTCAACCATTTCCTGCCCGGGTTCTGGTAGGAGTCGCGGTCACAGCGCACAACAACGCTGCGCTGGCCTACGCAACGGTCTCCGACCTGAGCATCACGCTCTTCCATGTAACTCCGAATTTGCAAATCGTTCGGAATTTGCAGAGCCAAACGGTCTACTCGCACACGACCGCGACTCTGACTTTCCAAGTCACGAACGCGGCGATTGCCAACGGGTCCCTGGGGGTAGGCGATTACCAATGGTTCAAGAATGGTCAGCCTATCCCAGATGCCACCGGGCCCACGTACTCTTTCGTGGTGGCGCCAGAGGATAACAATGCCCAGTTCACCTGCCGGGCCACGGTGGGGACCGCCTCGGTGAACAGTGCGACCGCCACGCTGACCGTGCTGGCGCCGACGGAAATCTCCGGGGCCCTGAAGTGGGAGTACTATCCGGGGATCAGCCTGTTCGGAATCCGTTCTGGCAATCATGGTCGGCCGGCGCAGGTGCGTGCGATCTCGGCCTTTGATGCGCCGTTTAATTTTGCTGAGAACTTTGCCAGTCGGGTCAGTGGGTTGTTTGTGCCGCCGGTGACGGGCAATTACGTCTTCTTCATTGCGGCCGATGACGATGCGGATTTGTACCTGGGCACCAATGCCAGTCCGGCCAGCAAGCGTTTGATTGCGCAGCAGGAGGGCTGGGCTGGGCGGAACAACTGGATCAGCCACGGGGGTGGGGGCGGTCCGTTGGCCTGGTCGCAGCGTCGGTCGGACACGTGGAGTCCGGATGGTGGGATGACCATGCCTTACAATGCGGGCATTCCGCTGGTGGCGGGCCAGAAGTATTGGATTGAGGCGGTGCATCGCGAGGGAGGCGGTGGGGACAACCTTGGGGTGTACTTCAAGCGGGTGGAGGATCCGGATCCGACGGATGGGCTGCCGTCGAACCTGACGGGGGATGTGATTCGGATGCTGACCTGGACAACGACGACGCTGACGATTACCCGGCAGCCGCAGTCGGTGACCCAGTGGGAAGGGTTGGACGTGACCTTCGGTGTGGAGGTTTCGACGGATGCGGAGCTGACGCCGGTGTATCAGTGGCAGCGCAACGGGGTGGACATGCCGGGTCGGACGGGGCCGACTTTGTCGCTGACGGCCGGTATGGGCGACAATGGGGCACGGTTCCGTTGTGTGGTGAGCATTCCGGGCACGGGTTTGACGGTGACCAGTGAGGAGGCGACGCTGACGGTGCAGCAGTCGGTGTTTATTACCGGCATTGTACGCCGGGAAGTCTGGGGGCCGAACCGGTCGGGGATCACGCGGCAGATGGTGTATGACGGTCAGGCGGGTCCACCGGATATTCGGGACTTTGTGACGGCGATGGACGTGACGGACTGGGCGGACAACTACGTGCAGCGGTTGAGCACGTGGTTTGTGCCGCCGACGACGGGTCGGTATGTGTTCTATCTGTCGTCGGATGATGACAGTGATCTGTTCCTGAGCACCGACGAGGACGAGGCCAACAAGCGTTTGATTGCGCAGCAGTCGGGTTGGAACCCGACGCGGGCCTGGCAGAGTGGCATGAACGTTTCGCAGCGTAATTCGGACACGTTTGTGGCGCCGGACGGCAGCATGCCCGGGGCCGGTGGGATCCCGCTGACGGCTGGGCGGAGGTACTACATCGAGGTGGTCCAGCGCGAGGGTGGCGGTGGTGACAACGTTGCCGTTTACTACACCTTGTACGGGGAGCCGGCGCCTGCGGATGGGACGCCGTCGAATCTGCGGGGCGACGTGATTGGGTTGAAGTTGCCGGCGCCTACCTCGCTGAGCATTACGCAGCAGCCGCAGAGCGCAGTGGTACGGGCGTGGCATCCGGCCGTGTTCACGGTGGGGGTGGCCACGGATGCGTTGTATCCGCCGACGTATCAGTGGCGGCGGAACGGGCAGGCGATAGCCAATGCCACGCGGTCGGTGTACTCGTTTGTGACCTCGACCAACGATCACGGGGTGGGCATTGACTGTGTGGTGACACTGTCGGCGTACGGTGCGGTGACCAGCCAGGTGGCCACGGTGTCGGTGCTGACGGATACGGTGTTTGTGCCGGGGCAGTTGAAGGAGGAGTATTTTGCCGGGGCGACGTTTGATGACGTCTTGTACGGCAACGTGGGATGGGCCACGGTGGTGAGCAACTGGACGATCTTCGAGTCGCGGACGAACATAGCGGACAACTACACGCGGCGGGTGAGTGGGTTCTTTATTCCGCCGCAGACGGGGGACTATGTGTTCTTCATCAGCTCGGACGATGAGAGTCGGTTGTTCATCAGCACCAACAGTGATCAGCCGGCGGCGAAGGTGTGGGTGGCGCATCAGCCGAGCTGGAATCCTGCCCGGGCTTGGGTTTCGGGCAGCAATGCGGGGCAGCGCCGGTCGGATCAGTTCACGCCGGATGGTGGGGTGAGCTATCCGTATGCGATGGGGATTCGGCTGGTGGCTGGCCAGCGGTACTACATCGAGGCGCTTCACCGCGAGGGTGGTGGTGGGGATAACCTGGCGGTGACGTACAAGCTGCTGGCCGATCCGGATCCGTTGGATGGGGATGCGCCGTTGCTGACGGGTTCGGTGATTGGGTACATGGCGGAGCCTGCGCCGGTGGAGCCGCCGGTGTTGACGGTGGGGCGGCAGGGCAACAACGTGGTGATCTCGTGGAGTCCTGCGGGTGGTCGGTTGGAGAGCAGTCCGGTGTTGGGACCGGGTGCGGTATGGACGACGGAGACGACGGCCAATCCTGCGGTGATACCGATCACGGGCACGGCGAAGTACTTCCGGGTGGTGCGGTAGGGAGTGAGCCTCCGGGGGTGATGCGCCGGGCTTGTTGAAGGTTGCCTGTGAGGACGCGGGGTCGGGTCTGTGGAAACGGACCCGACCCCGGTTGTTTTTGGATGTGGGCTATCGAGAAGGAGAGGCGAGTGATCCCGCGCGCTGGCCTAGTGCAAGGCGTCCTTTTCCGGTGTGACTTTGGTGTGAGAGATGGAGGTCCAACGACGTGTCGCACCCGGAGGCGACGGACAGGGGGCCGGCGTTTGATCCGCATTCAGAAGGGCTAATTGCGCTGGAAGCCTCGAGCAGGTTCCCAAGGGCGGTGGCTTGACGGGAGCGGGGCAAGGCGCATGTTTCGGGAGAGGGCACAGATGAGGATCCGACACTTGTTCATTTCACCGGGGCACAACTACTTCGGTCACCACGGGCAACCCCCTGGGGAGCATCCGATCCTCGAGGTGGAGGCGATCGAGTGTGTGGCGGGCCGTGGCATCCGGGGGGATCGGTTTTTCGATTTCAAGGACCAGTACAAGGGGCAGATCACGTTTTTTGCGTGGGAGACCTTGGTGGCGCTGCAACGGGAGCTGGCACTGCCGGAGGTCTCGCCCGGGGCCACCCGTCGCAATGTCATCACCGAGGGTCTCGACCTGAACGCGCTGGTGGGCCAAACGTTCGAGATCCAAGGGATCCGGTTCCAAGGCGTCGAAGAGTGTCGGCCGTGTTATTGGATGAATCACGCGTTTCGGGATGAACGTGTGGAAGCTTGGTTGCGCGGGCGTGGCGGATTGCGGGCGCGGATTCTCACCGATGGCTGGTTGCGGCGCAACGTATGAAAGCGGAGAGGGGAAGACTGTGCGATGAACGGGACTCTGCCGCGGTTCAGTGCAATGGTTTTGGCGGGCGGATGTTCCCGGCGCATGGGCCGGGATAAGGCCTGGGTGAAGTGGGCAGGCCAGCCCATGGTGGTCCGCCAGTTGGAGCTGTTACGGCTATTGGGGCCGGTGGAGCTTTTTGTTTCCGGGCGTCCCGAGGCGGACTACGGCGGGTTGGGCTGTCCGGTGTTGTTGGACCGGTTCATGGGAGCAGGTCCCTTGGCGGGCATCGAGCGTGGTCTAGCGGCAGGGTCGGCCCCATTGCTGTTGGTGGTGGCAGTGGATATGCCCTGGCTAGGGGAGGGCTTTCTGCGGGAGCTCTTGGGGCGTTGCACGGAGGAGCGGGGTGTGGTGCCGGTGTGGAGAGGACGTGTGGAACCGCTGATTGGGATCTATCCCCGAAGGTCGCACGCTTGGGCGGTGGACTTGTTGGAACACGGACAGTGTGCGGTGTGGCGGTTTGTCCACCGCTGTCATGAGCAGGGGGCGGTGGAGCTATGGTCGGTGCCGGATGCGGCGGGCGGGAACTTACGGAACTGCAATTGTCCGGAGGATTGGGCACAGGCGCGCAAAGCAGTGTTGCGGAGCCGTTGAAGGGGGCTTGTCGTTTGGCGATTCCGTGGTTGCGGGCTCTGAAGGCTGGCTAACGGAGTTTTAGGGGCTCGGTCGGATGGGAGTTGGAGTGGTTCGGCCCGGCATGGGCGGGAGAGACCACTTGGCGCACGGTTGGGTCGGGATCGGATTGCAGACGGTCCAGCGCCTCTTGGACGCGGGGTTGTTGACTGGCGATGAGTTTCAAGGTTTGAGCGGCATGGCGCCGAATGCTCGGGTCTGGATCTTGGAGCAGTTCCAAGAGAGGCGCCACACCAGTGCGGGGGGAGGGCGGGTTGCGAGTCAAGGCTTGGGCGGCTTCCTGGCGGGCGGTCAGGGGACCAGTTTGGGCGGAGGCCAGCAGGAGGCGAGACGGTTCGTGGCTGACGCGCCCCAGAGCATCGGCTGCGGAGGCACGGACGGCAGCGTCGGGATGACCGAGGGTTTGGACAAGGAGCGGCGCTGCTTCTGCAGCGGCACAGCCCATTTGGCCAAGGGCGTAAACGGCAGGGTGATGGTGCGCTTGGTTGGTGGAGAGCAAGACCTGCATGCACACTCGGACGGCGCTGGGCGTGGCAATGCGGCCCAGGGCAGTGGCCGCGGTCCATCGTTCTGCGGGTGAGCCGTTCATGAAAAGGTGCGCGAGTGCTGGTACTGCGGCGTCGGCTTGGGGACCCAGCAGGCCGAGGGCATGGGCGCCGGCCATCCGGGCGGCAGAGGCATCGGCGGGACGGACCCGGGAGCGCAGGTACCGAACCAAGAACTCGGGCAGACGGCCCTGGGCAAGACGTAACAGCGGGGTCAGGGGCGGATCGGGCGTGCGGACCATGCGGATCAGGTCAGGTAGGGCACGCTCCCCGGCGGCGCCGAGCACTTCGGCGGCCGACTGTCGTTCCTGGGGATGGGGACCGATCGAGGCAAAAGCCCAGGCCCGGACGGACTTGCCTAGGAGGCGGGTTTCTCGGGCTTCGCGCCATCCTGCGAACCAGAGCAGGCAGGCCAGCAACAGGGTACTGAGGGCGGCGACTCTGGCTACCACCGGCGGGCTCATGCGGACAACATGGTGCAGATGTGACGCCCGGACAAGGAAGCGGCGGGGTTATCGCGCTTCACGTTTGCGCCGCAGGGCGCGGCGGAGCTGGGCCAACGGCAGTGTGTTAAGGATGTCTTCGCGGCGCAGCCAGCCTTTCCGCGCGACTGCCACTCCGAGCCTGAGGTAGGCGGCGTGTTCGCGCCTGTGGGCGTCCGGGCCCAGGACGCATCGGACGCCCTTGCGCGTGGCCGCCGGCCAATGGCGCCAATCCATGTCCAGGCGTCGGGGATTGCAGTTGAGTTCGATCCAGGTGCCGGTTTCAGCGCAGGCGTCGATGACGGCGGAGAGGTTGACCGGGTAGGGCTCGCGTTCCAGCAGGAGGCGACCGGTCGGATGACCGACAGCGTGCACGAAACGGTTTTGAGCGGCGCGGATGAGGCGTTTGGTGTTGTCGGCCTCATTGTTGGCGGGGACATGGAGACTGGCGATGACGAAGTCCAGTTCGGCCAAAAGGTCATCGTCGAAGTCCAGCCGATCGCGCAGGATGTCCACCTCGGTGCCGGCCAGCAGGCGGAAGTCGGAACCTTCGTCCTCGAGTCTTTGGTTGATTTCGCGGATGGCCCGAATCTGCTGGCGCAACCGGTCCGGGTCGAGCCCGTTGGCCTGGAAGGAGGATCGGGAGTGATCGGTAATAGCCCAGTAGGACAGGCCGAGCGAGCGGCCCAGTTGGACGATTTCTTCGAGTGTGTTATGGCCGTCGCTCCAGGTGGAGTGGTTGTGGAGGGAGCCTTTGAGGTCGGTCCATTCCACCAAACGAGGCAGGGGCCCTTTTTCGGCGGCCTCGAATTCGCCCAGGTCTTCGCGTAGTTCGGGCGGGATGTAGTGGAGGCCGAGCTGTTGGAACACTTCGGCTTCGTCCTGGCAGGGCACCAGCAATTCGGGATCGCGGGTTTCCTCCTTGGAACGGAACAGGCCGTATTCGTTGAGGCGCAGGCCGCGTTCGATGGCGCGCTGGCGCATGACGATGTTATGTTGTTTGCTGCCGGTAAAGTACATGAGGGCGAAGGGGAACTCGCGATCGGAGACCACGCGCAGGTCCGCCTGCAGGCCGCCTTCGAGCAGGACGCTGGCTTTGGTCTCGCCCTTGGCCAGCACCTTCAGAATGCCGGGCTGACGGGTGAAATCCTCGAGGACCGCGGCGGGGCGTTTGGAGGAGGCCAACAGGTCAAGGTCCCCGATGACCTCCTTGCTGCGGCGGAGGCTACCGGCAGGGCTACAGCGGATGACCTGGGGATGTTGCCGCAAGAACTCCAAAAGGGGTTCGGCGGCCTCCCAAGCCTCGCTGAGGAGGTGTTGGGTGGCATAGGAGCGGCGCCGTTGGATGCCTTCGAGGAGATTGGTCTGGGTCTTTTCGCCGAAACCGGGCAGGGCTGCCACTTTCCCCTCCCGACAAGCCTTCTCGAGTGCCTCGACCGATTCGATGCCGAGTTTCTCGCGCAGCGTCAGGATGCGTTTGGGGCCCAACCCGGGGATCTCCAACAGTTCGATGAGGCCGGGTGGGATGGAGGCTTTGAGTTCCTCGTAATAGGGCAGGCGGCCGGTGGTGACCAGTTCGGTGATTTTTTGCTGGAGGCTTTCGCCGATGCCTTTGATCTGGCCGAGCCGCTGCTCGGCGACGACGGTTTCGAGGGGTTCGTCCAGGTTCTCGATGGCGCGGGCGGCATTGAAGTAGGCGCGAGTTTTGAAGGGGTTTTCGCCCTTCAATTCGAGCAAGGTGCCGATCTCGGTCAGGATGGCAGCGACTTGTTCCTTGTTCATCGGTGCCATGATGACGGCTGCGGGGGCGTCGACAAGGGGAAAGCCGGGGGCGGAGGATGCCGAGTCTCCGGGCCGAACGTGGATCAGTCTTCGCTCGCGTCCAGCCAGCGGCGCGTGAGGCCCTCATAAGCGTCGATGCGCCGGTCTCGGAGGAACGGCCAGTGGGTCCGGGTCACGTCCACCGCTTCCAGATCCACCTCTGCCAGCAAGATTTCTTCGCGATCGGCCGCGGCCTTGGCCAGCAGTTCCCCCGAGGGGCCAGCGACAAAGCTCTGGCCCCAGAACTCGATGCCGTCGCCGGAGGCGCCGGGGATGCGTTCGTGACCGATACGGTTGACGGCGGCTACATAACAGCCGTTGGCTACGGCGTGGCTGCGTTGTATGAGTTCCCAAGCGGTGTATTGTTTTTCACCGAACTGGGCCTTTTCGGAAGGGTGCCATCCGATGGCGGTGGGGTAGAAGAGAATCTGGGCACCCTGCAGGGCGGTCAGGCGGGCGGCTTCTGGGTACCATTGGTCCCAGCAGATGAGCACACCCACTTTGGCATAGCGGGTGGGCCAGGCCCGAAAGCCGAGGTCGCCAGGGGTGAAATAAAACTTCTCGTAGTAGAGCGGGTCGTCGGGGATGTGCATTTTGCGGTATTTGCCGCAAAGGGATCCGTCGGCATCGATGACGACGGCGGTGTTGTGGTAAAGGCCGGGAGCCCGTCGCTCGAACAGCGAGGCGATGACTACCACGCGGTGCTGGCGGGCGAACTGTTGGAAGGCGTAGGTCGAAGGGCCCGGGATGGGCTCGGCCAGCCGAAAGAAATCATGGTTTTCGCACTGGCAGAAGTAGAGGGAGCGGAACAGCTCCTGGGTACAGAGGATTTGTGCGCCCTGACGGACGGCACGTCGGGCGGCCTGCAGGGTGCGTTGCAGGTTTTGCTCCGGGTCCGGGGAAGCGGCGCATTGCAGCAGTCCGAGGCGGACGCGGGTCGAGGATGAAGCCTTTTTGGGCATGGCGAACGGGGTTCAGTGAGGATGTGAAGAATGCCGGGCCCGGGCTTCCAAGCGAGTGCTTTCCTCCAGAACCCGCGAAGGAGCGGGCACATTCTGGGTTTGGGCATCGAATAACTCCCGGATGTAACGGCCCAGGGTTTCATTGGTGGGCCCGTAACCGGCGTGGTAAATGTAATGTTCCAGATCGTAGAGCAGTTCGTCGGCGGAGTTGTAACGCTGGTTCAGCTCGCGCGCCAGGGCCTTGTGCAGGATGGCGTTGAGCCGGTCGTCGATGCGATCGTCAAGGCTGCGGAAGTCAGGGATGGGTAGTTCCAAGACGCGGCGTCGGGACTCCTCCGGGGTGGCGGCCTTGAAGATGTTGTAACCCAGCAAGAGGTGCGCCAGCACGACGCCCGCGGAAAAGAGGTCGGACCGCTTGTCGGTTTTTTGGAAACTGGCTTGTTCGGGGCTCATGAAATCGGCTTTGCCGGCTACCACTTCTCCTTCCTGATCGGTGAGGTACCCGCGGGCCTTGGCGATGCCGAAGTCGGTCAGTTTTACGTCGCCTTCAAAGGCGATGAGGATGTTTTTGAAGCTGACGTCCCGGTGCACGATCCCCAGGGGGCGGCCATGGCGATCGGTCTTGGCGTGGGCGTAGGCGAGGCCCCGGGCGACGCGGCTGACAATGAAGACGGCCAGTTCTTTGGGCAGGCGCCGGCGGCGCTGGATGTGCTGCTGGGCGAACTGTTCCAAGTTTACCCCACGGATCAGTTCCATGGCGATGAAGTAGATGCCATGAGCCTCGCCCAGGTGATAGGTCTGCACAATGTTGGTGTGGATGAGGTCGGCCACCAGCTTGGCTTCGCCAATGAAATTGGCGATGAACTCCGGCTGCCGGACGTACTGCTGTCGGATGACCTTGATCGCCACCCGCTTGACAAAATCATGGGCTCCGTGTTGTTCGGCCTCGTACACGATGCACATCCCGCCCTCGGCCAGCTTGCGCACGATTTCGTAGCGGCAGTCGGATTGGATGGTGAACAACGCCACACCGGGATGGTGAAACAGGCGGTGTCCGAGTCAAGACGTGTTGCAAAAAATCCGAGCTGTCCCCTGAATCCTTACCGACCAGGGTAAAAGGTTCACCCGGAGGGTGAACAAAATACCGGTCGGGGCGGTCTAATCTGGCATGGCCAAATTCATCACGCTCC
>Ga0308415_1001428_pt1 | contig 10208 bp, 14 predicted proteins | sample HotsprSampleOS55_FD_203465 | JGI IMG/M metagenome (GOLD analysis project Ga0308415, IMG submission 203465) | Hot spring phototrophic mat microbial communities from Octopus Spring, Yellowstone National Park, Wyoming, United States - 20090730_OS55 ... | reverse complement strand
CAAAACAGCGGCGCGTCTGATCGGGGTGTCAACCGTTTTTGCAACGTTTTGCTGATTGGAAAGGAAAGCGGCGTGTTTCGCAACTTGACGCGGTTCTGGCGCAAAAATCGAGTTGCGAAACGCGCCCATCCATGCTAAGATACGAGTGTTGAGATGAAACACCAGGAAGGCTCAGGAGCGACGACGTGCAGGTATCGGGATCTGGGACACGGGTGGGGCAGGGAGCGGAGGTCGGAATTTCAGCAATTTCGGCTCGTTGAAGAGCACTGAAACGACGAGTTCATCAAGCACGCGGCGCGGCATCATTACATTTCAGCAATTTCGGCTCGTTGAAGAGCACTGAAACGTTCGCCGGTAGCGTGAACCCGCGGGCGGCGGCGGATAGAATTTCAGCAATTTCGGCTCGTTGAAGAGCACTGAAACGTCGCCACGGCAGAAGGGCCTCGTATGGGCTTTTGCCGTAGATTTCAGCAATTTCGGCTCGTTGAAGAGCACTGAAACTTCCGACCGACGCCTTCGATATTCGAAGCGAGTACGATTTCAGCAATTTCGGCTCGTTGAAGAGCACTGAAACCTTGTACGTTAGCGGGGCGTCTCCGTAACTTTTAGGATTTCAGCAATTTCGGCTCGTTGAAGAGCACTGAAACTCGAAAACGAGGTCTTTAGGCACAAATGAAATAATCATTTCAGCAATTTCGGCTCGTTGAAGAGCACTGAAACGAGAAGGGGAAGAACGGGGGAAGGCGGGAGGCAATATTTCAGCAATTTCGGCTCGTTGAAGAGCACTGAAACGCTGTTGCGCCTGCTGCGTGCCGAATAGAATAATGATTTCAGCAATTTCGGCTCGTTGAAGAGCACTGAAACATGTAGGCTCCGCGCTCCAACCAACCCCTTCCGTCAAATTTCAGCAATTTCGGCTCGTTGAAGAGCACTGAAACACGTGCGGCGCGGTTCGACGTCGCCGGTTGCGCCCGATTTCAGCAATTTCGGCTCGTTGAAGAGCACTGAAACTTCGTCCTGGGAACGGTAACGGATGCACGGTGTCAATATTTCAGCAATTTCGGCTCGTTGAAGAGCACTGAAACCGCGGGTATACACGAACAGGCATGCCTCGAGGTCGTATTTCAGCAATTTCGGCTCGTTGAAGAGCACTGAAACTCAGTTTTCGCTCAATCCATCCCTCCAAGGGTTCGATTTCAGCAATTTCGGCTCGTTGAAGAGCACTGAAACGCGAAATCGCCTCGGTTTCGGACTCGCTGCGGCGAAATTTCAGCAATTTCGGCTCGTTGAAGAGCACTGAAACTTCGAGACGTTGTTCGAGTTCGGCGATTCGCTTCTGATTTCAGCAATTTCGGCTCGTTGAAGAGCACTGAAACTCGCATATGGATTCACCGTCGAGGAAGTTCTCGAAAATTTCAGCAATTTCGGCTCGTTGAAGAGCACTGAAACGCTGCGACGCATGTCTTCGAGCCAGCGTCGAATATCCGATTTCAGCAATTTCGGCTCGTTGAAGAGCACTGAAACTCCGACTTTGAGCCGCGAACTCCGCCTTTCGGTCGAGATTTCAGCAATTTCGGCTCGTTGAAGAGCACTGAAACACGCGACGTGCGACAATTCGTTTCTTCGACTTCATCATTTCAGCAATTTCGGCTCGTTGAAGAGCACTGAAACTTGATACCACCACCGGCGCTGTCAAGCGTTCGGTGGATTTCAGCAATTTCGGCTCGTTGAAGAGCACTGAAACGTCTCGAAACGAACGTAGCGCCTCGATTGCATTCAGGATTTCAGCAATTTCGGCTCGTTGAAGAGCACTGAAACTCCGATGAAGAATGATTCGACGCTTTCCGCCTCCGGATTTCAGCAATTTCGGCTCGTTGAAGAGCACTGAAACTCGTTCGTAGAGCCATTGCGCCGCCTTGCGGGTCGGAATTTCAGCAATTTCGGCTCGTTGAAGAGCACTGAAACATCAGCGCAGGTTTGTATCAACCCGCGCGTACACGCCGTATTTCAGCAATTTCGGCTCGTTGAAGAGCACTGAAACCTGGCGTGAGGGCGTTCTTCCACGCCGTCGGGTGAATTTCAGCAATTTCGGCTCGTTGAAGAGCACTGAAACCTCGACGCGCTGTTTACGTATGCGCGCGTCGTCTGCATTTCAGCAATTTCGGCTCGTTGAAGAGCACTGAAACGCGCACCTCGCGCATCTTCCTCGTCCAGTTCGCAACATTTCAGCAATTTCGGCTCGTTGAAGAGCACTGAAACTGCGAGAAACCGTCGCGCCCAGGATTTTCCGCTGAAACGATTTCAGCAATTTCGGCTCGTTGAAGAGCACTGAAACGCGTCTTCCCAAACAGCCAGTTCTTCACCGATGATTTATTTCAGCAATTTCGGCTCGTTGAAGAGCACTGAAACGGCGCGCTGCAATTCTTCGATGTTCGGCGCGCCGATGCATTTCAGCAATTTCGGCTCGTTGAAGAGCACTGAAACGTCGGGCTGGCGAAGAAGTTGCACTGTTCGCTCCCCATTTCAGCAATTTCGGCTCGTTGAAGAGCACTGAAACTTCCCCTTCGGCGTTCCCGCCAGCACCGCGCGCCCGATTTCAGCAATTTCGGCTCGTTGAAGAGCACTGAAACGGACGATCGCACCAATCAAAAAGCCCGCTCTGCCGATTTCAGCAATTTCGGCTCGTTGAAGAGCACTGAAACTGATGATTCGGTTGAGAATCGCGCGAACATCAGCGAATTTCAGCAATTTCGGCTCGTTGAAGAGCACTGAAACGCACCTCAAAATCGCGGGTGCGGACACCGGCAGGTATTTCAGCAATTTCGGCTCGTTGAAGAGCACTGAAACATCTATGACGAAGCCCTCGCTATCGTACCGGAAACGATTTCAGCAATTTCGGCTCGTTGAAGAGCACTGAAACCTTGGCGCTTTGATGTTCCCTGCAAGCAGCAGCGCCATTTCAGCAATTTCGGCTCGTTGAAGAGCACTGAAACCACCGTCCCGACCGCCGCCGTCGAGTACTGCGGGCTGATTTCAGCAATTTCGGCTCGTTGAAGAGCACTGAAACGCGGGAAGTGCGGTATAGTAGAGACGTAAGCAATAATTTCAGCAATTTCGGCTCGTTGAAGAGCACTGAAACACGTGAGAATGATGACGGTCGCGGCAGCGAGCGCGATTTCAGCAATTTCGGCTCGTTGAAGAGCACTGAAACAAGCAACGCTCTGCACCAAAGCCGCGCCTCGAGCGTGAATTTCAGCAATTTCGGCTCGTTGAAGAGCACTGAAACGGCGGCTGGCTGACGCGCGACGGGCGGTTGATGTACGAATTTCAGCAATTTCGGCTCGTTGAAGAGCACTGAAACCGACGGACTGGCAGTATTCGATGTGCTGCGCACGCCCTCAAATTTCAGCAATTTCGGCTCGTTGAAGAGCACTGAAACTTGACGTTCACCGCCCTCCTCCTCCGCCGCCTCCGCCATTTCAGCAATTTCGGCTCGTTGAAGAGCACTGAAACCGCGCAGCCGCGCAGCGATCTCGGCGGCGAGTTCCGAATTTCAGCAATTTCGGCTCGTTGAAGAGCACTGAAACCCGTCCCGCTTGACCAACCCATCTCCGGCGCGATCTGCAATTTCAGCAATTTCGGCTCGTTGAAGAGCACTGAAACAGGCGGCGACGGCGGGCGTGCGGGCGTACAGAGAAGGATTTCAGCAATTTCGGCTCGTTGAAGAGCACTGAAACTCGTTGATTTCGGCGACCGCCGGCGACTGCGGAAAGGTGATTTCAGCAATTTCGGCTCGTTGAAGAGCACTGAAACGTTCGCGCGCGGCTGCGGAAGGTGAAAGAAGATGAAATTTCAGCAATTTCGGCTCGTTGAAGAGCACTGAAACTTTCTTCTTCCGTACCCAACGCTCAACGAGGTACGCCATTTCAGCAATTTCGGCTCGTTGAAGAGCACTGAAACAAAGGCCGCTCTCAGTACGTTCAATCGCTGCATTGCATTTCAGCAATTTCGGCTCGTTGAAGAGCACTGAAACGATCGGAACAGCGCCAGCAACGCCGGGTCTTCTGAGATTTCAGCAATTTCGGCTCGTTGAAGAGCACTGAAACCCGCTGCAAGCCGTTGCGCCGCGCCGTATGCGCCGCATTTCAGCAATTTCGGCTCGTTGAAGAGCACTGAAACTTCGCAGACCGGATCACAACGATGTTCGGGTATTGGATTTCAGCAATTTCGGCTCGTTGAAGAGCACTGAAACAGCGCGGACGGGGCGCTCAGCAGCAGCACTGAAAAATTTCAGCAATTTCGGCTCGTTGAAGAGCACTGAAACCGTTGTCGGCGAGGTATGCGGTCGCCGCGCCGATTGCATTTCAGCAATTTCGGCTCGTTGAAGAGCACTGAAACGCCGGTCAACCGCCGGGATTGGCGTTTCGGCAAGGAAATTTCAGCAATTTCGGCTCGTTGAAGAGCACTGAAACACGAAACGCGCCGGTCTGGTCAACACCCAGCGGGAATTTCAGCAATTTCGGCTCGTTGAAGAGCACTGAAACCCTTGTGTGTGTGGTTATTGATTACGTCTCTACTATATTTCAGCAATTTCGGCTCGTTGAAGAGCACTGAAACTTTGTCAAGCGGGAAATTCGCCGGATTTTCCGCGAAAATTTCAGCAATTTCGGCTCGTTGAAGAGCACTGAAACCCTCGTCGCGCCGCGCGTCTGCAGTCGTCTTGCTGATTTCAGCAATTTCGGCTCGTTGAAGAGCACTGAAACTTTGACTTCGACCGGGCGTGTGGGACACCTCACGCGATTTCAGCAATTTCGGCTCGTTGAAGAGCACTGAAACCAACCCGGCATCATAAGAGGAGGAAGATGATATGACGATTTCAGCAATTTCGGCTCGTTGAAGAGCACTGAAACTCCCGCTTGACGAAGAAGACGACGATACCTTCGTCCCATTTCAGCAATTTCGGCTCGTTGAAGAGCACTGAAACCCAGTTTTTGCCGGACGCGCGAATACTGAAGATCACAATTTCAGCAATTTCGGCTCGTTGAAGAGCACTGAAACATCCCCGCCCCTCGTCGGTCAACGTTGCGAGCATCATTTCAGCAATTTCGGCTCGTTGAAGAGCACTGAAACGAGTTTCGCCTTCGCCGCGTCGGTTGTGTTGCCCGCATTTCAGCAATTTCGGCTCGTTGAAGAGCACTGAAACTGATCCCCAGCGCGGCGTGGATCAACAGCCGGTTACATTTCAGCAATTTCGGCTCGTTGAAGAGCACTGAAACAACTCCTCACCCTCAAAGATGATAACTTCACTGTCGATTTCAGCAATTTCGGCTCGTTGAAGAGCACTGAAACAGCGCGGCGCATTCGGCGCGTTGGAGCAGATCGCGGTATTTCAGCAATTTCGGCTCGTTGAAGAGCACTGAAACGTCCCACGTCTTTCGCGCAAACGCAAGAATATCCGCGATTTCAGCAATTTCGGCTCGTTGAAGAGCACTGAAACTCCTCTCGCGCTGTCACAACACCCGCATCTCTTTTAATTTCAGCAATTTCGGCTCGTTGAAGAGCACTGAAACCGCCTTGCAACGCGCCCGGCAGCGGTGCGAACAACATTTCAGCAATTTCGGCTCGTTGAAGAGCACTGAAACACGCAGAATGCGCGCCGACGGAACGACCCCGCGCTGCATTTCAGCAATTTCGGCTCGTTGAAGAGCACTGAAACCCGACGTTCGCCAGACCGAGCGCGAGTTCTTCAACGATTTCAGCAATTTCGGCTCGTTGAAGAGCACTGAAACTCTTGACAACCGCGTGATAGTGCGGTATACTACAAGCGATTTCAGCAATTTCGGCTCGTTGAAGAGCACTGAAACGCCAGCGTATCGCCGTAGACAAGCGACTGCCCGTTGAATTTCAGCAATTTCGGCTCGTTGAAGAGCACTGAAACGCTTTCGGTCTTGACCGGTTGCGCGTGGTTCAACCAAATTTCAGCAATTTCGGCTCGTTGAAGAGCACTGAAACGCTTGACAACCGGCGCGGGGTGTGGTAGAGTAGAAGCGATTTCAGCAATTTCGGCTCGTTGAAGAGCACTGAAACACGTAATCTTCAGTATTCGCGCGTCCGGCAGAAACATTTCAGCAATTTCGGCTCGTTGAAGAGCACTGAAACAAGTTGCGGTATCGTGCCCTTGACAGCGTACAAGTATATTTCAGCAATTTCGGCTCGTTGAAGAGCACTGAAACGTCTCGACGTAAGAACGGCGCTGCGGTTGGCGGGCATTTCAGCAATTTCGGCTCGTTGAAGAGCACTGAAACGCATTTACCCGCTCCAGTCTGACGCCGCACCGACAACGTTTCAGCAATTTCGGCTCGTTGAAGAGCACTGAAACACCGACGGCGAGTAGATGAAAATATCAACATCTCGTAAAATTTCAGCAATTTCGGCTCGTTGAAGAGCACTGAAACGTGTTGGATGGTAGAAGTATCGTACAACACCCGCCACGATTTCAGCAATTTCGGCTCGTTGAAGAGCACTGAAACCACAGCATCGGCGCGGCGACGTTCCGCCGCGTGCTGCATTTCAGCAATTTCGGCTCGTTGAAGAGCACTGAAACTCGCTCCGAACAGCCGCAACCCGCGCCGCAACTGGTTTCAGCAATTTCGGCTCGTTGAAGAGCACTGAAACCATAGAGAAGAGAGGGTACGAGATGATTTCCAAAATTTCAGCAATTTCGGCTCGTTGAAGAGCACTGAAACATCCCAATCTGTTGCCGGTTCCGTTACGCCCGTTGCTTTCAGCAATTTCGGCTCGTTGAAGAGCACTGAAACTCGATACCGCGATCCGGCGGGCGGGGGCGGATAGAATTTCAGCAATTTCGGCTCGTTGAAGAGCACTGAAACCGCGACGTATCCCAACGTCCCGTTCAGGTCGTAGATTTTCAGCAATTTCGGCTCGTTGAAGAGCACTGAAACGCGGTACTCGACCGCGTAGTCTTTCGACTCGCGGTCGAATTTCAGCAATTTCGGCTCGTTGAAGAGCACTGAAACTCGTCGCTCGTTGAGAACTCGTAGTCCGCGACGGTGAGATTTCAGCAATTTCGGCTCGTTGAAGAGCACTGAAACCGGGAGTCGTACTCTTCCCAAGAGACGCCCAAATACATTTCAGCAATTTCGGCTCGTTGAAGAGCACTGAAACGCGCCGACCAGCACGCGCCCCAGCGCGCCCAACTCGATTTCAGCAATTTCGGCTCGTTGAAGAGCACTGAAACTCGTCGCTCGTTGAGAACTCGTAGTCCGCGACGGTGAGATTTCAGCAATTTCGGCTCGTTGAAGAGCACTGAAACCGCGTGGGTGAGGCGCGGGGTGACGGGCGCGGGGTGATTTCAGCAATTTCGGCTCGTTGAAGAGCACTGAAACCGCGCTCGTTGAGCAACGCGGTAAACCACAAGCGCATTTCAGCAATTTCGGCTCGTTGAAGAGCACTGAAACCTTCGTTCTCTGGAAGCGCGGACTGAATCGCCCAGAATTTCAGCAATTTCGGCTCGTTGAAGAGCACTGAAACGATAGAGAAGTCGCGTTCGTCGAAAACGAATACACAATTTCAGCAATTTCGGCTCGTTGAAGAGCACTGAAACGAGAACCCGTCTGGATTTACGTCTTCAAACCAACCAATTTCAGCAATTTCGGCTCGTTGAAGAGCACTGAAACCTGCGCCGCCACGTCTCGACGAGCGCGACGGCTTCTTTGATTTTCAGCAATTTCGGCTCGTTGAAGAGCACTGAAACGCCCAAACGTGGCTTGCAAAGCCCGTAATGCGTTACTTTCAGCAATTTCGGCTCGTTGAAGAGCACTGAAACTCGCCGCGAAGGTAGATGTTTTCAAATCCGGGGCAGATTTCAGCAATTTCGGCTCGTTGAAGAGCACTGAAACCCATCTCGCCCGTATCGCGGTTGACCAGCAGCACAATTTCAGCAATTTCGGCTCGTTGAAGAGCACTGAAACTCAACCCCGAAGCGCGTGAGGTGCCCCACGCGCCCGGTTTCAGCAATTTCGGCTCGTTGAAGAGCACTGAAACCTGACGCGCCAGCAGCACGCGGCTGCGTGGCGGTACGTTTCAGCAATTTCGGCTCGTTGAAGAGCACTGAAACGGAGTTCAACGAGCAACACGTCTCGTTTCGGATAGATTTCAGCAATTTCGGCTCGTTGAAGAGCACTGAAACTCGCCGGGGACGTTCGACCAGTCGTAGACGTGGATGATTTCAGCAATTTCGGCTCGTTGAAGAGCACTGAAACTTCTCGGTTCTGGTCGGTACGTCGTCACCGAACACTTTCAGCAATTTCGGCTCGTTGAAGAGCACTGAAACGCGCGAGTGACGCTTTCCGCGCATTCGGCGTATTTACATTTCAGCAATTTCGGCTCGTTGAAGAGCACTGAAACACAACGCGAATCGACCGCGCGGCGTCGCTCGTATTGTTTTCAGCAATTTCGGCTCGTTGAAGAGCACTGAAACTGCCAAACTTGGATTGCCATTTCTTGTCTCCTTTCGATTTCAGCAATTTCGGCTCGTTGAAGAGCACTGAAACTTGAGTACTGCGGGCTGCGCATCGACGCCGCTCGCTGATTTCAGCAATTTCGGCTCGTTGAAGAGCACTGAAACCCGCGCAAGTAGTTGACCACGTAGCCGTCGAGATCGTTTCAGCAATTTCGGCTCGTTGAAGAGCACTGAAACCGGCGGGAAGGTCGATCCCCGCAAACTCACGTAGTTTCAGCAATTTCGGCTCGTTGAAGAGCACTGAAACTTCATCAAGCACAACTAGCCCCGACGCGAACGAGAGAAATTTCAGCTATTTCGGCTCGTTGAAGAGCACTGAAACGATACCCGACCGTCAGCATCAGTTCGGCGACCGACTGATTTCAGCAATTTCGGCTCGTTGAAGAGCACTGAAACCTTGAGATCACGCTGACGTTTTTGTACAACGAAGATATTTCAGCAATTTCGGCTCGTTGAAGAGCACTGAAACACATAGAGTGTAGTACCCTTCTCATTGATATTCACTTTCAGCAATTTCGGCTCGTTGAAGAGCACTGAAACGTACGGCAGCCGTACCGTGCACCACGGCGCTACCTGATTTCAGCAATTTCGGCTCGTTGAAGAGCACTGAAACCCGTCGGTGCGCGCGCCACCGCACGCGCCGGCGGAATTTCAGCAATTTCGGCTCGTTGAAGAGCACTGAAACCTGTACCCCCTACGCGCCGGGGGCGCCGGGTAGGGGAATTTCAGCAATTTCGGCTCGTTGAAGAGCACTGAAACCGGAGCACTGCGTCTTCGGGGATTGGACGTGGACCGATTTCAGCAATTTCGGCTCGTTGAAGAGCACTGAAACGCACGGCAGCCGTACCGTGCACCACGGCGCTACCTGATTTCAGCAATTTCGGCTCGTTGAAGAGCACTGAAACCCGTCGGTGCGCGCGCCACCGCACGCGCCGGCGGAATTTCAGCAATTTCGGCTCGTTGAAGAGCACTGAAACCCAGTTGCACAAGCGCCGCTGGGAGCGCCCACAGCGGATTTCAGCAATTTCGGCTCGTTGAAGAGCACTGAAACTCGTTTTCGTTGGTCTGGGATTTCGCGCGTGGCTGGTCAATTTCAGCAATTTCGGCTCGTTGAAGAGCACTGAAACATGCCGGCGCGTAGGAACCCTGCCCAAGCTGTGCCAGATATTTCAGCAATTTCGGCTCGTTGAAGAGCACTGAAACGCGCGCGTTCGACGGATCGAATCGTTAGGGCACACTGTGCAATTTCAGCAATTTCGGCTCGTTGAAGAGCACTGAAACTAGAGCACTACTCCGCAAGTGATTGCACAAGATCAAACAGATTTCAGCAATTTCGGCTCGTTGAAGAGCACTGAAACGGCATCCGCCGCCACGCGGCGACCGCGCGGGCGATGTATTTCAGCAATTTCGGCTCGTTGAAGAGCACTGAAACGGCGTTTCGGATCGCGCCGGTTCGCGGCGCTGGTTGATTTCAGCAATTTCGGCTCGTTGAAGAGCACTGAAACCGCCCGGCGCGGCGCTGAAGGCGGCGTACACCGGCGATTTCAGCAATTTCGGCTCGTTGAAGAGCACTGAAACTCAAGCGTGCGCGCCAGAACGGATGGGCGATCCAGAATTTCAGCAATTTCGGCTCGTTGAAGAGCACTGAAACGGATCCGACTCGCAA
>Ga0308415_1001427_pt1 | contig 10209 bp, 4 predicted proteins | sample HotsprSampleOS55_FD_203465 | JGI IMG/M metagenome (GOLD analysis project Ga0308415, IMG submission 203465) | Hot spring phototrophic mat microbial communities from Octopus Spring, Yellowstone National Park, Wyoming, United States - 20090730_OS55 ... | reverse complement strand
GATATAAGGTTGCTTCATCTTCTTGCCAGTCTACAAGTGGGCTCACGGGTTTAATCGGACTTCACCTCCAACCAGAATTCGCTAAAATTATACATAATGCTGTCCTTTCGTGCAAAATGAAAGGCCAAAAACCGAATTTGTGGTATACTCCGCTGTATGGCCGAGGAACTCACCTTAACTCACGAGCGAGTTGATGACATTCCCCTGCTGATCGGGCTGGCGCAGAAATTGCACCTTCCCGAAGTTCTGGACCGTCACCTGGGCAACCACGGCAACCACCAGGGACTGAGTAACGGCTGGCTGGCAACCGTCTGGCTGGCCTATATCCTCTCGGAAAGCGACCACCGCAAGTCCAGCGTGGAAGAGTGGGCCTGGCAGCATCGCCAGATGCTGGAACGGCTGCTGGGGCAACCCATTCGCCGCACCGAATTCAATGATGACCGGCTGGGAATCGTCCTGCGCCGCCTGAGCCAGCAAGCCGCCTGGGAAGCTATAGAGGACGACCTGTGGCAGGCAACGGTGGACGTCTACGACCTGGAAGTGACCAGCGTTCGCCTGGACAGCACCACCACGTATGGTTACCATACCCTGACAGAAGACGGGGTGATGCAGTACGGGCACAGTAAAGACCACCGTCCCGACCTGCCCCAGTTGAAATTGATGGCCGCCGCAGCCGAGCCGTCGGGCCACTTGCTGGCCTGCGACGTCCACCCCGGTCAGGCCGCCGACGACCCATTGTACCGCCCCCTCCTTACGCGTGTGCGCCAGATGCTGGGCCGGTCGGGGCTGCTGTATGTGGGCGATAGCAAGATGGCGGCCCTGGCGACTCGGGCAGACATCGTGGCTCACGGGGACTACTACCTGATGCCCCTGCCCCTGACCGGCGAGACCGCCCAACAGGTGGAAGCGTGGATCGATGCGGTGGTGGACGGGGAGCAAACGGTGACCCTGATCTGGGATGAAAAGGGTCTGGTGGGCGGCGGGTATGAGTTTGAGCGGCCGATGAGCGCTGAGGTGGACGGCAAGCCCGTAACGTGGACCGAGCGGGTGCAGGTGGTCCGCTCGCTGGCACTGGCGGAGCGGGAAAGCCAACAGTTGGAGCAGCGCCTGGCGAAAGCGGAAGCGGCTCTGCGGGCGCTGACACCGCCCCCCGGCCGGGGCCGACGACCGTATCGGGACGAAGCGGCCTTGCAGACAGCGGTGTCCCACGTGTTGGAACGGTATGGCGTGACGGGCTTGCTGCAGGTCACCTGGCAACGGGAGGAAGAGACCGTCACGCGCTATGTGGGGCGCGGACGAGGAAGCCCGAAGCGCTCCGTCCGGACGGAGGTGCGCGTGCGCTACGTCATTGCCGAAGTCCGGCGGGACGAAGAGGTGATTCAGCGACGGAAACATCGCCTGGGATGGCGCATCCAGGTGACCAACCTGGCGGTCACCCAGATGTCTCTGGCCCAGGCGGTTGTTCACTACCGGGGTGGGTGGTGTCTGGAAAGAGATTTTCATCTGGTGAAGGATCGTCCAATCGGCATCAGCCCGTTGTATGTACGGCGGGATGACCAGATTATTGGTCTGACCCACCTGCTGACCCTGGCGTTGCGGCTGTTGACGTTGATAGAAAGCCAGGTACGGCGTGGGCTGGCCCAGGCGGGTGAGGTCTTGAGCGGGCTGTACGAAGGTCAGCCTCGGCGGACCACCGATCGGCCGACGGGCGTGCGCCTGCTGAAGGCGTTTGCCCGGGCGGAGATTACCCTCACACGGATTGAAATGGGGCCTCAGGTGATGTGGCATATCACGCCGCTCTCCGGTTTGCTGGAACGAATCCTGGCGTACCTGGGGCTCTCGTCGTCGCTCTATCAGCGCCTGGCAGAAAATTCATCATAGGCCCCTTCCAATTGCACGAAAGAAGAGTAATGTCTTAAACAAACGCAATTGGTATTATAAGGGCACCTCACCTGTCTGTTCCTTCCCAGGGGTTGCTCCGCCTGCTTCTCTATGAGCCCTTTTCCTCTTCCAACTTCTCCGTGAGCCCCAGGTCCCGCAGGGCGAGTTTGATCTCCTCCACCTGGTTCGGCGCAATCCCCGCTCCGGGGGCGACCTCAAAGCGGACGCGAATCCGCAGGCTGGGATCGGTGGCAAAACGGGTCAGCACTTTCATGTAGAAGTTCGTCCACTTCTGGGGTGGCAGGTCTCCCTCCCAGGCCAGGCGGCGATATGCAGTTGCAGGAGGGCCGACGGGAACGGTTACCGGGCCCGCCGCAGGCTCTGTCGGGAGCATGCCTGTGACCGACCCCACGGCGTACATCCCTTCCCCGACGGGTGCCCTTTCTGAGACCGTTTCTGCGGGGACCCTCTCCAGCCGCTCCGCCGGGGACGGTGCTTCCTGCAACGCCAGCGCCCGTTCCCGGGGCAGGAGCACCACCTGCTCCGAAAACTCCACTTCCTCCGGCCCGAAGGCCGGGTCGCCGATCCGGGGCGTACCCCGGTATTCCCCGTACGCCTTCCCGACGTAACCGAATTTCCCCGCCCTCACCCCCTCCGCAATGGTGGCGCGCAGCGTTTCGGGATTCAGCAGCCGGGGAAAGACCGGCGAGGCGAAGAACATGTCCCGCACCGATTTGGTGCTCCACTCCTCTGCACAGGCGGGCGGCCAGTTCCGCACCAGGAAATCCGGACTGACCCGCTCCTCCAACAGCCCCTCCTGCCGCAGGCGGGCCAGAATCAGTCCCACCAGTGACTCGGCGGCGCTGGAGTGCAGCAGTCCCAGGTCCACCTCCTGCAATCCATCCTCCCCCAACAGCAGAATATGCCGGTACACCCGCCAGACCCGCTCCTTCAGGTCCCGTTCGCTCCGTTGCCGTTTCTCCCGGATCTCCCGCACCTGGGCCGGTTCCAGCCGAAGCCGCTCCTGCTCCGCCGGGTCCTCCAGGGTCTCCAGCGCCAGCAAGGTGCGCACTTCGTCCGCCAGAGTCGCACCCCCCTCCGGGACGGCGAAGATGAGCCCGCTCTTGAAGGTCCGCCCGCGCTCTCCGTAAGTCCGGATCATTGCCTCTACCCGCTGCCGGGTCGTCTCCCGCTGCTCCATCTCCCAACCGTCCTCCGGGGCCAGGATCACCAGCGTCAGCGCGGGCGTGTCAGGGATGTCGGCGGAGGTCTCCGGGAAGTAGCGGCGGTCCAGCGACGGGCCGGGCCGGAAGGCCTCGCGGACGGCCGCGCGCACCCGCTCCCGGACCGTCTCCTCCGCCTGAGGGCCGGCGAGGGCCGCCCGCCGGTCGGCCAGAATCTTGTTCAGGGTCGGGCGGTGGCTCACCCAGTAGGCCGTCCCCTTGGCGTCCAGGTAGTAGCAGCGGCGGACCAGGTCCTCCAGCGCCGCTTCCACGCTCCCGATGTCCGTCTCCGGACCGCCCACGGCCAGGCGGACCTCCGGGAGCGTCGCCTCGTTGCGCACCTGCCCGCCGGAGGACTCAAAGAAGACGGTCGCGGCCACTTGCTGGTGCAGCCGGACCCGCCGGATGGTCTCCGGCGCTTCCGCATCCAGCCGCACCGCATGGGCTTCCTCCTCGGCGATGTCCGAGAGGACGGCCGCTTCCAGGCGCTCCTCCCCCAGTTGCTCAAAGACGGCGGCCCGGAAAAGAGGGTCATCCAGCGGGGCCGAACCCAGGGTGATGAGCGGCGCCCGTCCGCCCTCCCGAAACGCCTGCTGATAGGCCCGGGAAACCCACAGCGCCAGCAGCCGCAGGATGCCCCGCGTCCGCTGGAAGCGGGGGAGCGACTGCCACTTGCGCTCAAAGACGGAGAGGACGGTGGGGTGGAAGGGGTAGGAGGATTCAAAGAGCCGCTCGGCCCCCTCCACCGGGAACCAGTCCGGAAGTTGCGGCCGATGGGCCTGGGCCCAGGTGGCATAGGCCCGGGCGACGCGCCGGACCTCCTGTCGGTCACCCACGTCTTCAAACAGCCGTCGGCGGACGATTTCGGCAATCTCCATCCGCTCCGAGAGGAGCACCGCCTTGCTCAACCGCCCCAGCAGTTTGTCCAGCCGCTGGAACTCGGCCTCGTCCTCCTGGGTCATCTCGTACTCGGAAAGGGGGAGGGAGACGACCAGGACGACGCGCGCGGCACCGGCTACCTCCCGCGTCAGGACGTCCAGGAAACTGTAGAACTGGGAACCCAGGCGGGCATAGGGGTCTCCCGCTTCCCGTGCCCGGCGGATGAAACTGAGCACTTCGTCCATCAGGATGAGGGTCGGTTCGCCCGTGAAGACCCGCTGAAGGATTTCCCCGCCGGGGACGATGCCCTTCTCGTCGTGCTCCCGCACCAGGGCGAAGAGGTCCGGACCGCCCAGTTGCCAGGCCAGGTCCCCCCAGGGCGTCCGGCGGCGGGGCTCTCCCTCTGCCCCGCTGCCGACCACGAAGTCAAAGCGGTTGCCGATGAAAACGGCCACCCGGGCGCGGGGGGCCTGGGCCAGCCCCGCCTCGCCCAGAAGTTCCCGGACGCCCGGCCAGGCGGTCGCTTCGCTCCCGGTCCGGATGAGGTGGTAGAGGAGGGTAAGGAAGTGGGTCTTGCCGCCGCCGAACTGGGTGGTCAGGTTGATGCCGGGGGATGTGCCGATGAGGTCGCCGTTCAGACGGCGCAGCGCCTCCGAAGCCATCTTGCGGAAGGCGTCGGTCAGGTAGGTGCGGGCGAAGAAGCGTTCCGGTTCCACATAATCCCGGGGCGCCCGCCCGTCTATTACCTGGTCCAGGTGAATGGCAAACTCTGCGGCGTCCAGGGGAACACCCCTGCGTAGGTCCTCCCGGGGTACCGCTACGTGATGCCAGGGTTTTAGAGTGGCCATCCTTCCTTCTCTCCCCATTGCGGGGGCCGGAATCTGGCGCCGAATGCCTTGAAGTCACCCTTTCATACTTCTGGGGTAACTATTCAGGCCTCCTCACCCCTTCCCCACCGCCTGCGGCGGCAGCGGCGAAGCCGCTGGGGGTGGGGTCAGGCTGAACAGTTACCTTCTGGGAAGAATCACGACCGTCTCGTTGCCTTCTTCCAGGATGTCCGGTTCCCGACCGACGGCCTCCCTCACCAGCAACATCGCACGCCGGAACCCATTTCCGGTATCGGTCACAAACCCTGCCCGGACGAAAAAGGAGTATAGAAGAGGGTTTCTGAGCACATGGGCCAGCCCGGCCCTGATCATTTCTACGGTGACGGTGTTCGGGAGAAGACCCGGGCTTCTCACCTCCACCCGGTCGTCCATAATGAAAATGCGAACAGGAGCATGAACGGTGTAATCCCGATGGAGCAAGGTATTGACCACAATCTCCCGCAGCGCTTTTTCCGGTAGTTCCGGATATACTTCCGGCTCAAATTCCCGAATTTGGTGGGCGGTACGGAGATGGATGTTCAAAAAGCGGGCAGTATCTTCCAGCATCTGGAAGAGAGTCCCCTCAATGCGTTTTCTATCGGACGGTTCGCCCCAGGGATCCCGTCCCGGGATACGCGCTGCCGTGATGTAGGCATAGGGCAGGTACTTCTGAGGCTCCCGGCCGAACAGGAGCAGCGCTGCTACCGTCGGGTATTTTCTGCCTTCTTGCTCCCGGACCAGGCGCCAGTTGCTCAGCAAGGCATCCGGCTCGGCATGGACCTCTCCCAGCACCCGGGCGCAAAACTGCGCAAATGCGGCCACATCTATATCCTCCCATCCGGCCCGGAGCACCAGGGTTTCTTCATAGAACAGGCTCTCCACTGTCTGGAACAGGCGCAGGAGTTCCTGCCGGGAGGCTCTGCGCCGTCCCGTCGTCGTCCGGATAAAGAAATCTCCCCGCCTGGTGCGATACGGGCGCAGATCGCCTTTGGGAATATGAACAACCACAACCGTGCCTTCAGGGGTCTGGACAGTCTCCTGAATCACGGTTAGCGGAGGTTCGCAGTTATTCAGGGCAACGTTGTCCACCTTGCGCATCCACTCATCCGGGTCTTTCACCCCGATGACCCGCCGTTGTTCGGTCACGCCGAAAATCATCTGACCGCCATCGGTATTGGCGAAAGCAACCAGAGATGCAGCCAGGTCATCGGGCTCAATGGACCCTTGCTTGAATTCTGTGTGCAGGTCTTCCCATTTTTCTATCCGCTGTTGCAACTCCAGCCAGTCCATTGCCCCCTCCTATATCCACCCATACTTCTCGGCGCGGCGGCGGAACGCCTCTTCGCCTCCCTCCATCACCTGCTTGATGGCATCCCGCACTTCTTCCCGGTCCAGCGCGCCCTGCGCCCGAATTCGCGCCTTCTCTTCCCGGGCCTCCAGCGCAACCACCAGTTCGGCATGTCCCAGCACCGGAATATTGGGGTTATGGGTCGCCGCCAGTACCTGCCGACGGCCTTTCTGAGCCCGAAGAATCTGGACAATATCTTCGTAGACGAACCGGTTGTCCAGATCATCCTCCGGCTGGTCTACGATGAACATCCGCTCCTGCCCGGCCAGAAGAACCAGAATCATGGCTGTGGCTTTCTCTCCGACAGAGAGTTTTTCCAGCGGCTGCTCTCCGTCACCGAGCATCTTCAGGTACACCCGAACGGCGTCCTCGGGCACAAGGAGTTCCATTTCCAGGAGTCTATCTTCGTTCCGAAGGAGAAACTCTCTTACCTGATGAGCCCTTCCGGAAGTCAACCCGTATTTTTGAAGATCATCGGTTCCCTGGCGTACTGCCTGCGCTATGGCATAACCATTCAGGTCCTCCGCCGCTCTCATTCTCTGAATGGACTCCCTGTCCACGCCGGAACCCCGCAGGAGTTCGGTCAATCGTTCGGCGAAGATTTCTCGGTTCCCCATGTAAATGACCTCTATCCTCACCCGTCTCTCCAGCCGGTCGTTGATCGCTTCCGCCTGCTGGCGACGGAGTTCCCACGCTTTCCGACGGGCATCCTGCAATTCTTCCAGGAGAGAAGCACGCTTATCCCGTAATTGTTGCAGTTCCGCCTCTATTTGCAGGAATCCGCGCCTTCTGGGCTCCAGCCGTTCCCGTTCTTCTGTGAGCCGGATCAGGATTTCCGGGTCCAGCGCTTCCCGGCCCAATTCCTGCTTGATGCGGCGGATGTCCTCCTCCAGCGCCTCACGGGCCTGCTGCCAGCGTGCCTGGAGATTGGCCATCTCCTGTTGCGCTTGCAGAAGCGCTTTCTCTCCCTCATCAAAAAGTGTCTCAAACCGACCTTCCAGGTCTCCGAAAACCTTACGGGCTTCCTCCAGGATGTCCCGGCACCGGCTTTCCCCTGCTGCCAATTGTCGGGCCTGCTGCCGCCATCGCTCCGTCCAGGATTCCCGTTGCTCTCCCCACTCGCCCAGCGCCTTTCCCAGTTCCTCACCGGCCTGTTGCAGGCGCTGTTCGTCCGCCGCGAGTGCCGTTGCCTCTTTCAACTTCTCGGCCACCCCAGCCCGACGGTAGAGTTCCAGTTCGTGGTCAATCTGCTTCAGCCGCTGCTCTATCTCGTCCCGCTCCGAGAGGGCGGCCTGGCGCTTCATGATCTGTCCGGCATTTTCCCGAAGGGATTCCTCCAGTTTTTGTATCCGCCCTATCTGCTCCCTGGCCTGGTTCCCGATGAGCACATCCAGCAATTGCAGGCGCAATTTCTCGTTTCGGGTCACCTCATAAATTTCCTTCTGGCCGAAGAAGAGAGGGGCCTCCTCTCCGAGAATCTGCTGGGGCGAAAGTTCCACCCGCCGCTCCGGACCCAATTCAAAGACCCGAGGGGGCTCCCCCCATACTCGCTCAATCCGGTAATAGCGGGGCCTCCCCTGCACGACCTTTTCTGCATACAGGATTCCCTTTCCCCCACTTCCCAGAGCGTGACGGACAAGCCTTTCCCGCTCTTCGGTGGGAGCGTAGGGCGTTATGTCCAGAATGTACCGGACCGTCTCCAGGATGGCAGATTTACCAACCCCTCTTCCCCCGATGAGAATGTTCTGTTCAGGACTCAAAGCGAGTTTCAAACCTTCCAGAAAGCCCGTGCCATCTATTTCCAGACCCAGAAGCCTCATGCTGTGCTGAAGTTCCGGACGTGTACCGGTTCTCACCAGAATTTCCGGATCCCGCAGGGCCAGTCGGAGCGCCTGCAGGTCGCCGGGCGCGCTCAATTTGAGCCATGTGGCGCGAGGCGTACCGTCCGGTCGCTGTTTGGTACCGATTTCCTCAATGTGTCTGGGATCTGAGAACTCTACCACCGCCAGCCGGCGGCACTGCTTATCCGGTAGACCGGCAGAGCAGAGTCGCTGACGGTCTTTCTCTTTCAGGCCCTCTATACCTTCTGGACAGACCTCCATCAGAAATTTTGCCGCCGGCTCGGGCTCATAACTTTTGAAGAGCCCGCTGGAATCGTTGGGGTGGGCAACAATGAGGAGAGGTTGCAGTTGATCCCGAAGCCATTTCAGCGCTTCTATCAGAGCCTCTTTGCTTCGAATATCCCGGTGGCTTCCGTCTTCCAGTATCAGGGGTTTCAATGGTGTTCTATCCAATGAGAGGATAGTATTCTGGATACCAGAAATGTCCATGTCGTAAGGGAAAATGGCCAGGATGTGAAGGCCGTATTTTCCTTCTTCAAAAGAGAGTTCGGCACCCGGATAGACCCATATCCCGCGCGCCTGGGCCTTCTCACGGATCGGCTCAAACCACTCCGGTCGGATGCCCTGATAATCTGTGATGGCGGCCACCTGGATGCCCTGCTGCACCAGTTGCTCCACGTACTGCTCAATGATCTGCTTCTTGTGCTCAGAATTATTGATGGGGTCCAGGCCGGGCGGGCACCTGAAAGAGCGAACCCCCGGCGTGTGCAGGTGCAAATCCACCCGCATCCATCGGGCGCCGCAGTACCCCTTCTCCAACCAGTCGGGCAGGGCACTCGCCGGCGCGTGCGCTGGCTCAGCAAATTCCAGCACTGCTGAAAACTCTGCTAATGCATCTTCCAGGACTTTCGACGCGTCCGCCAGTGTGTTCATTGTTTCCTCCACCCTCTATTCTACCACAACTGCCGGAACTGCGGAAACGACGCACTTCGCACTCCGAACTTTTACACCCCCAAACTCCTCCGCCTGGCGATCAGCCCGTCCACCCAGCGCTTCTCCGGGGAATGGGACGGATAGAGCCGGGAAAGGGCGTCCGCCAGGGACCAGAAGGCAGGTTCACGGCCCGCCCCCTCCTCCACCAGGAACCGGCGCAGCATCTCGCTCCGCCCCGCCGCAAAGAGGAGCATCGCCTGATGTAACCGGTCCAGCGTCGTCCGGCCGGGCCGGAGGGCCGGAGGCTCCTCTTCCCGGGCCGGCATCTCCCCGAAGAGGGGGAGTTGGCCCCGGAACGGGGGGCGCCCGGCGGTCGCCCGCTCCTCCCGCGCCTCCCCCAGGAGAAAGCGCCGCCGCTCCGCCACCGAAAGCAGGCGCGCCGTGTTGCCCTGCACCTCCAGGATGCCCCCGGGCCGTTTCAGGCGGGCCTCATCCGCCCCCAGGGCCTGAATCATCAGGCGGGCGTCGTCGTAGGGGAGGGCCCACCCGGCTGTCCTCGGGCGGCTTCCCTCCTCCTCTTCCTCCTCCCAGAGGGACTCTTCCTGAACGGCCCCGCCGTTGGCCCGCACTCGCAGCGTCCAGAGCCACATCGCGGTGAGCCGGGCGTCCTCCTCAAACCCGGCGGGGTCGGCCTCCCGAAAGAGCATCCGCAGGGCCTCCCGCGCCACCGCCTCCCACACGTAGGAGAGATACCCCCGCTGGACCACCTGCCCCTTTCCGTTGCGCACATCCCCCAGGGGGATGACCTGCCCGCCCGCCGTCTCCACCCGCTCGTAGCGGCTGTAGACCTCCAGCGCCGGCCCCAGGCAGGAGAAGACGGCGTCCGCCCCGTGGATGCCCTCGGCCTCCAGACGGGGGAGCCACGCCGCGACGCGCCGGTTCAGTTCCGCCTGCACCGCCCGCCACTCCCCCACTCCGGCGTCCTCCGGCCGGGGCCGGCAGACCAGGAAGACCGAACTTTGAAGCGCAGCGGAGCCAACGGCTCGCTTACGACTTGCTCGCTCCGTTTCAATCGGCCAGGAGGCGGTGACCGTCCAGCCGGCCCGCACCAGGGCGTTCAGCAGCGACGCCATGTGCAACATTATTTTACTGCGACCAAGCCAGCGAAATCCAAAGGTGGCCTCCCGTATTGGAGGTTCAGCCACACACATACTGTGTGGGCCAGAATCTTGCGAAAC
>Ga0308415_1001425_pt1 | contig 10215 bp, 5 predicted proteins | sample HotsprSampleOS55_FD_203465 | JGI IMG/M metagenome (GOLD analysis project Ga0308415, IMG submission 203465) | Hot spring phototrophic mat microbial communities from Octopus Spring, Yellowstone National Park, Wyoming, United States - 20090730_OS55 ... | reverse complement strand
AATATCATGGTAGAGAAGAGTAAAGAGAAAGCATTAGAACTGTTCAGAGAAAGGAAGAACAGATATACTAACTACTGGGTAAAGAGATTCATTTGTACAGGGAGTTAATAGATTGACTATACATTGCCCCATACAGGTGTATAGTCTGGATTGCCAGCAGGAGGAGCTGCGTTCCATGAGAGTACTGCTCTAATCTTAGGTAGCTTCTCTACACTACAGGGCACGTTCTTTGCATCTAGCATCAGCGTTACTGCATACTCCAATGGCTTTGCACCGATCATGTTGTACACTGTAAAGCTTACCATACCTACATCCTGCCATTCATTGGTGTTATTCCAGTCTATGAAGAATCTGACATACTCCTTGCTTCCTTGCCCGCATACACCAGTGTTGTAACCGAATGACTGCTTTATGTGAACCACCGCTTCTAACATCCTACTTGAAGGATTGTAGCCTACGCATCTCAACTCCTCATACTTTGTATTACTTGCAATAACCTTCACAGGTTTGAACTCTGGGAATATGTATGCAAGGTTACCGAAGTAGTTAGGGTTCTCCAGCATGAGTAACTTGAAGTTACTCCTCTCATACTCAACCTCCTTTGCAAGTACTGACTCCACTATGGCAGAGAGTCTCTTACTACCTATGCCTTGTATATCCATAACTTGCTTAAGTGAGGTGAATCCTTGGAGTCTCTCACGCTCCTTAATTATCATCTCTGCTATCCTTAACCCTACATCTCTAACCCCAACAATCTCTATACCCTTTGCTAACTCTTCTACATTGGATCTATTCAAGAATTCGAGTACCTTCTTCTCTTCTTCCTTGCTTATATCTTCTAACCTTATCTCTATACTCTCTTTTTCATTCCTTATGTAGGTCATGTCTACTTTATGTATAGTATATATTTAAAGTTTTAAAAATTATAAGGAGAGATAAAAATTGATCTGTATAATTTCACACGATAACGCTTAAGATAAACTATTTTATAATTAATATGATAAAAAGTAACCTGCGAAGATACAGGGTAATGTATAACTACTACCTTGCAGCATTATAACCATTGATATTCAAGAGGAGTAAAGATAAGGAGAGGGTGAATGTAGATGATAGTAGTTATGAGGTTAAGAGTGCAAGGTTAACAATTGAGGAGCTAGAGGGTATACTTGCTAGGATATACAGTAACTCCATCTCTGATATCATATCTGTATATGGAGATAGTGTGAAGCAGTACACACCCTCATACTACCATGATAGGATAAGCAGGATAGTAGATGAGACTAACTCATTGATACTAGAGCTGCATAGATTAGCAAGGGATATGGAAAGGAGTAAGGGCAAGTATAGGAGTAGTGAACTCTCTACCAATATGATAGCAAGTATAGAGAGGAGCAAGCATACACTGATAAGCGTTATAAGTTCAGGCAAGCAACTGAGTATGGAGTACAACCATGGATCGTTGAGGGATCTGCATCAAGGTATCCAATCACTACAGAGTAGCATAGCAAGGATACTGAAGAGCATAGGGGATGTTGCAGGCTCGCATAGGAGGATACTATACGAGTTCTTCCCTAAGGAGGCTAAGGCACTGAAGGATACGCTGCTTAGTCTTAAAGGTAAAGAGGATGAGATGTACAGTATAGAGAGGTTAGTGAAGGAGAGGTTAGATACTATAGAGTACTGCATGAACCTCATAGCAAAGGTAAAGAGTTCATATATGGAGTGTAAAGTTATAGAAGAGAGTATAGCAGTATTCAGCTCTAGGTTGGATGAATTAAGGAGTAAGGAGAGGGATATCCTTGCTACTATAGCAGAGATAGATAGTAACCAAGAATACAAAGTCATGAGAGGGATGCAGGATGAGTACAAGCATAGGTATAGCATGCTACTCAATGATCTGAGTGAGGATATAGCAAAGATATCAAGAGCGATAAACAAGTACTCATACGTGATAGGTTTCAGTAGAGAGGAGATGTATATGCTTGAGAGAGTAACTAGTGATACAGAGAGTATAATGAATGTAGATAAGGATGAAGTAGTAACTATATTAAGGAAGGTGTATGAAGCGTTGTACTCTGGCAGGATACAGATGAAGGATAGTGAGAGGTATGCAAAGAATGTACTTGCTCTGATAGATAGTATAAGTAAGTACATAGTTGAGTTGAGGAAGTACAAGAATCTATTGGATGATATAGAATCCAGAATAACCAAGTATACTACTAGGCTCCATGAGTTGAATACGATGCTAGAGTCCACTAGGAAGGATATCAAGGAGGCCGAGGATAGAATTCTCAGCTACAGTAGGTCGCTAGAGTCATTGAAGGGATCCATAGGTAATGATATCAACGAGATAAAGAATAAGGCTAGTATCATACTTGCCAAGGATGCAGTGATAGTAATATGATCAATTAAAATAAGAAGCGTATCATTACTATTGCTCTTATTATTACCTCATTAGATCATTACACCATTCTGCTTTGCCTTCACGAGCCTTGCTATATTCCCTAGCAGACTGAGTTTCTTCAGAGCGAATCTGTACGGCAGGAACTCTAGGCTGTTACTTACTGTTAAGAGTATATGCTCTGAATTCATCCTATCTATAACAAAGTCCAACGCCGCTGCAGTACTCTTTGCATCCTCTAACCTTGTATTCATGGCATCTAATATCCCTATCACTATATCCTTACCCTTCACATCATAACCTAGTATAGAGGCTAGTCTTGTGCTTGTAGCATCAAAACCTATACCATCCACATTTATATCTATCAGTCTATTGAATACACTAGATACGTTACCAAAGTATAGATATAGGTATACCTTGCTTCTCACTCCTCTCTTCACCTTCTCTATAGCATCCTTTACCATGCTAAGATCAACATCGATCCCATTACTCAAATTGTATGCTAGTGCTGGAGAGTTGAGTTGTATTATATCTACACCGTTCTCTGCCAGTGTCTTAGCCTCAGCATTGAGCATATCTGCGATAGCAGATAGGTAATCCTCATAACTCTTGTAGTATGTATTCTCATTCATATAAGCAAAGGTATATGGATCTGGCATGCATACTACTTTACCGTATATGATATTGATGCTACTGCTCTTACCCTTATGCCTACTCCTCTTACCCTTCTCCTTGATCTTATCATTAGTATCTATTAGGTCCAATGCTAGATGATCATATACTATACTGCCGTATCCATCAAGAGCATCCTTTACTATAAGCCTCCTGTAGAATGTGTTGGTCTCAAAGAACCTATTCAATGCACCTAACTCTATACCCCTGACCTTAGAGAAAGGTCTGAATATATCATCCCAGTCTATCATAGGGTCTGATATGTAGTTCAACCTTGCACGCCTCTGGGTGTTTATCCATGACTTCTTACCCTTAAGGAATAACTCCCTTAACCTTGGATCATTACTGCCAAGTCTCCTTGTAGCTGTTATCAATGAACTAGATCTAGGGTATATGCCTGTAGCATAACTGAGTATCTCTGTTCTCCTCCCCTTACCCTCAGCCTCTATTTCAATCTTAGTCACATCCTCTCTACTCTCTTCATCATCTTTACCTTTTGTCATTAATCTTTACACCTTTTACCATCTTCATAGTCTCTACACCTTCATTAAAACTATTTGGTGATGTAAGCATCACTTCTCCACATATATTGTGTGCCTTCTTTATAAACTCTACTATATTATTCTCATAATTACTCCAGTTAAGGTTAATTGTATCTGCAGATGCCTTATTCTTGATAGATGGTACCATAATACATGGTACGATATGCTTATTATTAGACTTTACCGTGTCTGCAATATATTCAAGGCTCTCTATACTTGCTATACTCTGGGTTATTAACCCATATGGCTCAGCACTCAACTTCCTTGATAATTCGCTCTCACTAGCATCACACCCTATCGAGAGGTATAACTTTACATGCTTGTTGAAGCCATAGTTATTGAGTATCCTAACAACACTGCTTGCACTCAAGCCAGAGTCTGTACTCTTATGCTTAGGCTCATCTCCCTTGATCACGAGTATACCATCTATGCCTGCTAGTATAGCATCAGTGACCAGTTGCATTATAGCGTTCATATTCCTATCCCTTACCCTTATGCTACACCTTGCTCTATGCTTATACTCATTCACTATGGTAGATGCTATGCTTACACTCGATAGCCTTGGTATGCCTAGAACAGAGTCTGTAACATGTATAGCATACGCTATATCTTTAAGTGTAACCACTCTAGAGTAGAACCGCTCCAGTCTCTCCTTGAGAGGTTCTATACTGAATACATCGTATTCCAATATCTTCGGTGGGTTCAGCTCATATGATATGCGCATGACAGCAGTAGTAGAGGTTTATCTAAATATATATTATGTTAACATTTAGTTATGATCATCATACAAGTACGCTATATCATACTCTTGTATTATGGTAGCGAACTTATTATGGCTGTATTAGCGAATATTAGCGAACTGCGCTTCCTATCGGAAGGAGGTTTGACCAATGAAGTTGATAGACTAAATCATAATCCTTACAACCAGACCCTGGGTTAAGATATTATTGATATGTTATTCTCATATCATCATTATCGCTGTCTACAGTTTAACTAATATATGAGTAGTACATACCTAGTGCCATGAGCCATACAGAACATGATGAGCATGAGCATGAGCACAAGCCGTATGCAGTGGGTCTTGTTATAGCTGTACTTATAATATGCAGTGTGGTTCCTTTTCTGTTGATACTCTTGTCTCTACCCAAACTACCATAGAGTATTTGATTCTATATTTATAAATGACTTGTTATTATATTATACCTGTATAGATGGTTATATTTATGAATATACATGTTATTATGGATAGGAAGGAGCGTTACGTTTATATCTTTAATATGCCATATAGATTATGGCGTAGGCGGCACCTGTAACAAGGTATGGAGGGTACTCCATCCTATGAGTTACAGATCTCCAATTACGCTAACACTATGAGGATCCAAGTATATTGGATCTGATATGGGTTATGCACCAGTACAGAAGGTTATGCTATACTAATTGAATGTATGGTCTGTACTCTCCAAATCGACTCCGGTTGATCCTGCCGGACCCGACTGCTATCGGATTGGGACTAAGCCATGCGAGTCAACTCCGCAAGGGGTGGCATACGGCTCAGTAACACGTAGTCAACCTACCCTAGGGACGGGGATAACCTCGGGAAACTGAGGCTAAACCCTGATAGGCTATAACTTCTGGAATGGGTTATAGCTGAAATCTATATGGCCCTAGGATGGGACTGCGGCCGATCAGGTTGTTGGTGGGGTAATGGCCCACCAAGCCTATAACCGGTGCGGGCTCTGAGAGGAGGAGCCCGGAGATGGGCACTGAGACAAGGGCCCAGGTCCTATGGGGCGCAGCAGGCGCGAAACCTCCGCAATGGGCGAAAGCCCGACGGGGTTAGTCCGAGTGACTCCTGCTAAAGGAGTCTTTTGCCAGCTGTAAAAAGGCTGGAGAATAAGGGGTGGGCAAGTTTGGTGTCAGCCGCCGCGGTAATACCAGCACCCCGAGTAGTCGGGACGATTATTGGGCCTAAAGCATCCGTAGCCGGTCTAACAAGTCCTCCGTTAAATCCAACGGCTCAACCGTTGGGCTGCGAGGGATACTGTTAGACTAGGGGGCGGGAGAGGCGAGGGGTATTCCCAGGGTAGGGGTAAAATCCACTGATCCTGGGAGGACCACCAGTGGCGAAGGCGCCTCGCTAGAACGCGCCCGACGGTGAGGGATGAAAGCTAGGGGAGCGAACCGGATTAGATACCCGGGTAGTCCTAGCTGTAAACGATGTAGGCTCGATGTTGGGTTACCCACGTGGTAGCCCAGTGTCGCAGGGAAGCCGTTAAGCCTACCGCCTGGGGAGTACGGCCGCAAGGCTGAAACTTAAAGGAATTGGCGGGGGAGCACCACAAGGGGTGAAGCCTGCGGTTTAATTGGAGTCAACGCCGGGAACCTTACCAGGGGTGACAGCAGAATGAAGGTCAGGCTAAAGACCTTACCAGACAAGCTGAGAGGAGGTGCATGGCCGTCGCCAGCTCGTGCCGTGAGGTGTCCTGTTAAGTCAGGTAACGAGCGAGACCCTCGTCCTTAGTTGCTGCCATTACTCTTTGGAGTAGTGGAGCTAACTAAGGAGACTGCCGCCGATAAGGCGGAGGAAGGGGAGGGCTACGGCAGGTCAGTATGCCCCGAAACCCTTGGGCCACACGCGGGCTGCAATGGTAGGGACAATGGGCTCCGACCTCGAAAGAGGAAGGCAATCCCCAAACCCTACCTCAGTTATGATTGAGGGCTGCAACCCGCCCTCATGAATCTGGAATCCCTAGTAATCGCGTGTCACCACCGCGCGGTGAATACGTCCCTGCTCCTTGCACACACCGCCCGTCGCTTCACCCGAGGTGGGTTTACGTGAGGTGGTGTCATGTTGATATCATCGAGCGTAAACTCGCTGAGGGGGGAGAAGTCGTAACAAGGTGGCCGTAGGGGAACCTGCGGCCGGATCACCTCCTTAACAAACAAAATAAAGCATAGCCCTGTATAAATGGTGCATAACCCATATACTAGATCTATGTATATAGAGAATGGATGCAACCCTATACTTGTAGTATAGGGTGAAGGGCGTAGTGGTTTAATGTTGATACCACGATGATCGCCATACATGGTTGCGTATGTTTCAGGATAGTTACAAGGACGCCATCTGGTGGATGGCTAGGCTGGGAGGGCGATGAAGGGCGTGGCAAGCTGCGATAAGCGCCGGGAAGGCGCATGCGACCGTTGATCCGGCGATCCCCGAATGGGACTCCTGCCCGTAAGGGCACTCCCTTGCGTAAGCAGGGGAGGGCGAACCACTCGAAAGGAAGCATCTGAGTAGAGTGAGGAGGAGAAATCAAACGAGATTCCCTGAGTAGCGGAGAGCGAAAGGGGAGTAGCCCAAACCGAATCTGCTGCAGCAATGCAGTAGAGATGTGGGGTATGTCGGTAACTACCTTAAATGGTATCATACTTGAGTGTATAACTGAAGTGCCCTGGAATGGGCTGGCATAGAGGGTGATACCCCCGTAGGTTAAATACACTTGAGTATGAGTTACCGACTAGAGTAGCTGGCCTTGACAATGGCTAGCGAAGATGGGGGAAATTAGCCTCCAAGGCTAAATACCTTCCCAGACCGATAGGGCACTAGTACCGTGAGGGAAAGCTGAAAAGCACCCCGGGAGGGGGGTGAAAAGAGCCTGAAACCAGATGGTTACAGACGTGCACTGCTTGGAAGTGCCGCAAGGCACAGAGTAGTGCGTTCCGTCTAGAAACACGGGCCAGGGAGTTTATCTCTATGGCGAGTCTAAGCCTATAGGCGTAAGCGAAGGGAAACCGAGTCTCCGCAGTAGCTCTGCTACAAGGGAGAGGGTCTGAAAGGGCCCAAGCCATAGGGGTAAGGCTAGAAACCGAGCGATCTAGTCCTGGGCAGGGCGAAGCTGGGCGAAAGCCTGGTGGAGGCCCGTAGGGGTGCTGACGTGCAAATCGCTCCTCTGACCTAGGACTAGGGGCCAAAAACCAATCTAGCTCGGTGATAGCTAGTTCCCACCGAAGCGGATCTCAGTCCTGCCTGGGTGGAGGGTGCTGATGCTGTAGAGCACCGATGGGATGGCAAGGGCTCGAAAGGGCTCACTATCCTTTCGAACTCCGAATGCACCAGCCCCGTAGAAGCCCAGAGGCGGGTTTGTGTGGGGTAAGCCCCACAACCGAGAGGGGAGCAACCCAGACTAGGGTTAAGGTCCCCAAGTTCTGGCTAAGTGTCAAACCAAAGGGTGTCCTTGGGCCAAGACAGCAGGGAGGTAGGCTTAGAAGCAGCCATCCTTTAAAGAATGCGTAACAGCTCACCTGCCGAGCCTGAGGGCCCCGAAAATGGACGGGGCTCAAGCCAGACACCGATACCCTAGACCTCGCAAGAGGTGGTAGGTGGGCGTAGGGCCTGGGCAGAAGGTGGGCCGTGAGGTCCACTGGACTGGGCTCTAGTGTAGATCCTGGTGGTAGTAACAGCATAGCCGGGTGAGAATCCCGGTCGCCGTAAGGGCAAGGGTTTCCCGGCAATGCATCGTCAGCCGGGAGTTAGCCGGTCCTAAGGGTAACCCGAAAGGAGTTACTCGAAGGGGAGACTGGTTAATATTCCAGTGCCTTGGTAGTATCGCTATTACCCATATCTGTTGCCTTAGGATAGGGCAGGCAGAGCTCTCGCTCTGTTTAACTATCCAAGCCTAGGGGAGTCTCGTAATGAGGAGAACCTAGGCGAGGAAGGAATAGCCTTGCGTTAGCAGGGTCTGCTCGATTCCTAGGGACCATGAAAGCAGATATGGGGAGATGTTACCAAGCCCGTACCGAGAACCGACACAGGTGCCCTGGTTGAGAAGACCAAGGCGTATCGGGTATACCGGAGGCGAGGGAACTCGGCAAATCAGCCCCGTAACTTCGGGATAAGGGGTGCCTGCGATCTTTACGAGGAGTAGGGACCGCAGGTCGCAGTGACAAGGGGGTCCTGACTGTTTAATAAAAACATAGGTGACCGCGAGCCCGAAAGGGTTAGTACGGTCGCTGAATCCTGGCCAGTGGCGGTACCTAAAACCTCGGTCCAACGGGGCCAAGGGCCGCTAAACGCCGGGAGTAACTCTGACTCTCGAGTAAGGGAGTCATTAAACCTGGTTATATGCTGGGAAGTATCGATGAGGCTACCCCTGAGTAAGGGACAGCAGTAGCAGAGGTACGATCAGCAGGGAACTATCCTGTCTAAAACTTATTATTTATGGGAGGAGTACAAGAATGAGAAGCAGATATGTTAGAGTACGATGATCTAATAGATCCAAGTCTATTACCTAGAAAAGGTAAGTATCTACGCTATTACTTACTAGGCATAGCAGATCGAGAAGGATCCTTCTATATAAGCATAAAGAAGCAGGATAATGCTAAGTTCGGATGGGTTATAGATCCCATATTCAAGGTAACTCAGCATAGACGTAATAGAATAATCTTAGAGCTCTTCAAGAGAGTACTTAACTGCGGTAGGATAATCGAGAAGAGTGATCAAGAGGATATGCTTGAGTTTGTAGTAGATAATAGGAGACACCTTAAAGAGAAGATTATACCATTCTTTACAAGGTACAAACCCATAGTAAAGCGAGAGGAGTTCCTTCTATTTGCTAAAGTAGTAAAGGCTCTAGACGAAGGCAAGCACAAGGATGCAGAGTCTTTAAAGGATCTTATAACAATGCTTTACAACTACTCTAACGACAGAAGATATAGTCTAGAATACATACTCGATGAGATAAGTTTTAGACAGGATAGACTCCTCAGAGACCATAAGCCAGGTACCTAGTCTGGGTAAATAAATACATCATCCAGTTAGGTAAAGATATGGTCCAGCACCTAACGGTGTTGCTTAAGGTAGCCAAATGCCTTGTCGGGTAAGTTCCGACGTGCATGAATGGATCAACGAGGGCCCTACTGTCCCCGCCTCCAACCCGGTGAACCCACATAACGTGGACGAACAGTCCACGGACGTCCATCAGGGAGAGAAGACCCTGTGGAGCTTTACTGCAGCCTGTTGCTGCGGTACGGTTGTGGATGCAGAGAGTAGCTGGGAGCCTTCGAAGGCGCCTCTCCGGGGGCGCTGGAGGCGCAAGTGTAACACCAGCCATCTACGACTGTATCGCTAACCTCGCAAGAGGGACAACTGCAGGTGGGCAGTTCGGCTGGGGCGGCACCCCCTTGAAAAGGTATCGAGGGGGCCCAAAGGTTGGCTCAAGCGGGTCAGAACCCCGCTGGTGAGGGTAAGGCCAAAAGCCAGCCTGACTGGATCTCTAAACGCAGGTGATCCAGAGGGGAAACCCGGGCCTAACGATCCATTGTGTCCCCACTAGTGGGGGCCAGTGGTGACAGAAAAGTTACCCCAGGGATAACAGGCTTGTCGCGGGCGAGAGCTCCTATCGACCCCGCGGTTTGGTACCTCGATGTCGGCTCTTCCCATCCTGGCCCTGCAGCAGGGGCCAAGGGTGAGGCTGCTCGCCTATCAAAGGGGAACGTGAGCTGGGTTTAGACCGTCGTGAGACAGGTCGGTCTCTACCTGATGGATGTGTGGTAGCCTGAGGGGAAGTCGCCCCTAGTACGAGAGGAACAGGGCGGCGTGGC
>Ga0308415_1001424_pt1 | contig 10222 bp, 7 predicted proteins | sample HotsprSampleOS55_FD_203465 | JGI IMG/M metagenome (GOLD analysis project Ga0308415, IMG submission 203465) | Hot spring phototrophic mat microbial communities from Octopus Spring, Yellowstone National Park, Wyoming, United States - 20090730_OS55 ... | reverse complement strand
TTCTTGGTGTCTATGACGAACAAAACCCCATTTTGCGGAAAGACGGCGACGAAGATCCGGCCCCCTAACAGCTGTCGGATAGCTTCTCGCCAGGGCGTGTCTAGCCGCAATTCTAGGTAACTGACAACGGCCGCAAGTTGGGCAAATTGGGCCGATCGTAGATAATCGGCAACCTGGGGAATAGTTCTCAGCCGTTGTTCAGTTTCCCGAGATAGTACCGCCTCAATGAGCGGTTCGGTTGAGGGGACCTCTAGCACAAGAAGAGCTTCCGGAGGAGTCCACTCCGCGGGAGCGGGGAGCTCCTCCGCGTACGTGGGGAATCCGGCCACCGCAATCCACACAACACTCAAACATACCAAACCCGTTATCGCTCGGGGCATCGCTGAGAACCTCCCATTTTGAGAGACTTCCATCCGTTACCTAGCCGCAATTGAACCAGTAAAGAAGCTCAATCCATCACCACCCGAAGCCCAATGCCCTAGTTCACTCCGTACGGGCACTGGCCCTTCGGCTTCTTATTCCGCGGAAACACTGACAACACACTTAGCACGGGGACCAATGTCGGACGCCAAGAAATTTTCCCCGAATGTTTAGCACAACAGGGAATGAAAGTCGACCCGATGTCCGGAGCCACGACTTTTACAGGTGCCGCCCGTTAGTCCCCCTTCTTACCGCCCGGTTAGCTCGCACACGTCATTGGGTGGCCCAAATGAACACCCTAAGGCGAGCTCCTGGTATCGAACGTTTGCTTTTTGGTATTTGGCAGTATCCGAGGTCTCTTCCTGAGTAACGGGCGTCAGCCAGCCAACACACGACAACCGCAACTGGTTGTCTTACTACGGAAAAACTTCGCGAATTCGAAAATTAGCTCTTCCTGCCTCAAGAGGTTCTTGCTTTGGTTCGCAGCGCGCTTAGGCGGCACATTCACAAAACCATGTCGTGTATCGACGAATTTTCCCCGACAAGGCTGTGTAGCCTAGTTAAACCCTGCCCCCACCGACCCCAAATGCCCAACTTATCCGCAGAACGGCGTCGCCCCATTGCACTCGTGATAATGAATGCTAGCGGGGCTAGCCTGCTTCCCCGCCGGCAGGAGGGTGATCGTCTCCCGCGAAAGGGCCCCCAGGGAACTTTCTTTAACTTCCTTCCCTTTGGTGACACCGCCTGCTGCGTTCTGTGGTGCTCAAGCCCCAAGGGGTGGCCACGGTCTACCAAACTTTTGCCAGGTTTTATGGCAAGGATGGTTTGTGAAGCCCTCCAGCTTGAAGGAGTTTGAGCTCACGTCTTGTCATGAAGGTATTCGCAAAAGAAGCGGGGAAATTTGAGTCGGAGCAAACTCGACGAGTGCTTGGTAGTTACAGAAGTTGTCATAGCTTATACCAGCTAGAAACGGAACTAATTAATTGATATTCCTGGCTGGATCGCCGATCGCCGACGAAACCCCATCGGGATGAGTAAGTAGCGAAATAGACCAATCAGTGGGTTCAAAACCACCTTTTAGTGGTAAATAACTGCGGCCAGTGGTAGTTTCTTAATTAATAACGGCCGTGGACGTTATAAATGGTGGCCGCGGACGTTAATTGGGTGGGTGCGGGCGGAAAGCTTTAAGCAAGTGTCGATTAAGCAGGTTCCGCTTCAGTTTTCACGATCATGCTTGGGGGTCTAAGGAATACTGTGGCTCTGCACGGTGCAAATATTTTGCAATTGCCGGTCTCTGCCGAGCTCGGCTGGGTTTAAGAGTTGGAGGGAGGAGCGGGCAAGAGTATGACCCGGTCTGATGCAATGAAATTTGTTTTTAGATGCCAATTCCTCTGGGAGTTTTCGAACGGAGGGGCGTTTCCGTCCCAGCTCCCGAATGCCGGGTTAACCCAAAAACCGGTAAAAGTGAATTGTAGCGTTCTCACCCGATTCTGAAGGGGTCCTAAAAATTGCAGTAGTGCAACGGGTAGGAGCCAAAATCTTGCTGCCGGGGGTATTGGTTGTGTCCGGTAAGAGGCGAGGGGAGCCAGTAAGGTCGATTCCGGATGTCGGCTAAGGGAGCACATCGTGGGAGCCCAGCTCAAACGGGCCCGGAAAGGTTCGTGTGATAATGAGAGGGGGGAGAAGGTAGGTTCCCCCGAGGAATTTTCGGATCGGAGATTGCTCTGGGTTCAACCTTGAAAATATCCTCGCCTCCAGTATACCTTGAAAAAGAGCAGCAGGGCTGACACACGTGGGCATCAATTGCTCTTGGGGGGTTGGGATGAAATTGGCTGGCCTAGGGGGAGGTGAGTTGGATGCCGACTGTACTTGTGGTGGATGATTCCCTGACCGACCGTCGGCTAATTTGTGATCTTTTGCGACGGCAGTCGGACTGGAAAATTGAGCAGGCCGCCAGTGGGGCCGAGGCTTTGGCCCGGATCCGCCAGAATAAACCTGATGTCCTTGTCACGGATCTTCAGATGCCCGAAATGGACGGGCTTGAGCTTCTGAATGCAATCCGGCAGCAGGAGTTGGACGTTCCGGTCATTCTGATTACCGCGTACGGAAGCGAAGCTTTGGCTGCAGAGGCTTTGCGGCGGGGAGCCGCCAGTTACGTGCCCAAAACCCAGGTCGCTTTTAAACTCCTGGATACCATGGAGGAAGTTCTGGCTAGGGCCAGGGCTGGGCGGATTCAGCAGCGGCTCCTTCAATCCCTGACTCGCTGCGAATTTTCCTTCCTCTTGGAAAATGACCCGTCTTTATTCGATCCCCTAATCGATCTGGTGCAGCAGATGGTAGCTGCCATGCAACTGTGTGGATTCAACGGTCGGCTCCAAATTGGGGTGGCTTTGAAAGAGGCCTTGCGGAATGCCTTATTCCATGGCAATTTGGAGATCGGTACTCATTTGAAGGTGCGGGCATGGGACAAGCTTTTCCAGGATAAAGATTACAGCCTTCTAAATGAGCGACGGCAGCAGGAGCCCTATTGCCATCGCAGGATCTCCGTGGATATCCGGATCATCCCAGAAGAAGCTCGATTCGTCGTTCGGGACGAGGGGCCGGGCTTTAATGTCGCGGCCGTCTCTAAACCTAAGGATCCTTGGATGACTGATTGGGAAGGGGGACGCGGGCTAGCCCTCATGCATGCGTTTATGGACGAGGTGATTTTCAACGAAAAGGGCAATGAAGTTACCATGATCAAGCGGCGGGAACCCAGAACGGACGGCAAACAGATCTCAGGCTCAGCGACCTCTTGTTAAAGCCCTTGCAACAGGGCTGGGTTTTTGCCAGAAAGACAAAGCTTGTTCTTTGCCTCGCGTCTTTTGGAGATGTAGTTCCGATTTGTCCCCCGCGGGCCTCTACCGGTGGTGATCTCTGAAAACGAAGAATCTTTGCTCACCAACAGATACCGGCCGCCACAGGGTCTCTTGTCTTTCCGCGGTTGTGGAGGGCCCTGCCTCAAGGCTCCGCTATGGTCCTCGAGCCACTGAAAAAAATCCTGCAGCCACTTACCTGGGTTCCATGTGGGCGGGTAGCAGCCGTGGGTTGAAAATAGTGTTCTTCCCTCCGGAGCTGGGTTGGATAGGGGCGGGGAGCAGCTCCCCATCAGTCCTTAAACTATTTACTGACATGTGATGAGTTCCATTTACTGACATGTGATGAGTTCCCTGGAGGCGGTAGCAGCCTCCCAGCCGGAGCCCGACCAACCTTTTTGGGGAGAAATTTCTTGGGGCCTTGGCGGCCGAGTTTCGATCCGGTTGGGGTCCCACCCGGGGGCCTCGTCGCGGTTTTAGACCCTGCTTGTGTGCATGGGAGCTTCTTTAAGTTCGGGATGATTTTTTCGAGCGTAACGGGCCTTGGACGTTCGGTTTTTTTGGCCGGCGTTCTCCCCGGATTTCCCCGAAATTTGACGCCGGCCGGCGAATGTAAAGCGATTTGGCAGTCGGTAGTTTGATCCGGTCCTATTCTTTTGGCGGAATATTGTTTGGCGGTTCTAATGTAAGAGGGAAGCTCCGCGGTCTATAATCGTTAGTGAAGGATGGGAGGGAGCCATGATGTCCTTGGGTCTTTGGGGGCAGAGGGATCGGGAGGCACCGGTCGTTTTGAGCGGAGTTTCCCTGGTTTCGCCGGATAAGATCCTTTCGGCAAATTTCACTGCCCCGTCGGCCAATTTTGGGTTGCTTACGAAGTTAAGTGTTTGCGCGCAATAATGGCATCTCGTGCTCGAGTAGAAGAAGTACTGATCGAAGGTATTCGCCGGGGTGATGAAGAAGCCTGGAAGGGCATTGTCGAACATTTTGAGGGGCGGTTGCTTGCGTTCTTTCGAGCTCGTGTGAAAGATCGCTCCATTGCCGAGGATTTGGTTCAAGAGACTTTTGTGGGATTTCTTGTCAGTCTTCCTAACTACCAGGCGGATAGACCCCTGGAGCAGTATCTCTTTTCGATAGCAGCTCACAAGTTAACAGATTATCTTCGCAAGGTTCGGAGCCGACCTGATTTAATACCGACTGACACATCAGAAGATCAACTTTTGGCAGAACTTCCTGGGCGGGAACGTCGGGGGAGTAGCATCGCCCTCAGCCGCGAACGAAAGCTGTGGGAATCCAAGGCTTTGGTCGAGGCCATGCGGAGTATTTTGGATACCTGGCGGGCAAATGGTTGTTGGAAAAAGATTCAGTGCTTGGAACTGCTTGTGGTTCGCGGTTGGCCAAACAAACGGGTTGCGGAGGTGCTGCATTTGCCTCAGCAGACTGTGGCCAATTACAAGTTCGAGTTCCTTCAGAAGTTGGCGGCAGCGGTAAAAGACCAAATACTTCCTGCCGAGCTTTTTCCGAATTTATTGGTGGCAACCCCCCCTACTACTTAGGTGCCTATGTTAAGGAATGGAGGTTGCAGGCGGGCAAGCTCGAGCACCCGGGCAGGACTCCGCCACAGGGCCCGGACACAAAGTTTCGGGTGGTTTGGTTTGCAGGGTAGATACAAAGAAATTTTTGGGTTATTGGTTGCATCAAGTTAAGGCATGTGTCGCGGGTGAGCCCCCCTCGGAGACTGCGAAGACACTGCCGCTCAAAGGGTTTTTGCTCGATATGACATCCTTTGTACAGTTGAAGTGGGTAGGATCATTCGTACAGTTCAAATGGGCGGGATCGTAAGTGATGGCTGGTTAAAGATCCGGGTCTGCGGAGAGTTTTTTTGGGGCAGGTGAGCTCCCGAACTTGTTTTTTGGCGGGCCCCAGGGGGTTGAAAAGGTCGGGGAATGGGAATTGGTTTGGACGATGCCTGAAAGCAACGTCCATCGCAAGCCAGAAAGCTTAGGAGCTCTGGAGGGTGGGCGAGCAACGGGAAGTCAGTTATGCTGAGTGGGAGGCCTATCTCGATGAGGCCCTTCCCCCGGAGGAGATGGCGGAGCTGGAGGAACTCCTTCGGCGAGATCCCCAGGCAAGGAAGCATCTAGGGGAGATCTTAGCTCTCCGGGATGCAGGGGTTCACAGCTTAGGAAGTTTATGGCGGCAGCATCGTCTGACGTGTCCGACTCATGAAGAGCTGGGGAGCTTTATCTTAGGGGTCTTAGACGAAGAGATTGCTTCGTATATTGATTTTCACCTCCGAGTGGTGGGGTGCCGGTTTTGTCGGGCGGAGTGGGAGGATCTCCAGGAAGGGCAGCGGCAAAAACCGGAGGAACTCAGCATGAGGCGAGGGAAGTATTTGGGGTTGAGCTCTCCGATTTCGACGCCGCGAACTGGTGCAGGATCTCCCGCCTCGGAAACACCCGATTCCCAATAGCAGGTTGGGGAGCACAGTGGGTTGTATGGGTACAGTTCATCCGCCTTCGCCGGTTTTACTGATCCTTGCGGCTTTCAGCCGATATCCTGAGGCCATCGATTGGGCCCGGCAAACGGCTACAACCGCTTGGGGCAGTGTGGCCTTGGAAAGTCCTCTCTTCGAATTTCGCGAAACCACCTATTACGAGCCTACTATGGGCCCCGATCTTTTGAAGAAGTTTTTTGCTTTTGCAGAATTGGTGGATCCTGGAAGACTTGCAGACATCAAACTGCAAACCGGAGGGTGGGAGGTGGACTATGCTGGGCTTGGCCGGCATTCAGAACCTCGCCCCTTAAATCTAGACCCAGGCTATATCACCTTGGGGAAGCTTGTTTTGGCTTCCACAAAGGATTTTGCCCACCGAATTTATTTGAGTCGAGGAATTTACGCCGAAGTAACGTTGTGTTATCGCCATGGGGCTTGGGAAGTGCTCCCCTGGACCTTTGCGGATTACCGTCGTCCCGATTACCACCACTTCTTTTCGGAGTGTCGGGAGTATTTACATCGCCAGTTGAAGGAGACTAATCGGTTGTGAAGTGGTCCTCAGAGGGAGTTATTGCGGTTTTTGGGCTAATTGCCTTTTTTGCAAGTTATCTTGCGGGCTTTCTTGTCCGTTTGGTAGCACCCCGGTTGGGTTGGGTGGATATGCCTGGTGGCCGGAAGATGCATCCCAGGCCGACGCCGACTGCCGGTGGGTTTGCGATTTGGTTAGGGGTGACACTCCCCCTTGCTCTGGGATACTTCGTGGGAGGGATTATCCTTCAAGAGCCTCATTGGGCAGTTGGGCTTGCGAAAACCTTGCGGCACAGCTTGTCCGAGGAAGTTTTGGGTTACATACCGGGGTTTTTAGCCCAAGGGTGGCGGTTATGGCCGATGATGGTGGCAGCCACTCTTCTCTGTGCCTTGGGCTTATGGGATGATCGGGTTGGCGTGGACTGGCGATTCCGGCTAGCGGTCCAGGTGTGTATCGCAGTGGCCATGGTTTTAGGAGGGTGGCGGGCGACGTTGTTCCTGCCTTGGCGGTTGCTTCCGGACGTTATTTCCATCCTCTGGATCGTGGCTTTAGTAAATGCATTTAACATGATGGATAACATGGATGGATTGGCGGGAGGGGTGGCCGCCATAGGGGCGGCATTGCTTGCCGCGGTGATGTTTCTTGCAGACAAACCCGGCTCCGCGGGTCCCCAACTTTTTGTGGGAGGGTTTCTCATTGTTCTTGTTGGGGCCTTATTAGGTTTCCTCCTGCACAATTGGCCGAAGGCCCGGCTTTTTATGGGAGATGCCGGCAGCTATTTGGTGGGCTTCTTGATGGCTATGATGACCCTTAATGCCACTTTCGCTGGGGATTCGCTACCCCCGCATGCTGTGCTTGCTCCGCTTTGCATTTTGGCTATTCCCCTCTACGACATGAGCACCGTAATTTTGATTCGACTGCGGTCGGGGCGAAGTCCTTTCGTGGGCGACCGAAGTCACTTCTCCCACCGGCTGGTGGAGCTTGGGCTTACTCCTATTCAAGCAGTATTAACCATTTGGCTGGCAACCGCAACGTGTGGTCTGGGCGCGCTCGTTCTTCATCAAGTCCGTCCGTCGGGTGCCTTGGTTGTGCTTCTTATCGTGGCTTCTACGCTCGTGTTGATTCGGATTTTAGAGGCGGCCGGCCAGCGCCGGGCATTCCACAAAGATTTGGACCCTAGAACTCACGAAGAAATATTGGGGACATCGCCCGGGGGAGGTGAACCAAAACGGTAATCTTTTTTAGAGATTCCTTACCCTGGGCTGAGGGGCGGAAAGCCTGGCTTAACCGGGTTCGTCCTGAGGTTTCACCTTCCCACCCATATAGGCCGGCCACAGCGGAATCGATCCAACTTCTGAAAACCGGTAATTTCGGACATGGTGGAATATACCTAACTTCTGAAAACAAGTAATTTCGGACATGGAAGAGGAACATCTGGGGAATAGTCCTCACAGCAGTCGGAGGGCTTGATCTGTTTGACTGGCTGCTCGTTCATAGAGCCGTCCGAATAACGGGCTCGGCCGTGGCCACCGAGTTGGACCTTGCCGAAAAATCCTTGGTGTGGCATTTGCGAAAGTAATTCCCCCAGGGAAGAAAGGAATAAAGCGTGGGGCCCGGTGCTGCGTTCCTTTCTCTCTTTTTACAGCCTGCCCACATTCCGCAAGCTGCCGAAAGAAGGATTCCCGAAGGCTATCTGACGGAAAGGAATGCCGAACCAAACTCGTTTTGCCTGCAGACGGTGGGAGAGAGCAGCCCTTTGATATTCTAAAAGGAGAGGAGCCCTTGGATGTTCTAAGATTGATATTTAAAAGTTGTAGATCCCCTAAAATCTCCGGTGTTGAACCCCATGTGCATCTCCTGGTTTTGGGAACAGGAACAAGATAGATCACCAGGATGTATCGGGACCACAGAATCGCAGGAAGGAAGAAGTAGCAGGGTTGTTGCTTTGAAGGACCTGCTTTCTGACACTTGGAAATGAGAATGCGCGCCGACCTGCTGGGAGATAAGCTAAGGCCTTATTTTTTGGCGGCCACTGTAGGGCTTCTGGTAGCTCGACTTTTCATCCCCAGCGAACCCCCTTCTGCTGGTGAAGGGATCGGGTTTGTTATGCTTTGGTTGATTGTGGCCGCGGCATCAGGTGCCATTGCTTGGCAGGCAGGTGCCGATTTGCCCAGATTCAGCTGGGTGGAACGCCTATTACTTTTGCTGACAGGTTGGTATGTACTGGCGGCTTTGTGGGGTATGATTCACGGTTGTCCCCGAGCCGTTATTAATTCCACCTGCGAGTGGCTGGGTATTGTGGCGGCCTTTCTTCTCCTACGTCGCTTTCTGAAGACTGACGGGGAGTGTCGAGCAGTTCTTGTTGTTTTTTTCTGTGTGGCAGGAGGGTTTGCCCTCTACGGGGTCTATCAATATTACTGGGAATTTCCCGCCTTGCGGGCGAGTTTTCGGCAAGATCCGAGCCGGTTCCTCCAGGAGGCCGGCATCTATCTCCCTCCTGGTTCCCGAGAGGCTTCGCTTTTCCTGGCTCGTCTTCGCAGTGGGGAACCTCTGGCTACGTTTTCCTTAGCGAACTCATTGGCCGGGTTTCTTCTCGTATGGTTTGTCGTTGGCTTAGGGCTGGCACTCAGTGGGCTCCGACAGTTACGAGAGGCAAAATCCCGGCCGGAGATCATGGAAGAGAGGCGACCGGCAGGCCGTTGGCAGCCAGCCCGAAAGAAAACTGGCGAAAAGGGTAAGAGCGAATCGCAAGGTAACTTGCAGTCTTGGGTAGCTGGCCGACTGCTAATCCTGCCCCGGATCCTTTGCCCACCTGGTTGGCAGTGGCGGGCTTTTGTCGGCCTCGCTGTGGCCCTATTAGGAGTCATCGCCTGGGTGATCATACTGACCCGGAGCCGAAGTGCTTACGTGGCCACAGGCTTTGCACTGACGTTATTTTTGTGGAACGAATTTTCTCGAGCCTTTTCGGCCCGGATGAGGCACGGGTCCGAAGGCCAAGGTTTTCGGACCGGAAAATTATGGTTTCGAAAAATCCCAAGAGAGCTTTTCTTCGGGGTATTGCTCGGCCTTTTCCTCGGGGTAACGGCTATCACAACACTGGTTGTCTTTCGTCTTAGCCATCCTGGTGAACACCAGTTTCTGAGTGAGGCGGTCAAATCGTTGCAATTTAGATTGCAGTATTGGGCTTCTACTTTGGCAATGATTGCCGACATGCCGCTTCTGGGATGTGGCCCCGGCAATTTCCAAATTTACTACACCCGTTATATGCTCCCTGAGGCAAGTGAGGTGATTTCAGATCCGCACAACTTTCTTCTCGAACTTCTAGCTACAGGGGGAATTCCGGCGGGGTTCTTGTTTGGAATTTTGGTGGCGGCCCTATTTGTACCCTCCCCGTGGGAGAGGCTCGGGTTGGGGGTAAGGCTCACGCCTTTGGTGGAGGGCTCGGAGAAGGCAAGGGCCGCTGGCGGAGCCCCGGGAAACCAGCCGGACATTCCAGCTGAGCAGAACTCCTTGGCCGGTTCTTCGGCTGCCGGCGAAGGGTTCTGCAGGAAAAGCCCTCCGAAAAGGCTCACCGCGGTGAAGCGATCCGACCCGGCCGGCGAAGGCACGGATGGTTTCCCGCCATGGGGGGATGGCTCGCTAGCGGTGATAGTGGGGGGGGGCGGAGGAGTGATGCTCGCTTGGCCTTTGGGGTTGCTTAGTTCGGTCCCCCCTTCTTGGGTGGCCATCCTTTCGACCGGATTGCCCCTCCTCTTAATGGCGGTAATTCCGAAAGATTGGTGGCTGCATGGACCGATAGACCCGCGGTGGCCCAAAATTGCGACCGGAGCCCTCTTAGTGCATTTGAGTGCCTCGGGAGGAATTACCTTTGCTAACGTTGCGGGATCTTTTTGGATCCTTGTTGCAGTAACCTTGGCCTTGGAA
>Ga0308415_1001419_pt1 | contig 10248 bp, 10 predicted proteins | sample HotsprSampleOS55_FD_203465 | JGI IMG/M metagenome (GOLD analysis project Ga0308415, IMG submission 203465) | Hot spring phototrophic mat microbial communities from Octopus Spring, Yellowstone National Park, Wyoming, United States - 20090730_OS55 ... | reverse complement strand
GCTTGATAAAGGTAGGTCCAAGTTCTTCCATCGCGGCGCGCAGGTGTTGCGCGGGCGATTCGAGCGGTTCGGCAGGGGCGCGCAGCTCTTCCTTGCCCAGCGAGAGTCGTCGGTGAACGCTGAGGTACTCCAGCGCGCCGCCGAAACCGTGCCGCGCCAGCACGCTGACGACCTGACGGTAGCGCTGCAGGCTGCGCACGCGCCGCGTGAAAGGGCGCATCGCCTACTCCTGCGAGGTCGCCCCCAGCTTCTGCAGGAGGGCGTCCAGTTTTTTCTCAATCGCCTTCATGTCGGCGTGGGTGGGTAGCTGGAGTTCCTTGAGAACCTCCTGCACCTCCTCGCGGATGAGCCTGCGTAGGGCGTTGCGCTCTTTTTCGCCGCGCTTAACCAGCTGTTCCACCATCTCGCTGGCTTCCTCGCGCTGCGCTTGCCCGCGTTTGACCATCTCGTCCACGAGATTCTGCGCCGTCTCGCGCGTGAGCGATACCGCCCCCAGCCCCATCAACACGCTCTGCTCCAGCAATTCTCGAATCGATGCCATCGGTTGCCTCCTTCGGCACTATTATACCAAGTGGTCGAGCCGTCGGCTCGCAGGCGTACCCACCCCCGAAAAACTGCCGAATTCCTCTGTTTTGTCCGATAATTACGCTTGATTGGGTACATTTTAAGCCCGACCTGATTTCAGGCGACGATACAGAACAAGGGAGGAACGATTCGATGAGGAACACGGACGCAGGCGTGCGCGTCGGGTGGGCAGTCATACCCGCACGCGCGGTGGTGTTGGTCGTATTATGGCTGCTGACGGGGCTGATGGCTTTCGCGGGTGAGGCGGTGGAGTTGCCCCCCTTTGGGACGCAGGAGTATCTGATTTTGGGCATCGTGCTGCTGCTGGCGTTTGCGGCGTTGGGGTTTGGGTTCTACCTGTTGCGCTGGACGCTGGCGCAGGATTCTGGCACGCCCAAGATGCAAGAGGTCGCTCGCGCCATTCAAGACGGCGCGAACGCTTACCTGAGACGCCAGATTAGCACGATGATTTGGTTCGTGCTGGCGATTACGACGATTCTCTTTCTGTTGTACCGCCCTGTGTACGAGCGCATCTATCCAGGCGAAGGGCTGCTGCTGGGCATTGGGATTGCGGTTGCCTTCTTTCTGGGCGTGTTTGCCTCGTATGGCGCAGGCTATGTCGGCATGTATATGGCGGTGCGGGGCAACCTACGCACGGCGGCAGCCGCGTTGACCAGCTTCAAACGCGCGTTGGAGATTGCCTTCCGCGCAGGCGCGGTGAGCGGGATGTTCACCGTCGGGCTTGGGCTACTGGGCGCGACGGTGATTTTCCTGCTGTTTCGCGAGAAGGCGATGTTCGTGCTGGTGGGCTTCGGGTTCGGCGGCTCGCTGGCGGCGCTGTTTATGCGCGTCGGCGGCGGAATCTACACCAAAGGCGCGGATGTCGGCGCGGACTTGGTGGGTAAGGTGGAGGCGGGCATCCCCGAAGACGACCCGCGCAACCCTGCCACGATTGCCGATAATGTCGGCGACAATGTGGGCGACTGCGCCGGCATGGCGGCGGATGTGTTCGAATCCTACGAGGTCACGCTGGTCGCCGCGATTATTCTGGGCGTGGCGGCGAGCCTCGTGCTGACGCCCGAAAGCGCAATGAAACTCGTGATGTTCGCGCTGCTGGTGCGCGGCGTGGGCGTAATTGCCTCTATTATTGGCGTGCTGGCGGTCAAAGGCGAAGACCGCGCCACCCTGAACCCGATGAAGCCCATCAATTTCGGCTTCTGGGTCTCGGCGATACTGGCGGCGTTGGGCAATCTGGGCGTCGCGTATTTCTTTATGCAGGACATCCAACTCAAGTCAGGCGCGATTGTGGACTGGTGGCGCTTCTGGCTGGCGACCGCGTTCGGCGTGGTGGTCGCCGTGATGATTGAACGCATCACCGAATATTTCACCTCCACCGAGAAGAAGCCTGTCAAAGAAATCTCGGCGGCGGCGTCCACGGGACCTGCGACGCTGATTATTCAGGGTTTCGCCTACGGGCTGGAATCGAGCGTGTGGGCGGTGTTCGCGATTGCCTCCGCGCTGCTTGCGCCGTTGTTTATCTTCCCGCCCGGGCTGTTCGACGGACCCATGCTCTCGTTCTACGGGATTGCGTTGACGGGGCTGGGGCTGCTGGCGACGACAGGCTACATCTTGGCGATGGACACCTTCGGTCCCATCTCGGACAACGCGAACGGCATTTTTGAGATGTCGGGCGCACTCAAGGAACGCGGGAACCAGCCCGCTGCAGGCGGCTTGACAGGCGACAGGATTGTGCATCGCCTCGATTCGGTCGGCAACACCACCAAGGCGCTCACCAAAGGCTTCGCGATTGCGACAGCGGTCGTGGCGGCGGTCGCGCTGTTCCACTCGTTCGTGGAGGACTCGCGCCTCGTGGAGTTGATTAATATCGCCAGTCAAAACGGCGTCGCGCTGAAGGACGCTTTTGGTGGGCTGCCTGTGGATGTGCCTGTGGTGTTTATCGGGCTGCTGATTGGCGGCGCGGCGCCGTTCTTGTTCAGCGCGTTCTCGATTATGGCGGTCGGGCGTTCCGCGTTCGAGATGATTCACGAGGTGCGCCGCCAGTTCCGCGAGAAGCCAGGCATTATGCAGGGCACGGAGACGCCCGACTACGGGCGCTGCGTGGAAATCGTCACGGCGGCGGCGCAGAAGGAGCTGCTGGGACCAGGCATCCTCGCGATTGCGCTGCCTGTGGGCGTCGGTTTCGGGCTGAGCATCGGCGCTGCGCCTGTGACGATTGGCGACAACCAATATGTGTTCACGGGCGCGCAGGCGCTGGGCGGCTACCTCGCGGGCGCGATTCTCTCGGGGCAGTTGCTGGCGGTGCTACTGGCGAACTCGGGCGGGGCGTGGGACAACGCCAAGAAGCGCATCGAGGACGGCTTCCTCGGCGGCAAGGGTACCGACGCGCATAAGGCGGGTGTGATCGGCGACACCGTCGGCGACCCGTTCAAGGACACCGCTGGACCCGCGCTGAACCCGCTGATTAAGGTGATGAACCTCGTCGCCATCCTGATTGCGCCGATTGTGATACAGCCGTTGCCCGACGCCGTGCGGATTGGCGTCACGGCGGTGGCAGTCGGCGCGTTGCTGTTCTCGGTCTACTGGAGCAAGCGCGGCTCAGTGGCGGAGACCATCGAACACGAGTTGGGCTACCACACGACCGAAGAGGTGGACGAATACGCGCCTGTCGGCGGCAAGGGCGGGCACTAAGCGCACAGCGCGGCGGCTCTAAAACCGCCGCGCGTGCAAGGTATAATTGTTTCGTGCCCATCACGATTAACGATGTGGACGATTTGGTGCGACTGCTAGAGCAGAACCCTGACTGGCAGGCACGGCTTGCACGCGCCCTGCTGAACAAGCAGACCCTCCAACGCCTGCTTCACGAGGAACCCGCGCTTGCCGAAACGCTACGCGAAGCACTCGTCAGTGATAAGCTGGATCGTCTCATCGCTGCCGTACAGGAACTTTCAGCAATCTCTCGCCAGTCGGTGGAGCGATTAGACCGCCACGAAGCTGAGTTGCAGGAGTTGCGACGCGCCGTCGCTGAGCTGGTGGAGATTTCGCGCCAGTCGGTAGCGCGAATCGACGCCTTAGAGCAAATAGTCGCCCAGTCTGTGGAGCGACTCGCTGCTTCCGAGACGCTGATTGCCCAGTCGATACGCCGACTGGAGGCTTTGGAAGAGCTTGTGCAGCAGGTCGTGCGCCAGTTGGGCGAGCTTCAATCGTGGCAGCGAGGCGAGGCGGGCAACCGCGATGGCGAACGCTACCAACGATCAATCCGCAAGCAAGCGTGGCAGTTGCTCAACGGCGGTGAGGGCGGCGAGACAGACGAACCTCTGGTGGAACAAAAGTTGCGCAGCTGGCTCATCCGCAACGGGCATGCGATACGCCCTGAACCCGAAGCCAACCCTGTCGATGCCGACCTCATCTGGTGGAAGGGCGATAAAGTGGCGGTCATCGAGGTCTCCATCACGGTCGACAGCAGAGATGTGCGCCGCGCCGCCAAACACGCCCAAACGCTACGCGCCGTCGGCGTCGACGCTTTTCCCATCGTCATCGGACTAGAGTGGGCGACCCCCGAAACACAACTCGACGCACAGCGTGAGGGAGTCGAGTGGAAAGTCGGCGACGATATTTCTGACGGGGTTATTGAGTTCCGCCGACTGCCAAATGGCGAATGACAGCGTTCTTTTTCGCCCACTACTTGACAAGTGCGTATAAAAACGGGTATACTCCATAGCGCTATGGAGGTACGCACAATGGATCGACGCGGCATGTATATCGAGGGTATCCTTAAAGCGTTTAAGGCAGGTGAGATCGATATGGCAGAAGCTATCAAGGCAATTCGGAGACGCAAGCCGAACTCGGCTAAGATCGAAGGCGCTCAGGAGTTTGCGAAGCTGATTCAGGCAGGTAAGTATGAGGAGGCGTTTGCGAAGTATCGCTTCGGTCTCAAGAATGTACGCCGACCTCGCGGCTCTCGCAACGGCAAGTCCGACTGAGGCGCCGAAGTAGACCCCTCCCGCTGCGGAGGGGTCTTCCATTTTCGGGTATCCTACCTGTATGCATCGGTTCGCCTTTGTGATTCATCCAGTAGATGTTAAGCGCGACGCCGCGCGCAAGTACCCCATCGCGAAATATCTACCTGAACGCCTGGTGGAAAAGCTTCTGTTGCGCAAGGAGCCGATGATGGTCTCGCGCATCACAGGCGTGCGCTCACTCACGGGAGCGGAAACTGAGGGGTGGTTTATCGGCTGTCCGCTCTCGCCGCGCATGATGCTCTCGCTGCCGCTGGAGCTGGTCTACGACAAGATTGTGCGCTGCGGGCAAATCGCGCAGGAGCTGGGCGCGGAGATTATCGGGCTGGGCGCGTTCACCTCAGTGGTGGGCGACGGGGGGATTACAATTGCGAGCCGCCTGAACATCGCCGTCACGACGGGCAACAGCTACACGGTCGCCACAGCGATTGAGGCGGCGGCGCTGGGCGCACAGAAAATGGGGATTGCCCTCGAGGACGCGACGGTCGCGGTGGTCGGCGCGGCAGGCTCGATTGGGCGCACCTGCGCCGAGGCGCTCGCGCCACAGGCGAAAGTGATGCTGCTTCTGGGGCGCGACCTAACGCGCTTGGAGCCAGTCGCCGAGCAGCTCCGCCCCATCGCTCGCGGTACAGTGCGCGTCTCGGACGACCTCGCCCGCGATTTGCCCCGCGCGGATGTGATTATCACTGTCACCAGCGCGGTGGACGCCGTGATTTACCCCAAAGACCTCAAGTCGGGCGCAGTGGTGGTCGATGTGGCGCGCCCGCGCGATGTGTCAGTGCGCGTCGCGCGCGAACGCGACGATGTGCTGGTGATTGAAGGCGGACTGGTGGAAGTGCCTGGCGAGGTGGACTTCGGCTTCAACTTCGGCTTCCCGCCGCGCATGGCGTATGCCTGCATGTCGGAGACGATGATGCTCGCGCTGGAAGGGCGTATCGAGAGCTTCACGCTGGGCAAAGAGGTCAGCCTGCAGCAGGTGCAGACGACCCAGGAGCTGGCGCGCAAGCACGGGTTCCGACTGGCGGGCTTTCGCAGTTTCGAGCGCGCCCTGACCGACGACGAGATCGCCGCGATACGGGCGCGGGTGCGTCGCCCGTCGCCGTCGGACGCCGCGCCCGCTATCCCTGCAGGTTGACCGTCGGGTTCCACCAGCCCTGAATCTGCTGCAGGAATGCCTGCGCCTGCTCGTCGTTGAGGGTCGCAGGGTCGACCGCCGCCGCTTGAGGCGGCAACTCGGCTGAGAAGATGAGCGCGTCGCCGCCCGCAGGGCCCGGCGCAATTACCCCGACGCTAATCGAAGGGCTGTTCGGGTAGAGTTCGTAAAACGCGCGCGCCAGCGCAATCGCCTCTTGCAACACTCGCGCGCGGTTCAGCACGCCCGATTGGATACGCACGCGCGCCTGCCAGCGGTTGGCGGCAGGGTCAAACGCGCACCACACGGGCGCGCCGTTGAGCCGCTGGCTGAGCTTGGCTGCCAAGTCGGCTTCCGCGCCGCTCATGCCTGCAAAGCCCACAGGCGGCGCAGGGGCGGGTGGGACTGCGGGCGGCTCGGCAGCGGATGGCGGCGGGATGCGCGGCGCGTCGCTCACGGCTGGCGGCGCACTCGCGCCCTGCGCAGGCTTGATAGGCTCCGCCGCCGCTTGGCGCAGCGCGCTCATCCGCGCCCCCGCCACGAACGACGCGCCAATCAGAATCAGCGCCAGCACGCCAAACAGCGCATACGCCAGCGTCTTCGGCTTGGCAGGCTTCGCCTCCGAATCAGGCATAGGCGGCGGTGGGGCAACCTGCGCCGCGTGCATCGTCCGCAGATTGTGCAACTTCGCCGTGTAATGCACATTCGTGGGCGCTAACTCTACCAGCAACTCATACCACTGAATCGCGTCTTCCAGTTTGCCCTGATCGGCGTAGATGTCGCCCAAGAGCGCGTGGACGGTCTCGTTGCTGGGGAAGCGCCCCATAATGCGGCGGCAGACCTCTATCGCTTCCTCATACTTGCCCTGCATCCGCAGCAGGTTCGCACGCGCCAGTTCGGGATACACCTCGCGGTCGGAGCCTTCCGCGTACAGCGGGTCGGTGGTGTCTTCGCGGATGCGCGAGCCGCACTCCATACAAAACGCGCTGGTATCTGGGATCTCTGCAAAGCACTTCGGGCAAATCATCGTCCCCAACTTCGCCTCCCTAAGCATACTGCAATTGTCGGCACAGGCGCGAGAAATTGTTCCTCTCTGCAAAGGCATGATACCCGTTTCAGGTATAATGCAGGGTATGGCGCGACTTCTGTGGAGTGTTCTCTGGGGGCTTGTGTGCCTCGCGGCGTGGGCGCAGCAAACGGCGCGACCTGTGTACTATATTCAGTTCAAGGAAATCGTGCATCGCGCCTCGGCGGACTACCTGATGCGGGCGCACGCGGACGCGGTGAAAGCGAATGCAGGCGCGTTCATGGTATTGCTGGACACGCCGGGGGGCGAGTTGCAGGCGACGCGCGACATCACGACCACGCTGCTCAACAGCCCCATCCCCGTGATTGTGTATGTCTACCCGTCGGGTTCGCGGGCAGGTTCGGCAGGCGTGTTCATCACAGTGGCTGCCAATATCGCGGCGATGGCGCCAGGCACGAACATCGGCGCAGCGACCCCTGTCTTGAGCGACGGCGAGGACATCCCCAAAGACATGCGACGCAAGGTGATGAACGACACCATCGCCTACGCCAAGACCATCGCCGAGCAGCGCGGGCGCAACAAAGACTGGGTGGTGAAAGCCGTCACGGAAGCCGCCTCCATCACCGAGCAGGAAGCCCTGCGCAATAAGGTCATCGATATCGTCGCCAGCAGTCCCCAAGAGTTGTTAGTCGCCATCGAGGGGCGCAAGGTCAAGGTTGCGGGGGGCAAGACCCTCACGCTGCGCACGAAAGACGCGCCGTTTCAAGAGATTCCAAAAAACTGGCGTGAGTCGCTGCTGATGTTCCTCGCGCACCCGAATGTGTTCTACATCCTGATGCTGCTTGCCATTTACGGCATTCTGGGCGAGTTACAGAACCCAGGCGCGACCTATCCAGGGGTGATTGGCGCGATTGCGCTGTTGCTCGCGCTTTATGCGGCGTCGGTGCTGCCCGTAAACGCGCTGGGCGTCGCGCTGATTCTGCTGGCGTTCGCGCTGTTCGTGGCGGAGCTGTTCACCACCTCGCACGGGGTGCTAACGGCAGGCGCGCTGGTCTCGTTCACCATCGGCTCGATTATCCTGTTCCAGTCCGATTCGCCTGTGTTTCGGGTAAGCCTATGGCTGATTGGCACGATGACCGCGCTGACGGGCGGTTTGTTCTTGTTTGTAGCGTATTCGGGCATTCGGGCGCAGTTCCGTCGCAAGGTGAGCGGTCAGGAGCGACTGATTGGAATGATTGGGCGTGCGCGCACGAAGCTGGCGCCTGAAGGGACGGTGTTCGTGGACGGCACGCTGTGGCGGGCGATTGCGCTCGACCCGCCGATCGAAGCAGGCGAGTATGTGCAGGTCGACCGCGTGGACGGGCTAACGCTCTATGTGCGTTGGCAGCCCGCGCCCGCGCCGACCTCCGAAGAACGGGAGTCTGCCCGCGCCTGATGCTGCGCACGCGCGTCCTGACCGCCCTTGTTGGGATACCGCTTGCGCTGACGGTCGTGTTCGCGCCTGGTGGGGGGCTAACGGCGTTTGCGTTGAGCCTGCTCGCGCTGCTGGGCGCGTTGGAGTACCGCCGCGCCTACCTGCAAGTAGACTGGATTCCCCAGCCGCGTCCTAATCTCGTCCTGCTGCTGGCGGGGGCGAGCCTGCCGCTGCTCTTTTGGCGGTTCCCGCAGGCGTCGCTTGCGGGCGTGCTGCTGCCTGCGCTGGCGTTGGCGGCGCTCTATGAGCTGGCGCGTGTGTGGCGGGGTAGACGCTCAAGCCTCGCGGCGAACCTCGGCTACGGCGTTTTCGGAACGCTGTATATCGGCTGGCTGTTCAGCTTCGGCGTGCTGTTGCGCGCGGATTACACCCCTGCTCTGCTCTGGGGCTGGCAGGTGGAGCGGGGCGCGCTGTGGGTGTTGTGGCTGCTTGCGATGCTCTGGTTGGGCGATTCGGGCGCGTACTTTGTCGGGAGGGCAATCGGCAGGCGCAAGCTTGCGCCGACGCTTAGCCCCGCAAAGACCGTAGAAGGCTCCGTTGCCAACCTTGCGCTGTGTGTGCTGGTGGGCTGGCAGGGCGGCGCAGCGTTGGGGCTGCCGCTCGGCTGGGCAATCGCAGGCGGGCTGGGCGTCGGCGTCTTGGGACAGTTGGGCGACCTGTTCGAATCCGCGCTCAAACGCGCCGTCGGCGTCAAAGACTTCGGGGGCGTGCTGCCTGGGCACGGCGGCGTACTGGACAGGTTCGATAGCTTTCTCTTTAGTGCGCCGTGGGTGTGGTGGGTGACGCAACACGCCTCTTGAACGCCCAGACGCACCCTCTTGCCGAGATTTCAACGGCGAAAATGGCAAGAATCAGCTGGAGGCGTCGGGCGCGAGCAACAGCGCATGCCTCATTTCACACTCTCTGCCACCTCGTCGCGCACGGGCAGCGGCTCCAGCAGCATCTCTTTCGTGGCAATGAACGCCTCGCGCGTGTAGTCCGCCAGTTCGTAATCCTCGCGTAGCACAATCGCGCCCGTGGGGCAGGCGTCTTGGCAGTAGCCGCAGTAGATACAACGCAGCAGGTTAATCTCGTACCGCTTGGCGTACCGCTCGCCAGGCGAGTAGCGTTCGGCGTCGGTGTTCTCGGCAGCCTCCACATAGATACAGCGCACGGGGCACGCTCCCGCGCACAGCGAGCAGCCAATGCACCGCTCTAACCCGTTCTCATAGCGCAGCAGCACATGGCGCCAGCGCGTGCGGGCGAACTGCTCCTTGCGCTGCTCAGGGTAGGAGACCGTGTCTTTCGGCTCCAAAAAGTGGCGCATCGTGATTTTCAGACCCTTGCCGATAGGCTTCAGCACATCACGCACGATGTTCATAGGGACACCTCTTTGCGTATATCGGTTCCTGCCATTAGCATGGCATATTGCAGGGCGTGCCGCGCAACCGCCTTGCGCGGCAACTCCTCCAGCGTGTAGCAGAACAGCTCCGTGGGCATCTCCACCGAGTCGAAGTAAGGGAAGTAGTCGCGGGCGCGTTTGAACCAGACGGGGTTGTCGCTCTCGCGAAGAACGATGAGGATGTCGGCGTCGCTGCGCGGGGTCGCTTTGTTGGTTGCAAGCGAGCCGAACAGGTAGACGGCGATCACTTCAGGGTGCGCCGCTGCCAACTGCTGCGCGGCAGCCAGCACCTGCTGGCGCGCCGCCTCACGATCGAGCCAGTAAATCGTCACAGAGCCGTAAGACTCTTTGCGCACAAGTGAGGGCATGATGCGCGTCGGTTGACTGATAGGTCTCATACGGAACGCCTCCGTTTTGGGTATCGGGATAGCGCGTCGGGATATAGTAGGTGTCCAAGTCACGGGCGCACGCCTCAAGGCTTGGATAGTCCGCAGGGTCAATCTCCGACTGGAGCCCTCGAAGCATGTGTCGTATCGAGTGCCCCCACACCTCTGCGCCACGAGCCACATAGACCGCCTTGAGCGCTTTCTCAGCGGCTTGTTGGCACATAAAGCACGCCCACTCATAGTATCC
>Ga0308415_1001418_pt1 | contig 10256 bp, 7 predicted proteins | sample HotsprSampleOS55_FD_203465 | JGI IMG/M metagenome (GOLD analysis project Ga0308415, IMG submission 203465) | Hot spring phototrophic mat microbial communities from Octopus Spring, Yellowstone National Park, Wyoming, United States - 20090730_OS55 ... | reverse complement strand
TGAATCGGCTACTGAGCGACCGCCCTTGCCGGGCAGTGGGACAGGGATGTTGATCCCAGGGAAGTCAGGGCCGGTTTTCGGCCGATCTGGCGGTCCTTTGTGGGCTAATGATCAAACGTGGCCAGCTGAGGCCGGCCGGAAGTTCTTGTTGGCTCTTTTCCATCCACGGGACAGTTGCCATTTTGCCTGTGGGAACTTCCGTGTTGATTCAGGTTGAGCCACACAAAGCCCAACGGGATTCAGGGTGTGGCGAGGTTCCCGATTTCCCCGTGGAGGTATCCTGCCCCGGTGAAGGGTGATATCTCAAGCGGCTCCGCTCGATTTCCAAATTGTGGCGATCGTACCGGTAGTTTGCTTCGTAAATCTAAAGATAGTGCGGTGAATGAATTTCCGGAGTAGTGCGGCCAATGCATTTCCGGAGCTGGAGGCATTTACTTACCCCTGGATTCTCAACACCCCCTGGCTTTGGTTTGGTTGTGGATAGGTCCCAGATCGAGCCAGCCCTCCCATCTATAGTCCAACAAATTTGGTGAGTTGATCCTGCCACCAATATTAGCCAATGACATTGGAGCCTTCGGGTATTAGCCAATGACATTGCAGCCTTCGGGGCATGCTGGTGGAACTCGCCATCCTGTGGGGGGTGTTGTTCCCCCGGCAATGTCTCCGCAGGCAGTACGGCCAGTGTTGGTAGGTTAGTTTATTGCAAATCATTGGTAGTTTATCCTAAATCGTTGTAGGATATGGTTCTTTTTGTTTCGAATGGATCGGCCGATCGTTCGTTGAAAAGCTGAGAATCTTCCCGGGAGCTCGCAACTCCCACATCCTTGCCCCTTTCTGTCAAAGTGTGGAGGAAAAGTTTTTTGTCCATACGCGGGTTTTAAGTTTGGCGGCACCCGGGTTTTAAACAAGTTGTCTCCTAGGGGAGGCCCACTATGGACGTGCTCCAAGCCATCCGGACGCGTCGGAGCATCCGTAAGTTCCAAGATAAAGCGGTGCCGGAGGAATTAGTACGGGTTATGCTGGAGGCGGCCATGTTTGCCCCTAGTGCCCGGAATGCTCAGCCATGGCAGTATGTGGTGATTGACGATCGAAGGATGCTTTCTGCTTATGGACGCAAACACCCGAATGCCGAGATGGCTCAGCAGGCCCCCTTAGGGATTTTGGTGTGCGGTGACAAGCGATTGGAGCTCTCACCCGGGTATTGGCCGGTGGACTGTGCAGCAGCGGTCCAAAATTTGCTCTTGGCCGCTCACGCGGTAGGTTTGGGGGCGGTATGGACCGGCGTTTATCCCCGGGAAGATCGGATGGCAACTCTCCGCCAAATGTGTAACCTTCCTCCGGAGGTGATGCCCCATAGTTTGATTTTGGTCGGGTATCCCGGGGAGTCACCGCCGATGCCGGAGCGGTTTCGACCGGACCGCGTTTATCGCAATTGCTTCGGGCAGCCTTACCTTTGGGAATAGGGGTGCCCCTACAGGGGGTCCCGGGGAGAAAGGGCTGGGTTGCTCGGCGGAGATCGCTTGGCAACTAGCTTCTGAGAATTTTCCGGGGGTTGTTCTGAAAGTCTGAAAGTTTGTGAAAGTTGGGTTGGAATTTGCTCGGTATGTCGGGGCAGATTTGCTTGCGCTTGGCACCGCGAAAAACTCTTTGCAGATCGTCGGCAATGGGGTAGATTAGGCGGATGAACAAAGCTTTGCGAGAGAATTCAAGGGAAAATCTTGGCTAGAAAGACCCCGCCAACAGAAATCACCATTGAAGGCAGGCGGTAGCTCCCTGAGGGTGCGACCATGGAAGGCCAGGGAGGATTAAGGGAAAATCCAGGCTGGTGGGCCCGGGGCTACTGCTTGCCTTCAAATTTTTTGATGGGGAGCTCGGAGCTAGCCCCTCTGCTCCTCGGAAGGAGACCCGACGATGTCGGAGACGACCTATTTAGCCAGCACTGCTACGTTGACCTCGGTTACGTTGACTTTGGGGGGGCACCCCCGGCGGCGGCCGACTTCGGAATTGCTCGCTCAGTATGAAGCCATCTTAAGGGAGGAGCGACTCAGTTGGACGGTCCACCACCGACTGATTCGCCGACTGGGTTCCGGCGGTCAAGGGGTTGTCTATCTCAGCGAGCGACGAGGTACCGATCACTTTACCCTTCCAGTGGCTTTGAAGATTTTCTCCCCCGAGAAATATGAGAGCGAGTCCGCCTACGAAGAAGCGATGGGCCGAATCGCTCACATCGCCGCCCGAGTAGCCCAAATCGGGCAAGATAATCTCATCGATGTTCACAATTGGATCGAACGATATCGGATCCGGATTATGGAGATGGAGTATGTCGACGGGTACGACCTGGCACGACTTCTGACAAATAGCATGCTGGAGCGGGTGCGGGAGCGGGTAAGCCAAAATCGCTGGAGGTACATTAACGAGGTGGTAGCCACCGCCGGTCCGGAACAACCCCGGGTCAAACCGGGTATTGCCATCGCTATTATCCGCGAATGTCTGGCCGCCCTGTCCGCTCTCCACCGGAAGGGAATTATCCACGGGGATTTGAAGCCGTCGAATATCATGCTCAAACGAACCGGGAATGCAAAAATCATCGACATTGGGTCGGCCTTTCCGGTGGATGATCCTCCCCGGCCCCGGGCCTACACCGTCCCTTATGCGGCACCGGAGGTCCTGGAGGATAAACCGAGCACGCCCATGTCGGATCTGTGCAGCTTGGGCTATGTCCTTGTCGAAATGTTAGCTGGCAGACGGTTGTTCACCAACTGTCGTGACCGCGACGAGCTAATTCGGGAGAAGTACTTGTTGCCCCAGCGGGTGGAAAGTCTGGTGCCTACCGATGTGGCGTGCAGTCGGCACTTGATGACCTTTTGCAAGCGACTGATAGCTCCAGATCCCGCAAAACGTTTTCGAAGTGCCGAGGAAGCAGAGGTCGGTCCGGATGGTGCTGCCAACTTTCACCGCGAGTTAGTAAAGGGGGATTTAGCCACCGAGTATACCAACGATATTCGATATTGGTTGCAGGAGCTTGCCGAGGACGAACCAAGCTAGCCAATTTGGCTGACTGCTCCTGTGGCTTCGAGTGTTCCGATGTTGTTTTTCCCCGGATTGGCCGGTAATCTCCGCCCACTTTGCCAAAAGGCGGTGCTCCGTCGCCCTGCTGTGTCAAGAAGAATGAACCTACCGGCAGGATAGGAACTGGAAAGAGGGCATCCAAAAAAAAATAACGGGAGGAGGTTTCCCCCTTTCCTGTGTGGGAAGAAACTGAAGAATGGGTGACCGGAAGTATCGGTCGCCGGATATTCTCCCAAGTTAGCCTTGGTTAAACCTTCGCGGGAGATAGCTCCGGCGATTGCTGTCATCGCTGCATCTGAGGCTTTCGGCCGGTGGCAACATTTGCCTTTCCGGGATCCGGCGGGAGCCTTGCGATGAGGGGGGCAACTTCCGGCACGCCGGGCAAAAACACCTGACCCGGCGGAAGGAGACTGGCCAATAGCTGGGCCCAGCTCAGGCGAAGACCAACCGGCGGTGTAGCAAGCACGATCTGAGAACTCCGCAATAAAGTTCCGCTTTGCCCTTCTGCACAGGCTCCAGCCACCTGAACTCCGGAGAAGTCGTATGCAAAGTGAAAGGCAAGCTCCTCCAGAGGAATGACCTCAGGAATTGCCTCGGTTGCCGTCCCTCCGTGTAAGCCCAACGATTGCCAAAGGTGACGCACGTATAGGTGGGTTATCTCTCCGGATTCCAGCCGAAAGGTACCTTCTCCTTCTTGCCACCTGTTTCCCCGGAGCTTGCACTTTCGCAGAAGAAGTTGAGCCCTTCCTCGCACGATGGGGCCCCAAAGTCCCCCCATAATCTCTCCCACTTCTGGGATATGAAAGGTACCGGCCAGCTCCGTTTGCGGAGCTTCCGAATCGAGTACCACCCAAATATATCCCTCGAAACTGGTTTTTCGACCGAAAGGCTCAAACCCCGCAAAGAAGCTGCTAAGGAGATCAGCAGGTAGCCCGCCGCTTCCCGTGTGCACTCCATAGGCCAAAACCGTTTGCCCGGACCACTCGCGGACTACGCGGATTTCCAGCGGGGTATCACCGCTCTGGTGTTGCCGCCCGAGCGATAATACTCCAACTAAGATGTTACCGGCATCTTGCCAGTCCAATTTCCCCGCCGGAAAGAGTGACTCCCCGCCCGACACTGCTATACGGACGTTCTTAAGTTCCGCAGAGATGATTTTGGGTGGGCAGGGGGCTCCGCGATCCTGCCGGGAAAGAAAAAGCTCTTTTATGAAGGCGATTGCCGCCGAATTCTGGCCTAAATCCAAGGTGCAGTTTTCCAAAACAAAATGGTGCCGGGTTTGCTCTTGCTGGCATTTCGTGCTCCAAAGAACAGTCTCCGCCGACAAGATCGGTGCGGAATCCCCGGGACTGAGCACAACTACTTCTTTCAGCCGGAGCTTTCCGGGGGAGGGGTATGCGGCACTATGGATCCGAACAGGACGGCCCCACACGTTGCTGAGGCTGGCCTCTGTCAGCCGATGATGCATCGGCGATCGAACCCACCCTGCGTAAATGGCGGCAAGACCCGCAGGAAAGATCCCCAACACCCAAAGAGTGGCCAACTTCAGGAAATGGGAAGCTCGAGATTGCCACATCGGGTTTCGATCACCTCCTTGTGAATTCCCGGGGATAAGCTCTGCCTATTTTACGGCCTATTATCCTTTTATCCCCCCTCCCAGCTCGGCCAAGTACAGCGATTGGGCCCGGAACGTTTCAGCCGCGGTGACGGCCATGTAGAACCTTGGAAATTGGGCACGCTCATGGATGATCCTTTGTGGCCAACAGTCGGCTGCGGGCCAGGCGGTAGAAAAGTTCTAACCGACCCTGAAGTTCCTCGATATGGTCTCCGCCGAATTTTTCCATAACAGCCCTTGCGATTTCAAATGCCACCACATTTTCAACAACCACACTGCAGGCAGCGATGGCACAGACATCACTTCGCTCGTAGTCGGCCGTCTCGGGCTGGAGGGTGTGCAAATTCACGGAAGGCAGACCACGTGCGAGAGTGGAGATCGGCTTCATAGCTGCCCGGAGGACGATCGGCTGAGCATTACTCATACCAGCCTCCAAACCGCCGGCGTTGTTTGTAGTTCGAACAAACCCGAGGTTTCGTCCTCCTGCCTGGGCCGGATCGTAAACAATGGGATCGTGGACTGCGGATCCCCGGCGGGCAGCAGCTTCGAACCCAAGCCCGATCTCCACGCCCTTAATGGCTTGGATAGACATGACGGCTCTGGCAAGTCGGCCGTCCAGCTTTTGCGTCCATTGGGTGTGCGAACCCAATCCGAAGGGCACATTTTCGACTCTCACCTCCACGATACCCCCCAGGGTGTCCCCCGCCCGTTGGCACTCGGAGATTAGCTGGATAAGGTCTTCGTCACGTTCTGGCTGCAGGGTGTAAAGAACGCTCCGGTCCCGCTGGTGGCGGAGCTCTTCGAGGGAGCCGTGAGGGACGGCCAGTTTCACAGGGCCAATGGCAACGACATATCCGAAAACTTCAATCTGAATGGCCCGCAAAAGTTGCTTGGCTAGTGCTCCCGCGGCGACCCTGCCCGCAGTTTCTCGCGCGCTGGCCCTCTCCAACACCGGGCGAATGGCCCCCAAAAATTTGACGGCCCCGGCCAAATCTCCATGCCCCGGACGGGGTCGCGAAAGATCATTCAATTGATCGATCCTATAATCTTTGTTGCGAATCCAAAGGGCAATAGGGCTTCCGATAGTGACGGACTGCCACAGGCCAGTGAGAATCTCCACTTGGTCGCTTTCAATTCGCTGTCGGCCGCCCCGGCCGTAACCCCCCTGCCGTCGCCGAAGTTCTCGGTTGATCTCCTCCTCGTCCACGCGGATTCCCGCAGGAAATCCTTCCACTAAAGCAAGGATTCCCTTGCCGTGCGACTCGCCTGCTGTCCGGTAGATAAGCGTCGACATTATGCCTGAAGACTCCAGAGCCAAGTTTTGCTTTACTTCTTGCCATTGGAGCTAGCTATTGGAGCTAGATTTGGATCCCCCTTCGGGTTTGGATTTATCCCCGGGGTGAGCATTTCCCAAACATCATAAAATTTCTGCGGATCTATCAAATATCGCCAAATTTCTGCAGGTCTATATCTCCCCGGAGTCGCAAAAGCACGATCGGCCACTCGGAATAGCCTCGGCTTCCCAACTCCGGGTAATCGCTAATCGGGGCCTTCCTTGTCTGCTCAGGATGAACTGCTGATGCCTCGATGTCAGCTCAGCATGAACCGCGGATGCTTCGAAATTTAAAGGTGAATATCAACGGAGCCGATATTTGGCCTATCCCCTAAGGTTTGGGCAGCAGAAGGCTTTTTAATTGTTGCTAAACAGCTGACCCAAGTGTCCGGCACCACCCGGGGGGATAGCACAGGTAGAAATTTAACAGCCCTCCTAAACTCCATTCGGGTTTTCCGCATTTTGATAGAGTTCCTACCGGCCGATCTGGCGATACTTCGGAAATTTCCAGCCCTTGGGGCCACGGTTAGCCGTTCGGTGAATTTCGGGGGACAAACAGCCTTTGATGCAGCCCCACTGTCAACCTTTTTATGCCACTACGGCCTCAGCCTGGAACGGTTTTTCCCCGGGGTTACTGCCACATACCGGTAACTCGAGAGTCTGTCAGCCCACAGCAGAAGTTGCCATGATATTGACTACCACCCCGAGCCGGGAACCGACATTTGAGCCGGGGGCTTTCGCGGACTCTGCTTTCCTTCTTTAAGCCCAAGCCTTTGATTGCCTTCTATAAGCCTGAGCTTTCCGTTTCCTTTGGATTTTAAAGCTTTGGATTTCCTTTGGATTTACTTTGCTTAGTCCGAGCGGATCGACAGTACTCCGATTACTTCGCCTTTGGTGATGTATTTTCTCAACTATACGCTGGGGGCGGCGGGGGACCCATGTTCCGTCCGTTCCAATGTCGTCCGTTGCAATCCAGCCGTTTGGAATCCGAGGGGACAGGCATAAAATCCGGCCCGGCTCAAATACAACTTTCTTTGGTCCACTCTTATGGGGGAAACCTATCTGCCCCTGATGGACGGGGGACTGTCCTTCTCTAACGCCCAACTTCGGGCGAACTCCGGGTTTTCCCCGTCCCCTGGCCAATTTGGGCCAGGAGTTAGGCCCTCTTTACCGGGTTCAGTTGGTTGGGGGCTGTATCGGAGGAGTCCGATCGGTGTCTCTTGTGCCCGCGGATCATGGGTACCGCTCGGTGCTTCTCCGTATACGATGAAGACACCACAGGGTTACTGGAATGATTAAGGGCCAATGGGGGACCGCCGGCAGTTTCTGAACTTCCGTTCTCGGGAGGGAGTATCATAGGATAATCCCTGTATTGCCATATTAGGCATCTGGCCATAGGGCCCCGCTAACTCTCTGGGCTGACGGGGTCCATCTCAAGGTGAACCCACGGAGATTTCCGCTTGGGGCAGATGTCCGGCCATGGGGAGGGTTTCGCTGTTTTGACCGGAGGATTGGAGGACTCAGGGGGCTTCGGCAGCCGATAGCGTTGATCGAACCCAGATTGATCGCAAAGAGTGTATGAATTCTCTTTCGTAAACCCTATCGTTTTGAGTTTTGATTGCCCCGCACTCACTTGCCCTGCACTCACTGGGGACTATAGGTGCAGCCCAGATCGCCACTCGAAACCGGCAAGGGAGGGCAACGTTGCGATGGCCGGTTTTGCCCTTTCCTCTTTGAAAGCCTAACCGCGACGGAGGAGCTAAACAGTCATGGCGGCAGTTTGGTTGCGTGTGTTGGATGGTCCGGATCGTGGGGCCGTCTTTAAGGACCTCTCCTCCCCCGTGACTGTGGGCCGAGAAGAAGGAAACGATGTTCAGCTTCGCGATGAACGCGTAAGCCGATTTCATTTGAAGATCCAGGAAGATCGGGGCGAAATAATCCTCACAGATCTTCAGAGCACCAATGGGACCCGGGTCAACGGCGAGTCCGTTCAAGTGTGGCCCCTCCGGCCTGGGGACATCATTCAGATCGGCAGAACCGTCCTACTCTTTGGATCCCCGGTAGAGATAGCCGCACGTTTGGAGCAGCTTCGGGGCATGGTGGCACAAAATGTGCCTATGGCTCCCTTCGCCGATAATGACGAGTTGGACACTGCATCCATGATCGGCCGTCTTCATATCGAACTTTTTAACGCCTGCTCTCCGGATGATTATGCACCCCTGCATGTTTTGCCTGTCCCCGATCTTCCCTCCGGACTTTCCCCCGCACAAGCAGCCGAACTGGCCGAACTGTTGCAGTACATCCATATCCGACTACGATGTGTCATCGAGAGCATTCGCCCGGATGGCAATCGCGTGACCCTAGACCAACACAGGTGGCAAAATTTGCTGGATCTGTACGGGCAGATTGCGGAGTACTTGAAGCAGATCGGCGAGCCAGAATAACCCAGTTGAAGAATTGGCGATCCAGAACGATTCCTCTTGGTGTTTTTTGCCTACCGATTAAGCTATCCACGGTCTGGCCTTCATTTGCACGAAGTGAGCGTTCAGCCCAAAAGAAAAGGCCGGATTTTTATCCCCCTAGCCGGTTTTCCGGGATTTTCGGCCTCGATTACCCCTCTGGGGAGCCCTATTCGCCTTCGTAACACCCAGAGACCCAAAGGATATCGAAAACGCCGGTTTAGGACTTTCCATGATGTATGAAGATGAGTGCCTTTACGATTTGTGAAGCTCGGTGATGGGGAGTGCCTCAAAAGAGCGATTGAGCGGGGCCTTTTCTGGGAGACCTAACATTTAACATTTGCCGGCAAGAGGCACGGCTTTTTCCCCCAGCCATTGCTCTCGGACGAAAGCGTTAATGACGGACGCCGCCTCACTGAGATGAAATTGCCGATCGACATATCCCTGTACAAATGCTGCCTTATTCATGCCGTAGACGTCTGAACTTGCCTCATCTTGGCCGAGCACAAAGCCGCCGGCGTCGCGAATGGCTCGGCATCCTTCAACTCCGTCCCGGCCCATTCCTGTCATGATGACTCCCAAAATCCTTGGGGAAAAGAGCCGGGCAGCACTGGTCATCATAACGTCGACACTTGGTTTGTGGCCGCTGACTGGTTGCCCTTGTCGCAAGACAATTTGCGGACCCATGCCACTGCGGATTACCTCCATATGAATGCCCCCGGGTGCAATGTAGACGTGGTTCGGTCGCAGGAGGTCTCCATGTTCCGCCTCTTTCACGGTCAAGGGGGACAGAGAGTTGAGCCTCCAACTGAGGGCCTTCGTGAAATTGGGCGGCATGTGCTGCACAACCAGAATAGGGGGCATGGGAGGTGCTAGTTCGCTAAACAGCCGGCCTAAAGCGGGCGGACCGCCGGTGGAAATCCCGATGGCGATCACGGCTTTGCCTAAAGACAGGGGTGCCTCTCCACTTTTTGCCACAGGGGTTTGCAAGGCAGCCGTTGCCGAAGCAACCCGACGTTTGTGAGCCTGGCGAATGGCAAGAATGCGTTGGATGTCAGCCCCAGCAGCCAATCGGATCTTTTGCAGAAGTTCGACACGAAACTGGTCGTTTTCCTGGGTCCCTCGCTCGGGTTTGGCAATGTAGTCGAATGCCCCTTTATCCAAGGCCTCAAAAGAGATAGTCGCCCCCCGCTGGGTCAACGTGCTTACCATGATTACCGGGAGTGGAAATTGCCGCATAATCTCTTCGAGGGCAGCCAGCCCGTCCATCCCGGGCATTTGGATATCGAGTGTTACCACGTCGGGTTTAACGGTGGGAAGAAGTTCGAGGAGTTCGCGGCCGTTTTTGGCCTTGCCGACCACCTTCATACCCGGCTCTTTGTCTATAAAATCGCTAATCATTTGCCTGATTACGGCCGAGTCATCGGTCACGAGCACCCGAATTTCACGCATAGGTGGTTCCCTCTAATAGGTGGTTTCCTCTATCGGTGATTTTCATTCAAGACCGGTCTCGTTGTTCCCCGGAGAGGGGTTTTGTGGGTCGCCGCGACGTTTCGGGCCAGGTGGGAAAGACTGGATTGGCAAGCGAAAAACCTCTCTCCATGGGCCGCCTCGCCTGGCCTCCCGGGAACTCCCAGGAAAGTAATCCGAACAGAGATACCCCGGTTCGCGAGACAAGCTGTCCTGTCTCGTCCCACCTTGTTCAGGAGGTAGTTTCTCCTTCCCCAGTCTGGATTACACGACTCGCACTCATAACTGGGTAAAACGGGGTAACAACCGC
>Ga0308415_1001417_pt1 | contig 10259 bp, 8 predicted proteins | sample HotsprSampleOS55_FD_203465 | JGI IMG/M metagenome (GOLD analysis project Ga0308415, IMG submission 203465) | Hot spring phototrophic mat microbial communities from Octopus Spring, Yellowstone National Park, Wyoming, United States - 20090730_OS55 ... | reverse complement strand
CGCTACCGACCAGATGGTGTCGATGAGACCGAGGCCGAGGCTGCTGAGGATGCTTTGCAAGTGTTGCGAGCAGTTTTACCACCCCCAGAATCACGACGTGATGTTAAAGCGTGATCGTGCAAATGTTCGTTATTGAGTGCCTAATTCGGAATACCCTGTCGCAGAAGAAGATTCGGTTGAGGTGCAGCGGCACTGAGCCCGTACATCTATCAGGTTTCATCCGCCATGCCGTGAGACATTGCCTGTGTATAGAGATGTTACCCTTTTTGCGATCCGTATTTTTCTTTCAGACCTGCACAAACGTGGGTTTGGTCTGGGGTAAACATTGCTGTAGCCCGATATTAGGGGTTTTCAGTATTTTCATCTTTTGTTCTTATGAGAGGCAATGCGTCGCAACTAAATGGAGGGACACAACGATACATCTCATCCAGGTGCCTAAAATGCCCCTAACCTACGCAGTCACCTGAATGCGCGGCAGGAACTATCGTGTGTCGCATCAGCAAGCCATCGCGGACGAAGTTCTAGCCCTGTTTCACGCTCCCCCTTCCGCTCCCTGGATGGGAGCGGAAGGGGCTGGAGGAAAGGCGAGGGGTGCCAAGCTTGCACTGATGTCTACGCAGTTACCTACACTCTTGACGTACCTACCGTTCAGTTTCTTACTCGACAGTGACGCTCTTGGCAAGATTACGCGGTTGATCGACATCGCATCCGCGTAACACAGCTACGTGATAGGCAAACATTTGTAACGGTATCACGTTAAGCACCGGTTGCAACAGGGGATGGGTAGTCGGTACACCGATAACGTGGTGGGCCTTTTCGGCCAGCAATTCATCGCCCTGATGACCGATGGCTATCACCTGACCGTGACGCGCACGTACCTGCTCAATGTTGCTGATCATCTTCTCGTAGATGTGATCGTGCGTCGCGATGCAGATAACCGGCATATTCTCATCGATCAACGCAATGGGACCATGCTTCATTTCACCAGCAGGGTATCCTTCCGCGTGAATGTAACTAATCTCTTTCAACTTGAGAGCGCCTTCGAGGGCGATAGGATAGTTGATCTGGCGACCAAGAAATAGTGCATTACTAACACGATGGTAGCGTTCGGCCAGTTCGATACAGAGTGGCTTTGTCTGCTCGATCACTTGTGCCGCCTGACCAGGTAGTTCGATCAGAGCCTGGATGTGCTCGCGAATCTGCTGTGGCTTGAGCGTTCCGTGAGCCTGGGCCAGCCGGAGAGCAAACAGATAGGCAGCTACCAACATTGATGTGAAGGCCTTGGTCGATGCCACCCCAATCTCTGGCCCAGCATGCAGATAGATTGGACCGCCATCAGCTAGCCGGGCTGCCTGACTACCAATAGCATTGACGATAGCCACACTTGGTACACCCTGTGCGCGGGCTTCTTCCATTGCCGCTAATGTATCAACTGTCTCGCCGCTTTGGGTAATCGCCAACACCAGCGTATCGTGCTCACTATCGCTCTGCAAGATAGGGTTACGATAACGAAATTCACTGGCGTAATCAACTTCGACCCGCACTCGGGCCAGATGCTCAATCATGAACTTGGCTACCAGTGCCGCATGCCAGGCCGTACCACAGGCAGTAGCGTAGATGCGGCGGATCCGTCGCAAATCATGGTCGTTGAGACGAAGATCCTCGAGTTCAATCCGCCCATGCTCCTGATCGATCCGTCCACGCAAAACGTCCATCAGCGCCCGTGGTTGCTCGTCGATCTCCTTCTGCATAAAATGGCGGTAATCGCCCTTGGCTGCTGCGACCGGGTCCCAGGCGATTCTGTGGATTGGTCGTTCCACCGGAGTCCCATCGAGGCGCATAATGGTCACGCTATCGCGGCGAACGACTGCAATATCCCGATCCTCCAGGAAGATCAGATCGCGGGTATAATCGAGAATGGCCGGAATATCTGAAGCGATAAATCGTTCGTCATTCCCGATACCAATGGCGATTCCGCCTGCATTGCCCAGGCGCGCAGCGACGAGTTGGTCTGGTTCGTGGATGCAAAAAGCTACTATCGCGTTCCCACCACGAAGTTCTTGCAGGGTACGGTGCATTGCGCGACCAAGATCGCGCAATTCGTTATAGTAATGACCGAGGAGTTTTGCTATCACCTCAGTATCAGTCTGCGACTCAAACTGATAGCCCAGTTCGAGCAGCCGCCCCTTCAGCGCGAGATAATTCTCCACAATCCCATTTTGAATGACTACAATCGCGCCACTGGCATCGCGATGCGGATGAGCGTTGATTTCGGTCACGCCACCGTGAGTGGCCCAGCGGGTGTGACCGATTCCGATGTGACCATGCGTTGGTTCGTTCAGCAGTCGTTGTTGAAGATTGCTCAATTTGCCGACGCTGCGGCGTAATTGTAAACCGATGACTGGATCGTAAATCGCTACTCCTGCCGAGTCATACCCTCGATATTCCAACCGTTGTAAGCCGTGCAAGACTACCTCAGTCGCTTCCCGTTTCCCAATGTAACCCACAATGCCACACATAACGTACTCCTTAGCAATAACTGGCAACACCAACCTATAGCGGCAATCGGCTGAGTTGGAACGCAGCAACACAGATCACCGCTCTGGATGGATTGCGGCAGAGAATATCAGTTGCAAGAGTGGGGGAAATTGTTGGTGGGTCGTTGCCGACAACGTTGCCCTAGTCGTCACCGACAGGTGTTGAGTCGTCCGCTTTACCGGCGACGCCCTACGCCGGGGAGGCTTCCGCTGATCTCTCGATGTTCCGGGTCATCGATACCCGTTAGCTCCGGCTCGCGCCGGGAACCTCCGTCCTCGTCAACTTCACTCTGAGTGAAGTCCATGCGCTTCAATCTACTATCACATGTCCAAGTTGTTGCTTTTCCCTCCTGGTTGCGCCCCCGCACAACCCTCTCCTACTCAACATTGATAGCCGGAGTATACCATACTCCGGGCAGCCGTCTGATGAAAGTTTGCTTATATCCTGGCTAACAATTACATCATCAGACCTAAACCAATAAAGGCAAGCGTTGTGGCAACGACGATGACTGTAGCAGTAATACGAGCCACTCGACCGCATGCCGGGGCATTTTCAGCCAGCGCCAGGTTTGCCATCATCACACTGATAATCACGAAGGCAACCAGGGCCAGGAATGGTATTTTGATGAAACTTAAAACGCCTGGAATATTGATGTAGTCAAAGGCGCACGGGATGGCGCCAGCACAGGGAGCTGGTGGGATGATCAGCATGACCATCAAGTAGTGATACAGTGAAACGGCAATTCCCATCAACGATAATGGCAGTACGTACAGATATACTTTGCGATCATCACGCCAGATACCGACAAAAAGCAAAACGGCCAATGGGTACATGAGAATGCGTTGATACCAGCAGAGTTCACAGGGGATCCACCCCAACACTTCACTGAAAAACAGACTTCCACCGGTCGCCAGCATCGCTGCCAGCAACGCAACATGGCGGCAACTCAGCGTCAGCCAATCCAGTAAACCAGTCGAAGGTGTGGCTGTTAATTCTATCGGTTGTGCACGATCCATTAAAGTTCTCCATTTCTTATTGCATTGCAATCACTATCTGACAGTATTGTATCACCATAGGGGTTGTTAACGTTTGCAGTTTCTGCTTGCATCAAATAACCGATCTGCTCGAGCACAGAGTAACGCCGACAAACATCACGTACCCGCTTACGATGATCCTCGACCTGCACAGTTGCCCTGGGAGCGCGAGCCGCTGACCCACGTGTGTGGTGAACCCGTTGCTTGGCACATCAGTACACCATTACCCCGCCAGACCTTGCTTGCGAGGGTAAAATCGCCCCTGTCATCGAGATAGCAGGGGATTGGGTAGACCTCCGTTGGAACGGTAGACAGCGTGCCTCCGCACGAGCTAGCTCTACCGGCAATGCTTGAAGTCGTAATTAAAAAGACGTATACTTAAAAATATCTCTTGGAGTGAAACGGGTGTTATCTATCTATTGAAGTAGTTGGAGCCGACGATGCCACAACGATGGACGGCTTCTCGAACCCGTTTACTCGCCGACGTAGGTGATCTCCTCGTCTCATTAAATCGGATTGAGGCGCTACAACAGGTTGCCCGTTATCTCGTACCGCTGCTTGCTGATTGGTGTGCAATCATTATTCGTGATGAACATCAAAGACCTCACCGAGTGGCAATCGCTGCTGCTAATCCTGCAGATCAGCCTTTGGCCGACTATTTAACCCAACAGGCATTGTTTATTGAGCCGATGTCGGTACCAGCACAAGTTTTGACCGACGATCGACCGCTTTTGCTAACTGATCTTAATGAAGAATATATTGAGAATCCGCAATTTTCACCTGCATATCGCGAGATTTTGCGCAGAATCCGACCACGCCACATTTTAGGGGTACCTATATCCTTCCAGGAAGTAAATGTTGGTGCTTTAGTGTTAACAATTTCTACACCCTCGCGCCGTTGCTTTACTACAAACGATATTGAGCTGGCGACCGAACTGGCGCGTCGCATGGCGATTGCGGTTGAGAACATTATGCTCTACCGCTCCACACAGCGTCGTCTCGAACAGTTGCTGATCGTACAGCGCGTAGCATCATTGGTAAACTCAACCTTACAGACCGATCGGATTTGTCAGCTAGTAGTAGAGCAATTGCATACTGTGTTTGGGTATCAGTTAGTCAGTATTTATCTCTTGCAAGAAGGAGCGCTACATCTGCAGGCTGCGATTGGGTACGACAACGGCTTATCAGTGATCCAGTTGTACGAGGGAGTTGCCGGGCGCGTTATGCGCAGCGGTCAGGCTGAGTTTGTCCGCGATGCCAGCCTCGACCCTGATTTTCTGGAGGTCATACCGGGTACCACTCAGTGTATTATTGTTCCCTTACGATACGAACATTCACCGCCAGTCGGTGTTATTATTATCGAGTCGACCGGTGAGCCGGTTTTAGATGATGAAGATTTCTTTCTGCTTTCCCTCCTGGCCGATCAAATCAGCGTAGCCTTTTTCAACGCAACGCTCTTTGATCGCCTGTATGAGGCGAATGACCGGTTCCGCTCACTGATTGAGCTGGCCGGACATCTGGTGATCTACCTTGATTCTGAGCTGAGGATTACAGAATTCAACCCAATGGCCGAGCAGGTGTTTGGCCGTACCCGTGCTACAGTGATAGGTCGCCATTTCCCTGCAACACTGCTTGATATGGCAGAGCAACCACTGTTTGCCGCCCTGGTTCGCGAGGTTGTTACCGGTCATAGCCCTCGTTCGTTTGAAATCTCCTTTTGGCGCCAGGAGCGCAAGCGGTAGGTCGAATGGACAATGACTTGTCGCTCTGATGTAAACGGCAAGGTGGTTGAATTCGTGCTGGTTGGTCAGGACATTACCGATCAACGTGAAAAGGCACTGGCGTTGATCCGTGATGAGCAGCGTCTCCAAATGATTGAGCGGCTTGAAAGTACGGCGATTATGGTCAGCGGTATTGCACACGATTTTAACAATCTGCTCAATATTATTCTCAGCAATGCTGAGATATTGCAGGCAACCCATCCGGCGCAAACATTGATCGGTCAACACTTGCAACACATTGTCAATGCCACGCAGCAGGCTGTTGATCTGGTGCGGCAGTTATTGTCATTTGCCGGTCAGCAGCCATCAGCATTGCAATACACAAATCTAAACCAGTTGATCGATGAGGTGGTTCCGCCGTGGCAGTCATCGCTGGGACAAAACATACGAGTCCAATTAGAGCTTGAACCATCGTTGCCGGAGATCATGGTTGATCCGGTGCAGATACGACAGGTCTTGATGAGTCTGTTGATCAATGCGGTTGAAGCATTACCCAACCGGCATGGAAGCATTTGCATTCAAACCGGCCTTCGGTTGCTTACAGCGGCTACAATACAGCGCATGGCGCCTCCACAAAACATCGAACCTGGTCAGTATGTCTACTTGTCTGTCCATGACGATGGTACCGGGATTGATCCGACCATTCTTTCGCGCATTTTTGAGCCTTTCTTTACGACCAAACAACACGGTCATGGTCTGGGACTGGCAGGCGTATTTCAGATCGTACAGCGCCACAACGGTGCACTGACCGTTGATAGTCGACCTGGTCAGGGAAGTACGTTTACCGTTTGGCTACCGGTTTCCTTATCAAGGATAACAGAAACAGGACCGACTCCTAGTGTGGGTAGCAACTATACGATATTGATTGTTGATGATAATCATGAAGTGCGCATGCTTACTGAACGAATCCTGACTCGCGCCGGCTATCAAGTGTTGGCATTCAATAGTGGTCGTGATGCCCTGAAGGTAATAACAGAACGCACCATTACCTGTACGCTGGTTGATGTGACTCTGGCTGACATGCATGGTTATGAGGTTTGCCGCCAAATAGCGGCTTTGAACCCAAATATCCCGTTGGCTTTAGTGAGTGGTTATCTAGTTGATGCAGCTCATCTGGTGGATGTGCCGATCGTCGCCACCTTGCAGAAACCCTTCCGTGCAGAGGAATTGCTGACATTGGTGCGGCGTTTGATCACTGCTCAAGATAGGTAATACCAATACCGTCTGCGAAAACCGTATATCCTTGGTCGTGGGCTGTCGGCCTGCATCCTAGCCGGCGTGGATGAACGATGGCATGTTCTGCTAGCTATCCCCTGCCCCACTTGTGGAGGGCTATGGTGGCGCTCAGGATCGGTAAAGATCGCATTAAAATGCAGAAATCAACCAATTTGTCAGCTTTATTTTATTGACATCCGTAATTGGCAAGAGTATATTAGGTTGTCGGGCAAATTGCACGTGGCGAGGAGGATTTTGGTGTCGGTCCAGCATTCACAGCCTTTCGATCCAATGTATGGAGGCACTGAAGGTGATGTGTTCTCTCCTGATGCGGTTGATGGATCATCTCGCAAGGGACACGTGCCGATAGTGCAGCGTGGTACCGACCAACGTTCCCGGCGTGGAGGGTCACGGGGATGGCGGTGGTTGTTGCTTGTCTTGTTTAGTGGCGTTGCTATTGTTGTTGGCGGACTGCTCTATCTTGATCGCATCTATGCCAGTCGCGTCTTACCGAATGTGAGTGTCCAAGGGGTTCATGTAGGTAGTCTCACCCGAGAAGAAGCACGGATCGCGATTGAATCCCGCTTTGCTTCTTTTTTGGCGCAACCGGTTATATTGACCTACAGCGGACGAACCTGGACGCCCACGCTGGCCGAGTTAGGGGTTGCCCTGGAAATTGATGAGGCGCTCGACGCTGCATTGGCTGTTGGCCGCAGTGATAATCTCTTCACCGATCTTCAGCAGATGAGTGCAATCTGGCAGTACGGGATTGAAGTTCCTCTGCGCCTGTCGATTGATCAGGATGTGATGCAGCGCTATCTGCTGGATCGGGTTGCCGAAGTGGAGCAACCGGCACTTGATGCCCGGTTGGTGCTTAATGGGACAACCGTAGAGGTTGTGCCTAGCGCCGTTGGTCGCCAGGTGTTGGTGGCTGAAACGTTGCAAGAGATATTAGCCGCACTTCAGGACTTGAATCCAGATACTGTGGCGTTGCGTACTCGGGCGCTCGAACCGTCACTTCATGATGAAGCCGCATTTGCAGCTCAAGATCAGATTGCGACCATTCTGGCCGGACCAGTAACATTCATGATCGATAATCGACCGTTTGTCTGGTCGCTCGATGACTTGGTGCGTCTGATTCGCGTCGAGCGAGTTTCCGATCTAGCCGGTGATCGTCTGGTGGTGCGGGTGGATCGCGATCTCGCTATGGAACGTCTCATTGCTCTAGGAGATGCGACAGAGGTGAAGGGTACCTATCCACGGCTTAACTGGAATGAGGGAAAGCTAGAGATCTTTCAGGAAGGGAAACCGGGTAGACGGATCGATGAAGAACAGACGTTGGCGGCACTGCTTGACGTATTGACTAAACCGGCCGATCAACGCACAATAACAGTGAAATTTCGTGAGATTCCGCCTCCAGTTACTGCTGATAATCTTGATAAGTTAGGTATTACAACTCTCCTTGGTGTTGGTCGTAGCGATTTCACCGGTTCTGCGCCCTACAGGATTACAAATATCCAGGCTGGTATGCGCTTGCTGCACGGTATCTTGATTGCTCCTGGGGAGGAATTTTCGTTCAATCGTGCTATTGGGCGCATTGATAGCTCGAATGGCTTTGTTGAAGGTTATGCCATCGTGCAGAATCGAACCCAGCTAGAGTGGGGAGGTGGAATTTGCCAGGATAGTACTACCGTCTTTCGGGCTGCGTTTTGGGCTGGTTTACCGATCACCGAGCGTTGGGGTCATTCGTTTTATATCAGTTGGTACGATCGGTACGCTTTTGGGCCGTATGGCGATGGACCGGGTATGGATGCCACCATCTTCATCGGCGGTCCTGATCTGAAGTTCCTTAACGACACCGGTGGGTGGATTTTGATGCAAACAATGGTTGATACTCGCCGGAATCTGGCCGAAGTACGACTCTACGGTCCAGAAACCAGTCGCAAGGTCTTACTAGAAGGGCCTGTCATCACCAATCGCACACCGCCACCAACCGAACCGGTCTATGTGGCCGTTCCTGAACGTCCGGTAGGTCAGCCGCGGCAAAGTGACAAGGCTCGTGGCGGGATGGATATTCACTTCACGCGCATTGTCCTCGGCCCTGATGGGAAAGAGATCGAGCGCCGTGAGTTTGTAACGCGCTTCAAGCCCTGGCCTGACATTTTCGAGTACAATCCGGCCGATCTTGGCCCTGATGGTAAGCCACGGCCAACACCGACACCACCGCCTCAACCTGAGCCGCTGCCAACGGAAATATCGACCGAAACAACGGGGTAATGGCACGGGATCAGCGTGTGTCTGCACCATATTCCTCTCCCCTGGGAGCGCGGGCCTCTGGCCCGCTTCCTGACGGCAACGAGCGCTATCGTGGTGCCGCTGGTGCGCTCATCTATGCCTGGGAGCGCGGGCCTTTGGCCTGCTTCCTGACGGCAACGAGTGCCATCGTGGTGCCGCTGGTGCGCTCATCTATGCCTGGGAGCGCGGGCCTCTGGCCCGCTTCCTGACGGCAACGAGTGCCATCGTGGTGCCACTGGTGCGCTCATCTATGCCTGGGAGCGCGGGCCTTTGGCCTGCTTCCTGACGGCAACGAGTGCCATCGTGGTGCCGCTGGTGCGCTCATCTATGCCTGGGAGCGCGGGCCTTTGGCCCGCTTCCTAACGGCAACGAGTGCCATCCTGATGCCGCTGGTGCGCTCATCTCTATTCCTGGGAGCGCGGGCCTCTGGGTCGCTTCCTGACGGCAACGAGTGCCATCGTGGTGCCACTGGTGCGCTCATCTATGCCTGGGAGCGCAGGCCTTCGGCCCGCTTCCTGACGGCAACGAGTGCCATCGTGGTTGCGCTGGTGCGCTCATCTATGCCTGGGAGCGCGGGCCTTTGGCCCGCTTCCTAACGGCAACGAGTGCCATCGTGGTGCCACTGGTGCGCTCATCTATGCCTGGGAGCGCGGGCCTCTGGCCCGCTTCCTAACGGCAACGAGTGCCATCGTGGTGCCACTGGTGCGCTCATCTATGCCTGGGAGCGCGGGCCTCTGGCCCGCTTCCTGACGGCAACGAGTGCCATCGTGGTGCCACTGGTGCGCTCATCTATGCCTGGGAGCGCGGGCCTTTGGCCTGCTTCCTAACGGCAACGAGTGCCATCGTGGTGCCGCTGGTGCGCTCATCTATACCTGGGAGCGCAGGCCTTCGGCCCGCTTCCTAATGTAAACGAGTGGAATCCTCGTAATGCTCTGCGGCAACCTCACTGCCACATGAGGGTGGCTCCTCGCATGCACCGTTCGAGTACCGAAACAGCCATGACGGCTATTTGATGATCACATCTGTTGCCTCGATCTGGACGCCACTCAGTGGTAAAGGCGCACCCCAAACCCGATGAAGCGCCGGCGCAATCTGTGCTGGATCGCCGGTAGTGACACAACGAATGTTGCCACTCTCTGAGGGGTGATTGATCTGTTGCGCGATCCGTGCCGTTTGAGCTGCTACTGCCGGGCCGGTATCAATGATAACAACCCCCGGTTCGACACACGTCTCAATGAGTGGTTTCAGCGGAGGGAAGTGCGTACAGCCTAATACAAGCACATCAGCTTCGGGTGCGGATGCAAGATGCTTAAGAATCAGACTCCGGGTGTGCTCACTCGTTAACTCGCCAGCCTCGACCTGTTCAACCAGATCAGGACACGCCAGCGGGTACACT